>WBZS01000032.1_pt1 | contig 330385 bp, 294 predicted proteins | sample 5204201 | NCBI WGS metagenome assembly WBZS01 (sample SAMN12344357, study PRJNA552823) | activated sludge metagenome | biome: Activated sludge suspended growth; feature: Nitrification reactor; material: Wastewater; isolation source: activated sludge from nitrification reactor of wastewater... | reverse complement strand
CGACCGACCTGGTCACAGATCGTCCCGGGCAACGGCGGATCCTCCACATCGGTACCGCTGATCTTCTACGACGCCTCACGGGCCGAGGTCGCGCTCTACTCGGTGACCAGTCAGGGTGCGCTCGGCGCGATCGGCTCCCAGACCGGCATGCCGAAGGACTGGACCCAGATCGCCGCCCGGGCTATGTGGACCGCCAGCTACAACGTCTATCTGTTCTGTTACAGCCCGACCGGAGGCTGACCGCGGCCGCCGTGGGCCGGACGCCAGCGGCCGGCCCACGTGCGCGAAGCGGCCCGCGGAGGTGACCTATTCTGCTGCCATGGCAGCGGCGGGGTCGGCGGACGTCTCCAACTGGCGTTGGCTCGCCGGACTCGTCCCCGGGGCACCTGCCCGGACGGCGCTGGCCACCCTGCTGGCCTTCGGTGCCGCCGCCTCATCGGTCGCCCTGATGGCGGTCTCGGCGTGGCTGCTGTCTCGGGCCGCCGAACATCCGCCGGTGCTCTATCTGCAGGTGGCCGCCATCGGTGTCCGGGTGTTCGGCATTTCGCGTGGGCTGTTCCGCTACCTGGAGCGACTGGTGGGCCACGATGTCGCACTGCGCTTGCAGAGTGCGCTCAGGCTCAGCACGTACAGCCATCTGGCCCGCACCACCCTGCTCGGCGCCCGGCGCGGCGACCTGCTGACCAGGGTGATCGCCGATGTCGAGGCGGTGCAGGACCTGGTGGTCCGGTTCCTGGTGCCGGCGGTATCGGCGTCGTTGGTGATCGTGGCGACCTCGGCGGTGTTCACCGCCTTCTCGCCGGCGACAGCACTGGTGCTGTTCGGTTCGGCAGTGCTGGGCGGCGTCCTGGTTCCCGGGTTGGCACAGCGGGTGTCACGGCGCTGGGACGCTGCGGCCGCGCCGACCCGGGGGTCGCTCGCTGCGGGCGTTCACGAACTGGCCCGGACGGCTCCCGACCTGGTTGCCTACGGTGCTGCCGATGCCCAACTCCGCCGGGTGTTGGCCGTCGACGACGAACTGCGACGGCTCGATGAGCGGGGCGCCTGGGTGCGCGGGGTGGCGTCCGGCGCCCAGGTGCTGGCCGCGGGGACCGCGGTCATCGCCGCGCTGCTGATCGGTGGCCCGCTCGTTGCCGAGGGCACCCTGCCGCCGGTGATGCTGGCCGTCTTGGTGCTGACCCCGCTGGCGTTGCACGAGGTTCTGGCGACGCTCACCCAGGCGGCACAGAGCGCCACCCGCGCGTTGGCGTCGCTGGCCCGCGTCCGGCAGCTGCTGGACACCCCGCCCGTCGGTGTCGGCGACCGCGAACTGCCTACCGACGAGAGTGCACCGGGGCCGCTGCGGCTGGACGACCTGGCGATCGGCTGGCCGGGCGGCGCCGTCCTGCACGAGGGGGTCAGCTTCACGGTCGCGCCCGGTGAGAGCGTCGCTGTGGTGGGTCCGTCCGGCGCCGGGAAGACCACCTTGGCGGCCACCATCCTCGGCCTGATCCCGCCGCGCGCCGGCCGGGTCGAGGTGACCGGGCGGGTCGGCTACCTGGCTCAGGACGCCCACATTTTCGCCACCTCGATTGCCGAGAACGTCCGGATCGGCAACCGGGACGCCGACGCCGCCGGCATCCGACGGGCACTGGACCGCGCCGGGCTGCCGTTGGACGCCGCCCGCGTGGTCGGCGAGCAGGGAGCGACGCTGTCCGGCGGCGAGGCGCGCCGGGTGGCGCTGTCCCGACTGTTCGCCGGCGACTACCAGGCGGTTGTCCTCGACGAACCGTCCGAACACCTGGACGCGGTGACCGCGGAAGCCCTGCTGGACGACATCTTCGCCTCGATGTCCGCGGTGCCGCTGCTGGTGATCACCCACGACCCGGACGTGGTGGCGCGCTGCGACCGCGCCATTGAGTTGAGGAAGCGCACCACCGCACGTTGACCTGACGAGACCCGAACCGCCTTGGTCTTCTCCACCGGCTCGACCGACGGTCGTTGGTTGAGCTTGTCGAAACCCTGCCGGGATCTCGACATGCTCGATCAAGGAGGAACCCGGTCTCGCCGAGCTCGACCGGCGCCCACCGGAGAGCATTGGTGCGGTCACCTATCGTTGGCGGCGTGACCCAGGGGCCAACTTCGCTCGACAATGGGCCGGACCCCGCCCACCTGCTGCCGAGCAGGTTCGGATCGCCGGGTCTGCCCGGCCGGTTCGGTGTGCCCGCACCACTCCCCCCGCCCCATCGGCCGCCCGGTCCGGGCCGGTTCCTGGTCATCGCCCTGGTCGTGATCGGCCTGGTGGCGGCAGGTCTGCAGACACTGCCGGTGTTCGACACCGCGCTGAGCGAGCCCGCCAACTCCCGCACCGGAACCGAAGCGGGTACGGCGCCGCGCGTCCGTCCGGGTGACCCTCTGACGGACAGCGCGTTGTACCCGCTGCAGGTCCGGGGCACCTGCCCCGCGGCCCGCACGGCGACCAGCCGCCAAGCCTATGAGGCGCAGGTGGCCGGACTGATCGACTGCCTGGCCGGGATTTTCCGGCCGCTGGTCGACCAGGCGGGCGGCCGGTTCAGGCCGGCCCAGCATCGCTTCTACGCGCGTTCCACGAGCTCCCCGTGCGGCTCCCAACAGGAGGCCTACGCGTTCTACTGCACCGAGAACGCCACGCTCTACTTCTCTGACCAGGTGTTCGAAGACTCCCACTACGGCCGGTTGATGATCGCCGACGTCGTCATTCACGAGTACGGCCACCACGTGCAGGCGATGATGGGCATGTTCGAGGCCGCCGACCGGCTCGGCGAAGACAAGACGAGCATCACCCGTCGCGAGGAGCTGCAGGTCTTCTGCTGGACGTACTACGTATTCGCCAACGTGCCGAGTTTCCGCCTGACCGCTGACGACCACGACTACTTCCGCGACGTGTGGGGGCACACCGATGACGTAGCCGGCCATGGTTCGGTCAAGGCCCAGCAGTACTGGGGAGCACGCGGCCTGAACGGTTCCAACCTCGGCGCCTGCAACACCTGGACGGCGCCGGCGAGCCGGGTCCGCTGAGCCGTCCCCCACGGGCTCCAGTCCGCGCCCGTCGCCCGCGCCGGAGGGGGTGGACCCAGCCTCCGGAGCGGCAGCGCCCCCTCTGGGGGTTGGTTTCGGTCGTATGACACACCCTCTGGGTCAGCTGGAAGGCCTTGCCAGCGGCCAATAGCTTCCGTACGGTGAAGCAAATCCCGAATCCGACAAAGGATGTGCCGATGCTCGACGACGCCATTGCCTGGATAAGTTCCCAGCTCTGGAGCACGCCCATGATAGTGCTCATTCTAGGGCTGAGCCTGTGGATCACGATCCGCATGGCGGCGCCCCAGATCCGCCGCATCCCCGACATGCTCCGCTATCTGGTCGGGGGCGGCAACTCCAGCCAGGGATTGTCGTCCTTCGAATCGTTCGCGATGGCCCTCGGCGGACGGGTCGGCGTCGGCAACATCGCCGGCGTGGCGACCGCCATTCACTTCGGCGGCCCCGGGGCGGTGTTCTGGATGTGGGTGACCTCGCTGGTCGGCGCGTCGGTCGCCATCGCCGAGAGTTCGTTGGCCCAGTTGTGGAAGGTCGAGGTCAACGGGGAGTACCGGGGCGGACCCGCCTTCTACATCGAGAAGGGTTTGCGCTGGAAGTGGCTGGCGGTGCTCTACGCGGCCGCGGCCGTTCTCGCGACGGTCATCACCGGCCCGACGATCCAGTCGTTCAATATCGCTGCCTCCGCTGAGAGTGCGTTCGCCATTCCGACCTGGGTCTCCGGTGTCGCCGTCGCCGTTCTGTTCTGCGCGATCGTTTTCGGCGGCATGCACCGCCTCGGCCGTGTGGTGGGATTGGTGGTTCCCTTCATGGCAGCCGGCTACATCGTGCTCGGGATCGTCGTCCTGACGATCAACGCTGACGCCGTGCCTGGCATGTTCGGGCTGATCGTCTCCAGTGCACTCGGCGGTGACGCCATTTATGGCGGCATGATCGGGGCGGTGATCATGTGGGGCGTGCGCCGGGCGATCTACTCCTCCGAGGTCGGTACCGGGTCCGGCGCCCAGGCCTCCGCGGCCGCCGAGGTTTCCCACCCGATCAAGCAGGGCCTGGCGCAGGGCTTCTCCGCGTATGTGGACACGCTTTTCGTCTGCACGATCACCGCCGTGATGATCCTCAGTTCCGGCACGTACAACGTGGTCGATCCGGACGGCAACGTCATCGTGTCGAATGCCCCGGGCTTGGAGTCCAGCGCCTACACGCTCTCGGCGATCGATGTGGCGTTGCCTGGATTCGGCGCCCCGTTCATCGCGATCGCCATGTTCTTCTTCGCGTTCACGACGCTGCTCTCGTTCGGCTTCTACGCCGAGACGAACATCGCCTACCTCATGCGTTCGGGCAAGCACGAGCGGCTCGTGGTCAACATCGCCCGGGTGGTGCTGGCCGGCGCCATCATCGTCGGCGCGGTTCGCTCGTCCGACTTCGCCTGGAACCTCGCCGATGTCGGCGTCGGGCTGTACGCCTGGATCAACCTGATTGCGCTGGCGCTGCTCTGCCCCGTCGCGATCAAGCTGATGAAGGACTACGACCGGCAGCGCAAGCTCGGCATCGACCCGGTGTTCGACCCGGACGACATCGGCGTAGCCGACGCCGAACTGTGGCACACCATCAATCGCCGCAGGGAGGAACGAGTCCGGGCCGGAGCCATGGACTGAGCAAACCCCTGCCCGAGGACGGCGTCGACCGCACCTCCGACCCTCGGGTGACCGTTGCCGTGGTCGTCCCCCGCGCCGGACGCCGTCCGGGCGGGTCCTGCGGCGGGCCGGACGGGGGGTCAGGTCAGCAACGAGCTGTCCACTTGTGGCCTGTCGCCCCTGATGCTTGGCCCTGGCGACTCCCGGGCACGCACCTCGCGTCGTTCTCCTCAGTCGCGCTACGACCCGGTAGCCCTCCCTCGTCGGCCTAGCGATGCACGCACCCGAAAGCCGCCAGCCCCCAAGCCTCAGGGGCAGCAAGCCACTAGCCTGTCGCCATGGCTGACCTCGAGATCGCGCCGGTGGAACGCGTCGGAACCGACGCCGAGCCGGTCCCTCCGCTGGAACCGCCGACCGCGGACGACCCGAGCCGCTTCGAGTTCCCGCACACCGAGGACGCCGCACCATCGCCGACGCGTCCGCTCACCATCGCGCAGTTCACCGACAATTACGGTCCGGCACCCAGCGGCCTGCTGTATGCGGTGCAATTCCTGGAGCGGGAGGTGCTCAAGGCCGGCCACCGGGTGCTGCTGGTGGCACCCGAGGCGAAGGGCCCCAACCCGCTGGCCGGCGATCCGCATCGCCGGGAGATCCGGATGCCGTCGGTGCCGATCCCGGGTGCCGGCATCCGGCTGTCGTTAGGCCGTGACCTGGAGTTCCGGCTGGCTCAGCTGGTCGCCGATCCGCCCGACATCATCCACGTCCACGGCCTGGGTGGGGTCGGTCTGCTGGGCATGTGGGTGGCGCAACGGGCGGAGCGCCCGCTGGTGGTCACCTGGCACACCGATCTGGAGGCCTACGCCGAGCATTACTGGCATCTGGGACCGTTCCTGAACGCCGCCTACCGGATGTTCGCGATGCGTGCCGAGTCGAAGCCGTGGGCGAAGCTGCGCAAGCTGCGGTTCAAGCGGCCGCGCCGCGGCGGAGCCCAGCTGGAGTTGCTGCAGGCGGCGTCCGACATGTTGAGCACCGCCGACCTGGTCACCACGCCGTCCGACAAGACCGGCAAGCGGGTGCTTGAGCTGGCACCGGACGCCAAGGTCAAGGTGGTGCCCAACGGCGCCGATCCGCTGCCCCAACGGAAGCCGTTCCCGCGCGCGAAGGGCCCACGCCTGCTTTACGTCGGCCGGATCTCGCCGGAGAAGAACCTCGACCTGCTGCTGGACGCCTTCGAATTGGTCCGCGACTTCGAGCCGAACGCCGAGCTGATGATCGTCGGCGACTTCGAGGACACCGCCCAGGTGCTGCGCCGGCGACTGCAGCGGGCGGCGCGCTACGGCGGCGTCCGGCTGATCGGACGGATGCCGCACGACGAGCTGGCCACCTACTACGGCAGCGCCGACGTTTTCGTCTTCCCGTCCCAGACCGACACCCAGGCGCTGGTGTTGCACGAGGCGGCGCTGTGCGGGCTGCCGTTGGTGATCGTGGATCCCGAGCTCAACCTGGTCGTCGATCCGGGCGTAAACGCCCTGGTGGCACGGCCGAACATGGTGTCGCTGAGCCAGGCGATCATGGCGATGCTGCGGCTGCTGAAGGACGATGAGTTCGCCACCGCCGCGGCGAACCGCAGTCGCGAGCTCGCCGGGCAGTGGACGATCGAACGCCAAGCGACGGAGATGCTAGGCATCTACACCGACCTGATGGCAGGGCGTGCGGTTGCGCTCAGCGACTACCTGCAGCCCGACCTGGGACGCCCCCGGCTCAGCGGCCGGCTGAACTGAAACGGCGCAGCCGCAGGCTGTTCAGCACCACGAACACCGACGACAGCGCCATGGCGGCACCGGCGATCATCGGGTTGAGGAAGCCCAGCGCAGCCAGCGGGATCGCGGCCACGTTATAGGCGAAGGCCCAGAACAGGTTGCCCTTGATGGTGCCCAGGGTGGCCCGGGAGAGCCGGATGGCGGTCGCGGCCAGCCGCAGGTCACCCCGCATCAGGGTCAGGTCGGACGCCGCGATCGCCGCGTCGGTGCCGGTGCCCATCGCGATGCCTAGGTCGGCCTGGGCCAGCGCGGCGGAGTCGTTGACGCCGTCGCCGACCATCGCCACCTCGGCGCCGTCGGCCTGCAGCCGCTGGATCTCGGCCAGCTTGTCGGCGGGCAGCACGTCGGCGATCACCGTGTCGATGCCGACGTCCGCGGCGACAGCCTCGGCGACCGCGCGGGCATCGCCGGTGAGCAGCACCGGAGTGAGACCCAACTCCTTCAGGTCGGCGATGGCCTCGGCCGAGGTGTCTTTGACGGCGTCCGCGACGGCGATCATGCCGCGCAGCTCACCGTCGACCGCGACCAGGACGGCGGTGTGACCCTTGGCTTGGGATTGTGCGAAGGCGGCGATCGCCGGGGACCCGGCGGCGCCGCGGTCCGCCCCGACCAGGGCCGGCGTGCCGACCAGCACCTGGTGGCCCTCCACCGTGGCGCGGATGCCGCGTCCGGGCAGGTTTTCGAAGTCGGTCACGACTGCCTCGGAGCCGACATGCTCGGCGATGGCCTGGGCGATCGGATGCTCGGACGCCGCCTCGGCCGCCCCGGCGAGCCGCAGCCAGCCCTCGTCCGAGCCGTCCGCGATGGTGTCGACCACGGCCATGGTGCCGGTGGTGACGGTGCCGGTCTTGTCCAGCACGACGGTGCTGACGGACTTGGTGCGTTCCAGGATCTCGGGCCCCTTGATCACGATGCCCAGCTGCGCGCCGCGTCCGGTACCGACCAGCAGAGCCGTCGGGGTGGCCAGGCCGAGCGCACAGGGGCAGGCGATGATCAGCACCGCGACCGCAGCCGACGCCGCGAACGCGAACCCGGCGCCGGCCAGCAGCCAGCCGACGAATGTGAGCAGGGCCAGTCCGATCACGATCGGCACGAAGACGGAGCTGATCCGGTCGGCGAGGCGCTGCACGTTGGCCTTGCCGGTCTGCGCCTGCTCGACCAGCCGGGCGATGTGGGCCAACTGGGTGTCGGCGCCGACCCGAGTGGCCTTCACGACCAGGCGTCCGTTGGCGTTGACGGTGGCCCCGATCACGGCGTCCCCCGGACCGACGTCGACCGGCACCGACTCACCGGTCACCATCGACGCGTCCACCGCCGAGTTGCCCTCGACCACGTCGCCGTCGGTGGCGATCTTCTCCCCCGGCCTGACCACGAAAGTGTCCCCCGGCTTCAGGAAGTCGACCGGCACCCGGGTCTCCACACCGCCGCGCAACAGGGTCGCCTCGGTGGCACCCAACTTCAGCAGCGCCCGGACGGCCTCGCCGGCACGCTGCTTGGAGCGCGCCTCGAACCAGCGGCCGAGCAGCAGGAAGGTGATGATCCCGACGACCGCCTCGAAGTAGACGCTGCCCTCGCCGGTGCCGCGCATCAGCATGAACTCGAAGCCGTGGGTGTAGCCGATCATGCCGGCGTGGCCGAAGAACAGCGCGTACAGCGACCAGCCCATCGCTGCCGTGGTGCCGAGGCTGATCAGGGTGTCCATGGTGGTGGCGCCGTGGCGGGCGTTGACCAGCGCCGAGCGGTGGAACGGGTAGCCGGCCCAGCCGTAGACGGGCAGGGTCAGCGCGAGCGAGACCCATTGCCAGCCCGGGAACTGCCAGGCCGGCACCATGGCCAGCGCGATCACCGGGATCGCCAGGATCGCGCTGACGACGACCCGGGTCTGCAGCGCCTTGGCGTGATCGACCTCGGGTTTCGCCGGGTCCGGCAGCGCCGCGTGGTAGCCGGTCTTCTCGACGACGGCGATCAGGTCAGCCACCGGGATCGGGGTATCGGTGAGCACCCGGGCCTTCTCGGTGGCGTAGTTCACCGAGGCGGTCACGCCGTCCACCTTGTTGAGCTTCTTCTCGATCCGCGCCGCGCACGAGGCACAGGTCATGCCGTCGATATCGAGTTCGATCGATTCATGCTGAGCGGTACTGGTCATGTCGACTTCTTCTTCTTCGCTGATTCGCTGATTCAGAACAGATGGCTGCTTGCGCGCACGTTGCTCAGCTTCAGGCTCGTTGCTCAGGTTTGAACCTGTGCAATGAGCCCGAACCTGCGCAACGTCGCCGCAGCCTGGCCGGGGGGCGGGCCGGGCCGGGCGGCCGGCCGGGCGGGGCCTGGCCGGGGGGTTAGGCGAGCGTGTAGTCGCCGGCCTCGGCGACGGCTTCGACGATGCGGTCGAAGTCGACGGGGGCGTCGGAGGTGACGGTGAGCCGTCCGCCCTCCAGGACGACGACGGCGTCGGTGACGCCGGGGATCTGCTTGACCTCTTCGGTGACGGCGGCGACGCAATGTCCGCAGGTCATGCCTTCGACGGTGTAGGTGGTCTCCATGATGGCCTTCCTCGATTGGTTGAGTCTTGATTGGTGAGTGTTGGTTCGGTTGCGTTCGGTCGGTCAGGATCGGACGAGGCGCGCGATCGCGTCCCGGGCCTCGGTCAGCTTGATTTCGGCCTCGTCACCGCCCTCACGAGCGGCCCGGACGACGCAGTGCCGCAGGTGGTCGTCGAGCAGGCCGAGCGCGAGCGATTCCAGGGCCCGGGTGGTGGCCGAGATCTGGGTGAGGATGTCGATGCAGTACCGCTCGTCGGCGACCATGCGCGACAGGCCGCCCACCTGGCCCTCGATGCGGCGCAGCCGCTTGAGGTAGGCGTCCTTGGTGGTCAGATAGCCGTGACCGGTCGGCGACCCGTGTTCGGGGCTGTCCGGATAACCCTGATCTGTCGACGATTGCTGCGACATAGCGGACTCCTCCTGGTGCGACATTGGGCATCAACCCTTGTCACTATACCCCCTATGGGTATACAAACAAGCCCTTCTCGATGTGGACAACCCTCCGGACGACAGCCCATACACCTGCCCGCGGCGCGCCTGTCAAACCCGACTCAACCTGCGAGACTCCGCAAAAATTCATTCTTAGTGAGAGACAAACACCTAGTGAGAGCCACAATCGCCAGCAAATGATTTGCTCATCCACGGCCCCTCGGCGCGTCGTGCACAGGCGACACGCCATGGCTCCACAGAATCCACAGGGAAGACCTCCCCCTGTGGATAACTCCAGCTGGACGCCACTCCGCGGCCGTCGTTATGGTCGGGCGATACGTCGCGCAGATCGCCCTGCGCGGCACCCGCGAGAGATCGCATATTCGAACTGATGAACGCAGTCACCAAAGTGTCAGTGCGCCCGATTAGCGTGCCTGGCGTAGCGATGATTGCACGTGTGAGGAGGGGTCATGTCACTCGCCTCACTGCCCCCGTACGAGGAGGATCCGCGGGAGTTCAGCGGCGGCCCTGACCGGACGCCGCCGCAGGACGTCCAGGCCGAGCAGTCGGCGCTGGGGGCGATGCTGTTGAGCAAGGACGCCATCGGCGACGTCGCCGAGATCGTCCGCGGCCACGACTTCTATCTGCCCAAGCACGAGCAGATCTACGACGCGATCATCGACCTGTTCGGCCGCGGCGAGCCGGCCGACCCGATCACCGTCGCCGACGAGCTGGCCAAGCGGGGCGAACTGGGCAAGATCGGCGGGCACATCTACCTGCACGACCTGCTGTCGATGGTCTCGATCGCGTCGAACGCCAGCTTCTACGCCGAGATCGTCAAAGAGAAGGCGGTGCTGCGGCGGCTGGTCGAGGCGTCCATCAAGATCAGCCAGATGGGCTACGCCGGCGGCGGCGAAGTCTCCGACATCGTCGACCGCGCCCAGCAGGCGATCTACGAGGTGGCCGAGGGCAAGACCTCCGACGACTACGAGCCGCTCAGCGTGCTGATGGAACGCACCCTGGACGAGATCGAGTCGCTCAGCCAGCACGGCGTGATGGCGGGAGTGCCGACCGGCTTCATCGAGCTGGACGAGCTGACCAACGGCCTGCACGCCGGCCAGATGATCATCATCGCCGCCCGTCCCGGCATGGGTAAGTCGACGCTCGGCCTCGATCTGGCGCGCGCGGCGTCCATCAAGAACAAGCTGACCAGCTGCTTCTTCTCGCTGGAAATGGGCAAGTCCGAGATCGTCCAGCGGCTCATCTCGGCCGAGGCCGGGGTGCCGCTGAATCACATCCGCAAGGGCCAGATGGGTGACGACGACTGGCAGCGGATCGCCCGCAAGACCGGCGAGGTGTCCAGCGCCCCGCTGTACATCGACGACTCGCCGAACCTGACCATGATGGAGATCCGGGCCAAGGCCCGCCGGCTGAAGCAACGCAAAGACCTGAAACTGGTCATCGTCGACTACATGCAGCTGATGACCTCGGGCAAGAAGGTCGAATCCCGCCAGCTCGAGGTGTCCGAGTTCAGCCGCCAGATGAAGCTGCTCGCCAAGGAGCTGAACGTGCCGGTGGTGGCGCTCTCCCAGCTCAACCGTGGCCCCGAGCAGCGCACCGACAAGAAGCCGATGCTCTCCGACCTGCGCGAGTCCGGCTCGCTGGAACAGGACGCCGACATGGTCATCCTGCTGCACCGCGCCGACGCCTACGACAAGGACTCCGACCGGGTCGGCGAGGCCGACTTCATCGTCGCCAAGCACCGCAACGGTCCGACCGCGACCATCCCGACGGTCTTCCAGGGTCACTACAGCCGGTTCGTCGACATGCAGCACTGAGGTGGTGTGACGCATCGAAGGTGGCATAGAGCGCCATGTGACCGACCCCGGGAAAGCTGCGTCCGGGCTGACCGCGTCAGACGACAAGCGCTCCCAATCGGACCAGTTCTGTTCCAGCTGGACCGATTGTGTTCCATACCGGCGACATGGACCTGTCGCGCGCCCTCGCGCCCCGCAGCCGACTCGGGCGCGCTGATCGTGTTGGGCCCGGCGGCGGGTTGTCGGGCATGAGTCTGGATGTCGTCCGCACGGCATATGCGGCCGGATCCGCGGAGTACATCGCCCTGTTCGGACGCGTCGACCAGGTGGCCGAGGTCGATCGGGACTTCATCCTGGCCTGGGCGCTGGGCCTGCAGGGGCCGGTGCTCGATGTCGGCTGCGGACCCGGTCAGTGGACGCATCTCCTCAGTGCCGCCGGGGTGGACGCCGAGGGCGTCGACCCGGTGCCCGAGTTCGTCGACAGTGCCCGGGCCAGCTACCCGTCAGACCGCTATCGGGTCGGCCTCGCCGAGGACCTGGGCGTGGACGACGCAGCCCTGGCCGGGGTGCTGGCCTGGTACTCGCTCATCCACACCGAGCCCGAGGCGATCGACGTGCCGTTGGCCGAGTTCAGCCGTTGCGTCAGGCCCGGTGGCGGGCTGGCACTCGGCTTCTTCACCGGCGCACGACTTGAGCCCTTTGAGCATGCGGTCGCCACCGCGTACTTCTGGCCCATCGACCTGCTCGCGGCGCGCGTCGAGGCCGCGGGTTTCACGGTGAGCCGGACGTCCACGCGCACCGAGCCGGGCACACGTGGGCACTGCGCTCTGCTGGCGATCCGGAGGTAACCGAGGGCCCGACCACGCTGATTGAGGACTCGAGGGACCTGCTCGGCTGCGCGTCGTCCGAGGTCTCGACAGGGCTCGACCAACGATTGATCAGCGCTCCGTCAGCTCCTCCAAAGCCCGCACATAGGCCACGGTCTTCGCGAAGTGGACGTCGTGGGAGCTGCGCACCCGGACCGTCCGGTTGTCGAGCAGCAGGCTCTCGACGCGGGCCAGATCCTCGTCGCTGAGTGCGGCGAGCAGGACACCCTCGCGGTTGTACCGAGTGGTGGCCTTCACGAACACACTGGGGCAGCGGATCGCGGCCAGGGTGGCCGCCTGGTCGAAGCCGGCGAACCAGCTGTTGTCGATGAATGCCGTAGTGAAGCGCAGGTCGTAAGGGTGGCTGACCGATTCCCAGATGCGGTTGATCGACACCGACACCCAGCGCACCACCGGCAGGCAGTCGGGATCGGCGCGGCGTTGCCGGGTCACGCTGTGGGTGAGCGCCGGCCAGATCGGGCCGAGCAGTCGCTTCCAGTAGCTGCGTCGCATGTACCAGCACACCCAGTCGCCCTCGACGTCCTGGGCGAGGAAGGACGCCACGTGGGCGTAGACGTCGATGCCGACGTAGGTGCCCGCGACCCGGTCGGGTTCGGTGGCGAAGAACGGCGGATCCTCCAGCAGCAGCGCCCGCACCTGTCCGGGATGGGCGGCAGCGAGCCGCGCGGCGATCAGTCCGCCGGAGGAGTGCCCGGCGACCACGACCGGCTCGCCGAACACCTGGTCGATGAGCCGGGCCAGGTCGTCGGCGATCTGCACACAGGTGTAGTCGGCGGGGCTCCAGCTGCTGCGTCCGTGCCCGTGGACGTCGACGGCCACCACCCGGAACTTCTCGACCAGGTGCGGGATCGCCTTGGCGTACTCCTGCCAGACGGAGCCCTGGCCGGGGATGAGCAGCAGCGGAATGCCGTCGGCCGGACCGTCGGCAATGTTGAGCCGGACGCCGTCGCGCACCTCGACCGTCCGCTCCCGGAAACCCAGCGACTCCGCGCGGCGCACGTGCTTGCCGAAGTAATCGCGGGTGGTGGCGACAGCGATCAGGGCCCGGACGCCGAACACCACGACGATGCCGGCCAACGCAAGACCGACGTTGAGCAGCACCGCTTCCCCACCGCTAGGCATGCCCGGGCCGATCCATGCCGGGCCCGAGCGCTCGATCGATGACGTCGCCGTACTGGGCGGGGTCGACCAGGGCGATGCCTCGCTCACGGTCGGCCATCAGCAGCAGGGAGTCCCCGGGCGCGAGGCCGAACAGGTCGCGGACCTCCTTGGGGATCACGATCTGTGACTTCGGGCCGAGCCGGACCATGCTGATCCAGCGTCCTTCGGGAGAGGGGGTTGGCATCATGGCTCCATGGTAACAGTAGTTGGAAAAGTAACACTCCTGTGGAGTCGCCACAGCTGACTGACACGGTGGCGTGCGACTGCCGCCCTGCATGGCGCCAGCCGCTCGCGATCCCGGCAGTCGTTCCATCGAGACCGCGTCCTGCCCAGCCAGCACGCACACCAAGGCACCCGGGAGGGTGTGCGCCGAGAAAGCGGGCGGTGGGTAGCGTCGACGAATGACCGACACCGCATCCCAGAACACGACCGAGTTCGAGCAGGTCGGCACGCTGATCTCGAAGGCCCGCTTCGCGTTCGTGACCACCAGCACCGCCGATGGACGGCTGGTCAGCCGTCCGCTCGCCATTCAGGAACGCGAGTTCGACGGCGACCTGTACTTCTTCACCGAGGATCCTTCGCCCAAGACCGAGCAGGTCGCCGCCGACTCCCACGTCAACGTCAGCCTCCAGTCCGGCGACAACTACCTGTCGATCGCCGGCACCGCCTCGGTGACCCGGGACGGCGCACTGATCGACGAGTTGTGGAACCCGTATGCCGAGGCCTGGTTCGAGCAGGGCCGCGACGATCCGGCGGTGGCGCTGCTGAAGGTGCATGCCGACTCCGCCGAGTACTGGACGGTCGACAGCCCCAAGCCGATCGCGCTGATCAAGACCGTGAAGGCGATACTCACCGGCGAGCGGCCCGATCTGGCGACCAACACCACCGTCGACCTCTGACGATCCCAGAGGCTGGCGGGACGTCCCCCGGCGGCCCGGGGTGCCGACGGGACGACTGAGGCCGAACCGCCGCGGCCCAGCGACGGGCAGTCACCTCAACGGTTTGGCAGGCCCGCGATCAGCTGATCCAGCTGCTGCACCATCGGCACCATCCCGTACTGCGCGGCCGTTTGCCGGGCCCAGTTCAGGGCGTCCAGGGCCTCGGGGATGCGGCCGAGCAGGCCGAGGATCTCGCCGCGGTTCGCGGTGGCGATCAGGACGCCCTGGGCGTTGCCGGTCTGCTGGGCGAGGCGGAGTTGTTCGTCGAGGCTGGCCAGAGCACCGGGCAGGTCACCGGTGTGGCGCTGGACGATCGCGCGGTTGCCGACGGCCTGGGTGAGGCCCGTCCAGTCGCCGATCTCGCGGCAGATCGACTCCTGCTCGGCGAGCATGGCGCCGCCCTCGGCGAGCAGGACACCGTCGATCCCGGCCGGGTTCGCCTGCGCGCGGTTGATCAGCAGCAAGGCGTGTTCCCCAAGTGCGCGCTGCAGACCGGCCCGGTCGCCGGACGCCCGCGCAGCACCGGCCAGGACGGTCCACAGCCGTTCGGCCCGGGCCACATCCCCCAGCCGGTAGGCGAGCTGGACGCCCTGCCCACCCCACTGCTGAGCGGCCGCCTGATTGCCGGCGCGGGCGGCGGCCTCGGCGGCGTCGGTGTAGTCGGCCAGCGCCTGCGGCGTCCGCTGGTACAGCTGATGGATCTGTGCCCGGTTGGCCAGCACCGGCACCAGCAGACCCACCGCACCCAGCTCCCGCAGCCGCGGCTCGGCCGCGTCGTAGTACTGCAGCGCCTCCGGCCAGCGTTGCGCGGCGGCGGCGACGTTGCCGAGGTTGGCCTGGGCGGTGGCGGCCTCGATCCGGTCGCCGGCCCGGTCGGCCAGGGTTGCCTCCTCGGAGTGCGCGGCATGGGCGTCGGCCAGGTCACCCTGCTCGCGGCGCGCGGTGCCCAGCAGCCCGAGCGCCACGGCCGCCGTTGACAGCCGGTCGCCGGCACGGGCGAGTCGTTCGGCCTCGCGGGCGTAGCGTTCGACGCCGGCCCAGTCGCCGAGCCCGACGAAGGCGCTGGCGCGGGCGAGCAGCACCCGGGTGAGCAGCGCGGGGTCGTCCAGACTGCGCGCCAGCTGTTCCGCCTCGGACGCGACCGCCGCACCCCCGGCGGCGTCCCCGGTTTCGAAGCGGGCGGCGGCGCCGTTCAGCAGTGCCTCGGTCAGCCCGCGCAGGTCGCCCTCGGCGCGGCAGATCCGCGCATACTCGTCCAGCAGCGGCAGCGCGTCGGCGGGCCGCCCCCGATCGGACAGGACAACCGCCTGACCGGCCAGGGACCGTCCGATCGCCACCGGGTCGGCCAGTTCGCGGCAGATCCGCTCCTGCTCGCGCAGCAGTTCCAGGGCGCCTTCCAGGTCGGTCTCGTTGCGGCGCAGTTCGATCCAGCCGGCCAGGTTCGCCTGCACGTCGTACCACGCACCGTCGGCCCGGTGGAGTTGATCGGCCTCGCGGAACAGCTCCTCGGCGTCCGCACGTCGGCGTTGCTCGCGCCGGACGATCGCCAGGTTGCCCAGCGCCGACGCCCGCAGTTCCTCAACCTCGGAGGCCTGCTCGAAGGCGGACGCCGCCGCATCCAGCTCACCCCGGTCCAGGTGGGTGGCGCCGAGGTTCACCAGCGCGGACGCCCAGCGCTGGCGCCGGCGCTCGGGTTCCAGAGCAGTGTCGGTTTGAGCCGCGTCGACCAGGTAGCGCTGCAGGTCGAGCGCGGCCTGGCTCGCGCCGGCGTCCGCGAGCAGCCGGGCGACGCCCCAGACCAGCTGGCCGTCGTCATGCTCGGCCGGCGCGTCGAGCACGGGTGCGTAGGCGGTGACCAGTTCGCCGGCGACGTCCGGGGTGAGCCGGTACCAGAGCCGGCGCAGGTCGAACGGGTTGCGCGCGTAGGCCAACCCGGCCCAGTCCAGGTCGGACAGGGTGGCCCGCAACCCGGTCGCGTCGCCGGCCTCGGCCCACTGCCAGCCGAGTTCGTCGGCCGCCCGGGGGCCCACCGGCTGGGAAGCGAAGTACCTTGCCAGACCCTGGTGGGCGGCCGCTTTCCATTCGGGGGTGGCCAGATAGCGCTGCTCGACGGCCGCCCGGAGGTCGGCGTGCGCGAAGCCGAGCAGGCCGCCCCGGCTGACCAGGTGATGCTCGGCGGCCAGGTGCAGCGGCGCCCAGACCCGCTGAGGCAGCTTCTCCTCACCGGGAGTCAGCAGGTCGAGCAGTTCCGCCTCGGCCACGCCGTACCGTCCGGCCCAGATCGCCCGCATCGCGTCGGCGACCAACCCGGGACGCTCCCGTTCGAAGTCGCGTTCGTAGCGGTCCAGCACCAGGTCGAGCAGCGCGGCCGTCGAGGATGCCGCCGTCAGCGCATCGATCCGCGACCGCAGGGTGAAGTGGTCGCCGTGCTGCCGCAGCTCGTCCAGCACCGTCGTCAGGAAGCGCGGGTTGCCGGTCGCCGGGGCCGTGACCAGCGCGGCCAGGTTGTCCTCGTCGAGTCGCTTCGCCCCTGCGGCGAGCACCGCCGTCGCGATCTGGCGCCGTTCGGTGACGGTGAGCGGGGGCACCTCCAGCACCGGCCAACCACGATGGGCGAACGCCGCCCGGGCCCGCTCCCCCGACCCGGTCAGCACGAACCGCACCGCCGAACCGGCCAGGTCGGACGGCAACCAGCGCAGATCGGGCGCCCGGTCCCCCGGATTGCCGTCGGCCAACTGGTCGACGCCATCCAGCACCACCAGCGCCGGGCCGGACGCGCGCAGCGCTTGCCCAAGCACGCTGGCCACCGCCGCCGGAGGGGCCTCTGCCAACCGCTCGACCGCCTCGTCGTAGTCGCCGCCGAACGCGCCGACCAGCCGGGCAGCCAGCAGCCGGAAGTCGCTTGCGGCGGCGTCCGCGTCGCAGTGATGGACGACGACCGTCGCACCCGGGTGGGCCACCGCCCATTCGGCCGCCCAGGTGGTGACCAGCGACGACGCCCCACAGCCGGGCTCACCCGTGACCAGCAGCGGCGATCCTGCTGACTCGAGCGCCGCCGCCAACCCGGGACGCGGCACGTGCAGCCCGAACCGGGCCCGTCCGAACGCCTCGTGGACGGCACTGGCGCGCGCCGCGGCGTCCGGGACCTGGGCGGCGGGGAACAGCCGATCGATCAGCGCCTCGAAGTCGGCCAGCACCCGCCCACCGAGCTCCTCCGGGCTGCCGTAGTCGGCCACCGGGAACGCCGAGCCACGCACCCGTTCGCGCAGCGCCTGCAGCCTGGCCGCGCCCTCGGCGTCCGGCTCGAGGTACAGCGCGCGTTCCTGGGCCGGCAGCGCCGCCACCCAGGCCGGATCGCGCAGGTAGAAGCAGGCGTGCCCCGGTGCGTCTGGGTCGTTGAGCACGCCGTGCAGGATCTCCAGCTCGGTCACCGACCGGTGCAGATCGTCGGTGAGCCACCCGAACCGCTGAGCCAACTCGGGGTCGATCTCGCCCGGCACCCAGCCGTAACGCTGCCCGAGCAGTCCGATGAAGTAGGGCCGGGTGCGCTCGATTTCGGCCAGGCAGATCGGCAGCACCGCGCCGTCGGAGGCCTGCTCGTCGGTCACGCCCCAGCGCAGATCGACCTCGCTCCACGCCACTCCGCGCTGCTGGCAGCGCCGCCGCAGCAGCGGAAACACCCGCTTGACCAGTTCGTCCCGCTCGGCCTGCATGTCCCGGAAGGTCGACGACACGAACACGCGGATCGCCCGGGCGTCGTTCATTCGCGCAGCGTACTGGGGCGGCGCCCGGCGCGCCCGGATCCAGGACCCCGGGTCGAACCCAGGCCACGGGGTGCGGGAGCTGACTGACACCTTGGCGTGTCACTGCCGCCCTGCATGGCGCCAGTGGCACGCGATGCCGGCAGTCGATCCGGGCAGCGCCGTGACGCCAGAGTCGACCGGACGATCGGCGCGTGCCTGCCGGCCCCGTAGGTCGGAGTCGCACTGCCGACGCGCGCCGGCCAGCATCCGCTCGCGGCGTGGCGGACCTGGGACGGGGTTTCGACAAGCTCAACCGGCGGTGGTTGTGATCGGCGCCTCCCAAGGAAGCTTCAGCTCCCGTATCGCTCCCATTCCTCACGGCTGCCGGCGAACACGTTGACGTCGATGAACCGTTCCTCGCCGGCGTAGCCGTCGAGCCGGTACCGGTCACTGAACTGCCAGAACGTCCAGGTACGTCCGTCGGGCAGGGACGGCGTCCGCCACACGTCGCGGATCCAGATGTCGACGTCAGGAAACGCCCCGGAGAGGTAGCGGCCGTACGCCTCGGCGGTGGTGTAGACGATCGGCCTCCGGCCGTAGTGCGCGACCAGCCGGTCCAGCAGCACCCCCAGCTCGCGCCGCACGTCGTCCACGGGCGCCGGGCGGAGCCAGAAGTCGCCGTAGAACTCGATATCGACCGCGATCGGTAACAGGTCGGGCCGGGACGGGACGGTTCTGATCACATTGTCGGCCTGCGTCGCCCCGGCGCTGGTGAAGCTGAAGAAGTGATAGGCGCCGACCCGCAGCCCGGCGGCGGTGGCGCCGTCCAGGTTGGCCGCGAAGCGCGGATCGACCAGCGTGCTGCCCTCGGTGGCCTTGAGAAACGCGAAGTCGATGCTCTGTCCGGCCAGCACCGGCCAGTCGATGTCGCCCTGATAACGGGAGACGTCGACGCCGCGGACCGGGTACCGCTCCCTCGACGGATCGTTCGGGTGCACCACGCCGGCCAGCACCAGTCCCGCGACGAGCCCGACCGCAGCCACCACGGCAACGATCCCGACGATCAGCCATCGCCAGCCGCGGAACCGACCAGACCTCACCGCACCGACTCCTCACCGTCGTTTGGCGGAGCGATGCGTCGCTCCCGCCCAGCCGTTCTGCCACCCTATCCGCAGTCTCAGGCAAATCGCATGTTTTCGCAATTTGCATTGCGATTAGATGCGATCCGGCTATGCTGGTCGTCTTGTATCCCCACCCGAGGATGGTTCACAGACCCATGGCCGGCCCAATCCCACGCGCACCACGACTCCAACTCGCCCTCGACGACCTCGATCGCCGCGACGTCGTTCCATTGCTCGAGCGGGTGGCCGAGTACGTCGACATCGTCGAGGTCGGCACGCCGCTGGTGATCCGCTACGGACTCGACCTGGTCAGCGACATCAAGCGGCGCTTCCCCGCCGTCGAGGTGCTGTGTGACGCCAAGATCATGGACGCGGCGCGCTACGAGGCGTCCCTCGCCTTCGAGGCGGGCGCCGACTACGTCACCGTGCTGGCGCTGACCGACGACAACTCGATCACCGGGTGCGTCCGGGCGGCCGCCCAGCACGGGGGCAAGGTGATGGTCGACCTGATCTGCGTCACCGACCTCGCCGCCCGTGCCGCCGAACTCGAGCACCTCGGTGTGGATGTCGTCGCCGTCCACACCGGGGTCGACCAGCAGGCTCGCGGACGCACCCCGCTCGGCGACCTGCGCATCCTGGCCACCAGCGGCCTCACCGTTCCGATCGCGGTCGCCGGGGGAATCACCTGCGACACCGCGGCCGACTACCTGCGCCTCGACCCCAGCATCCTGATCGTCGGCAGCGGCATCACCGGCGCCGCCGACGTCGTCGCCGAGGCCGCCCGGATGCGCGGCGTCCTGGACGCGGTGACCCGATGAGCGTCACCGCGAACCTCGCCGCCATCCTCGCCGAACTGGCCGACAACCAGCAGCACGTCGACGACGACCAAGCGCTGGCTCTCGTCGATGCCATCGAGGCCGCGGGGCACATCTTCCTGGCCGGAGCCGGGCGGTCCGGCGTCGCGATCACCGGATTCGCGAACCGACTGCTGCACCTCGGCCTGTCGGTGTCGCTGGTCGGTGAGATCACCAGCCCGCACAGCAAGCCGGGCGACCTGCTGGTCATCGGATCGGGTTCTGGTGAAACCGGGAGCCTGGTCGCGCTGGCCCACAAGGCTCGAGCCAACGGCGTCGCGGTCGCTCTGATCACGATGGATGCGACGTCCACCATCGGCCGGCTCACCACCGTGACCGTCGTCCTGCCCGGAGTCTCGCCGAAGCTGTCGGCGGCGGCTGCGGTGCGCTCGATCCAGCCGATGGGATCGGCGTTCGAACAGCTGGCCTTCCTCACCTACGACGCGATCGTCCTCGAGCTGATGCGCCGCCGGTCGGAGACCTCGGACGCCATGTTCACCCGGCATGCCGACTTCGAGTGAGCCCACCGCCGACCCCTCGTCGACCCTCCGGGCCGTCTGGCGACTGAACAGAACGGAGCGAGGCGCCGTCCGGACGCCGCTCGCCGGGGCGAACGTTAGTGGCCGCGGCACCAGCCCCAGGCCCGCCACCACCAACCTGAACGCATACCCGCCGGCGAGGGGTTTCGACAAGCTCAACCAGCGGTGGTCGCCTAGATCGGGATCCCTGGCGGCCGGACCACTAGTGGCCCGTCGCCCCTGAGGCTTGGCCCTGGCGACTCCCGGGCACGCACCTCGCGTCGTTCTCCTCAGTCGCGCTACGACCCGGTAGCCCTCCCTCGTCGGCCTAGCGAGGCACGCACCCGAAAGCCGCCAGCCCCCAAGCCTCAGGGGCGACAGACCACTAGCCTGACCCCGACACCGATGCGAAGGTGAACCGACATGTCCGAGAGGATCGTGGCCGCAGAGCGCCGACAGCTCCTGGCCAAGCAGCTCGTCCGGGACGGCGGCATCAAGGTTGGCCAGATCGCCCGCAGGTTCGGCGTCTCCACCGAGACCATCCGCAAGGATCTGCTCTTCCTGCAGGAACAGGGCCTGGCGCACAAGAGTCACGGCGGCGCGGTGCCCACCGGTGCGCTCGTCGAGCGGCCCACCACCGTCAAGAGCGCCGAGAACCTGCGAGCCAAATCCGAGATCGCCGACGCGGCCCGCAGACTGATCCCCGACAAGGCGATCTTGCTGCTGGACGCCGGGAGCACCACCCAGGCGCTGGCCGAACTCATCGCGGACATGACCGATGTCACCGTCTTCACCAATTCGGTCCCGATCCTCGCCCTCCTCGGCCCGACCCGCAATGAGGTCTTCTGCTTCGGCGGACGCCTCCGCGGCTCGTCCATGGCGCTGGCCGGCGGCTGGGCCATGGACGCGCTTCGCTCCGTGCGGGTCGACATCGCCTTCCTCGGCACCGACGGCTTCCAGGGCCTTTCCGGACCGTCCAGCGCCTCCTACGAGGAGGCGCAGTTCAAGACCGGGGTGGTCCGAGCCAGCAACCGCACCGTGATCCTCGGCGATCACACCAAGTTCACCCAGCCCGGCCTGTTCCAGTTCTGCACCTGGGCGGACGTCGACACCCTGGTCACCGATCGGGGAACCGCGGCCGCCGACGCTGAGGCGCTCGCCGATCACACCCGGGTGATGACTGCCGACAGCGAGTTCACCACCCGAGGAGCTTCCCATGGCCACTGACCGCACCCGGATTGTCCGCCCGGCCGACGTGATCGACGTCTTCGTGTACGTGGTGGTGCTGAACCTGGCCACCGAGTACGTGCCGGTGGTGATTGCCGAGACCTTCACCCTGTCGCTGCTGACCGCGTTGCTGCTCAAGCTCGTCCTGGAAGGCGTCGTCTGGGCGAAGAACCGGGTCAAGCGCCGGTTCAAGGCAGCCCGGACGCCGCTGGCGAAGGTCGCGGCAGGCCTACTGCTGTGGGCCCTGATGATCGGCAGCAAGTTCGTCGTCCTGGAAGTCATCGCGTTCTTCTTCGCAGACCGGGTCAGCCTCGGCGGATTCTTCTCGGTGACCGGCCTGATCCTCGTGCTCCTGCTGGCCCGTCTGGGCGTCCGACGCCTGTTGGCGCTGGAGGCCGCACCGACGCGCTGACCATCGCCGGACGGCCCTCCCTAATCAGTTCAGCCCTCCCGTCGACGGGAGGGCTGAACTGATTAGGGAGGGGCTAGTCAGCCGGGGAGTATGACGAGGTTGCCGACCTTGTGGCCACCGTCGATCTGGCGGTAGGCCTCGGGCAACGCCGACAGTCCGCCGACCACGGTGACCACGGGGTCGAGTCGCCCGTCGGCGGCCCAGGCGAGCAACTGGGCGACATTCTCGGACCGTTCGCTGGCGGATCCGGCGTAGATACCACGGCCTCCGCGCACCGTGTCGAGCAGGCCGGCGACCGCCAAGACCAAGGCTCCGTCGGAGGTGCGCAGCCGCAGTCCGTCGGCCCGCGACAGGTTGCCGACCGCGTCGAACACCACATCGAACCGGTCGTCGAGGCCGGTGATCGGCGTCCGGCGGTAGTCGATCCAGCGCTGGGCGCCAAGCCGGGTCACCAGGTCGCGGTTCGCCGCCGAGCAGACCGCGGTCACCGTGCCACCCAGGATGGCGGCGATCTGGACGGCCGCCGAACCCACCGATCCGGACGCCCCGTTGACCAGCACCGCCGCCCCCGGCTGCATCGAAACCCGGTCGCGCAGGAAGTGCAGCGCCGTGGTGCCACCGAACAGCACGCCCGCGGCATCCGGGTGGCCGAGTGCGGCCGGCTTGCGCACTGCCGCCACCGCCGGAACGACGGCGAACTCGGCATGGCAGCCCATCCGGACGCCGGTCATGCCGGCCACCTCATCACCGGGGGCGAGTTCGTCCACTGCTTCGCCCACCTCGGCGACGACGCCGGAGAAGGTGGAGCCGAGGACGCCGGCCCGCGGGCCGCGCAGTCCGATACCCAGCCGGGCAAGCAGCCCGAACCCTCGCGGGAACCGACCGGATCGCATCCGGGCATCCCCTGAGCTCACGCCCGCCGCCTTGACCTGGACGACCACCTCGCCCCGACCCGGACGCGGCACCGGCGCGTCCGACATCACGATCGCCTCGGGCGGTCCATAACGCTCCACGCGCACCAACTGCATCTCCACAATCCTCCCCTTACAGTCGTAAGCCTTCCTGGTCAGAGTAACCTTAGAGGTGTAAGGACACAAGGGGGATCAAATGACGGACCGGCAACCGGTGACCGAGCGGCGGGTGATCGAAGCTGCCGCGGCCGTTGCCGACCGGGGTGGGCTGACGGCGGTGAGCATGCGCAACGTCGGCCGCGAACTCGGCGTGGAAGCGATGTCGCTCTACCACCACGTGGCCAACAAGGCCGCCCTGCTGGACGGCCTGGCGGACTGGGTGTTCGCCCAATTCGCACTCCCGCCGTCCGACCTGAGCTGGCGCGAGGCGATCACGATCCGCTCGGCCTCGGTCCGCGCCGTGCTCACCACCCATCCCTGGTCGTTGAACCTGGTCGACTCGCGAACCAATCCCGGGCCGGCGTCCCTGCGTCACTACGACGCGGTGGTCGGCTGCCTGCGTGGCGGCGGGTTCAGCGTCGCCTCGGCGGCCCGCGCTTACTCGGTGATCGACGCCTACGTCTACGGCTTCGCCCTCACCGAACGGAACCTGCCGTTCGACTCGGCGACCGGAGCCAACGAGTTCGCCGCCGACGTCGCACTGCCGATCGCCGACTATCCCCACCTCGCCGAACTGGTCGACACCCTGACGGCCGGCGGTGACTACTCGTTCGCCGCCGAGTTCGACCTCGGTCTCGGCATCATCCTCGACGGACTGGAGCGCCGCACCCAGTAGCACCCGTCCAGCGCGTCGAGCCCGGCTTCAGGGGCGATTGCGGGACCGCCCGACCGGATGGTTACGATGCAGCACCCCCCAACAAGCGAAGGCCTCCACATGATCACTGCCCGCCCCGTTGCCCGATTCCTCGGTTGCGGCGTCGCCGCGTTGGCGTTGACCGGCACCCTGCTGGCCGGCGCCAGTGCCGGACAGACCCACGCCGCACCGCTCCCCACGGCCGCCGTCAAGAAGGTCCCCAAGGCCAAGAAGACCACCATCGCCACCCAGCCGAAGAGTGTGACGATCAACCGCTACGGCAGCGGCACCAGCGCCACGCTCAAGGTCAAGGCGAACGGCACCAAGCTGACCTACGCCTGGCAGTCGCGCGCTGCGTCCGGGCCGTGGAAGAGCATCGGGAAGGCGACCAAGTCCTCCTACAAGGCCACGTCGAGCATCTGGGCCAGCGGAACCCGGTTCCGGGTGAAGGTCAAGGGCAGCAGGGGCTCGGTCACCTCCAAGACGGCCACGCTGACCGTGCGGCAACCCAGCAGGACGCCCGCCAAGGATGCCGAGAAGGCGTTCGGGCTGGAGGGACTCAGCCAGGGCGTCGACCTGTCCTCGTACCAGTACGCACCCGACGCGAAGGTCAGGCCGAGGGTGCTCGCGGACTGGGCCGGCAACGGCGGGTTCGCCATCCTGCGGCTCGGCAGCGGCGCGCGTCCGATCAATCACCGCTACATCGACGCCTGCACGGGCAAGGCGCGCTCCACCCGGAGCACGCCGACCATCTCCGACTGCGCCTATGCGGCGCTGTCGAACCAGGTGAAAGCGGCCGGAATGCGCCAGGGCGCGTATTGGTTCAACGGCTGGACGACGGAGGTGGACACCAGCCCCGGCAACCTCTTCGCGGGCAGCCATACCCCCGAGAAGTCGGCGGCGCGGTTCGTCGAGTTGCTGAAGGCGGACGGCAACTACACCAAGTCGAGCACGAACCCTCTGGTGATCGACGTCGAGGCCGGCGGCACCTTCACCAAGAAGTCCAACGGAAAGACCTACACGCACAAGCTGCGGGCCTGGAAGCCCAGTGAGGCGCTCCGCTTCCTCGCGACCGTGAAGGCGCTGCTCGAGGCCGACGGATACCAGGCGAATCTGTACGTGTACCTCACCGATGAGATGGCGGAGCAGAAGTCCGAGAGCAGCTACGCGTGGGCGGACGTCGCGAGTATCGCGCGGCTGTGGGTGGCGTCCTGGGGCGCCGACAACGGCCGCGTCCCCGGCACGCTGCCGCGGGTCGGCGCCTGGAAGAGCCACGGCGGCTGGTCGATCTGGCAGTACACCAGCAACCTGCGGATCGCCGGTGACGGCGTCGACGCGTTGGACGGCGACATCGCCACCAAGGACGCCTGGACGCCGCGCTGAGCTCAGCATCGGTCGAGCCTGCCGAGACCGGCAGCCGCCGGCCGGGTCAGCCACTGACCGGATCGCGGCTGCTGTCGCTTGGCAGTGGCAGTGGCAGGCGAAGGCGCCATTCATTTCGCTTCTGACAGGCTCGTCCGGGAGTGCTCAGCCGATGACCTCGGTGTCCACGTCAGGCGTCCCATCGGCGTTCATGTCGGCGACACGGGCACGGTGGGCGTCCCAGCGCAGGCTGACGGCACCCAGCACACCAGCCAGCAGAGAGGCGGCCAGCACGCCCACCTTTGCTGCCGTCCGGTGAGACTCGTCCGCGAACGACAGTTCTGCGATCAGCAGTGCGACGGTGAACCCGATGCCGGTGAGCAGGCCGACCGGCAGCAGGTCGCGCAGGCCGATGCCGTCCGGGAGCCGCAGCGGGGTCAACCGGGTGACCAGCGCGGTCGTACCCAGGACGCCGATCAGCTTGCCGGCGAGCAGGCCGACCAGCACCGCGTAGAACACCGGCTGCCCCCATAGCGAGGAGCCGGTGCCGCCACCAAGGGTGACGCCCGCGGCGAAGAAGGCAAACACCGGCAGCGCTACCCCGGCAGACCACGGCCGGACCAGTTCGTCGTAGCGATGGGTGCGCGCCTCGGGTTCGTCGTGGATCGGGAACGGGGGCACCGACAAACCCAGCAGCACCCCGGCGATGGTGGCATGCACGCCGGAGGCGTGCATGAACCCCCAGGCCGCCGCGGCCACCGGGAGTAGCACCCACCACGCCGTCCACCGCAACCGGACCAGTGCGCCGAACAGCAGGACGGCCCCAAGAGCGCCGGCCAGCATCGACCCCGAGATGTGTTCGGTGTAAGCGATCGCGATCACCACGATGGCCAACAGATCGTCCACCACCGCGAGGGTGAGCAGGAAGACCCGCAACGCCCGGGGCAGGCCGCGCCCGAAGACCGCGAGCACGGCCAGGGCGAACGCGATGTCGGTGGCGGTCGGGATCGCCCACCCATGCAGCGCGGACGGCTCGCCAGCACCCAGCACCACGGCCGCGAAGATCGCTGCTGGCACCGCCATGCCCCCCACCGCGGCGAGTACCGGCACCGCGGCCTCGCGCGGCTGGCGCAGGCTACCGGCGACCAGCTCGTGCTTGAGTTCGACGCCGACCACGAAGAAGAAGATGGCCAGTAACCCATCGGACGCCCATCCGCCCAGCGTCAGATCCAGGTGCAACTCCGCCGGGCCGACCACCGTGCCGACGAGCGCGTGATAGGCGTCCGACCACGGCGAGTTCGCCCAGACCAACGCCAACACGGCCGCGACCAGCAGCACGACGCCACCGGTCACCTCATCAGTGAGTTTCTGAACCACACGCCCGGGGCGTGCCTGTGCTGTCATCTGAGCTCCCCGCTCTCAAGGCCGTCCCCGCGCGGAGACGCCGCCGACCAGACTTCCCGGCACACCACGGTCAGAATAGCGAGCGGCACCGATCTCGCGGCTGCCACACCATCGCGATACGCGGCGAGGTTCGTTCGGCCCTCCAGCACCCGCGACCGGCCGGTCTCCAGCGGCGGCTGGGGCGGCCGGCCCCCAGCATGGCGGCTGAATCCGTGAGACTTTATTTACGAAAAACGATCAGTGCGTTTATCCACTCGACTTAAGAATCGGGACGATCTCCCCGGTGCTGGGCCATCACCCCTAGTCATCAGGCTTTTAACGGATCATCGAACATATTTTGAAAAACAGACATTTCGAAATTACACCGCTAGTTAGGTAAGGCTAAGAATGCTTGTTGACGTCCATTCTCGGGACTATCGTGAAGATCAATCAACCGAGTCCACACCACACACCCAGGGAGGCTCCGATCATGAGCACCATCGCGCTCTCACTCGTCAAGTCATGCGCCACCAGCGCCTGCGCTTTCAACAACGGCGGTTGCACCGCCGGCGCCATCAACGTCGGCGGCACCGACACCGCCACCTGCACCACGTTCACCGAGTTGGACGCCCGCGCCGGCCTCAGCTCCGCGAACGGTCAGGTGGGCGCCTGCAAGCGGCTGGAATGCGTGCACAACACCGATCTGCTGTGCACCGCCGGCGAGATCGCGGTCGGCGACGCCGCCGACTGCCTCAGCTACTCCGTCGGCTGAACCGAACCCACTGCGACGAGCTGGCCGAGTCGATCGGCTAGCTCGTCAAGTGCGTCCGCAGGCTTGTAGAAAGCGAGGAACTGAACGCTTGCGCGTCCCAGGGTCACCGACATCAGGGTGAGCCCGGTCCGGTCGATGTCCACGCAGAACACCCGGCCTTCGGTGTGCGAGCAGGTCACCTCGGCACGACTGGACAGCTTCACCCCGGCGTCCCAGCCTTCTGCGGCTGCGGTCACCAATCCGGTCAGTTGCTCGGCCGACAGCCGCCCCACCAGATCGCGCGCGCTCCACTCCTGGTCGGCGTCCGGGAAGCTCCGGCAACCGGACGGCCGCGGTCCGACCGCGGGATGCAGGCCGGCCACCTCACCGAACGAGAGCGGCGAGACCCCGGCGCTGTCGTGCACCAGCACGCGGTCGCTGCGCACCACCCCCAGCCGGCCGCCGACCATCGTGGCGAGGTCGGTGAGTCGGGGGTCGAGGTCGGCGTGGGCGATGTAGTCGCCAATGTCGCCCTCGTCAAGCCATTCGAGCGTGCCGAGGAGGTGCAGCGCGCAGGCGGTGATCCGCACGGCCGACTCGGGCGCCTCCTTGACGATGTCGAGCCGAACCCGCAGCACGTCGCCCGACCAGGTGGTGGCAGGCACTGCGTCGTCGGCGAGGCAGGCCACCACCAGGTCACCCGTGGCGGTCATCCCATGGCACAGCGCGCGAGCCTCGACCAGCGGTTCCAGGTCGTAGGCGACCATGGCCGCGCGGCCGGAGCCGGACAGCAGACGGCGGGCCAGCGACACAGAACGAGCGCGCATCGTATCGACGTGCGGGTCGTGCACGGTGGTGTGCATGGCTTCCACGGGACCCCCTGCAATCGGACGGCCGACAATTGGTAAGGGGAGCCTAACCTTATTTCGTGGACGCTGGGCCCGGTTGTCCCCACTGTGGGACGACCAGCGGTGCGGCGAAGAACTCCTGTTCATGGACGCAGGATGCCCGGAACGCCCGCGCGGCGGCCTGGCGGCTGGACGAGTCGGCGCGCCGTACGGCCGCCTCGGTGATCTCGATCGCTCGCCGGGTCGCGGTGGCGAACGCTTCATCGGCGTAGGTGGCCAGCCAGTCGGCGTAGGGGTGTCCGGGCCGGTTGCGGCTCGCCAGGGCGTCCCCGACGTCGGCGTAGATCCAGAAGCAGGGCAGCAGCGCGGCGCTGAGAACGGCGTAGTCACCGGTGGATTCGGCGGCGGTGAAATGGTCGAGGTAGGCGGTCGTGACGGCCGAGGGTTCGGTCTGTTCGACGATCTCGGGAGCCACCCACGACTCGTGCAGCAGCAGTTCGGTGGCGATCGCCGAGGTCGAGCACTCCTGCCAGAACGTCCGCTCGTCGGCGTCGGTGGCCAGGTCGGCGGCGGCGGCGAGGGAGGTCGCGTACCGTCCGAGATACCGGGCGTCCTGGGCCAGGTACCAGGTGAACGCGTCGACGTCGAGGGTGCCGTCACCGAGGGCCCGGACGAACGGCAGCTCGTCGATCTGCCGGCGGATCCCGGACGTCTGTTGCCACCACCAGCCGGTGATCGATCCCGGACCCGGTCCGCCGGCGGCCTCCCACAGCGGCCCGAGGTGATGCACCGGGCCGTTGCCCTGCCCGACGTCCAGATCGTCGGCCCGGGCGATCGCCGCGGCCAACCAGTCGGTGCTCTCGGCGAGGGCCTGCGGCCAGTCGCCGACCACCGCGAACCGGGTGGCCAGCGCCGAGGACAACGAGCAGCCGGTGCCGTGGGTGTTGCGGGTGGCCAACCGCGGATGGTCGACCTGGGCAAGCACCCCGTCCGGCCCGACCAGCGCGTCGCTGACCGTGGCGTCGCTGAGGTGGCCGCCCTTCGCGACCACCAGCGCCCCGGTCGCAGCCGACACCGCTCGGGCCTGGGCGAGCGTCTCGGCCCAGTCGGACGCCGGTTCGGCACCGGCCAGCACGGCCAGTTCGGGCACGTTGGGGGTCAGCACGTCGGCCAGGGACGCCAGCTCGCGCATCGCCGCCTCGGCCGCGGCGTCCAGCAGCCGGTCGCCGCTGGTCGCCACCATCACCGGATCGAGCACGACGACCGCCGGACGGACCCGTTCCAGCCACTCGCGCACCGCTTCGATGACGTCGACGGTGCCCAACATGCCGAGCTTGACCGCATCGATGGCGACATCGTCGGAGACTGCGTCGAGCTGGGCGCTGAGGAAGTCGATCTCCGGGTAATGCACGGCCTGGACGCCCTGGGTGTTCTGCGCGACCAGTGCCGTCACCACCGACATGCCGTAGCCACCGCAGGCGGCGATCGCCTTCAGGTCGGCCTGGATGCCGGCGCCGCCGGTCGGGTCGGTGCCCGCGATGGACAGCACATTCGGCACGGGCCTGGTCATGCCGCCACCTCACTCGCCCAGCGGTCGAGGTAGCGGCGGGCGGCTCCGCCCGGATCGGACGCGGCGCAGATGCCAGAGACCACCGCCACCCCAGCCAGTCCGGCAGCCCGCAGCCCGGGCAGGTCGTCGGGGAGCACGCCGCCGATGGTGACGGCCGGCAGCCGGGTGAACGCCGCCAGTTCCGCGACCCGCACGACGCCCAGCGCCGGGTCGGCGTCCGGTTTGGTGGCGGTGTCGCGGAGCGGTCCGATGCCGAGGTAGTCGGCGTACGGCTCGGCGGCGCGGATCTCGCCGGGGGTGGCTGCACTCACCCCGATGATCGCGGCGGGCCACAGCATCGCCCGCACCACATCCGCAGGCAGGTCACTCTGCCCAATGTGCACACCGTCGACCCGGACGCCGCGCGCCCGGGCGGCCAGCGCGACATCCACCCGGTCGTTGACGATCAGCAGGCACTCGTCACCGCCCGGGGCGCCGGCGATCGCGCCGGCAACGGCGGTCACCTCGGTCAGGAAGGCGGCGCCGGAGGCATCCTTGGCCCGCACCTGCACCGATCGGACGCCACCGGCGACCGCGGCCGCGACGGTGGCGGGCACGCCGCGTCCGGTGACGGTGCACTGGACGGAGTCGGTGACCAGGCAGACCGCGAGCACGGTGGGATCGAGGGTCATCGGGTCACCTCCAACCGGGCGCGTTGCGCCACGGTGGCCGGGGTCAGCGCGGCCAGTGCATCCAGCAGAGCGACCGCGAACGACCCCGGTCCGGACGCCGTGCCGGCCGCATCCTCGGCGGCAACCCCATACACGCAGCTGGCCGCGGCGGCCGCCACCAGGCGGTCCTCGGTGACAGCGGCGAAGGCGGCCATCACCGCGCCGAGCGCGCAGCCTGCGCCGGTCACCCGGGTGAGCAGTTCGTGCCCGTTCGCGACCCGCAGCAGGGCGGTGCCGTCGGTGATCAGGTCGACGGGCCCCGAGACCGCGACCACGGTGTCGAGTCGTGCCGCCAACTCCCGGGCCGATCCGGACACCGCCTCCACGCCAACCGTGGCGTCGACACCCCGTCCGCCTGCGTCGGCGCCGGCCACCGCGGCGATCTCGGACGCGTTGCCGCGGATCGTCGCCGGCCGGAAGTCGAGCAGTGCGGCGGCGAGCGCGGTGCGGACGGGCAGCGCACCGACCGCGACCGGGTCGAGCACCCACGGCGTGCCGTGCGCCTGGGCGGCCGCGGCCGCCTCACGCATCGCTTCGGGCTGTCGTCCGCCCAGAGTGCCGAGGTTGATCAGCACCCCGGACGCCACGGACGCGAACGGCCCGGCCTCGTCCGGAATGTCGACCATCGCCGGGGCAGCGCCGAGCGCGAGCAGCACATTGGCGGTGAAACCGCTGACCACGTGGTTGGTCAGGCACTGCACCAGCGGCGCCTCGGTGCGGACGGCGTCAAGCAGCTCCGCGGCGGAGTCGACCAGCGCCGCGGGAGTCGGCGCGTCCGTGGAGGCGAGGAAAGAAGGCTGTCTCATGACGAATCCCTTCGCTCGTGCTAACGAGAGCAGGTTCTGCGGGTTTGATCTCAGCCGGCTTCGGTACCGGCACCCCGTGTCGCCAGCCACCTTAGCCCAGATCCACCGATCTGCGGCTACTGCGCGACCCCAGCTGGGCGCACTGGCTGCGCCGGGCACGCTCGCCGTACGACCCGGTACGCCTTCGCGCACCCGGCTCGCCATTGCACCCATCTGGTGCCGCTCGCTACGCCGCCCATCGGTGGATCCGGGCTTAGCGGGTCTTGACGGTTCCGGTTCGGCGGGACCACAGTGACCGGGTGACCTCCACCCGTCCGGAGTTGACGGCAGCGCTGATCGCCGCGCAGCGGTGGCTCGACGGCGTCGGCTCACGACCCGTGCCCGCCGCGGAGGGTATCGGTGCACTGACCGAGCGCTTCGCCGGACCGTTGCCCGCACACGGTCGCGACGCCGAGGAGGTCATCCGGTCCCTCGCTGCCGGCGTCGAGCCCGGGCTCATGGCAATCGACTCACCGCGCTTCTTCGGCTGGGTGATGGGCGGCATGTTGCCGGCCGCGCTCGCCGCCGACTGGCTGGTCAGCGCGTGGGACCAGAACGCCGGCATGCGGGACGCGACGCCGGGCGTGGTGGCGGTCGAGGACGCCGCGGCCCGCTGGATCGTGGAGACCCTCGGCCTGCCGCCGACCGCGGCGGTCGGCTTCGTCACCGGCGCGACCATGGCGAACTTCACCGCGCTGGCTGCCGCCCGGGACGCCCTGCTGGCCGGGACGGGATGGGATCAGGCAACCCTCGGGCTTTCCGGCGCCCCGCGGATCAGGGTGCTGGCCGGCGCCGAGCGGCACAGTTCGGTCGACCTCGCGTTGCGGTACCTGGGACTGGGCGCCCCCGAGTTGATCGCCGTCGACGCCGAGGGCCGCCTGGACGCCGCCGCCCTACGGCAGGCGTTGGACGTCGGTGATGGGCCGGCCATCGTCTGCGCACAAGCCGGGAACATCCATTCCGGCGCATTCGACCCGTTCACCGACATCGTGGACGCGGCCCACGCCCGCGGCGCCTGGGTGCATGTCGACGGCGCCTTCGGATTGTGGGCGGCCGCAGCGCCCGAACTGGCCGGTCTGGTCCGGGGCATGGACAGTGCCGACTCCTGGGCGACAGATGCTCACAAGACCCTCAACACTCCCTACGACGGCGGAATAGCGATCGTCGCCGACCAGGGTGCCCTCACCCGGGCCTTCGGTCATTCCGCGGCCTACCTGCTGCATTCCGAGGTGCCCGATCCGCACGAGAAGGTGCCGGAGATGTCTCGGCGAGCCCGCGGCGTCCCCGTCTGGGCGGCGCTGGCGACGCTTGGCCACGATGGGCTGGCCGGACTCGTCCAGGGACTGGTGGACGCCGCCCGCGACCTGGCCGGCGGCCTGGCCCGGCTGCCCGGCGTCGAGGTTCTCAACGACGTCGTCTACACCCAGGTGGTGGTTGCGATCGTCGACGACGCCACCACCGCCCGGGTGCTCACTCGCCTGCTGGCCGAGGGGCTGGTGCGGCCCAGCGGCAGCAGCTGGCACGGACGGGATGTGATCCGGTTCTCGGTCAGCAACCACGGCACGGACGCCGCCGCGGTGGACGCAACCGTGGACGCGGTGGCACGCGCGCTGGAGGTAGCCGGCTGACTCAGTCGCTGCCCCGCGTGACGCCCAGGGTGGCCAGCAGGTCCTCGTGGAACTGGATCCAGACCAGCTGGCAGGAGTCGCGGTCGGGGGCGTCCAGCCAAACGTGGCGCCCGTGCCGGACCCGGCTCAGTGCGTGCTGGTGCCGGTGGGCGTAGCCGCCGAACCGGCGCAGCATCTGCTCCAGCACGGCGTTGAGGGTGGCCAGCTCCCGGTCGATGGTCTCGAGCTCGACCAGTACCTTGGCGTCCCACACCGGGTCATCGTGGTCGTTGGCAGCGAACCGGTCCCAACGGGTTGGATGCAGCTGCCAGTTGGTGCAGGCCACGCCGTGCCGCCGGTTCAGCGGACGGAACCGCTGGTGCACGCCGGCGACCGCGGCTCGCGCACCGGCCGCGTCCAACTCGGCCGCCAGCTGCCTTTCGTTCTCAATCCGCCCACGCTCGGTCAGCGACCAGGTCTCACCGAAGACGTCGTGGCGAGTCACCCAGCCGTACGCCTGGGCGTCCAGCAGATGCTCACCGACCTCGTCGGCGCGCAGCCCGAACCGCTTGGCGATCTTCTTGGTGGACGGCCCACCCAACACCCGGACGCCGTGCAGAGTCAGCAGCGCCGGGTCGGAGTCCCGCCCGGGACCCTTCACGCGAAGGTGGTGTATGAGAACGCCGCTGTGTGCCGTAGCTCGTCCAGCTCGGCCAGGTCGGCGGCTGAGGGCTCCCAGTCACCCGCGGCCACGTTCGAGAGGATCTGCTCCGGACGGGTGGCGCCGCTGATCACGCTGGCGACCGCCGGCTGGGCCGCCAGACCTCCGATGGCAACGGTCAGCAGCGGCAGATCGCGGGCGTCCGCGAACGCCTGCAGCGCCTCGATCCGCTCCCAGTCGGCGCCGGCGAGGCGTCCGGCCTGGTTGGCGTTGGCGAGCCGGCTGCCCGCCGGAGCGTCGGTATCACGACGGTACTTGCCGGTCAGCAGACCGTAGGCCAGCGGGAAGTAGGGCAACAGCCCGATGCCGAACCGCTCGCAGGCCGGGACCAGTTCGTCCTCGGCGACCCGGTTGTACAGCGAGTATTCGTTCTGCGCCGAGATGAACCGTTGAGTACCGGCCGTGCGGGCCGTCCAGTCGGCGTCGACGACCTGCCAGGCGGTCAGGTTCGACGAACCGAGGTAGCGGACCTTGCCCTCGGTGACCAGCTCACTCATCGCGTCCAGAGTCTCCTCGATCGGAGTAATCGAGTCAGGGCGATGCAGCTGGTACAGGTCGATGTAGTCGGTGCCGAGCCGGCGCAGGCTGGCCTCGACCGCACGCCGCACGTAGCGGCGTCCGGCATGAGCGCCGAAGTGCTCGGCATCATGCTCGCCCATGCCGAACTTGGTGGCCACGATCACGTCCTCGCGGCGCGCACCCAAGGCTCTACCGAGGAACTCCTCGCTGACCCCATCGGCGTAGGAGTCGGCGGTGTCGAAGAAGCTGATCCCGGCATCCAGCGCTGTGTTCACCACGGCTTTCGTCTGGTCGAAGTCGATCCGCGCGCCGAAGGCATTGCACCCGACACCCACCACCGACACCATCAGACCACTGTCACCCACCGCTCGATAACGCATGCTGGCAACCTACCGGGGGTCCGTCGCTCGCAGACTCGATGACCATCGCGAACCTCGCTGGCTGAGCTCGTCGAACCCCTTGCCAATGCGCGGAACCAGGACGTCGACACGCTCCGCCGACAAACGAACGGCCAGCCCAAGACGTCGACGAAGAAAGGCTCGGGTCGCTGCCAGAGCGTCCGAATAGATCGGCGCGTACAGAGCCGTGAACATGCTGCACGGCTCACCCCGCGGCTGCATTCCTCGGCGTCGAGCCGGGATCGGCAACGCGATGCCGTCAACTGCGGCGCGCGCCCGAAATCGCCGCCCACCGCCCTGTGGCAACGCGCGTTAAAAAGCTAGCTCTACTAGATAGCGGGACCGAACCGTGAATGCTGAACTGTCAGCAATCGGCCGATCAACTCGACGGCTTGGTCAATTCATCGGGAGTCCGGGACTACCATTGAGGACCCATCGGCCACCTTCGACATTCGCACTCATCTCGCCGACAGTCCCCCATTCACCGGCCGATGTCGGCCGAGCCGATCACGCCGACGGGGATCCTGCCTGAGGACTGGCAGGCATCGGCATGCCTCACGGGAGCGCCAGAGATTCCACGCAGATCGAGCAAACCGCTGGCCGCGTCGTCGAAAAACCCCTTGCCAGCGCAATATTGTTTGACATCGACGCACTCGACCAGCGAAATCGACACACCCGGAGCGATGAGCACAACCGGCCGGGAAGTTGGATGAAGGGTGGACGCCTAGAACGTCCACCCTCCACCCCGCAGGGCACTGCGATTGCGGCTGACCAGGAAACCTGGCCGAAACCACTGGTGTCCGGGCCTCAGCTATCGGGGGGATTCCTCGGCGCCGGACGCATACTCATCGGATGGGGGGCCGAAAATATGCTGCTACTAGTGGAACAGATTCCGGGGCAATCGTCAAATCATTCTCGGGCGGCAGTTCGGATCTATTCGCCACAAGTTCTTGAGTGGCAGTAAAGCTTTCGCCGATCGAGGAACGTGCGAGCGACTACGACGACGAGTAGGAGCGGATGACGCCTAACGGGACTAATTCGCCGCACCCCGGACGATTCCGCGTCCGCAAAGGTTCCACAGGAAGGGCTGTCGAGTTTGACGTCGTTCCAGTCCGTGCCCGAGCGCCGCCGACGAAGGAGTCGTGGCGGGTGGTCTGGCGACCGAGGAGAACGCAGCGAGGCGCCGTCCGGGCGTCGCGCAGCGGGTGAAGGCGGGTGGCAGGGGCACCAGTTCAGTGCCGCTCCAGCAACGTCGGCTGCGCGGCACGCTCGTGTTCAAGTAGCCAGCGTTTCCGCTCGATCCCCCCGGCGTAGCCGGTCAGGGTGCCCGACGCGCCGATCACCCGGTGGCACGGCACCACAATCGCGATCGGGTTGCGTCCGTTCGCCAGCCCGACCGCCCGCGATGCCGTCGGTTGCCCGATGTGTGCCGCCAACTCGCCGTAGCTCCACGTCGCCCCGTACGGGATCTCGCGCAGCGCGGCCCACACCCGGTGCTGGAAGGAGGTACCGGACGCCGCCAGCCGCAGGTCGAACTCGGTGCGGTCGCCGGCGAAGTATTCACGCAATTGTGACGCCGCCGCGTCCGATGCCTCGGACGGCGCCGCGGTCAGTGGGGGCTCACCGAACTGCACCACAGTGACCGCACCGTCGTCGTCCGTCGCCACCCAGAGCGGGCCGACCGGGGTGTCGGCGAGCGTGCTGATGTTCATGATGCCTCCGGAACTCGGTTGATCGGGTGATCCAACTGGGACCACAGGTACTGGGTGGCGTAGCTGCGCCAGGGACGCCAGCGCGCGGCGGCGGCCGTCAGCTCGGCGCCGGTGGTCAGGCCGAGCCCGCGGGCGGCCCGGACGATGCCGAGATCACCGGACGGGAACGCGTCCGGATCGCCCAGGGCACGCATGGCGATCAGCTCGACGCTCCAGGCGCCGATGCCCCGCATGGCGCCGAGGAGTTGGCGGGCCTCGGCCCGGTCGGCGCTCGCGCTCAGGTCGAGTCGACCCTCAGCAAGCGCGGTGGCCAGTCCGATCAGGGCCTCGGCCCGGGCCGCCGGGCCGGGAATGCTGTCCGGCGCCTGGCCGGCCACCGCCTCCGCGGTGGGGAAGAGATGGGTGAGGCCACCGGCCGGGTCGCTGATCGGTTCGCCGAGCCGGTGCACCAGGCGTCCGGTCTGGGTGCGGGCGGCCGCGGTCGACACCTGCTGCCCGAGCACGATCCGCAGGGCCAGCTCGGCGCCGTCCGGGCTGCGGGGGACGCGGCGTCCGGGGGCAGCGGCGACCAGCGGACCGAGCATCCGGTCGGATTCGAGAACCTCGGTGACCGCGACCGGGTCAGCGTCCAGGTCGAGCATCCGGCGGCAGCGTCCGATGGCGGGGGTGAGGTCGCGCGGATCGGCCAGCCACAGGGTGGCCGCGATGTGGTCCGGACGCGGTGCGAGCGCCACGATGCCCGGACCATGCGGCAACGCGAGGGTCCGTCGGTAGGCGCCGTCACGCCACTCCTCAACCCCCGGCACCGCGGTGGCCACCAGATGCCCGAACAGATTGCTCGACTCGAACGGACGCCGGAACGGCAACCGCAGCTCGATGGCACCGAGCTGCGCCCGGGAGCTCGGCGTCCGCCGCAACCGGGCGCGCAGCTCACCGGGCGTCATGTCGTAGGCGGCCCGGATGGCGTCGTTGAACGACCTCACCGAGCCGAAGCCGGCGGCGAAGGCGACCTCACCGAGCCGCATGGACGTGGTTTCCAGCAGCACCCGGGCGGTGTGCGCCCGCTGGGCGCGGGCCAACGCCAGCGGGGTCGCGCCGAGCTCGGCAGCGAGCGCTCGCTGGAGTTGCCGCACCGAGTAGCCGAGCCTCTGGGCCAGTCCCGCAACCCCTTCGCGGTCGACCAGTCCGTCGCCGATCAGCCGCATCGCCCGCGCCACCGTGTCGGCCCGGACGTCCCACTCGGCCGAGCCAGGAACGGTGTCGGGCCGGCACCGCCGGCAGGCCCGGAAGCCGCCGTCCTGGGCGGCCGCCGCAGTCGGGTAGAAGGCAGTGTTCTCCGGACGCGGCGTCAAAGCCGGGCAGCTCGGCCGGCAGTAGATGTGGGTGGTGCGGACGGCGGTGAAGAACGCCCCGTCGAACCGGGCGTCGCGGCTGGCGACCGCCCGCAAGCACACCTCACGACTCGGGATCATCCCCCCATCATGGTCCCCGGCCCCGCCCAGACCTAGCAGAAATACGACATCACATTCTTCGCGGTTGAGCCCTCCCTAACTACTTCAGGCCTCCCGTCGACGGCAGGGCGCAGGTAGTTAGGCAGGGCCTTGGGGGGCGGGACACGACGGGTGGGCGGAGGCGTCCGGCGGCTCAGGCGTCGGCGCGAGCGATCGTCTCCGCGGTGGTCAGGAACCGGTCGCCCTCGTCGGGGTAGCCGAACCAGTGCAGATAGAGCCCGGTGGTGACCCGTTCGACGAAACCCCAGCGCCAGACCCGCTCAGGCGCCGCCTCGCCCCACTCGGCCAGCACCTGGCAGCCCTCCCTCAGCAACGCTACGCCGGCACCCGGACGCCTGGTCTCTGCGTCTGCGAATTCCAGACAGGCGTCACGCAGCACCACGCCCAGGTCGTAGGCCCGCTCGCCGACGAAGCCGTCGGGGTCGATCAGCGCCCAGCCGTGGCCGCGCCGCAGCACGTTGCCGGCGTGCGCATCGCCATGACAGACGACCTCGGCCCGTTCGTCGGCCGCCAACTGTTCGGCGTAGTCGCCGGCCAATTCCAGGGCGGTGCCCACCGACTGGCCGTAGCGACGGCCGAGGTTGGCCAGGATGCCGCGCAACCCGCTCGCCTTGGACTCGAACGCATGCCCGACCGCCACCGGCACCGCCCATGCCCGGCGCAGCAGCGGCACGATCGTGCGCACCTGTCCGACCAGATCTGACCGGACGCCCCAGAGCGTTCCGCCCAGCCGCTCGGTGAGCAGCGCCCCGCGGGAGGCGTCCCAGTCGAGTACCCGCACGTAGCCGTCCCCGCCGGCAGTGAGCAGTACAGCCGCGGCGACATCCTGGACGCCGGGCAGTTGAATCTTCAGCACCGCCTGCGTCCCGACAGGGGCGATCACTGCCAGTGGCGGTGGGTTGACCCCGCCACCGAACCATTCGGTCGGCGTCAGCACCCAGGCAGCGCACACCTCGGCCAGGACGGACTCGTAGTGAACCACCTCCGCACCGAGATCTCGATCGGAGATCGCCTCCCGCCGCCACGCTTCGGCGATGGCCGCCGCGATCACCTCCGAGTCCATCGTCCGAGGCTAGTGGTGTCTCGCCCCCAGGCCCCGGGCCGACCAGGCATGGGGGCCGTCCCGGCCCCGGGCTCTCGGAACGAAGCGTAGGTTGACCGCATGACCGTGCAGATCCGCCCGGCGGCCAGCGCCCGGTTCGACGACGCGGCAACGATCCTGGCCCCGAAGCGGCCGGGCGCTCAGGGCTGCTGGTGCCTCAGCTACCGGCTGCCACCGACGGAGAACGACGCGCTGCGCCAGCCGCACCGAGGCGAGGCACTCCGCGAGCTGTGCGGACGCCGCGGGCGGGCCCCCGGCGTGCTCGCCTACGGCGGCGGCGAGGTGGTCGGCTGGGCCGCGATCGCACCGCGCGGCGAACTGAACGGCCTCGGCGACAAGCACTTTCCCCGCGATGAGGACGATCCGTGGGCGCTGACCTGCTTTCGGGTCCGTGCCGGTCACGGACGCCGTGGCGTCGCCCGCGCACTGCTGACCGGTGCCGTTGACTACGCCGGCGCACGCCACGCGGCAGCCGTCATCGGCTACCCGATCGATGCGGACGGCGCGACGATCGACCGCACCCAGGCGTCCGCGGGGCTGCTCACCTGGTTCACCGACGCCGGTTTCGCGGTCGTCGGCGACACCGGCTACAAGGTCAACGGACGGCGCCGGGTGATCGTCCGCAAGGAACTCTGAGCCCAGATCCATCGATGGGCGGCGCAGCGAGCGGCACCAGCCGGGCGCAAGGGCGGTAAGCGCTGATTCTCGTTGGTCGGCGCTTCGTCGGCTCACAACCCGCGGATGCGCAGGGTCACCTCGGCCACCTGGTCCACCGTGATCTGCTCGGCGACACGGACGGCCGTCTTGACCGGCAGCAGGTAGCCACCGTCACGCGGAAACAACGACGTGGTCCAGGTGGTCCGCCCGATCGATGCCTCGACCGGGATCACACCCCAGCCGTAGCTGACCGCCCGCGCGACCGCGGCGATCTGCTCGGCCACCCATTCCGGCAGCGCGATGAAGTAGTACGGCGCCGGCCCACGCCACGGAATCACGGTGCCGGAGAAGTCGAACTCGACCACGCGCAGAGTCTGCCACCGCGTCGACCTCGACGTCGCGCTGGTTGTGTCAGCCGGTTTCGTTGCCCTGCGCCGGGTTGCCCGCGGCGAGGACGCCGTCCACCACGTCGCGGACGAGTCGTCGGGCCATCGCGTCGCGAACCTCGCGCGGTGCTCCCCGCAGTGGGCCCTGGGTTGCCAGCGAGGCGAAGCCGTGCACGCTCGACCAGCACTGGATCGCCGCCGGTTCGACGCGCTCCGCCGGCAACGCCCCGACCGCGGCGAGGCCGGCGAGCGCATCGGTGAGCAGTTGGAACGGCGTCCGGCCGCTGTCGCCCGCACCCTCGGCCAGTTCGGCATGTTCCATGCCGAGTAGGCCGTAGAGACCGATCCGGAAGACCCGGGGCTGATCGAGGGCGAAGGCCAGGTAGCCGTCACCGACCGCTTCGAGCATCGCGCGCGCCCGCGGTGCGGGATCGACGATCTCCACCCGCGACTGGTGCTCCTCGATCGATCGAGCCAGTCCGCGGATCGACCACAGCCCGATGGCCACCCGGAGCTCCTCCAGGCCGGCGAAGTGACGGTAGGCGGCGGCCGGGCTGACCCCGGCGCGCCGGGTGACCGCGCGCAACGTGACGGCGTCCGGACCCTGTTCGACGGCGAGGCGATAGCCCGCCTCCACCAGCGCGGCCCGCAGGTTGCCGTGGTGGTACCCCGTTTTGGGGGTTGCCTCAGCCATGTGCGTCACCTACGGTTTCTGATGTTGACACCGTTCACTTTAGAGGTTCCGCAGGCCGGCCACCTGGACGCCGCTCGCGAGCTGATCGACGGTCGGCAATACATCGTCCTCTGAAATCAACCAACCGACAGGAGCACACCATGGCCATCTCACTGAGCCCCTACCTGAACTTCGCGGGCAACGGCCGCGAAGCGATGACGTACTACCACGGCATCTTCGGCGGTGAACTGCAGCTGTTCGGCTACGCCGAGTTCGGCATGACCGACATGCCCGAGGACGGTCTGATGCACGGCAACCTGCAGGTCAACGAGGGGCTGAGCATCTCCGCGTCGGACGCCATGCCCGGTGCCGAGCAGACCTGGGGTGGCACCCGCGTCTACTGCTCGTTCTTCGGCGACGACCTCGCCACCATGCGGGACTGGTTCGAGAAGCTGGCAGCCGACGGGAGCGTCGGAATGCCGTTGGAGAAGCAGGTCTGGGGCGACATCTACGGCATCGTGAAGGACAAGTACGGCATCGAGTGGATGTTCAACGTGTCCGCGCCCGGCGGCTGGTCACAGCAGGACTGAGCCCTCCGCTGGTTGACCTTGTCGAAACCCGGGACCGTGTGTCGACACGTTCACTCAGCGGTGGTCGAGCGTGTCGAGACCCTCCCAGCGGAGAAGGCCCTGCCTAATCAGTTCTGCCCTGCCGTCGACGGCAGGGCAGAACTGATTAGGGAGGGCCCAGGGCAGCGGACAGTCGCGCTCACTCAGCGGTGCTGATCACCCGAGCGTCCTCGTCGGCCGCCGGCCAGTCGAAACCGTCCACATAGAGCCGCAGCCGCGACTCGGTCAGCCGGACGGCATTGGCGTGCTCTTCGTCGTTGCGCCGTTTGACCCGCTGCCAGAGCACGTCGAAGGGCGCGGTGAAAACCAGCAGTTCGCACCGGACGCCGGCGGACGCGCACAGGTCGCGCCACTCGTCGCGCACCGAGCGATCGGCCAGGGACAGGTCGATCACGACGTCCGAACCGGCCTCCACGGCGTGGACCAGGTCGTCGCGCAGGCCGGCGTACAGCGCGTCGAGGCGTTCCTGCGGTGGCTCGTCCTGCCGCCAGCCGTCGCGCCACACCGCCTCGTCCATGGACAGCCGGACGGCGCCACGCCGCTCCAGCTTTCGCGCATAGGTGGTCTTGCCCGCCCCGGCGGGCCCGCACAGCAGCGTCACCATCGGCATGCCTGCCAGCATGCCAGCCGCTCGCCCGCCGACAAGGCACCGAAGCGGCTTGCCACCCCGCAGGGTGGGGGCGAATCAAACAGGCGGCACCCTACTCGTGTAGCACTGATTCAGTGTTACACTGACCCGATGGCGAACCTGACCATCACCGTGGACGACGCGACCCTGAAGCGTGCCCGTCAGCGAGCTCTGGAACGCAACGAGTCCGTGAACGCCTACTTGGCCGACGTGCTCCGTCGCTACGCCGGATCGGCCGATTCGACGATGGACGACGTCATCGCCCTGGCCCGCGCCAGCGAGGCCGGTTCGGCCGGCGCCGGGCGCAACTGGACCCGGGACGAGCTCCATCGTGGCTGAGGTATTCCTCGACACGAATGTGCTGGTCTACGCGTTCGACACCTCCGACCGTGAGAAGCAGGCGCGAGCATTGGCGGTCCTCGCCCAGCACCCCGACGCGACGATCAGCACACAGGTCCTCCTGGAGTGGTTCGCCGCCGTGACCCGGAAACTCACCCCGCCGATGCCTCCTGCGACCGCGCAGAAGAGCCTGGAATCCCTCGCGAAGCTGTCGATGGCTACGGCCGATGCCGAACTCGTCGTGCGGGCGGCACAGACCTCGGTGGAGCATCAGCTGTCGATCTGGGATGCCATCGTGATCGAAGCCGCAGCCATCGCCGGCTGCCGCGTCCTACTGTCGGAGGATCTGAACGACGGTCAGGTGATCCGCGGCGTCCGCGTCCAGAACCCGTTTGCCTGACGACGGACTACAGGGCCGCGCGCATCCGTTCCGCTGCCTGGGCGAATGCGGCCCGGACGGCGTCGTCGCCGATCACCCGGTAGGGCACCGGCAGGTCGGACAACCAGCCCGGCACGTATTCCGCCCGTTCCGCACCGGTGCGCAGTTCGGTGGTGTGCTCGTCGATCGCGCTCAACACCGTGCGGTAGGGACCGAACCACTCACTCACCGTCTCCAGTGGCGCCTCGATGTGCACCAGCACGGCGAACGGATAGCTGTCGACCGGAATCCGGCGCAGTCGCTCCACCGGATCGGGCGGTTCCGGACGGGGACGGAAGCCGAGCGTCGAGCCGACCACCCCGCTCATCCGGTCGAGCCGGAACAGCCGCCAATCGTCGCGGTCGAGGTCGAAGGCGGAGAGGTACCAGCCGCGCTCGGCGGCGACCAGTCGGTACGGCTCGACCCTGCGCTGCTCCAGGACGTCGGCAGATCGGGTCGGCGGGTAGCCAAAGCGCAACCGGGTCCGGGCCCGGATGGCGCCGGCGATCCGGGTCAGTACGTCGGCCGGCACGGCGGCCGTCGTCCTGCCGGTGTGGCTGACGAACGTCCGCAGGTCACGCAGCCGGTCGCGCAGCGGTCCGGGCAGCGCGGCGTCGAGCTTGGTCAGCGCGCCGACGGCGGCTTCGGCGTCCGATCCGGCGGCGAGCGCGGCGATGCGCTGCAGGCCGAGCCCGACGGATACCGCCTCGTCCTCGGTGAACAGCAGCGGCGGTACGGCCCTGCCGCGGGCCAGCCAGTACCCGCCCGCGGACCCGCGGTCGGCCTCGACGGCGTAGCCGAGTTGGCGAAGTCGATCGACATCGCGCCGCACCGTTCGGGTGGTCACCCCCAGCTCGCGGGCAAGCTCCCCGGACGTCCAGCCGGACCGGGCCTGGAGCAGGCCGAGCAGCCGCAGCGCACGCTCGGTGGTGTCGGTGGACATGCCTCGATGATCTCACGCCCAAGCGGACAGATACTGTCCTATTCATCGGAGAGACTGGGGATGTCAGCAGGGACAGCTCCCGAAACCACTCAGCAAGGAGAACTCCGATGGCCTTTCTCACCCCGAACGCCAACGGCGAGTCCGCCGTCGTCAGCACCTTCGTCCGCAATCAGTTCGCCCAGGTCCGCGCCACCACCCACGGACTGACCGACCAGCAGTGGCACCAGCGCTCCACCGTGAGCGAGTTCACCCTCGCCACCCTGGTCGACCACGTCGGCCTGGTCGCCGAGCAGTACGGCGTCGGCATCGAGGCGACGACCGGCGGCCCCGCCGAGTACACCAAGGGCATCACCGAGGGCGAGGCCGAGTCGGTCGAGGACCACAGCGGTGCGCAGCTGCTTGCCGACTTCGACCGCCGGACGGCCGGCTTCGGCGCGCTGCTCGATCGGATCGAGACTGGCGAGCTCTCGCTGGACGGCCTGGTCCCAGTGCCCGCCGCCCCCTGGTTCCCCAAAGACCTGACCCATTGGGAGGTCCGTTGGGTGCTGCTGCACATCGCCACCGAGGTCGCCCGGCACGCCGGCCACGCCGACATCATCCGCGAGAGCATCGACGGCAAGGGCTCCTACGAACTGAACGCGCTCGCCGATGGCGAGCCGTGGCCGGCCTGGGGCGACGGCGAGTGGACCGACAGCGAGTGGACGGCGACCGAGACCGAGCAGGGCTGACCACCGCCGGTCGGGCTTGTCGAGACCGCCGACGCGGGACGGACGCGTCACCCGGCGGCCTTCGTCATCCCGGTGAACGCCGGGATCTCCGCAGCCGATCGAGCCGGCAGAGATCCCGGGTTAAGCCCGGGATGACGAGGGCGTTGATCAGTCGTCGGGCAGGGTGACGTCGTCCGGTGTCTTGTCCGGACGCCATCCGCGCCACACCGGCATGCGGAGGCGTCCGGCCTGGGTCCAGACTCCGTAGCTCACCTCGCCGACCAGCACCGGCTCCACCCAGCGCGCGGTCTTGCGCTCGAGGGCCGGCACGTCGTCGACCGGCGTGGTGGGTGTCTCGATCTCGGCGAGCACCACGGCGGTGTCCTGCAGGTCCTTGTCGCTGAAGCCGGAACCGACCCGGCCGACGTAGGTCAACCCGTCGCGACCCGGTACCGCCATCAGCAACGCACCGAAGGTCCGGGCGCGGGCGTTCTCGCCGGGCAGCCAGCCGATGATGACCACTTCCTGGGCGAGGATGTGCTTGATCTTGACCCAGGTGTAGGCGCGGCGTCCGGGCTGGTAGACGCTGTCGGCGCGCTTGGCGACAACCCCCTCGAGGCCGAGTTCAGCGGTGATCGCCAAGGCCTCCTCGGCGTCAGTACCCAGCTGGGTGCTGAGCTGGATGCGCGTGCTGCCGCCGTCGAGCAGGTCCTCCAGCGCCCGCCGCCGCTCGGTGTAAGGACGGCGCAGCAGCGATTGCCCGTCGAGATGCAACAGGTCGAACGCCAGATAGTGCGCCTCGCCGCGATGTTCGGCGCGGTTCTGCAGCCGTTCGAAACTGGATCGGCCGGCCTCGTCGAGCAGCACCACCTCGCCGTCGACCACCGCGTCATGCCCGGCGAGCAGCCTGCCCAGTTCGGCGAGTTCCGGGAACTCGGGGGTGAGGTCGAGGCCGCGCCGGCTGGTGAAGCTGACCCGTCCGCCCGACGCTGCCGCCACCGCGCGGTAGCCGTCCCATTTGACCTCGAACACCCATCCGTCCTCGCGAACGTCAGACGCCGTCCCTGCAATGGCGAGCATCGGCGCGAACGCCGGCAGCTCACTCGCGCCGCCGCTGGTCGAGCTTGTCGAGACCCCTTCGCCACCGCTGGTCGAGCTTGTCGAGACCGAACCCTCTCCCTCTTCGCCGGGCTCAACCACCGCCGCGCTCTCGCCCGCCGGCGCCATCAGGTGAATCAGCCAGTTCCTCTCGTCGCCGCCCATCCGGGTGTGCAGCAGGGCGAATCGCCGGGGTACCCCGCCGAGCCCGCCGTCGCGGCGTCCGGTGAGGGTGGCAATGACCTCTTTGCCGTCCCGCCACTTCTCCAGTTCGAAGGTGCCGGCGTCCCAGATCCGGACGTTCCCGCCGCCGTACTCGCCGCGTGGGATGTCCCCTTCGAAACTGCCGTACTCCAGCGGATGGTCCTCGGTCTGCACCGCCAGGTGGTTCACCGCGGGGTCGGTCGGCGGACCCTTCGGGATCGCCCAGGACACCAGGACGCCGTGGTGCTCCAGCCGGAAGTCGTAGTGCAGGCGACGCGCATGGTGCTCCTGGATGACAAACGAGTTGCCGCCGTCGCGCGTCCGGGGGGACGCCGCCGGCACCGGCTCGGGCGTCCGGGCCGCATCGCGCATGGAGCGGTAGGTGGAGAGTCGGTCGGACGCAGTCTCGTCGGCCGCGGCTCCGCTGGTTGAGCCTGTCGAAACCGGGTCGACTGGAGTCTCGACAAGCTCGACCGACGATGCGTCCGAGACCCCGGCAAGCTCGACCGACGACGGGGACCGGGGCCCGGCCGGCCCGGCCGCCGACGGAGCCGACGTCACTGGGTCAGCCGTCCGGGACTCCAGCACCGCCATGGGGTCGCCCGTGCTCTGCACCCGCTCCAGCACCTCGTGGAAGTCCAGTTGTCGCAGGCTGGAGTCGAGCTCGTCCCAGCGACGGGGGCACGCCACCGTCGGACGTGCCCGTCCGCGCAACGAGTAGGGCGCGATCGTCGTCTTCGCCGAGCTGTTCTGGCTCCAGTCCAACAGCACCTTCCCCGTGCGCAGGGTCCGCTTCATGTCGCTGACGACGAGTCCCGGGTGCATCGCCTCCAGCGAGCGGGCCAGCTCCCGCGCCCACCCGGACGCCTCGTGCGAGCTCATCGAGCCGTCCAGGGCGGCGTAGAGATGGATGCCCTTGCTGCCACTGGTCACCGGGACGGAGGGGAATCCGACACCGTCCAGCACCTCACGCAACAGGTGCGCGACCTCGACGCACTGCTCGAGCCCGGCACCCTCACCAGGATCGAGGTCGAGCACCAGTCGATCGGGCGGCTGCGCCTGGTCGTCCTGCACCGTCCACTGCGGCACGTGCAGCTCGAGCGCGGCCAACTGGGCCAGCCAGACCAGCGTGGCCGGGTCGTCGATCAGCGGGTACAGATTGTCGCCCTCACTGTGCTGGATGGTGAAGGTGTGCACCCAGTCGGGGGTCGATTTGGCGTCCAGGTTCTTGTGGAAGAAGGGCCGCTGCGGGTGTTCCGGGGTTCCGACGCCGTTGGGCCAGCGCTTCCGAGTGGCCGGACGCCGCCGCGCATGCGGCAGGAACACCGGCGCGATTGCCTGGTAGTACGCGATCACCTCGCCCTTGGTGGTGCCTGTCTCGGGGTAGAGCACCTTGCCGAGGTTGGTCACCTTCACCAGGCGTCCGTCCACCTCCAGGTGCTGCGCCGGATCAGCCATGCGCCCAGTCTCGCAGCCGCTCCCCCGGCTCTGGCAGGGTGAGGCGCATGGGAACTCTGCGAATCGTCCGGACGCTGGAGCCGCGCGGGCCCGCCGGCGCCCTGGTGCTGACCGACTCCGAGGTGGCCGAGCTGGGCGGCGGCAAGCGGGCTGCGGTGCGCGTCCGGATCGCTGAGCGCGAGGCCGCCCTTCGGCTGGCGGTGATGGGCGGCGAGAACCTGATCGGGATGAGCAAAGCCACCCGCGCGACCCTCGCCGTCGAGATCGGTCAGCAACTCGACGCCACCATCACCGTCGACGACGCCCCGCGCGAGGTGGCCGTTCCCGACGACCTCGCGGCCGCGCTGGCGACGGACGCCGCGGCGTCCGTCTTCTTCGAGACGCTGCCGTACACGGCGCGCAAGGAGTTCGCGACCTGGGTGGCGGATGCCAAGCGACCCGATACCCGGCAGCGACGCCTCGACGAGTCCCTTCGGCTGCTCCGGGAGGGTAAGCGTCGATCCTGACCGCACCTGCCTGACTGGGCGGGTCATCGCGCTGGCCGAAAGGTCAGATCCCGGCGGTTGGACGGGCGTGCCGACGGATGGGTGTGCAAGCGTGGCGGCTGCTTTACCGAGCCCGCCCTCTAAGGAGCCGCATCGATGAAGAAGACTCTGGCCTGCCTGTTCCTGCGCTCCGGCGTGATCCGTATGGCCAAAGCGACCTTCACCGTCGTGGCCGGCAGGTACACCATCAGCGGCAGCACTAACCGGGCCCAGATCGGCCAAGCCGGCTACACCATGCTGTAGCCGACGGTCGGCATGGAAGACTCGGGTCCATGCCGCGCGACCGGAAGCCAGCCGCACTCGGCGAGCACTCCGCGACGGCATCCGCCTGGGCGCCCCTGCCGGCGGCACTGCTCGGCCTCGCCGCGCTGCTGCTGCTGGTCTTCCGCGAGCCGCTCTTCGGCACGCTGGCGCTGGCACTCGGGCTGCTCGGCGCCTGGTGGTGCGACGCCACGGCCCGCTCCGACGGTCTGCTTCCGGACCTGACCGCGGTGGCGTCCGGCATCGCCATCCTGAGTCTGTCCGATCTGGGCGCCGACCTGTCCGACAGCGGCATGGTGCGCTTCACCGTGGTGCTGTCGGCGTCCCTGCTGGTGCCGTACGCGCTGGTCCGCTGGGTCTTCCGCAGGGAACCGATCGTCTTCCCGTGGGGCGGGTGGCGCTGGAACCGGGCGCAGTGGAGCTACCTGATCGTCGTCATCGTCGCGGGCTACCTGATCCTGCCGTGGTACTTCCTCAGCACCGGCGTCTACCGCAACTGGCCGGCGGTGCACGCGCCCGCGGAGATCGCTCGGCTCTTCGTCGGCGTGAACGCGGTCGGAATCTGGGACGAGTTGTTCTTCATCTGCACCGTTTTCGCCCTCTACCGACGGCATTTCCCGTTGTGGCAAGCCAATCTGCTGCAGGCGATGGTCTTCGTTTCGTTTCTGTGGGAGCTCGGCTACCAGTCCTGGGGTCCGCTGCTGACCATCCCGTTCGCTCTGGTCCAGGGGGCGATCTTCCAGCTCACCAAGAACCTGGCCTATGTGATCACCGTCCACCTGTTGTTCGATCTGGTGGTGTTCCTGGTGCTCATTCACGGGCACAATCCGAACTGGCCGACCATCTTCCTGATCTGAAGGGATATCTCGTGACCTCCACCGCAGCCATACCGACCCGCCACGATTTCGGCGTCGTCCGCGGCACCACCGTCGAACGCGTCCGGCTCGAATCGGACGGCGTGGCCGTCGACCTGCTGACCATCGGCGCGGCGATCCATCGGGTGATCGTCAACGGCCGTGACATCGTGCTGGCCCACCCGGACGCCGCCGGCTACGCCGACTCGATGTTCTGTCTCGGGCTGACCGTCGGCAGGTTCGCCAACCGGATCGGCGGTGCCCGGTTCACCCTGGACGGCACCGAGCACCGGCTCGCCGTCAACGAGAGCGGAAACACCCTGCACGGCGGCCCGGACGGCTTCGCCCGCCGGCTCTGGGGCATCAGCGACGTGGCGCCGGGCAGCGTCGAGTTCGCCCTGACCAGCCCGGACGGCGACCAGGGCTTCCCGGGCGAGGTGTCGGTCCGGGTCCGCTACACGCTGACCGGCAACGAACTGCGGATGGACTACATCGCGTCCAGCACCGCACCCACCCCGATCAACCTGACCAACCACGCCTACCTGAACCCGGCGGGTGCCGCGTCCGGGACATCGGACGACCTCGAACTCGCCGTGCACGCCGGCCACCTTCTCGAGGTGGACGACACCCTGGTGCCGACCGGACGGCTGCTGCCCGCTGAGCTGCGGGAACCCCGCCGGATCGCGGACGTGGCACCGCTGGACACCTGTTTCGTGGTGGACGGCGAACCCGGCACCCTGCGCCCGCACGCGACCCTGGCCGCATCCGACCTTGCCGTGGACGTGCTCAGCGACCAGGCGGGCGTCCAGGTGTTCACCGCCGACGGCATGGCCGGCGTCCCCGGGCTGAGCGGAGAGTACGGCGCCCGAGCCGGGGTCGCGTTGGAAACCCAGAACTTCCCGGACGCCCCGAACCGGCCCGAGTTCCCCGATTCGATCCTGCGCCCCGGTGAGACATATACGGCGGTCACCATATGGCGGTTCCGCCCGATCGCTGGTTGAGCTTGTCGAAACCTCGGACGACCAGTCGTTGGTCGAGCTTGTCGAAACCTCGGACGACCTGGTCCCGGCAAAGGGTTTCGACAAGCTCAACCAGCGGTGGTTGCGTCGATCAGCCCTTCCTCAACCCTCGGTGGTGCTGACCGCCGCGCCGACGATGCCCGACTGGTTCAACAACTGCGCCGGGACGATCGGTGCCTGCAGGTCCAGCCGGGGCAGGAACTTCGCCGCCTTCTTGCTGATCCCGCCGCCGACGATGATCAGGTCGGGCGACAGCAGCATCTCAACATGGCTGAAGTACCGCTGCAAACGTTCCGACCAGGCCTTGTAGGACAGCCCCTCGTTGGTCTTGACCGAGGACGCCGCCCGCTTCTCGGCGTCATAGCCGTCGATCTCCAGGTGGCCGAACTCGGTGTTCGGCACCAGCCGTCCGTCGACGAACAGCGCGGTGCCGATGCCGGTGCCGAGCGTTGCGATGAGCACGACCCCGTTCTTACCGCGGCCGGCGCCGAACCGCATCTCGGCGATGCCGGCGGCGTCGGCGTCGTTGAGGACGGTCGCCTGGTAGCCGAGCCGCCGGGTCAACTCCACGGCGAGGTCGGTTCCGATCCAGGTCTTGTCGACGTTGGCCGCCGAGCCGACGACGCCGTGCCGGATGATCCCGGGAAAGGTGCAACCCACCGGTCCGGACCAGCCGGCCTCCTTGACCACAGCAACCACCGTGTCCAGGACCGCGGGAACAGTCGCCGGCTGCGGTGTGGGAATGCGCACCCGTTCGCCGGCCAGCACACCCGCCTGGAGGTCCACCAGTGCCCCCTTGATGCCGGTGCCGCCGATATCGATACCGAATCCGGTGGTGCTCATTCCATGTCCTCCAGTTCCATTCCCCGGGTCTCTCTGACCATCTTGACCACGAACCCGAACGACAGCAGCGCCATGGTCGTGTAGATGCCGTAGGCCAAACCGAGCCCTGCTTCCGACAGCATCGGGAAGGTTTGCGACACCAGGAAGTTGGCGCCCCAGTTCGCTGCTCCCGCAACCGCGAGGGCGTAGGCCCGGATCTTGTTGTTGAACATCTCGCCGAGCATGACCCACATCACCGGGCCCCAGCTGACGCCGAAGAACACCACGTAGAGGTTCGCCGCGATGATCGCGACCGTGCCGGCAGCGCCGACCAGGTTCGGCTGGCCGGTGACCGGGTCGAGCGGGGCCGAGCCGAAGATGAACGCCATCGTGCCCAGAGTGAGCGCCATGCCGGCGGAGCCGATCAGCAGCAGCATCTTCCGGCCGAGCTTGTCGATCAGCATGATGGCGACGATCGTGACGACGATATTGGTCACCGAGGTGATCACCGTGATCAGAAGCGACTCGGATTCGCCGAAGCCGACGGCCCGCCAAAGCACCGAGGAGTAGTAGAAGATGACGTTGATACCGACGAACTGCTGGAAGCAGGCGAGCAGCAAGCCGACCCAGACGATCGGCAGCAGCCCGAGGCTGGGACCGCGCAGCACGTTGAACGACTGCTTGACCTCGGTGTGCGAGGTCTCCTGGATCTGCGCGATCTTCTCCTGAGGAGACCCGCCGACGTAGTGTTCGAGGACCTGGGCAGCTTCGTCGAGCCGACCCTTGGAGACCAGGTATCGAGGCGATTCCGGGATCTTGAAGGCGAGCATGCCGTAGATCAGGGCGGGCACACACTCCGACATGAACATCCAGCGCCAAGCCTCCAGGCCGAACCACAGTTCATTGGCGGCACCGCCGGCCGCGGCCGCAAGCGCGTAGTCGATCAGCAGCGCCACGAAGATGCCCGTGACGATGGCGAGCTGCTGGAGCGAGCCCAGACGACCGCGGATGCTGGCGGGAGAGACCTCGGCGATGTAAGCCGGGGCGATCACACTGGCGGCACCGACGGCCAGGCCGCCGATCAGCCGGAAGGCCGTCAGCGACCAGATGTCCCACACCAGGCCGCAAGCCAGCGAAGTCGCGAAGAAGAGCAGCGCGGCGATCTTCATCACGGCGATCCGGCCGAAGCGGGCAGCAAGCGCGCCGGCGAACCAGGCGCCGAAAGCACAACCGATCAGAGCGCTCGCCACTGAGAAGCCGAGCTGCGCGGCGCCGACCTGAGCCCATTCACCAATGGCGCCGACCGCGCCATTGATGACGGCCGTGTCGAAGCCGAAGAGGAAGCCGCCCATGGCCGCCGCACTGGCGATCATGATGACTCGGGAAATAGGGGGTACCGGGCCCACGTCTGCGTGGGAGGCGCGTCCGGATTCAACCATCACAACACCACCTTTGTCTGTTGGAGAGGGCCGTCTCGATGGCTTCGTTGACCAGCGTTGACGGTTGCAGGGAAGTCTCCCCTAGGAACAGGAAGGCGTCAAGAGATGAACGGGAAGTTACGACTACGTCGAGAACGCGTTCGACTCTCGAAGATGATGCTCATCCAAGGCCACCATCGCCGCACCGACCACCTCGGACCTCTTGCCCAGTTCGGAGCGGACGATCTCAACGCGTTCGGCGGCGCTCGGGATCGCGTACTGGCGCACCATGTGGACGATCGGGTCCAACAGCACATCGCCGGCAGAACTGAGTTCGCCGCCGACGATCACCCGCTGCGGATCGAACAGGTTGACCAGGTTGGCCACGGCGATCCCGATGTGACGACCGGTTTGAGCCAGCACGCGCACGCAGAGCGGGTCGCCGGCGTCGATCCGGCGGAGCACCTCACCGAAGTCGGCGGTGGGGCCGATCTGGGGCTCCAGCAGCCGGATCACGGCCGGTGTCGACACGATCGTCTCGAGGCAGCCGCGATTGCCGCAGCGACACAGGTCACCGTGTTCCGCACGTTGCAGTGTGTGCCCGAGTTCGCCGGCAATGCCGCCCACTCCGGCGTAGAGCTGGTCATTGATGATCAGGCCGGCGCCCATGCCCTCGGACACCCAGATGTACGCGAAGTGGCTAGCCCCCCGTCCGGCACCGCGGCGGGCTTCCCCAAGGGCCCCGAGATTGGAGTCGTTGTGCACCGTCACGGGAAAGCCGAGGGCCTCGGTACACAGCGCGGCAGGATCGAGACCCGCCCAGCGGGGCAGGATGAAGGCCGACCCGAGCCGCCCGGTGCGGACGTCGACCGGCGCCGGCAGCCCCAGCGCCGCACCGTGCACGTCGGCAGCCGTCTTGCCCGCCGTGGAGAGCACCCGGACGACCAACTCCCGCAACTCGACCAGCGAATCCGCCGCGGACATCGCCTCGGCGATCCGCATGCGCTCATCGGCGATGATCTCGCCGGCGAGGTCGGCAACCGCAACCGCCAGGTGCCGGCGGCCGTGGTCCAGACCGACCACCACACCGGGCGGCGTCGACAGGCGCAGCACCCGCGCCCCCCGGTCGCCAGCGCGCTCCTGGCTGAGCTCGCCTGATTCCAGCAGGTCGTGCACCAGCGCCGACACCGTTGACGCTGCGAGACCGGTGCAGCGGGCGAGTTCGGCCTGGGAGAGCGCACCGCGGGCGCGTAACGCGGTCAGCACGCGCCGCCGGTTCGCCTGCCGCAGAGATCGAGGCGAGCCGGGCCCGGAGCGGGGCTCGTCATGCACGGCAGGATGCTACGCCACAAAGCAAGCCCAACGCTCGCCTACAGCTCAACTGGGGGGTCGCAGATCGCCCGCCGGGTGCGCCGCAGCGCGGGGCATGATTGACCAGCGCCTCCTCAGGCAGCCAGGAACATCGCCAGCACGGCGGTGTCCGCGTCCTCCTTCGGATCGAAGCCGGCGCGGCTGACCATCCGGGCGATATTGCCGCGACGGTCGGCTTCGACCCAGGCCGCCCGATGCTCCAAACCCAGGTGCGGGATGCCGGGCAACAGCACGCACCCGGCGGCCACCTGGTCCTGCTCGGGCAATGACGGACGGATTTCGTGCGGCGGATGCAACACGATCAACCCAGGCGGCTGGTGCTCGGCGAACTGGCCGGGCGCCACCGCGTGGGCCCCCAGTACCGGCCCCTCGGCAAGCACCAGGCCGACCGCCCCGGGCACCGGTGCCTCCGGCAGTTCCTCACGAACCCGGAAAACTGTGCTGGTCTCCAGCAGTCCGGGCACACCCGCCATCTGGACGGCCAGCAACAGGAAGCGGGCCCATTCGACCGTGCTTGCCGGCCACCTGCCGGAGACCAGGAAGCCGCTCAGCAGCCCATGTGCCTGCATCGGTGACACCTCGACCGACACGTTGTCGTTCTCCAGCATGTCAACCTCCTGTTCGCGCACCGTTTCCCCTGGTGGCGCCATGGTGGGCCACACCCGCGCTGGCAGACAAGACCCCCCGAGTGCCAACGCCGCCGGCACCCGCCCGGCGTAGCGAGGACCGGCTCGTTGAGTTAAGGAGTCGCTCCGGACTCACCTGATACCGATGCGGTACGTGGGACATCTGGTTACACGACCGCAATATTTCCCGCACATGGGACTTGTCGCAGCTCAAACACCCCCCAAGTCCGCGATTTGTGGACAGATACTGGCGGATCTCCCGTCCATCATGTGAGAATCTTTCCATGACTACCGTCGCAGAAATCGAAGTGTCGGAGCTCACCCAGCACCCCGCATGGCTCCGGATCAAGACCGCCGCAACCAACCTGCAGGCCTTGCAGTCAGCCAACGGCGCGATCGAGGACGAGGCGCAGCATGACGCGGCCCGGATCCTCGTTAACGAGATCGTCTCGGGTGTGACGCAACTGGCGCCGCATTTCCCGCACGACGCGTCCTATCTGGATGCGGTTCAGGACGACTTCCGGCGCTGGGCCGACGGCGGCTTCGCCGAACCCGACTTCTACGACTCGCTGATCGAGTTCCAGCCGCAACGGCATCGCGTCGACGGGCTCACCCATCTGGTGGTGTTCCCGATGTACACCCAGAACGGCTCGCGCAGCCGGTTGGTCGAGGCCGTCCTGGTGCAGGTGATCTGGCCCGACTTCGTCGCCGACCTGGAAGCCGGCGACTACAGCAACAAGCTGTTCGTGCCGATCCGCTTCCTGGACTTCACCGCCGGCTACGACACCAACTCGGCCGTGCTCTTCCCGGAGACCGTGGCGATGCGGCAGATCCCCACCTTCACCTGGGGCGCGATCTTCGCCGACCGCGAGGCCGCTCGGTTCCGCCGGGTGCTGCGCGCCGCCGTGGACGTCACCAAGCTGGACCTGCCCGCCGAGGCTGCTGAGTTGCTCGATGATCAACACCTCACCGAAGAGACCTTCGTGATGTGGGACCTGATCCACGACCGCACCCACATGCGCGGCGATCTGCCGTTCGACCCGTTCATGATCAAGCAGCGGATGCCCTTCTTCCTGTACTCGCTGGAAGAGCTGCGCTGTGACCTGACCGCTTTCCGAGAAGCCGTTGCCATCGACCGCCGGATCTCCGCTATGGCCGAGCCGACCGAGGAGGATCGTGAGCTGGCCCACCACGCTCAACTGGTGCAGTACTGCGTGATCTTCGACCGGATCTTCCGCTTCGCGATCACCGGTAACCGCGTCCGCAACTACGACGGGCTCGGCGGGCAGCTGCTCTTCGCCTGGCTGCATCAGCACCACGTCCTGCATTGGACCGACACCCAGCTGGCCTTTGAGTGGGACCGGGTGCCCGACTGCGTCAATGAGCTGGGCGCCGCCATCGAGCATCTCTATTGGCGCTCCATCGACCGGCCCAAGATCTCGCACTGGCTGGCGGCCTACGACCTGGTGTCGGGCACCGTCGAGCCGCATCCGGCGTCCGCGTGGAAGGCGGGCGACCTGCCGCTGACCGGGCTGCCGCGCGAGCTCACCGACAAGGTGATGGACGACGAGTTCCCGCTGAGCATGTTCTACGAGGCCTTCGAGAAGAAGATGCGCGACGTCATCGCCTCCACCTCGGGCATCACCGGAACGAGCGCCTGACCCACCCGGGCACTCACGACCGGGCACACGCAGCCGCGCACCGCCACCGGTCCGGGCACCCACCACCCCGTAGCTGCCTTCGCGGGCAGCTACGTTGATCGTCGAAGGGAGAACAACCCATGCGAGTAGTGATTGCGGGGGCCGGCAGCCCGGCCGGCGACGCCACGGCGTCCGCACTGCGCGAGCGCGGCCACGAGGTGATCGAGATCGGTCCGGACGAGTGCGACCTGCGCGACTTCGCCGCCGTCCAGGAACTGGCTGCACGACTGGGGCCGGTCGACGGGGTGATTCATCTGGTCGGCGGCTGGCGCGGTGGCGGCGGCCTCGCCGGGCAGAGCGACGAGGACTGGGACTGGCTGCAGACCATGGTCGTCGGCACCCTGCGCAACACCACCCGCGCCTTCCTCGACGCCGTCGCGGCGTCGCCGGCCGGCAGGTTCGCGATCGTGTCGCAGACGGGAGTGGCCAAGCCCACCGCCGGCAACGCCAACTACCTGGCCGCCAAGGCGGCCGCCGAGACGTGGCTGCTCGCCGTCGGCCATGCCCTGAAGGACAGTCCGGCACGTGTGCACATCGAGCGAGTGATGGCCCTGTACTCCGACCGGGACGTCGAACAGTCCCCCGACAAGGACTTCAGCCGGCACACGCACGTGAACGAGCTGGGCCGCCGGCTGGCCTCGCTCTGGGACTGAGGGTCGAGGCCCCCGCCCCCGAGGAACCGCTGATCTTTCGTTGGTCGAGCCTGTCGAGACCCCTTCGGCAACGGGTTTCGACAAGCTCAACCAACGAAGGCCGCCGTTGACCAGCGGCTCCCTACCCCTCGCACCGCCATGGAAGGATGACCAGGTGCAACTCCACGATCGCGCCCGCCGCGGCTTCGCCAGCGACAACTACTCCGGCGTCCACCCCGAGGTGCTCGACGCCATCGCCGAAGCCAATCACGGACATCAGAGTGCCTACGGCAACGACGTGTACACCGCGAAGCTGACCGAGGTGCTGCGCGGACACTTCGGCGAGCAGGTCGAGGCGTTCCCGGTGTTCAACGGCACCGGTGCCAATGTCACCGCGCTGCTGTCGATGCTGCCCCGCTGGGGTGCCGTGGTCTGTGCCCAGACCGCGCATATCAACGTCGACGAAGGGGGCGCCCCCGAGAAGGTGGCTGGGCTGAAGCTATACCCGGTCCCCACTCCCGACGGGAAGCTGACCCCCGAGTTGATCGACGTCGAGGCCCGCGGCTTCGGCGACGAGCACCGCGCGCAACCGCTGGCCGTGTCGATCACCCAGTCAACCGAGTTGGGCACCCTGTACACCCCTGACGAGATCCGGGCGATCTGCGAACACGCGCACAACCTCGGCATGACCGTGCACATGGACGGCTCGCGGCTCAGCAACGCCGCGGCGGCGCTCGGTGTTCCCTTCATCGCCTTCACCAGCGACGCGGGCGTCGATGTGCTCAGCCTGGGCGGCACCAAGAACGGCGCGCTCGGCGCCGAGGCGATCGTGGTGCTCAACCCGGACGCCTGCACCGGGCTGACCTACCTGCGCAAGACCCACATGCAGCTGGCCAGCAAGATGCGATTCGTGTCGGCCCAGCTGCTCGCCCTGTACGAGGGGGACCTGTGGCTGCGCAACGCCGCCCACTCCAACGCGATGGCCGCTCGCCTGCGCAGTGCCCTCACCGGCGTCCCGGGTGTGGAGTTCTCCCAACCCACCGAGGCCAACGGCATCTTCGTCCGCCTCCCCGAGGGCGTCGCCGACGCCGTCCGCTCGGAGTTCTTCTTCTACGACTGGGACGAGGCCGCCCGCGAGGTGCGCTGGATGTGCTCCTTCGACACCACCGAGGCCGACGTAGACGCCTTCGCCGCCCTGATCCGGGCCGCCACCACCCGCCTCCCCTGACCACTAGGCCCTCCCTAATCAGTTCTGCCCTCCCGTCGACGGGAGGGCAGAACTGATTAGGGAGGGCCTAGTCGGGAGTGGGCCGGGCCGGGCCGGGCCGGGCCGGGCCGGGCCGGGCCGGCGAGAGCGTCAGCCGATGTCGCGGGCGAGGTCGTCCACGCGCTCGGCGCCGGGCAACCCGAGCAGGCCGGCGACCGGGATGAACAGCTTGGAGTGCCTCACACCCGAGCCGATGCACACCCAATCGCGGTCGGCGACGGCGCCGTCCACCCAGATCGGCCAGCCGTCGGGGAGCCCGACCGGGTTGATCCCGCCGTACTCCATGCCGGTCACCTCGACGGCGAAGTCCATCGGGGCGAAGGACGCCTTGCGTGCGTTCAGTCGGCGCCGGACCACGTTGTTCACGTCGACCCGGCGGTGCGCCAGCGTCATGCAGCAGGCATGCGAGTCGACGCCGGCGCGGGTGCCGCGCACGATCACCGCGTTGGCCGAGGCGTCCATCGGAACCCCGTAGTGGGAGCACAGATTTTCGGTGTCGGCATAGGCCGGGTCGATCGCTGCGACCAGAGCGTCGGGAATCAGCCCGATCGCCGCACGCACCGGCTCAGCCAGCAGATCCGGACGCGTGACCGCGGGCACCGCGTCCAAGGTGCCGAAGACGTCAGACATGGCGTCCATCCTGCACCAGCCGGGCGGGCAGGCCCTCCACCGACTCGGAGTTGAACCGCTGCTGGGAGCTGAGCAGGCCGTCGTCGCCCTTCTTCGGCCCTTCTTCGCGGCCGTGACCCGCCCTGTGCGTGCCGCGGTCGCCACGAAGAACCTGTGCTGCGCTTCGATGAACCGCCGAATCCGGTCTGTGATCTGCGGAAAGCGCTGAGCCATGCTTCATTGTCCGCTCAGCGGCCGATAGCGTCAGCTCATCCCAGACCAACGGAGGCCGCCATGTCCGAGACTCCCGAGCGTTTGCTCCACCCCCAGCGAAAGGGCTTCTCGCTGACCCGATTCGTCGTGTTGGTCCCTGCCCTGGGCATGCTGGTGGGCGCGATCACGCTGACGGTCGTCGGCGCGATCGAGGTGTACCAAACCATCGCGAGCGCCTTCGGCGAGCACCCCGAAACCCAGAGCTTCGTGATCGCGTTCGTCGAGATCGCCGACGTGTTCCTGCTTGCCGTGGTGCTGTTCATCATCGCGATCGGGTTATATGAGCTGTTCATTGGCGAGATCCCGGGGCTACCCCACTGGCTGGTCTTCCACTCGCTGGACGACCTGAAGAGCCAACTGATCGGCGTGGTCGTGGTGGTGCTCGGCGTGTTCTTCCTCGGCCGCGCGTTGCACGGCGAATCCCCGATCAACCTGCTCTATCTCGGCGGCGGCATCGCCGCGGTGACCGCCGCGCTGTCGCTGTTCCTGCGTGCAAAGCACTGAGGGGTCCGCCGATGACCATCGGACGCCGCACACTGGCCGAGGCCTATCCCGCGCTGGGCCTGCGGATCGTCGCAGGGCCGATCGAGTTGCGCGGGATGGATGACGACACCCTGATCGCGATGGCCGACATCGCGGCGGCGGGGGTCCATCGCAACGACGAGATGCCGTTCCTGCAGCCATGGACACGGACACCAGCGGAGCAGTTCCACCTGCAATACCTGCAGTATCACTGGGGTGTCCGGTCGCGCTTCTCTCCGGCTGCGTGGGATCTCGATCTCGCCGTCCGATACGAGGGCGAACCGGTCGGGACCCAAGGTGTGATGACGCGCAATTTCCTGGCGACCCGCACCGGCGGCACCGGGTCATGGCTGGGCCGACAGTTCCACGGACGCGGCATCGGCACCTTGATGCGCCAGGCGTTCTGCGCCTTCCTGTTCGACCATCTCGGCTTTGAGCAGATCACCTCGTCGGCCTTTGCCGACAATCCGGCGTCCAACCAGGTCAGCCGCAAGGTGGGCTACCGGCCGAACGGCGTCCAGCGGACCGCCCGGGACGACTCCTGGGTGACCGCCAACGAGTACCTGTTGACCCCGGATGACCTCGTTCGTGGACCGACGCTGTCGGTGACCGGTGTTGAGCCCCTGCGTCGGCTGATCGGCCTCGACTGATCGAAACAGTGCTCGCAAGGGGCTTCAGTAGCAGTACGGGAAGCGCAACCAATAGGGCCGCCGCTTCCCCAGGAACGAGTCCCGGCCCTCGACTGCCTCGTCGACCACGTGCAGCGAGTGCCCACCGCCGACCGCCCAGCCGGTCACTGGGAGGGAATCCAGGGCTCCCAACCAGCGACTCTCGCGGCTCCGCCGGAACCGGCCCGGCGGAGCCCATCCTGAACGCTCAGTACCGAAGGCGCGAACCGACTACATCGGCGTAACCGGCCTGACCGGCGATGTTGGGGTGCAGCGAGCCGGCGTTGATCGGGGGATCCGCGGCGAAGTCCGGCGCGTTGATCCAGGCCTTCTTATCGCACCAGGCATGCCCCTTGAACGTGCTCGTGGGGTTTGCGAACTCGACGCCCGACTTGGCCGCGGTCACCGCGATGCTGGCGTTCAGCAGGTCAGTGGTGAGGTTCATGGCGGCCTGTTCGCTGGGCGTGTAGCCGGTCTGGCTGCTGCAGTCCGTGCCGTTGAACAGCCGCGGGTAGCCGACGGCGATGATCCGGGCGTTCGGAGCGGCCTTCTTGATCGCGGCGTAGACCTTCTTGAGTGCCGACGGCAGCTTGAACACAATCGCGGCCTGACTGGCCGCCACGACCTTCAGGCAGTTCTTCGTCGTGCCCGGGGTCGCACAGGTCACGACCACCGGGATGAAGCCGATGTCATTGCCGCCGATGCTGATCGTGACCACGTCGGTCTTCTTGCTCAGGTTGCCCAGTTGCTTCGACACGTCGGCGGTCGTCGCACCCTGGCAGGCGTCGTGGTGCAGGTTCCAACCCGTGGCCGCCGCGATCAGCCGCGGATACGCGTACTTCGATCGCAGGCAGTTGTCGCTGAAGTCGTAGTCGGAGAGCTGAGCGATTGCGCCCGTCCCAGCACTGAACGAATCCCCCAGGGCAACGTAGTCCACCTGGGGTTTGGCCTGTGCGGAGGTGACCCCGGCCAGCGCTGCCGCCAGGCAGACCCCCAGGGTTGCGATCAGTCGAACGAGCTGCTTCATGGTGCTCCAATCCCCCGTGGTATAGACGGAGCCCATGGTTTCCTAGACGGCGTTAGGACGGATACCCACCACCGTATGCGCACAATTGCGTAGAGAGATAGCGCTGACGAAGTCCTCCCTCGTCATCTCGACCCGCTGCGAACGTCATCCCGGGCTTGACCCGAGATCCCTCACGCACGAGAGCACGGGACGACGTGAGTGATCAGACTTCATGCAGAACCACCCCTCAGTAGTAGTACGGGAAGCGCGACCAGTCCGGACGCCGTTTCTCCAGGAATGAGTCCCGCCCCTCGACCGCCTCGTCCGTCATGTAGGCAAGTCGGGTGCTCTCACCGGCGAACACCTGCTGGCCGATCAGCCCGTCGTCGATCGCGTTGAAGGCGAATTTGAGCATCCGCTGAGCGGTCGGGGACTTGCCGCAGACCAGCTCGGCCCAGGCCAACCCCTCGTCCTCGAGGTCGGCGTGCGGGACGACCTTGTTGACGGTGCCCATCTCGTAGCCACGCTGCGCGTCGTAGGTCTGGCCCAGGAAGAAGATCTCCCGCGCCACCTTCTGGCCCACCTGTCGAGCGAGGTAGGCGGAGCCGAAGCCGGCATCGAACGAGCCGACATCGGCATCGGTCTGCTTGAACCGGGCGTGCTCGGCCGAGGCCAGGGTCAGGTCGCAGACCACGTGCAGCGAGTGGCCGCCGCCGGCCGCCCACCCGTTGACCAGCGCGATCACCACCTTCGGCATGAACCGGATCAGCCGCTGCACCTCCAGAATGTGCAACCGGCCACCCTCGGCCTGGGTGCGACGGCTGTCCACCGTGTCCGACGTCTCGCCGTCGGCGTACTGGTAGCCGGACCGGCCCCTGATCCGCTGGTCACCACCGGAACAGAAGGCCCAGCCGCCGTCCTTTGGTGAGGGGCCGTTGCCGGTGAGCAACACGCACCCCACATCGGCCGACTGCCGAGCGTGATCGAGCGCGGTGTACAACTCGTCAACAGTGTGCGGACGGAACGCGTTGCGCACCTCCGGTCGGTCGATCGCGATCCGCACCGCCGGCACGTTCGTGGCCCGGTGATAGGTGATGTCGGTGAAGTCGAAGCCGGGAACCTCGTCCCACAACTCCGGACGCCAGGGGCTGGTCATGGGAGCAGGTTAGTGAACTGACGAGGGCAACGCTTCGCCTAGGGCCTCGCGCCGCAGCGCTGAGACCACGGGCTCCGAGGGCCAACCCGCGGTCTACTTTTCCGGAGCCGCCCAAAATGCAGCCCGATGAAGTAATGCCGCGCCTTTCCAGGAAAAGCACGGAACTTGGCTAGAGTCGGTGCGTGAGGACTCCCAGTGCTGCCACGCGGCTGACGGACTCGCGTGAGCGTACCGCGGCAGCCGATACCCAGCGGCGAGGTGCGTCGCCGGCCGGGAGATTCCTTCACTGTTCCCAGTGAGTGCCGAACCGTCACCGCGAGCCCGCGGTTGGTCACCGACGTTACCGACGTCCATTCATCCACCGATTGAGAGGGACACCGTGCCGCTTGTCTCCGTCATCGTTCCGGTCTACAACTCTGCCGAGTATCTCGAGGAGTGCCTGCTCAGCATCCAGCGGCAGACCCTTACCGACATCGAGATCATCCTGGTCGACGATGGATCCACCGATGGATCCGCGGAGATCCTCTCGGACTTCGCTGCCGGCGAGCCCCGCGCGCAGGTGATCAGCGGGCCGGCCACCGGAAGTGCTGGTTCGGCAAGGAACGCGGGCATCGAGGTCGCGACCGGCAGCTACCTGTCATTTCTGGACTCGGACGACCTCTTCGCGCCGACGCTGCTGGAGGAACTGCACCGCAGGGGCGTGGCCGACGATGCCGACGTGGTGCTGTCGAAGTTCCTGCAGCTCCATGAGCTGACCGGGGAACTCGTGCCGGTCAACTGGTCGCTGCGGTTGGAGTTCCTGCCTCAGACGCGCCCCTTCTCGCCGCGACAGGTGGCCGACTATCTCTTCCACGCGGTCAACCCAGCCGCGTGGAACAAGCTGTTCCGGGCCTCCTTCGTGCACGCCCACCAGTTGCGCTTCCAGTCGCTGCGCCGCGCCAACGATGCCCGGTTCACCCTGCTGGCGATAGCGCAGGCCGAACGACTCACCTACATCGACCGCGCTCTCGTCCAGTACCGGACGGGAAATGCGAACAGCCTGCAGGGCACGGTCGACAAATCTCCGCTGGAGTTCATCCAGGCCCTCGAGGGGGTGCGCGCCGGCTTGCGACAGGCTGGACTGTTCGAGACCTTCGAGCGCGCCTTCGTCAACCTGGCGCTGACGGTGGGTATCGGCGCGCTGAAGAGGCCGCGGACCGCGGCCGGGTTCCTGGAGATCTACCGGGCCTTCCCCGTCGCGGTCGCCGACGAATTCGGCATCTCCGGCCGCCCGCCGGAGTACTTCCTGCGCGACGACCTCGCCTCGACTCTCCGGGCGATCCTCGACTCCGACGCTGATGAGTTCCTCTTTCATGAGTTGAGCAAGACCAGAGACGACCTACTCAACACACGCGTCGAGCTCCGTCGAACTGTGCGCGAGTCGAATGCGCGACTCACAGTGGCCAGCCCAAACCACGCGCCGTCGAGCCCCGCGGTGCGCGTCGACGCGGACGACCAGCAGGGTCCCGACCTTTCGGTGATCGTGCCCGTCTACAACACCGAACTGTTCCTTGCGGAATGCCTGGACAGCGTCCTGATGCAAACGGGCCTTGCGCTCGAGGTGATCTGCGTCGATGACGGCTCCACCGACGGATCCTCCGCTCTGCTCGACCATTACGCCGCCCGAGACGAACGTGTCATTGTCGTCCGCCAGGAGAACTCCGGCCTCTCCGCAGCGCGCAATGCCGGCATTGACGCGGCAACCGGTCGCTACGTCTGCTTCCTGGACAGTGATGACTACTGGCGGGCGGACGACGTGTCATCGTTGGTGGAACACGCAGATCGCCAGGTCCTGGACATGTACGCATTTGACGCGCTCGCACTGCGGGAGGCCGGTGTCAGCGAGCGACTATGGCGACGATATACGCACTACTACGAACGCGGTGCGGGCTACACGGAAACGCAAAGCGGGCTCGATCTACTGGCCCGATTGGTAGAGTCCCGTGATTACCGCGCCAGCGTCTGCCTCTATCTCGTCCGGCGATCGGTGCTCGAACGGGAGCAGCTGCGCTTCTACCCGGGTATTACGCACGAGGACAACCTCTTCACGTTCAATCTCATGCGGGCCGCCGAGCGAGTTGCGCATACGCCAACGGCGCTCTACGCACGCCGCGTACGGAAAGGGTCGATCATCACCGAGGGCACGCGACTGTCGTCCGCCCGCGGGTACCTGATCAGCTTTGTCACCATGTTGCGGTCGATCAGCGGCGAGTACTACGACGACCCCCGGGTCGCCGATGCGGTGGGCGACGTGGTGGCGGACATGTTCCGTGGCGCCCGCCGCAGCGTCAGCCGCCTCCCCCGGGACATGCTCGGCGAGTTGCAGTCATTCGACACGGGGGCGGATGCCGCGACGGTGCACAACCTGCTGCGACGAGCCTGGCGCGACGACCAGATCAGCCGACGCTCGACCGATCGACTCAGGCTTCTCGAGGCGGCGAAGGCGACCCAGCCGGCTCCGCCGCAAGCGAGGGTAAAAGCGAAGGCGAAAGCACTTGCTCAGCGCCTACTTCGCGGGCGCCGGCGGTAAGGTCCTCCGCGTTCACCGTGATCGGATCGAATTGGCCAAACCACGACTCCCCGAACATTCGATCGACCACGCTACACATCACGACATAGGTACCCGGGCGGTCAAACTCGAAGCGCGCCACAGACTGTCCGGCGAACTCATGGTGAATATTCACGCCATTGCGATACACCCACCAGCGACATCTCGCGGGAAAATCGTAGTGAAGATCAACGGTGAACTCGAACTCACGGCCGGTGTCCCCGAACGGCCGCCAGCTCGTCCCATTAACTGCCGGCGCATGCAGCTCCGGATAGGAAAACAGTTCGACGCCATTCTCCTTGTAACGGCAGACGGCGAGGACTCCCTCCGTCCGATCGAACTGAGAATTCCGGACGAAGTACACCAGCACGCAGTCCAGGCGATCGGGATTCTCTGCCACGAGCGTCGCCGCCGACGTGTAGTCCTGCTTTGAAAGGACTCTTCCGTCATCAAGAGAATACGCATAGACAGCGAAACTCTCCGCCCCCGGCCCCCGCTCGTTCGTGAAATGAATCGAGCTGCCTACGGCGCTGATCTTGGAACCGTAAAACCGCGGAGGAGTAGATCGAACCCGCGGCAACTCATGCGGACCCACCAACATACTGTCATCGCGGAGCTCGATGGCAAGCGGCTCGTCGGTGGAACTGCGGATCCGCACGGCCGTTATCAGGTCGGCCTCGCTTCCTGTCACGCGATAGGTAAGCGTCTGTGTGGGGCGCACCGTGCCAAAGCCGGTGGAAACCACACTCATTGGAGATCCGGTGGTGCCCGTCGACAACTGAAGGTTGTCGTATCCAGCGAGCTGGATCATGTCGACGACGAAGCCGGTCGCCGCTACCGCCAGCTGCACCCCGTCGTGGTCTGGAGCCACCAGGCTCACATCGGGGGATAGCTTGAAGTACTGAAGATAGGTATGCGGGTTATCGGAAATGAACTCGTCGTGAATGATCAAGACGTCCGATTCGCGAAAGTAATACAGATGCCGATAGATTGCCACACCCGCTATCGCGTGATTGGACGCCGCGACGTAGTCCCAGGAGCCGTGCTGGCGGAATGCCACGATGCGAAACTTGCGGCCATTGGCTACCGCGAGCGACTGCTCCGCACCCTCGACGGCAGTCGTCGTATGCGCCGCAACCGAGGCCATATGACGAGTCACCGGGTCATGCGGCATATATCCCGCCATACCCGAGTCAACGAAAATGTCGTAGCCTTTGCTGTACAGGCCGAGAGCGAGGTCATCGCGCTGCTTGTGCACGCGGGTGGTGTACCCGGCCTTGAGCGATATCCAGGTCGCCTGGTCGAAATTGTCCGGATCGAAGGAGGACCGCAGGAAGACATATCCCGACGAGAAGCGCCTCACCAGATGGCTGGGTCGACTGCCTTCCGTTCCTCTCGACAGAACATATCGCACATGACCTGCCGAGTCGGGTAACGACTTCGCATGGGACGTGACTCGGTGGTTTCCCGGCAGAGACCCTTTGCTATCGCCGAACAATGGAGACTGTCGATTGGGCTTCAGCGCGTAGGCGATGAACTCGCAAGCGCGGTCCAGGACGCCTTCGAGTTCCTCCGCATAAGGATCGTCGATCAACTGCAAAACCTCTACGCAACTGGCGAGAAGGGTGGTGACGATAAGGTGATAGTCGAAGCTGTTTTCGCAATGCACTCCATCTGCATCGAAGGCGTGTGCGACCTGAAGACGAAGTCGCGCCACAGCGCGTTCGGTCCATTGAGCGGATTCCTTCTCCTGAAGCAGCACTGCCGCCAGGAGCACCGCCCTATCGGCGATGATCCCATGATTATGCTGGGCCTGATAGCTCGGGCCATCCAATAGCAACAATGCGTCGCGACGGACGAGCTCAGAGATCAAGTCGTGCGATACGAGTTCATAGTCGAGCTCCGACGCCGCATGGAGAAGAAAGGTGAGATTCTCCACTCGCTCGGCGATGGCATGATCGTTGAACACCATGTCCGCGGGATGCGTGCCTGTTGCGTGTTCCGCAAAGGAGGTCACGAAGGCATCGGCGAGTCCGAGAAAGTCACGATTTCCGGTCTCAAGAGCGCCGTCACCCAGCAGAAAGATCGGCCGCAAACCACACAGATAGAGAGCAAATGTGTTTCCGTGAGCATCAGGAACGCGTCGCCAGAATGATTCATCCACGCCGTCGACATCGAACCGAGGCATGTCTAGGTCCACAAACCCGAGGTTGAGCTTCCCGCTAGCGAGATCGGTAGCAGCCTGTAACGACCCAACCTCGGACAGGAAGGGCTTCTTCAGGCTATCCAGGCGCGCAGCACGTAGATCACAGCAATGCGCCACGCCACACACGTTCCAGCGGTACCCGGTCGCCGGGATTCAGTTTGACAACCTGCTCTGACTCATACTCCGAGAGTATCGAACCGGGCTCCACGAAGGCCAACACTGTCGTCCCGGTAGCAATATAGTCGGCTAGTTTGGATGGAATATACGGGTTCACTGGACCTGCATACTTGATGTCGTTCAACACCAGATAGTCCATCCTTCGGCCGATGCTCAGGAAGGCAAGGTGATCCACCGCCTGATTCACATGGAGTCGCTCGCTCAGATCGCCACTAACATCGCTCGGATTGGGTACGAAAAGGTGCAGGTGAACTCGAGGATCGTCTAAGAGCGTCAGCAATTGATCGGCGGACCGATTCGGATAGAAGCTACCGAAGTAGCCGACATTGATGTGCTCAGGGTCGAGTTCATAGTCCGCGGGAACCAGGTTCGACCACCGACTACTGAGAACCGGATGCGTCAGCACGCTGCTGTGTTGCCACGCCCGCTCGACCAAATCGGGTTCGGCATGTTCGAGCATGACTCGACGCTGGTTCGGGTTGGTGAAGATGACACTATCGGCGGCCTGGTACACCCAGTCCTCGATAGTCTTCCAATAGTCGTTCAGCCATTCGTCGCCGTCGGTGTGGACGGTCGGCTCGGCACGCTGGTCCCCGGTGGTGTCGAGGTAGACAGGATCCGAGAACTCGGCGTACCAAATGACTTGGGGATGTCGCTCCTTATAGCGATAGGCGGCCTCATGTGACCCAGCGAACATTGACCGGGAGTAGATCACGTCGACCTGCTCATTGTCGGCGACCTCGAGCGCTCGCGTAGCCCACAGATGCTGCGCCTTCGGATTGAAATAGGCCTGTCCGGACAGTTGAGTAAGTTGCTGATACTGATGACGGGCGTAGAACTGGCCGAAGGTCCAGTCACGGCCACGCATTCTTGACATATCCGCCGAGATGACTTGCCAGGCGATAGGCTCGCCCACCAGGTCGGCTATCTGCGGCAGCCGCTTGGCGGCGACGTAAGCTGATGCGTCCTGGAACGGGGCAAAGTTGTGGCAGAAGGCGATGCCGCGACGCTCTGTCAGGAATGACGTGTTGAGCAACGCGAGGCCGGCTGCCAAGATCTCGGTGCGGGCCTGCTCCCGCAACTTGCCGGTGAGGGTGGCGAAGTATCGCTTTAGGTGCTCGGACTGCGAGTCCAGCTTCACCATGATGTATCTCTTGTGCTCCAACGCCAGCGCGGGCTGGAAGATTCTCAGCTCCAACCTACGGAGCACGTCCAGGCGTCCGGTGATCCAGAACCCGTAGGCGCGTTCATCAGAAGGCCTGCTCATCGACCCCTCCGTGACCTGCCGGATGAGGGCCTCTTGGCTGTCTATGGGGACGACCGCGAGTGGCAGGGTGAGCTTGTCGATGTTGTCAACCCAGAACAGCACGTCCTCGGTATGTGTCACAGACTCATCGAACGCGCCGTACCGATTCTTCGCGAAGTCCGTTCGGTAGAGCTTGGCCCAGGCCGAACTGAGGAGACTGGCTGCCTTGACGTAGTCAGATACCAGTCGCTCCTTGCCGAGCGTCTCCGATGCGCGATTGATATAGGTGTCAGTGTTGCGCACACCGTCGAACTCATCCTCGAGCCGGCCGCACACCAACTCAACCTCAGGAGTCATCGCACTCAGCATCTCGCGAAGATAACCCTCGGTGAAGTAGTCGTCATCGTCCAGGTATGTGAACAGCTCTCGCCGCACATGCTGCAATGCGAAATTGCGGCCCGCGGACAAGCCCGGACGCGAGGTATGGATCACCCGCACTCGCGGATTCAACCGATACCGACGCTGCAGCGCCTCGTAGTGGGCAACATCGGGCCCGTTCACACACACGATCACGTCGACCGTCCAGGCTGGTAGATCCTGGCGAAGCACCGAGCCGATGGCCTGATCAATGTACTGGTTGGGCCGATAGGTCGGGACTATTACGGTGATTCCGTCGAAGTCACTCTCGACAGGGGTCCATGTCTTGAGACGGTCGCCGACCCACGAGCGAGCCGAGGCGAGCGTCGGGTAGACGCCTAGCTTGCGCGCCAACCGACCGGCCTTCCTTCGGGTGTTGCGAGCTGCCTGCCGGGTCGACCGGGCCAGGTTCAGCGCCGCGTTCCCACCATGGGGCGTTGCTGGACGAGGTGGATGCACGATGAGCGGGTCCTATCGAAGGGGATGGTCGTTGTGGAGCCGCGAAGGCGTCCACCGGGGAAGTGCTGCAGCGGTGATGCTTGCCACCAGTCTGGCAACGAGTTTGGACGAGCTCAACCAGTTGAAAGCCACCTTCCTGGGGTCACATCGCGGCAGGGTGGAGCTCACGCGTGGCGCCCGCCGCGAGCTCGAAAGCCGTCTCGGCGGTGTGCCGGCGCTCGGGTGAGGTCCACGCGCCCCGGGTATCGATGAGAACGGCGTCTCCGAGCAAGGGCGCATGCTCACCGAACACCCGATGGTTGACCAGCAGAGCCACGCAGTCGGCGCCGTTGAGGGCGTCCTCCATACTGGTCAGCCGCACATTGCGACAGTCCGCCAATTCGCGCGGCAGGGTGGAGATGTGTGGCTCGACCACTCGAATCGTCGCATGCGGCAACTCGCGCGCGAGGCGCCCGACGATCTGCCTGGCGGGCGACTCGCGCAGGTCATCGATATCCGGCTTGAACGCGAGTCCGAGGGCCGCGACAACCGGGTGGCGAAGCTCCGCCACTGAGGCCACAATCCGATCGAGAACATGGTCGGGCTTGTGATCGTTCACTGCTCGCGCCGTGCGAATCAGCCGGCTGTTGGCCGGGTCTGCGGCAACCAGGAACCATGGGTCGACGGCGATGCAGTGCCCACCGACACCGGGACCGGGCTGCAGGATGTTGACCCGCGGGTGGTGGTTGGCAAGTCGGATCAGTTCCCACACATTCACACCAATGGTTTCGCTGATCAGGGACAGCTCATTGGCGAAGGCGATGTTGACGTCGCGGAAGGAGTTCTCAGCGAGCTTGACCATCTCGGCAGTCTGGGCGTTGGTGGTCAGGAGTTCACCCTCACAGAAGGCGGCGTAGACCGCGACGGCCCGGGCCCCCGCCTCCTCGGTGAGTCCGCCGATGATCCGGTCGTTGGCGATCAGTTCGTTCATGATGTTGCCGGGGAGCACTCGCTCGGGGCAGTAGGCGACGTGCACCCTGGCCCCGGAGGCCGCCAGGTCGGGCCGCAGCGCGTCGATCTGCTCAGCAATTCGCTGCGAACTGCCGGGCGGCGACGTCGACTCGAGAATCACCAGGTCATCGTCACGGAGCAGGGGCGCGATCGCGTCGACGGCGGCTTCTACGAACGACATGTCCGGTTGACGCTCGTCGAGGAACGGGGTCGGAACAGCGATGATGTAGGCATCGGACGACTCAGGTCGTGCGCCGGCGGTCAACAGTCCGCTGGACCGGGCCCGCTGCAGCGATTCCCCGAGACCCTCCTCGACGAACGGGACACGACCCTCGTTGACGGCTTCCACCGTGCCAGCCTTCACGTCCACTCCGTGCACACGCGTGCCGTGCGTGGCCAGCACGACCGCTGTCGGCAGGCCGATGTAGCCCAAGCCCACGACACAGACCGAGGGCCGATTTCCCGTCACGCTGCCCCCTCCATTGCCAGTGCGGCGTGGCGATGCGACCGCCGCCGGCCGGGCATGAACTCGGCCGGACGCGACCCCAGACCCAGGAATGCGGCCAGCGCTTGCACCGTCCGTTCCGCGGCACGCCCATCCCCGTAGGGGTTGATCGACTCGGCCATCGAGCGATGCGCCTCCGCATCGGTCAGCAGATTATGCACGACGTCCACGATGCGCTCGGTGTGAGTTCCCACGAGTACGGCCGTCCCAGCGACAACGCCCTCAACCCGCTCGGTCTCCTCGCGGAGAACGACAACCGGAACACCCAGCGCCGGCGCCTCTTCCTGGATGCCTCCCGAATCGGTGAGGACCAAGGTGCAGCGCGAAAGCACGTGGGCCAACTCGAAGTAGCCGAGTGGGTCGGTGAGGATCACGTTGGGCAGGTCCTCGAGAACCGGACGGAAGGTCTCTCGAACCAGCGGATTGGCGTGCAGCGGGAAGACGAACGAGCAGTGCGGATGCAGCAGTGCGAGGCGTCGGATCGCCGCGGCCGTGTTCGCCATCGGGTCACCCAATGACTCCCGTCGATGAGAGGTGACCAGGACGACCGGATCCGGAGAGGCCAATGCTCGGGCGACGCGCTGATCGCGGGGGCGCTCGCTGCGGCTGACCGCCTCGTGAAGGGCGTCGATCACCGGGTTGCCGGTCACCACGATGTCGCTGGCCGACACGCTCTCGCGCTCCAGCGCGTCTCGGTTCGCCGCGGTGGGCGCGAGGTGGAGCGCCGCGATTCGGGTCAGCAGACGACGATTGCCTTCCTCCGGGAACGGGGAGTCGATCGTCGGTGTGCGAAGCCCAGCCTCCACGTGAACCACGGGCACCCGAGCGTAGAAGGCCGCGAGCCCCGCAACAAAGGCCGACGAGGTGTCCCCCTGGACAATCACTGCCCTCGGCTTATGCTCCGCGAGGGCGGACTCGACACCCATCACAGTCTTGGCGGCTATCGATCCCAAGGACTGGCCGTGGGCGAAGATGTCCAGATCGATGTCAGGTTCAATACCGAAACCCTCGTTGATCTGGTCGAGCATCTCGCGGTGCTGACCGGTGACGGCAACAATCGGCTGAAAGTGCGGGTCGGACTTCAGTTGAGCGATGATCGGGGCTAGTTTGATGGCTTCTGGTCGAGTGCCATAAATGAGCATGACAGGCGCTGACAAGGCGCACCTCACTATCTGCGGCTGCGGGCCTTCTCGCACGAGAGTACGAGTGGGGCCCTGGGGGGTGGATGCAGGCAACAAGAGCATAAGGCCTCTTGCCGCCAGCATCAAATGCGTCCAAACCGACGACCGTCCCACCCCGAAGCAACTCACTGAGTCGTCGACGTATGACCTAGTGAAAAGGGGTATGGGGGGTTGGATGACGGCGAGCCATTGCTCCTCGGATCAGCCGCCTGCGCGATTCCACCGGGCCCGTCCGGACAATTCTTAGTTGCGCTATCTGACAGATCAGCACATTCATTTCCCTGTGATTCCGATGTCGGGTAGAGTGCATGACCCACCCCCAAAATTCGTCGTCAGCCGGTTCACGGCTGCTTCGACCTGACATCAACTTGGAGAGAAACGTGTCCCGTTCGTCGTGGCGGGTCGTGGCAGTTGCCGTCGGCTCCAGCCTGGTGGCTTCGTCCGGCCTATTCGTGGCCGGAACGGCGCCGGCCGCAATCGCCCAGCCCAACGAAGACCGAGGCGCGACCGCGCTGCGGACCGACACAAAGTCGAGACTTACCGTGCAACCACCCGCATACGGTAAGAGGGTTGTGGTGTTTGCGTCCTTCAGTAAGCCGCACGCACTCAGGAACCGACCGGTAACGCTGGAACGAAAGGCTGCCGACTCGACCTGGCGAAAGGTCAAGACGGCCAGGATGAACGCCAAGGGCCAGGTCGAGATCCACCTCACTGGGAGCGCCTCGGCCCAGTACGACAGATACACCTATCGTGCGATCGCGACAAGATACGCGGTCGGGAAGCGCACGCGGGGGTCGGTCACCACCAGGTCGGTCCGCGCAGGCAGCCAATGGGTCCGGACGTTCGATGACCAGTTCAGCGGTAGGACGATCGATCCGAACAAGTGGACCACCCGGCAGGACGGAGCGCTGTACGGGTTGCGGCTCTGCTCGGCTCCCACCCCCGCCAACGTCACAGTGAAGGGCGGGAAGCTCCATCTCACGATGAAGAAGGCGAAGGACAAGACCTTCATAACCAGAGCAAACCGGTCCGCGAGAGCAGCTCAGAAGGCGGCCCGCAGCGCAGCACTCCGCCAGGCGAAGTCCGCACTGGACAAGGCGAAGGCCAAGCAACGAAAGGCCCGAACGAGCACGGCCAAGCGGGCCGCTGCCGCGGCACGGAAGAAGGCTGAGAACGCGCTCAGGGCCGCGCGCGCAATGAAGGTCAACGGCTGCAGCCACGGGGTCTACACCAACGCGGCCATCGGCACGGCCGGAAAGTTCAGCGTGAAGAGTGGCCTCGTCTCGACGCGAATCAAGTTTCCCCGCGGCCAGGGCATGCACGGCGCTGCCTGGCTCAAGGCCAACAACAGCGGTCACGAACTCGACTTCATCGAGAGTTACGGCTACGGCAAAGGGGTCTCGACCGTCGTTCACGTTCCGGTCGGCGGCAAACTGGTCCGCATTCCCGGTGCGCCGGACGCCGCCTACGTGGCCAGGTCATTGGTGAAGAGGTCCTCGTGGTGGAACGACTACCACGTGTTCTCAATGGAGTGGAACGCCAAGCAGCTGATCTTCAGGATCGATGGTCAGGTCACCCGGACGATCACACGGACCACCGGTAGCCATCCCTACCACCTGGTGCTCAGCCTGCTCAGCTCGGACTGGGAACTTCCGCTGCTGCGCAACCCCGACAAGCGCTCGCCGGGCGTGAAGAACACGAAACTCCCGAGTTCGATGGTCGTCGACTGGATTCGGGTCTGGGAAAGGGCGTAGTCGAGCCGCATGAACGCGAAAAGGAGCACCATGACCCACGACAACCCATCGGTGACCGCGTTCCGCGGGCGCAGGCCCTACCGCCCGACTGTGGTCGGCATCGTTGCGATTGCCGCTCTGGCCGGCTGCACCCCCGCCGCGGCGCCATCGACGGTGTCGGGGACGCCGGCAGCCTCAGGGACACCGGCCGTTTCAGGGACGCCCGCAGCCTCAGGGACCCCTGCCGACTCGGGGACACCGGCCGCCTCAGGGGACCCGACGGGTCCGTCGTCCAGCACCTCGAAGCCGGCGACGGCCGCGCCGCCCAGCGTCGCAACCCGTGAGCAAGCCACGCTCGCCATGAATCCGGTTGACTTCAACGGCACCTCCGTCGCTGTGGCGACCTTCGCCGACCCGATCAAGGGCCGCCCCGTCGACCTGGAGCGCAAGACCCCGCAAGGCTGGACCGTGGCAGCGTCCGCTGCCCAGGATGGCAAGGGCGTGGCGGAGTTCTCGACCCCCTACGTCAAGGCAGCCACCTACCGTGCCGTGGCGCACGCGACGAATCACAAAGGTCGGGACCTGCCTGCTTTGGCAACCGTGCCGACGAGTCGCGAGAACCAGTGGCGCGTGGACTTCGCCGATGAGTTCAACGGAACCACCCTCGACAGTAAGTGGAGACCGCGACAGACGGGCCAGTACTTCGGCGCCCGGTTGTGCTCAGCCCCTCAGCCGTCGATGAGCAGCGTGCGCAATGGCTCGTGGCAGGGCATGGTGAAAGAGGCGGACCGGGCCCGCACGCGCCAGGTCAAGGCCAATGCCGCCCAGGCTCGCGGCGTGCGCGTCGCGGACGCATGCCCCCATGGGGTCTGGGATCTGGCGATGATCAGCACCGAGGGCACCTACCAGTTCAAGTACGGCATCACCGCCGTGCGAGCGAAGTTTCCGCCGCAGTCCGGCGTGCACGGGTCGGTGTGGCTGCAGTCATACGACCCCAAGGGCGCAGAGATCGACTTCATCGAGACGTTCGGGGTGAAGGCCGGGATCCAGCACAAGTTGCACTACAAGAAGCGCGGCAAACCTGCTGAGGCCGGCGGCTATGTGAGAACGCTGCCAGCAGTGAAGTCACCGAAGTGGTGGAACGAGTACCACGTGTTCTCGGTGGAGTGGACGCCCGATCGCTATGTTTTCCGGGTCGACGGAGTCGAAACGTTCCGCACCCGCAAGGGTCTTTCGCATGGTTCGGAGTTCCTCGTCATGAGCCTGCTGGCGTCGGACTGGAACCTCGATCGAATCGATCGCAGCACGATGCCTGCCAAGATGTCGGTCGACTGGATCCGGGTCTGGCAGGAGAAGGGCTGAGCTGTGCCGAGCAGCTACCAACTGGGCCGCGGCTTGAGCTGGTCGGTGAAGATGCCGTCCACCCCGAGCCGGGCGCAGCGCTGGCGCTGAGCGGCCTTGTTCACCGTCCACACCCGCAGCTTGAAGCCGGCTCGGTGGGCGCGGGTGACGAAGCCGGGGACCATCAGCACATGCCGCGGCGGGTGAACCGCCTGCACGTCGAGTTCCCGGAAGTAGCGCCATGGCTCGCGCAGCATGCCGTCGTGGACGGCTGCCAGTTCTCCCGTCCAGCCGCGTTCACGCAGCCGTTGCAGTGAGTAGTGGTTGAAGGAGGACAGCACCACCCGGTCGCCGAGCTTCCGCTCAGCCACCAGTTCAAGCACCTTCTTCTCCAGACCCTTGTACGGCTTGACGCTGTTCTTCAACTCAATGTTGATCTGCTGGCCGCCGGCCGCCAGTAGGTCGAGTACCTCGGCGAGACTGGGAATGCGGGTGCTCATCGGATCACCCTTGGGCTTGAGCAACGATGGCAGTTTTTGAAGCTGAGCCAGGCGGAACCCCGACACCCCACCGGCGCCATCGTGGGTGCGGTCGACGGTTTCGTCGTGGATCACGACGGGAACACCGTCGGAAGTGAGCTGCACGTCGAGCTCCACGCCGTCCGCTCCGGCCTCCATCGCCGCGGTGAAAGCGGCGATCGTGTTCTCCGGCTGCCGCGCGCTGGCCCCACGGTGAGCCCAGATCTCCATCGTCACGCCCTTTCGATCGCCTGCATCAGCCTTCTCTTGACGAGGTCCGTCGCGGTCTCAACGTAATCTCGCGTCAGATGGTGCTGGTCCATCCACACTCTCACATTCCCTATCGTGGACACGCACAGCCGCTCGGGGCAGACCAGATCGGACAGATCGAGGGTGTTCATTCCCTTGATGGGCTTGACCAGCGGAATCAGTGGGTTGGGCGTGTCGAGAATCGGATGCCCGGATTCGCAGGGCGGGTCGTCCGGCTTCCGAGCCGCCTCGCATTGGGTCAGGCCTTCCTCGAACCGAGGGGTGTCGCGCATGGCGATCACCGTTCGTCCGGGCTTCACATGCTGCTCGAGCAATTCCAGGCCGCTGGTCAGGACGGTCTCGCCGTCGTCCTCCGACTTCGTCCCGATCGTGATCACCAGATTGGGGTCCAACGGCTCGATGGCGTCGAGCACATCCGGCCAGAAGTGCTCACACTTGTCGAGATCGTTGATCGGGTCCCCGGCCGGCGCCAGGTAGCAGTTCTGTTCGTAGATCAGCAGGACCTGCCAGCCGCGCGCCCGTCCGATCTCACGAATGGCGGTCGACCAATGCTGCACGTGCGAGTTGCCGACCAGCAGCACCCGCGTCACGCCCTCTGCCGCGTGCAACGGCAGCGCGGACGCCGAGGAGGCCCCCGCGCCCCCCGCACCGGCGTCGTCCACACCGGGATCGGTCAACACCTGGCATTGCTCCTGCGCCTTGGTCGGCAACTTCCAGGTGGTCGGACAGGCCGGCCCGGCCAGGCCCCACTGGTAGGGGATGTCCGCGATCGAGGGGATCGGCGGTTCGGTCGGCTGCTTCGACGGCTTGAACGACGGGTCCAGGACGCGGGCGCCGGGGTGCTGAGCGATGGCCTCCAGCCGGGCCTGCTCGGCCTGCGCCTGCTGTTCGGCCCGCTCGCGCTCGGCCTGCCAGCTGATCAGCTGCCGCCACCCGGTGACCGTGCCCAGCACCAACGCGATGGCGACCACCACCAGCAGCCCGTCGCGCCAGGGACCCCAGTGCGAGGTGCGGTTGCGCAACGGCAGTTCCACCCAGCGGTGCAATGCGATCGCCAGCAGCAACGAGACCGCGATGATCACGCCGCCGGCGAGCAGGCTGGGCCGATCGGCGTCCAGCGTGACGACGTAGGCGATCAGGATCGGCCAGTGCACCAGGTAGAGGGCGTAGGAGGCATTGCCGAGGCCGGCGATCCAGCGGTGGCCGAGCAGGCGTCCGACACTCCACCGGGTGGGGTCGTCGCCGACCAGGACGATGATCGCGGCCGCGGTCAGCGGAATCAGTGCGATCCAGCCCGGGAAGGCGTTGCGCACGTTCACCACCACACCGACCAGCAGAATCGTGGCCAGGCCGAGCCAACCGGCGGCGGTGCGCCAGTGCGAGCCGGGGCGACCCAACGTCCGGGTGCCGGTGGCGACCAGGGCGAGCAGCGAGCCGAAGGCGAACTCCCACAGCCGGGCGCGGGTGTCGAAGTAGGCGAAGGTCTGATCGGTGGCGGTGATCCACACCGACCAGGCCAGCGAGGCCACGAAGATGATGCCGAACGCGACGGCGAGCAGCCGGCGCACCGGCAGTCCCGGACGCCAGCGGACGATCAGCGCGACGGCGGCGAAGATCAACGGCCAACCGAGAAACACCGTGCCCTGGATCGAGAGCGACCAGAAATGTTGCAGTGGAATCGGTGCGCCACCGTAGTAGTTGACGTCATTGGCGGCCAGCCACCAGTTCTGCATGTACACAGCGCTGGCGATCGCCTGCTGCTGGATGTCCGGCCAGACCGCGATCGGCATCAGCCACTGCGCGCTCACCACCACCGCCAGAATGGTGAGCGTGGCCAGCGGCACGATCCGGGCGAAGGTCCGCGTCCAGTAGCCGGCCAGCGCGAGCGGACGCCCCTCGTCCAGCTTGCGGGTGAATGACGACGTCAGGAAGAAGGCCGAGAGAACCAGGAAGATGTCGACGCCGCCGGAGACCCGGTCGAGCCACACGTGATAGACGACGACCAACAGGACGGCGACGAAGCGCAGTCCCTGAATGTCTTGTCGCAGCCGGCGCTGCGGAGCGGTAGTCGTCATCGGGAGTTGGTTTCCGCAGGTAGGCGAAGGTCGATGGGTCGCCGAGCAGTGTAGACGTGTCCGCTGTGCGCGCCGCCCGCCCCGGGTAAGGTCCCAGGGTGAGCACCCGTGAACCGAGCGAGGTGGACGCTCTCGCTGACGCCTACACCCTGGCCGCCGCTGATCTCGATCCGGTTTTCGCCACCGAGATCGGTTTGGCCGGCTACGACCACCGGATGGGCGAGACCGGCCCCGACTTCTTCGAAGCCCGCGACACCCTGATCCGCGACACCCTGACCAAGCTGGACGCCGTCACACCCCGGGACGCCGTCGACCGGGTCACCGTGGCCGCCATGAAGGAGCGGCTCGGGCTGACCCACGAGCTGTACGAGGCGGGTGAACAGTTCCGCGACCTGAACAACATCGCGTCCCCGTTGCAGGGGCTGCGCGACGTCTTCGACCTGATGCCGACCGAGACCGAAGAGCACTGGTCGAACATCGCGTCCCGGTTGGCCGAGGTACCGCGAGCCGTCGACGGCTATCTCGCCTGCCTGCGCGAGGGTGTTCGACGCGGTTCGGTGGCACCGGTGCTGCAGGTCCGCGAGGGCATCAAGCAGGCGGCCGAGCTGGCCGACCCGGCGACATCCTTCTTCACCGGCTTCCACCGTGACGCCGGGCAGCCGGCCGCGCTGAGCGGCGAACTGGAGCGGGCGGGGGCGGCGGCAGCGGAGGCCTACGGGACGCTGGAGCGGTTCCTGCGTGATCTCGAGGCCGAGGCTCCGGCCGCCGACGCTGCCGGCCGGGACCGCTACCGGCTGTGGTCGCGAGTCTTCCTGGGCGCGGAAGTCGACCTGGACGAAACCTACGAATGGGGCCTGGAGGAGCTGGCTCGGGTCGCGGCCGAACAGGACGCCGCGATCGAGGCGATAGCCGGTGCCGGCGCCGGCATGGACGACGCCGTCCGCATCCTCGACGCCGATCCGGATCGCAAGCTGGCCGGCACCACCGCGCTGCGGGAATGGATGCAGTCCACCGCTGACGAGGCGATCCAGCAGCTCAACGGCGTGCACTTCGACATTCCGGAGGAGGTGCGGCGGATCGAGTGCATGATCGCCCCGACCCAGAACGGCGGCATCTACTACACCGCACCGTCGGACGACTTCTCCCGTCCGGGGCGGATGTGGTGGTCGGTGCCCCCCGGCGTCGAAGAGTTCAATACCTGGCGGGAGAAGACGACCGTCTACCACGAGGGCGTTCCCGGGCATCACCTGCAACTCGGCCAGGCCGTGCACAACCGCGCCGAACTGAACCTGTGGCGGCGGCTGGTCTGCTGGGTGTCGGGCCACGGCGAAGGCTGGGCGCTGTACGCCGAACGGCTGATGGAGGAGTTCGGCTACATGGACGACCTCGGCGACCAGCTGGGACTGCTCGACGGCCAGCGGATGCGGGCCACCCGGGTGGTGCTCGACATCGGCGTCCATCTCGGCAAGCCGGCCCCGCAGCAGTGGGGCGGCGGCACCTGGGACGCCGAGAAGGCGTGGGAATTGCTGCGCGCCAACGTCAACATGGACGAGCAGTTCCTCCGCTTCGAACTGAACCGGTATCTCGGCTGGCCGGGGCAGGCTCCGTCCTACAAGATCGGGCAGCGGCTCTGGGAGCAGCTCCGCGCCGAGGCCGCCGACCGGGCCGGCGAGGCGTTCTCACTCAAGGACTTCCACAGCCGGGCGCTCAACCTGGGCTCACTGCCGCTCGGTGTGCTCCGAGACGCCGTGCTCGCAGACTGATCCAGTCGTCGGTTGCGCTTGTCGTTGGTCGAGCTTGTCGAGACCTTGGGAGAGCCGGCGCTGGCAAGGGGTTTCGACAAGCTCAACCAGCGGTCGTTCCGTTGATCAGTGTGTCCTTAGCTCGTCAGTGGTTGAGCCAGGCCTTGAACGCCTCGGTGTTGTACGGACGGCCGAGGAAGTCGGCGACCAAGTCGGCGGCGTCCTTGCTGCCGCCCGGAGCCAGAACGGAGTCGCGGTAACGCGCGGCCACCGCAGGCTCCAGAAGGTTGTCCGGGTCGAAAGCGCTGAACAGGTCCTTCGCGATCACCAGGCTCCACATGTAGGTGTAATAGCCCGAGGTATAGCCGGCCAGGTGCCCGAAACCGCTGTAGAAGTGTGTGTCGGGAAGGGGCTTGACCAGGCTGTATTCGCGATACAACTCGAGCATCCGCGCGGTCGGGTCGGACGGCCGCTCGAGGTGGAACCGGTAGGCCAGTGCCGCATAGAACATCTGGGTGCGGGCCAGGAAGCCTTTGCCGAATTCCTCCGCGGCTTTCATCTGGGCCACCAGGTCGGCGGGAATCGGGGTGCCGTCGGCGTCGGTGGCGAACAACTGGAGCACCGCGGCGTCCCAGGCCCACTCCTCGAGCAGCTGGCTGGGTGCCTCCACGAAATCCCACTCGGTGGCGACGCCGGAGAACCGCAGCCAGTTCGGGGCGCCGCCGAGCAGGTGGTGGACGAGGTGGCCGAACTCGTGGAACAGGGTGACCACGTCGCGGTGTTCCATCAGGCCGCGCGGGAAGTTGCAGACCAGCACCCCCTCGGGCAGCTGCCGGTCACGAACGCCGGCCACCAGGTCGAACTGGGCGGCATGGTTGTACTTGCGCTCGCGCGGGTGCAGATCGAGGTAGAGCCGTCCGACTTGGTCGCCGCCGTCGACGAAGCTGACGTCGTAGCTGGTCACGTCGGGGTGCCAGGGCCGAGCCTGGTCGACGGGCACCGGGGTGAACCGCAGTCCGAACAGCTGCGACATGATCCGCAGCAGGCCGTCGTGGACTTTGCCGAAGTCGAAGTAGCGGCGCACCTCGTGGGCGTCCACCCCGTAGTGCTCACGTTTGACCGCCTCGTGGAAGTATCGCCAGTTCGAGGCGTCGATCTCGGCTTCCTCATCGAGGCCCGCCCGGGCCGCGAGGATGCCGATCTCACGCTCGCCCACCGGACCCGCCGCCGCGCTCACCGTGTCGATGAACGCGGCGATCGCGTCGCCGGAGCCGATCATCTTCACCTCGGCGTCGTAGTCGGGCCAGCTAGCGTAGCCGAGCAGCGTCGCCAGGGCATGGCGCGCCTGCAGCAGATCGGCCAGCACCGGATCGTTGACCGGTGAGGCGATGCTGAAGAAGGTGCTCGCCACCACCCGCCGGGCGGCCGGATCGGTGGAGAAGGTGAGAAAGGGCAGCACGTCGGGGTAGTCGGTGGAGATGGTGACGAAGCCGTCGCCGTCGACCGGATGCGCCTCGACGTAGTCGGCGGGCAGGCCGGCCAGCGTCGCCCCGGGCACGCGCGCCTCAAGGCGTCCGTCGCGGATGTTGCGGGAGAACGCCTGGCTGAGCTCGGTGATTCGTGCTTCCAGTTCGCGGACCCGATCGCGGGCCTCGTCGTCGCGGTCGACACCCGAACGGTGGAAATCGCGGAGCGACTCGCCCAGCATCCGCCGTCCGTCGTCGTCGAGGTTCGCCGGGTCGACCGAACGCAGCGCCCGGTAGACCTCGGGGTCGAGATGGAGATCGGTGGAGTACCCCTGCACCTCGACCTCGATCGCTTCGGCACGCTCCATCACGTCGGCGTCTGGATGGACCGACGAGAGCAGCCCGGCCACCGAACCGGCGTTGCGCAGCCCGATCGCCGCGTCATTCCACAGCTGCACGATGCTCAGGCTGCCGGGTTCTGCACGGACCAGTTCGGCGACAGCCGCACGCGCCGCCCGGAGTTGGCCGGTACACCGTTCGTCGAGCCAGGAAAGCCAGTTGTCAGCGGGAAACTCCAGCGGTGTCAGGGCCATATCGGGCACCCTACGGGCTCTGTCTGACACTTCAAAGATCTCCCACCCTTACCGGCGCGAACGCCGTCGTGGAGCGGTCGGCAGGTGCGCGCGGGGCGCCAGCCGCGGACCGTGACGTTCGCGCCAGCGGCGCATGCCGAGCAGGGCCTGGACCCGGTGCCGGTGCGGCCGGTACGGCTCGAGCAACTCCTCCAAAGTGACGTCATCCAGGTCGTGACCGACCAGTGCGTGACCGATCTCGTTGGGGATGTGGTAGTCGCCGAAGCTGACCGCGTCAGTGTCGCCATGGGCCCGGAATCGAACCTCGGCCGACGTCCAGACGCCGATGCCAGGGATCGACCGCAGCCGCCGGTCGGCCTCGTCGGAACCAACGTCGAGGGTGCGCTCCAGCGCGTCGGCCCGCTGGGCGCAATACACCAACGTGCGCGAGCGGGCCGGGTCGACGTGCAGCTTGAGCCACTCCCAGGACGGGACGCGGCGCACCACGTCCGGCCCGGGCGGCACCCACAACCGCAGCGCGGCGCCAGGCCCCGGCGCCCGCTCGCCGTACCACTGGACGAGTCGCCGGAATCCACCGAATGCCTCCTGCCCGGTCACCTTCTGTTCGATGACCGCCGGGAGCAGGGCCTGCCAGACCAGGCCGCCGCGTCCGAGTCGCCAATGCGGGTGTTCACGAAGGGCCTGGGCGAGTTCCGGGTGCCGCGGGCTGAAACCCGCTGGGTCGTCGTCGGCGCCGAGCATGGACGGCACCTGCTCCAGCACCCACTCCGCTCCGTCACCCCAGGCCTCGGCCCGGATCACGCCACTGCCGTCCAGCGGCCGGACGGCGATCGTCGCTGGGCCCATCGGCGTCCGGATGCCGCGCCAGTGGCGTCCGGCCTCGACGCGGTAGGTGGGATCGCCGGCGCCCTTGCGCCAGTGCGCCCAGATCTCCCCGACCGGGCACGGCCAGGCCGGACGCCACTCCCGCGTCCGCACGATCGCCATTGCCCTCCTGTGCTCGCAGGTGAGCGTAACCCCAGTCCTCTGACACTTCCTACCCGCCCGATCTTGCTCCCGGCAGACACCCTCGCCGCAGGGCGGCAGCACAATGGTCGCCATGTTGTTGGCCGAACTCGTCGCGACCTCTGCTCAGGTCGCCGGTACCCGCTCGCGGCTGGCCAAGGTGGCCGCACTGGCCGAGACGCTGCGCCGCGCGGCACCCGACGAGATCGAGATCGTCACCAGCTACTTGTCCGGGTCGTTGCGGCAGCGCCGCACCGGCGTGGGCTGGCGGACGGCCCGCGCCACCGTCCCCGCCGCCGGCGAGCCATCCCTGACCGTCACCGAGGTGGACGCCACCTTCGCGGGGCTGGCCGAACTCGCCGGTGCCGGCTCACAGCTCGCCCGGAAGGCCAGGCTCGACGAGCTGATGGGCCTTGCCACCGCGGAGGAGCAACGCTGGTTGGCCGGGCTGATCACCGGCGAGACCCGGCAGGGCGCATTGGACGGGGTGATGGTCGACGCGGTGGTGAAGGCGTCCGGGTTGCCCGCGGCCGACGTCCGGCGTGCGGTGATGCTGGCCGGCGCCACGCCGCCGGTGGCGGTCGCTGCGCTCACCGGCGGGGCGGACGCGGTCGCTGCGATCGGGTTGGTGGTCGGGCGTCCGGTGCGTCCGATGCTGGCCGCCAGCGCCAAGTCGGTGGCCGAGGCCATGGCGGGTCTCGGCGGCGAGGTGGCGGTCGAGGCCAAACTCGACGGCATCCGCATCCAGGTGCACCGCGACGGCGACGACATCAGGGTGTTCACCCGCAGCCTCGACGACGTCACCGACCGGTTGCCCGACGTGGTCGAGGCGGTCGCCGCGCTGCCTGCTCGCCGGCTGATCCTCGACGGTGAGGCGCTCGCCCTGGACACCGATGGACGCCCGCGTCCGTTCCAGGAGACCTCGGCCCGTTCGATGAGTGACGACGCGGCGCTGGTCCGCAACCGCACGCCGATGACACCGTTCTTCTTCGATCTGCTGGCACTCGACGATGAGGAACTGCTCGACCGGCCCGGGCACGAGCGGGTGGCCCGGCTGGCCGACCTGGTGCCCGAGAGCGCACGGGTGGGCCGCATCGTGACCGCCGACCCGGCGGTCGCCGAGCAGTTCGCCGCCGCGGTGCTGGCGTCCGGGCACGAAGGTGTGGTGCTCAAGGCCCCCGACGCCCCCTACGAGGCCGGACGCCGCGGCTCGTCCTGGGTCAAGGTGAAGCCTGTGCACACCCTCGACCTGGTCGTGCTGGCGGTCGAATGGGGGTCCGGACGCCGCCGCGGCTGGCTCTCCAACATCCACCTCGGCGCCCGCGATCCCGCCACGGGTGGCTTCGTGATGCTGGGCAAGACGTTCAAGGGCATGACGGACGCCATGCTCGCCTGGCAGACCGAACGCTTCCTCACGCTGGAAGATCACCGCGACGACTGGACGGTGTACCTGCGCCCCGAGCAGGTGGTCGAGATCGCCTTCGACGGGTTGCAACGCTCCACCCGCTACCCGGGAGGTTGGGCGTTGCGGTTCGCCCGGGTGCTGCGCTACCGGGACGACAAATCCGCCAGCGAGGCCGACACCATCGATACGGTGCGTCGACTCGCCAGCGGAACCTCCGGAGCACTCTGATTGTCGTCGGTCACAGCTTGTCGAGACCACTCCTTTGAACTCTCTGGCAAGGGCTTGGACGAGCTCGAGGAAACGCTGCTCAATCATGTCCCGGCTGCGGCGCACTCGGCGGGCGAGCTGCAACCCCATCCCTTGCGCGGTATGACCCGGAAACGCTGATCGACACGACACCCCTGGTTGATCCCATCGGAACACCTTGTCAGCGCCGTGTCGTCCCGAGGTCTCGACAAGTTCGACCAACGAGGATCAGCGATTCCTCAACCCGCGGCCCTGCGCTGGATCAGTCCCGGTCGGCTGCCAAACCCACGGCGATCATCGCCGTCACCACCAGGGCGGCGGTGGGGGCCAGAACGGCCCAGGGCGCACGCTCCAGGTAGCTGATGCCTTCACTGACCACCAACCCCCATTCCGGCGTCGGCTGCCGGGGACCGAGGCCGAGGAAGCCCAGGGACGCCAGGGCCAGCGCGATGCCGGGCAACCGCAACATGGCGTGCCGGAAGACCGTCCCGGAAACGGCCGGCAGCAGGTACTGCCACAGCATGCGGGTCCGCCCGACGCCGAGCACCGGCAGCAACGCCACATACGGTTTGGCTCGTTCCTCCTGCAGCAGCGCCGAGGTGTGTGCGGCCAGCGGCGCCCAGCTCACCGCGGCGACCGCGATCGCCGCGCCGAACACCGACGGTCCCCAGACGGCGGCCACCAACAGGCCGGCGATCACCGGCGGTGCGGCGTTGGTCACTTCGATCGGCCCGATGGAGAGCCGTGGCACCATCCCGATCGCCAGTCCCAGCGCCAGGCAGAGCAGGGTGACGGCAACCGCCGTCCCGACCGTGGTGAGTGCGCCGTGGGCGACCCGAGCCAGCAGATCGCGTCCGCTGGCGTCCGCACCGAACGGCAGCCAGGGCGACAGCGACGGTGGCTGCAGCCGGTGGTAGTCGGAGGTGTAAGGGTCGCGCGGCAACCCAAGCGCGACCACGAGCAGCACCAGCGAGCCTCCGACGATCGGCACCCAGCGGACGGCGCGCGACGTCGCAGTCGGGGCCGCCGCGACACCCATCGCGCCGGCGCGGAGCGATCCGCCGAGCAGCAGCCGCCGGACGATCTCGACCGCGACGCCGGCCGTCACCGCGACCAGCACCAGCGCCAGCACACCGGCCTGCAGGGCCGGCAGGTCCTGCGAGCTGGCCGCACCCAGGGTGGCCCGGCCGAGGCCGGGGATGGCGAAGACCTCCTCGACGGCGACCGCTCCCCCGGTCAGTCCGACCAGCACCAGTCCGACCTGCCCGAGCACGGACGGCAGCGCCCGCCGGACGATCCCGCCCGCGACCCGCGCCTTGCTCAGGCCGGCCAGTGTCCAGGTGGTGACCCAGCGTTCCGCGGAGGCGTCGGCCAGGGCGTCCGAGACGAGCCGTCCGACCAGGCCGCCGGCCGGCATGCCCAGGGCGAGCGCGGGCAGCACCGCATACAGCGGGCCGTTCCAGCCGTACGGCGGGAACCAGCCGAGCCACACCGCTCCGATCAGCAGCAGCAGCGCGGCCAGCACGAACTCGGGCAGTGCGGTCAGCATGGCCGCCACCGCGCCCGCGTCCCGGCGCGGCACCCCACGGACGCCGGCCAGCAGCGCCGGCAGGCTGATCAGCGACGCGATCACCACCGCCACCACAAGCGCGAACAGCATCAGCGTCAGCGAGACGCCGAGCGCTGACAGCACGCCGGGCAGCACCGGCGTCCCGGTGATCCATGAGTCGCCGGCGTCGCCGCGGAACAGTCCGCCCAGCCAGTCGGCGAAGATCACCAGCGGTCCGCGGTCGAGCCCGAGTTCGGTGCGCACCATGGCTAGGTTCTCCGGCGTCGCCTCGAGGTCGGCGTAGCGAGCCCGCAGGATCGTGTATTCGGCGCCGTTGCCCGACAACCAGGGCAGCAGTCCGAGGAACACCACCAGCGCCAGGATGGCGGCCACCCTCGACAGAGTAACCGCTCCCGGTCCGCTCACCCACGGACCCAGCGCTCGGGCCGCCGACGCGGCGGCCCGGGGGCGGGTCGTGACGTCGGTCACGCGCCGCGGGTGGACGTGGCGGTGAGCAAGGCTCGCTCGCGCGGGTCCCGCTGCACGCCGGTCACACCGGCGGCCTCACCCTGGATCACCCGCTCGTGCAGCATCGGCACCGCCGCGTCGTTGCCGAGGATCAGCGCCTCGGCCTTGGCGATGGCCTTGCGGCGCCCCTCGCCGGCCGGCGCCTGCGCGGCAGCCTTCAGGGCGGCGTCCACCTCCTTGTCGCAGAACTGGGAGATGTTGAACGAGCCCTCGCAGGCGAAGTCCGAGTACATGTAGGCCACCGGGTCACCCGAGTCGAGCACGGTCGCCCGGGACAGGATGAACGCGTCGAAGTCGCCGTCGAGGGCGTCGGCCTCGATGTACTGATATTCGCGGACGTCCTGCGTCACCTCGAATCCGACCGCCTCCAGCTGCTGTTCGAGCAGGACGGCAACCTCAGGCAGCTCGGCGCGGTCGGTGAAGGTGCCGAGGGTGATCTTCACCTTGTCGACCTTGGCCGGCGCAGCCCGGTGACCGTCGCGAAGCCCCTTGTAGGCGTCGGTTCGCTCGGCAGCCATCCAGGGCAGCGCCGGTCCGAGCAAGCCCTCGGCGATGTCGGCGCGGCCTTCGTAGACGGTGTCGACCAGCCGCGCCCGATCGATGGCCGCGCGGGCCGCAGCACGCACCGCCGGGTCGGCGAACGGACCCTTCTTGGTGTTCAGGTAGAGCGTGTTGGTGCGCGGCATCGGCACCTCGTGGATCAGGTTCTGATCGACGCTGGCGGCCTGTCCGACCGGGACGGCCTCGACGACCTGGGCGGTTCCGGTGCGCAGCGCGGCAGCGCGGGCGGCGCCGTCCGGGACGAAGTTGACGTCGATGCCCGAGGCGAGTGCCTTGTCGCCCCAGTAGCCGTCGAAGCGCTGCAGGGTGGCGGTGCTGGTGCCGTTGACCGCAGTGAGTTCGAACGGCCCGGTACCGGTGCCGACCGGCGACACCGCCTTGGCGCTGTAGGCCTTGGCGGCCAGGATCACCAGCTGCGGGCTGGAGAGTCGTTGCGGCACCAGCGGGTCGGGTTCGGCGGTGGTGACCGTGACCGTGGTGGCGTCGTGGGCGAGCTTCAGCGTGACGCCGTCCAGGATGCGCGGCTTGGGGCTGGCCTTGGTGGCGGCCAGCAGCGACGCCTCGACCCGCTCGGGTGTCAGCTCGGTGCCGTCGTGGAATTTCACCCCCTGGCGAATGGTGAACACCCAGGTCGTCGGCGAGGTCTGCTTCCATTCGGTGGCCAGCCCGGGCTGCGCCTCGCCGTTGGCGTCCAGCATGATCAGTGTTTCGGCGGTCGCCCAGCGGGAGAGCTTGAAGGCGTCATCGCTGAGCGGGGTCAGGCCGGAACGTGGCGGCTGCAGCATCGCGAGCGCGATCCGCTGGCTCGAACCCTGGCTGGCCTGTTGCGCGGGCGCCGCATTGAAGCAACCGCCCAGCAGAGTCAGGCAGGCCAGTCCGGCGGCGCCGGCGAACAGTCGGGTCAGCGAGCGCCGTCCGGCGGGCCGGACAGCTGCGGGCGTGAGGTCGGTCATGACGTCCTTTCAGTGGATGGCAAGGGCGGACGGCTCCATGAGCCGACCGTCGGCAAGAAGCAGGGTGCGGTCGCAGAGCCGGGCGACCGCTTCCGGATCGTGAGAAACGAACAGGACGCCGAGTCCCCGGCTCACGCCGGGCTGACCTTCCGTCGTCCCGAGACCGCCCCGGTATCCGAGCGCGTCCCCGTCGAGGCTGAGTTCGTGCAACAGATCGAGCACCTGGTCACGCAGGTCGTGGTCGAGTCCACTGACCGGTTCGTCGGCGAGCACCACCGCGGGACGCAGCGCAAGGGCGCGGGCGACGGCAACCCGTTGGGCCTGGCCACCGGAGAGTTCGTGCGGACGGCGGCGCCAGAACCGCTCATCGAGACCGACCCGCTCCAGCGCCCAGCGTGCGATCTCCAGGCGGGGTTCCGGGGCCTCCAACCGGACCAGCGGCACCAGCACGTTGCGTTCGGCGGTGAGCCGCGGAATCAGTGAGGCCGCCGGATCCTGCGGGATCAGCTGGACGTGGCGCCGGTAGTCGCGCAGCGAACGCAACGACCCCGGGCGGATCGTGGTGCCGTTGAACCGGACGGCGCCGGAGTCCGGCGCCGCCAGCCCGAGCAGGATGCGCAGCAGGGTGGACTTGCCGCATCCAGAGCGGCCGACCAGACCGATCCGCTCCCCGCTGCGGACCCGCAGGGTGATCCCGTCGAGCACCCGATGCCCGGACGGCGACCCGGGCCTGGGCGGAAACGTGAAACGCAGATCGTCGGCGAGCAATTCGGCCCGATGGCCGGCACCCTCACGACCCACGTCCGCCTCGGCCCCCACGCCATCCCGGCGAACGCCGGGATCTTGTGACTCGTCGACAACGGCATCTCCCTGCGCGCTCATGCCGGGACGTCCGCGGCCTCGTCGATCAGCTGCCCCTGCGCCATCCGGATCGAACGATCGGTGCGCGTCGCGGCGACCCGCCGGTCGTGGGTGATCAGCATCAGCGCGGTGCCGTGCCGCTGCCGGACGCGTTCGATGGCGTCCAGCACCTGCTCCTGAGTGTCGACGTCGAGGGCGGTGGTGGGTTCGTCGGCGACCAGCAGCTTGGGCCGGCAGGCCAGCGCGATCGCCAGGCAGACCCGCTGGCGCTGTCCCCCGGAGAGCTCGGCCGGGTAGCGCCACAGCAGCTTCTCCGGATCCTCGAAGCCGACGTCCTCCAACAGCGCGGTGGCCACCGACGACGCGACCGCGGCGCGAGTGCCGTGGGCGCGCAGCACCAGGTCAAGCTGATCACCCACCCGCAGCAGCGGGTTCAGCGCCGTGCTCGGGTCCTGATGGACGGCTGCGACGCCCGTCCGCGAGCGGGGCAGTCGGCCCGGCCGGACGTCGCAACCGCACACCTTGATCGAACCGGAGGCGTTCAGCGTCACCGGCAGCGTGCCCAGCACCGCGGCCGCCGTGAGCGACTTGCCCGATCCGGACGCTCCGACCAGCGCCACCCGTTCGGCCTCGTCGAGCGTGAACGAGATGTCGTCAACCAGCCGAGCGCCGGCCGACGTGCGCACGCTCAGGCCGCGGACGTGAACGGCATGCTGCCCCATGGTGTCCTCCTTCGACGCGGAGGATCCTAATGACAATCATTCTTGTTCTCAACTTTGGTCGACTCGCACCGATCGTCGGTCCGAGCACTGCATGCGCGGAGATCCGAGCGTTATGAGTCCGGCTCAAGCCACCCCTGGAGCCCGCCGCGCAGAGATGAGCGATACTCGCGGGTCACCTCCGCGGCTTCACCGTGGCCTTGCCACCGACGCTCAGCACCTTGACACTGCCGTCGGCCCGCACCTGGACGGTGGCCGACATGGCTGCCGCCAGGTTGAGTCGCTGCCACGATCCGGGCGCGGTGCCGATCCGGCTGCTGATCGTGGTGTCCAGCGGATGGCCCGACTTGATCTCGGTCTGGGCGAGGACCTGTCGGCGCTGCTTATTCGTCAGCGTCGGGTACGTGGTGCGGAGCAACGCCTCGGCACCCTGCGGGACGGACGGCGACAGCCCGGTCGACGACACCGGCGCGAAACCGTAGGAGAGCCGCTCGGTGAAGACGGTCAGTGCGGACTTTCGGTCGGTCACCTTCTGCGCGGTGCCACCGGGGATCTTCGCGCCACCGTAGGGGTTGTTCACGTACGACTTGTCCTTGGCGATGCAGGTAGCGAGGCTGGCGCGGCACTTGGACTCCAGGTAGCTGACCAGCTCCTTGCGGGCAGGCTCCAGCACCTCCTTGCGGAACTTTGCGTCCGACCAGCGGGAGGCCAGCGCCACCTGTCCGGAGATCCGGCCACCGACGATGTCGAGCGCGTAGTGGACGCCGAGCACGATCCGGTTGTTGCCCGCCTCGGACGCCCGGGCGAGGATCTGCGGAGCCAACTCGGGCAGCAGGGTGGCCAGGGTGATGCCGGCCTCGTAGGCACTCGCGGTGTGCCCGCTCGGGTAGGAGCCGCCGGTGCAGAGCGCGGCCTCGCCGTAGATCGGGTCGAGGGTGACGTCGATGTTGGCGAACTTGTGGGTGGCGTCGACCGCCGCGGGCACCCGGGTGATCTTCAGATTGCCCTTCGCATCGGCCCAGGCCTTGCCCTTGCGGATCGGCGCCACCGACGAGCCGTTCACCTTGCTGGGTGCGCAGGCGTCCGTGTCACCGGCGACCTTGGGAGCAGTCGGGTCGACGTTCAGGAACGGACGCGGGTAGCTGAACGCCGCCTTGGCGCTGGCGGTGCTGATGTAGGCGCCGGTGGTGCCGGTCGAGCTGTTGACGAGCGCGGCGACCTTGGGCAGGTCACCGTTGATCCGACCCTGCGCGTAGAGGCGTCCGAGATTCTGGCCGAGTCCGTCGGCGATGGAGTTGGACTGGTCGTAGCCGCTGCCGTCCGAGTTGAGGTACGCGGCGTTTTGCAGCGCGCGGAACTGCTGGGACTTGGTGGCGTGCTGGTTGATCCAGCTGGTCACCCGGTCGTTCCACTGCAGCGTCGGACCGTTCTTGACGGTGCCGTGCAGGTCGTTCGCCCCGGAGGTCTGCCACAGGTTGCTGTACCCGCTCAGCGCGGGAACCAGGTCGGGCTTGGTGTCGCTGGCATACCGGCCGGCCGCCTGGGCGGGCGTGACGCCGAGCGGAGCGAGCAGGGCTGCGGACGCGCCGGCGACGGTGGTCGCTGCCAGGAACCGCCGTAGTCGTGGGTGCCGGCGGGAGGTGTTGAGGGCCATGAGGCGCCTTCCTTGTCGAGGGCGGCGGGCGTATCCGCTCGCCGCTCAGCAAGCTAGGGACGTGAGGTTTCCATCGCCCGTCGCTGAACTCATCGCTTGATGAACGGGGGCTGACCCGGCCGTGAACGGCGCTTCATCTCGGGCTCAGCTGCCGTACCGAGTCGGATCCGGACGCGGCGTTCCCACCGGCTCGACGACCTCGTCCGGCTCGTCGGGCAGGAACGCGATGCCGCGGGTGTCGTCGTCGAGGACGCCGCCGGCGACTTTCAGCTGCCCACTGCGGGTCAGGGTCAGCAAAGAGTCGGTGGCGCGTAGCTGAGCCCGCAACGCGCGGACGTGACCGGTGACGGCATCGGCGACCATGATGTCTTTGGTGGGCAGGGCGGCACAGCCGGTAGCAGCGAGTTCTGCCCACTCACCCAGGACGCCGGGCAGCGGCGGATATCCGGCTGCCCGCGCATCCTTGGCCGCCACCACAGCTCCGCAACCTTGATGGCCGAGGATGAGCACGACACCGATGTTCTGCACCAGGGCCGCGTACTCAATGGCGGCCATCGCGTCCGGGCCGAGGCTGGGCCCCGCCGTCCGAACACACTCGATGGCTCCCGGACGGTCCGCGAACAACTCCTCGCCGGCGGCGCCCGGCTCCAAGCAACCCACCACCAGCGCAAACGGGAAAGCGGCAGGGGTCGAATCGCCGGACGGCTGGGCCTCACCGGCCACCTCGCGCTGGTGCCGTCCATTTCCCGCGATCAAGCGCTGCAGCGCCTGCGCGGACGGCATCCGGTGAGTGGGTAGCCCCGCGGGTCGCATCCAATCGGGAACGCTCGGGGGAAGGGCCATGCCCGGACATTAGTGGCGGTGAAACCGCTTGTCGATAGACGATTCTCCAACATTGCTGGAGGAAGCAGCGCCCTCTGGTCGTGCTGGGCCGTCAGCATGCGCACCCGCCGCCACCCTGGGGCGTCGGCGGCGTACCAGGTACGGCACGCTGCCCGCGGCGATCGCCACCGCGGCAACCACCGCCAGCAGCAGCGGCGTCCGCCACACCGCGACGGCTGATGCTGGTTGCGGCACGACCCGATCGAGCGGGTACTCGAGCATCTTCGCCACCGACCGCACCGTGCCGGGCGAGCTGTCCCGTCCGAGTTGTTCGAAGGCTGCGTCGAAGCCAGCGCGTCCGGCGTGGCTGCCGATGTCAGCGGCCACCAGGGCCGGCCGCTCACCGGACGCCGCCGCGAGTGTCGTCCGCAGGGTGAGTCCGTGCCTGGTCACTACGGTGCCCGACTGGGACACAGCGGTGGCGTGGGCCGCCTGCGAGTAGCCGTACACCTCCAGCAGGGCCGCCGCGTCGATCTCGCCGACCCCGTGGTCGAGACGGACGTCGATCGCCGGACGTCCCCACGGCAGCGCCAGGTTGCCGAGCACGCCGAGGTCGGCCGCACCGAATCCTTGAGTCGCGATGGTGGTCGACTGGTCGGGCTGCCAGCCCGGATAGTCGATCAGCCTGCCGACCCGCGCAGCCTCGCCCGGTCCGGCCAGGTCGGCGAGCACCCGGAGCGCTCCCGGGATGCCAGAGCTGACGCCCGCGGTGGTGGTGATCCGGCCGTCCTGGACGTAACGGACGCCGTCCGCCCAGTGCACCTGCGGCCGGCTGCCGCGCAGGGCACCCAGCCGTGACCAGTGCGACGTCGCCCGGTGCCCGTCCAGAACCCCGGACGCCGCCAGCAGCCGCGCGCCGGCACAGACGCCGAGCACCCGCGCGCCGCCGTCGTAGGCCGCGGCGATGAAGTCGCGCGCCGCCTGTTCCTCGGCGCCGTCCGGGAGATCGACGGCGGGCACGACGATGAGGTCCGGGGGCGGCACGGCGCCGTCCGCAACCTCAGCGAAGGTGTGGTCAGGCATGATCGCCAGTCCGCCGCCGAGGGACGCGGGCGCCGCTGACGCCGCGATCGTGTAGGTGGAAACGGCGGATGAGCTGGCGAACACCTCGAACGGGGCCAGCGCGTCGGCGGCGTCCGTTCCCGAGGCGCCGAGGACGACGGCCACGGTGATCGCCGAGCCGGCGGGACGCGCGGAACGCGGTGTGGGCGACGCGCCTTCCGGCGCGGCGGATGTCGTGGTAGCGACGGCAACACCCGCGACCAGCAGGGCGGCAGCCGTGCCGAGGGTGAGAACTGCGGCGAGCGCGGCCCGTCCGACGCCTCGGACCAGTGCGGACAGGCGGGTCATCGCGGCGTCCGATCGGTGGGGACTGCCCGCGCGACGAAGTCAGCGATCGATCGTCCGAGCAGTGCAGCCTGGGTCCAGTGCAGGTAGTGCGCACCGGGAACGATCCGGATCTCGTGGTGCCGGACACCCGCCAGCTCGTTCTCGTGGAGGGTAGGCGAATCCGGCGAGGAGGCGACACCGTCGCCGGCCAGGAACTCAAGCACCGGAATGTCTGACGGGTATGGCCGCGCCGCGGCCCGGGTGAAGTTCGCAGCGAGGTGCGCCTCTTCGTCGGCGAGTGACCGGTTGCCGAAGTTCCAGCGCGCCATGGTCAGCATCTGCTCGCGTTCGGATTCGGTGTACGCCGTTGATGTCGGCAGCGCCAGGTCGGGCACCACCGTCATCGCCCAACGGACCAAACCGGTCCAGGCGAGCAAACCCTCCACCGGCGACGCCTGCCCGACCTCGAGCGTCGACGCCGTCGCCACAGTCGGGTCGATGCCGATCAGCGCGGATACCTCGCCCGGATAGGCCGTGGCGTAGTAGCGGGCGTAGACGCCGCCGATCGAGTGTCCGGCGAGGATCACCGGACCCCGCACGCCCACCTGGTGGAGCGCTTCATGCAGCTCTGTGGTGATGTTCTCCACGCTCCGATCGGGCACGTCGAGGTCGCTCCTGCCGTAGCCGAAGCCCTCGACGACGATCACGTCGAAGCCGTCGAGCTCACGGATCAGTGGAGCAAAGTCGACCGCGGGGGCGGGCGTGGCGAGCCCGCTGAGCAGCACCAGAGTCGGCCCGTGCCCTCCACTGCGGTAGACGTTCAGGGATCCGGCCTCGACCGCGACCCGCTGGCCGTAGGGCCTGAGTTGGGCACGTTCAGCCCTTGTCAGAGCGCTATTGGTGGCCGCCGACAAGGTCACGACGAGCAGCAATGCGATGGTGCCCCAGGCGACCCAGCGTCGCCTCCGCCGCGCAGGCGACCTGGTCGATGATGCCTGTTCCGTCGAGCTCCGGTGTGTCATGACGCCCCGATTCATCCTTAACCCGTACGAGGTTGTATGGGATATTTAAACCATACACTTGCGTATGAGATAGTCAAGAGACGGATGCATGCCGAGTCAGCAGGAGCTCAGACGGAGCCGATCACCGCCTGTTGAGGCTGTCGAAAACCCCTCGCCAGATCGAAGTTCGTAAGCGTGTAACCAACGCAACCCCCGCTGGTTGAGCCTGTCGAAACCCTTAACGGTGGCTTCGAACCCTCAGCAAATCTCGTCCGCGACTCACACGGACAACGCAGGACGCAGCAGCGCGCGGACAGTCTCCCCGAGATTCGCCTTAACCTCGGATTGGGTGACTTGGCCGGCCTGCAGCTCGGACGCCGCCCCGTGCAGCAGGGAGAAGTAGCAGGCAACCTGCCAGCCGAGCGGCTGGTCGGCACGGAACGCACCCTCGCGCCGTCCGCGGTCGAACAGCCGAGCAACCCGGTCGCGGGGCTGGTCATGACCCGCATGCAACTCCGCCGGAAGCGCCTGGCCCACGATGCCGCGCAGCGTCGCCAACTCGGCGAGCAGCTGCCACGAGGCGGCCACCAGTGCGTCCAGCGCCTGCCAAGGGTCGCCGTCGAGATCGACCCCGCTCAACGTCCGCTCGATGCGGGCCATGCTGTGATGCAGCAGCGCCCCGAGCAACTCATCGCGCGACGAAAAGTGGCTGTAGAGCGTCACCCGCCCCACCCCCGCCGCCTTGGCGATATCGGTCAGGCTGGCGTGCGGATCAGCGGACAACAGCTGCGCAGCCGCGTCCAGGATCGCGCCACGGTTGCGGATCGAGTCTGAACGCACCGCGCGCTGGCGAGGCTTCTTGGTCGTCACATCCGCCCCTCTGTTAGGTCGGACGTCAGTGTACGGATTCAATTCGGCGAACGGGGCCTCCATTGAGACCCCGGCCGGTTCGCTACCTCTGGAGTTGCGGGAACCACGGCGCAAGGTCGACGATCTCGACCCCGACGGTCCAAGTGAAGTCCGCCACCGTGGTTCCGGGATCGATCAGTCCTGGCTGGCGCAGCCTCAGGGACGACTTCGTCAGAACGCTGACGACCGTGCGTTTGCTGGTTTCGAGGAAACCGCGCGGTCGGTCACCCTGTTACCCGCTTCCGACTATCCTTACTCTTAAGTAAGGAGGATTCATGAGCACCGGAACCATGACGACCAAGGGTCAGATCACCATCCCGAAGGACGTCCGGGACGAACTCGCACTCGAGCCGGGCAGCCGGGTGAGCTTCATCAAGAACCAGGACGGCTTCTTCGAACTGCACCGGGAGAAGCGTTCGGTGAGAGACCTCGCAGGCTCACTGCGGTTCACGGGTCCGGCGCGGACCCTGGACGAGATGGACGCCGCCATCGCCGAGGCAGCGGCGGAGTCAATGCAGTGATCGGCCTCGACACCAACGTCATCGTCCGCTACCTCACCCAAGACGACCCGGACCAAGCGCCTGTGGCGACCAGGATCTTCGAGAGCCTGGATGAGGACGAACCCGGCTATGTGGCCACCGTGGTGTGGGCAGAGACCTACTGGGTGCTGACCCATTCCTATGGATTCCGGGGCAATGAGGTCGTTGATCAACTGGCAGCGCTGTCCCGGGCGGACGAGATCCGGGCGGAAGATCCTTCCGGACTCGCGGCCGCGCTCCGATCAGCGCGCCATGGCGCCGACTTCGCAGACGCACTCATAGCCAGTGCAGCCAGCCGGGCGGGTTGCCGGACCGTCGCCACCTTCGACCGGCGTGCGGCGGACAGATTGGGATGGAGCTTGGCGGAAAGCCTGGCGCGCCCGGAGGGATTCGAACCCCCAACCTTCTGATCCGTAGTCAGATGCTCTATCCGTTAAGCTACGGGCGCTTGGGTGGAGTCCGGACCGTGCCGAACCACCGACAGACGAGCTTAGTTGATCGAGTCCGGTCGAGTCCAACCGATGCCCAGCAGGCCCGTGCAGGGTGCGGCAAGATGGTAAACAGAGTCATACCCAACCGCCTGCAGCGTGGCAGGCAGAAGGAGCCGTGATGTCGGTCGATTCTCTCCAGATCGCCCAGAACGCGCCGCCGAACGCACCGGAGTCACTCGTCACCTGGGTCGCCGGTGTCGCCGAGCTCACCCAACCCGACGCGATCTACTGGTGCGACGGCTCCGAGGCCGAACGCGACCGCCTGTATGACGAGATGATCGACGCGGGCACCCTAATCAAGCTCAACCCCGACAAGCGGCCGGGCAGCTACCTGGCGCGCTCCACGCCGTCTGATGTGGCGCGGGTCGAGTCCCGCACCTTCATCTGCTCCGAGCGCGAGCAGGACGCCGGGCCTACCAACAACTGGGCCGAGCCGAGCACGATGAAACGCACTCTGGCAACGCTTTTCGATGGCTGCATGCGGGGCCGAACGATGTACGTCGTGCCCTTCTCGATGGGACCGCTGGGCGGGACCATCTCCAAGCTCGGCATCGAGATCACGGATTCGCCCTACGTGGTTGTCAACATGCGCATCATGACCCGGATGGGCACCGAACCGCTGGCCCGCATCGGTGCCGGCGAATACTGGGTGCCGTCGGTGCATTCGGTCGGCTATCCGCTGGTCGACGACAGCGGCACCAGCCGTCCCGATGTCGCCTGGCCGTGTAACGACGAGAAGTACATCACCCACTTCCCCGAAACCCGTGAGATCTGGTCGTTCGGCTCCGGCTACGGCGGGAACGCCCTGCTGGGCAAGAAGTGCTACGCGCTGCGGATCGCGTCCGTGCTGGCCCGCGACGAGGGCTGGCTGGCCGAACACATGCTGATCCTCAAGATCACCGGTCCGGACGGCCGCACCTACCACCTGACCGCCGCCTTCCCGTCTGCCTGCGGCAAGACCAACCTGGCGATGCTGCGTCCGACCATTCCGGGCTGGAAGATCGAAACCATCGGCGACGACATCGCCTGGATGCGTCCCGGCCCCGACGGACGCCTGTACGCGATCAACCCCGAGGCCGGCTTCTTCGGCGTCGCCCCGGGCACTTCCGAGGCGACCAATCCGACCGCGCTGCAAGCCCTCGATCACGACACGATCTTCACCAATGTGGCACTCACCGACGACGGCGACGTGTGGTGGGAGGGGATGACGGACGAGCCGCCCGCTCACCTGATCGACTGGGAGGGCAACGACTGGACGCCGGATTCACCCGGCAAGGCCGCCCACCCGAACAGCCGCTTCACGGTGCGCGCCGATCAGGCGTCCTCGATCGCTTCCGAGTGGGAGGATCCGGCGGGCGTCCCGATCGACGTCATCCTGTTCGGCGGACGCCGCGCGCACAACGTCCCGCTGATCACCGAAACCTACGACTGGCGCCAGGGGGTCTTCGTGGGCGCCACCGTGAGTTCCGAACAGACCGCCGCCGCCGAGGGTGCGGTCGGATCGCTACGCCGTGACCCGTTCGCGATGCTGCCATTCTGCGGCTACAACATGGCGGACTACTGGGCGCACTGGCTGCGTGTCGGCGAGATCCTTGGCGAGAACGCGCCGCGAGTGTTCCAGGTGAACTGGTTCCGCAAGGACGACGACGGCCACTTCCTGTGGCCCGGCTTCGGCGACAACGCCCGGGCCATCGAATGGGCCCTGAGAAGGGTGAACGGTGAAGTGGACGCGGTCGACGCGCTGAACGGACGGCAGCCGCTACGCAGCGATCTCAACCTGGACGGCCTCGACCTCAGCGACGAACAACTGGACGAGCTGTTCGAACTCGACCCGGCCGCCTGGGCCGCGGAAGCCGATCTGACCCAGGAGTACTTCGCCCAGTTCGGCGACGCGCTGCCGTCCGCACTGACCGAAGAACTGGAGGCGTTGCGCCGGCGGATCGCCGAGGCGTCCTGACGAATCGCGGACCAACCCTCGCTGGTTGAGCTCGTCGAAACCCCTTACCAGCTCGGCGTTCCCGGGGTCTCGACAAGCTCGACCGACGAGGGTCAGCGTCGGGTTTGTCGGCGCAATCGTTGTCCACGGTCTCGACAAGCTCGACCGACGACGAATCGGGTTTGGCTCAATCCACGTCTGGTGATCGGCGGCGGACGACCGTCCGGATGGCATTCGCCGCAGGCTCGGGGAATCGCTGCAACGCCACCAGGCGGGCTGCGCAGGCCTGCCGGACGTCGTCCTCGACGTCGTCGCGGAGCCCTTCGCGCAGCGCCGGGTCGGTGGCCGACACCACCGCGAAGTAGAAGCCCGAGAACACCGCCAGGAAGCCGCACACCCGTAGATGCTGCAAGGTCAACGCGTAGCTGTGTCGCTCGGTCGTCCACTCCAGCAGCACTTCGGGCGGCGCCTGTGTCCAGGCCTGGACGACCGCGGCGTTCACGGTGATCAGACCGAGCAGCACGAAGAAGGCGAACACGGCGAGCCCCACCACGGTCGCGATGGTCAGCTTCGAGATGACCCCGACCAGACGCAGGTTCTTGCGCTGCTCCACGGTCAACGGGCACACCGCGGGCGTGTCCACATCGCCACCAGCCAACGGCGTCCCGGCCACTTGCTCGGCAATCTCGCCCGGCTGGTCGAACCGGGCCAGCTCGTCCAGGTCGAGTCCCCGGGTGTGCAGGAACAGCCAGCTCAGCGACACGAAGAGCCCGACCGCCATCAGGTAGGCGAGCGGGGAGAGTCCACCGATCGCCTGCCACAGCTCGCCGGTGAAGAACAGGAAACCCACCACGCCGAGCAGCAGCGGCAGCGTTCGTCCGATCGCTGTGCCGCCGGCCAGGAATGAGGACACCAGCCGCCGCCACAGCCACGGCCCGAGCGCGATCACCCCGCTGTAGGCGAGCAGGGTGAACACCCCCATCAGCACGAGCTGACCGAGCACCAGGCCGCCGGCGATCAACAACCCGGCGCCGATCCCGGACAGTTCGAAGTCCTCGGCACGCAACGTGTCATGCGGCGTGGCCAGCACGACCAGGCCGGGGAAGAAGAGGAACACGGCACGGTCCAGGCCGGTGACCCGGTCGGGCAACGCGAATACCGGACGCCGCCGGATCAGGTTGCCGGTCACCCAGGTGAGCAGCACCACCGCCACCGAAACCGCGAGGGTCACCGCCCCGTTGCTGGCGTAGCGGGGCACCTCGATCACCATCACCAGGACGAACACCACGGCCAGCGCCCGAGCCAGCCGGGCTGCGCGACGGCGCCGCATCGACGTCCCGTCCAGCAACGCCGTGAAGCCGCGGCGCATGAACCAGCGCTCGACATCACGGGTGTCGGGGTTGGACATGCCGGTCAGCTTAGGGAAACGCCGCTCAGCCGTTCAGGTAGGCCGCCAGGTGGTGCCCGGTGAGGGTGTCGGCTTTGGCCAGGTTGGCGGGCGTCCCCTCGAAGACGATCCGGCCGCCGTCGTGACCGGCGCCGGGGCCGAGGTCGATGATCCAGTCGGCGTGCGCCATCACGGCCTGGTTGTGCTCGACGACGATCACCGATTTGCCCGAGTCGACGAGTCGGTCGAGCAGGCCGAGCAGGTTCTCGACATCGGCCAGATGCAGGCCGGTGGTGGGCTCGTCCAGCACGTAGGTGCCGCCCTTGGCCGACATGTGGGTGGCCAGCTTCAACCGCTGCCGTTCGCCACCTGACAAGGTGGTCAGCGGCTGCCCGAGGCTCAGGTAGCCGAGTCCGACGTCCGTCAGCCGGGTGGTGATGGTGTGCGCCGCGGGCACCCGGGAGTCGCCGGCGGCGAAGAACTCGGCCGCCTCGGCCGCCGGCATCGCCAGCACGTCGGCGATGTTGCGGCCGCCGAAGGTGTAGTCGAGCACGGCCGCTTGGAACCGCTTCCCCTCGCAGGCCTCGCAGACGCTTGACACCGTCGCCATCACGGACAGATCGGTGAAGATCACCCCGGCGCCGTTACAGGCCGGGCACGCACCCTCGGAGTTGGCACTGAACAGCGCCGGCTTGACCTTGTTTGCCGTCGCGAATGCCTTGCGGATCGGGTCGAGCAGGCCGGTGTAGGTGGCCGGGTTACTGCGCCGCGAGCCGCGGATCGGACTCTGATCGACCGAGATCACGCCAGCCGTCAGCGGAATCGACGAATGCACCAGCGAACTCTTGCCCGAGCCGGCCACCCCGGTGATCACTACCAGCACGCCGAGCGGAATGTCGACGTCCACCTTCCGCAGGTTGTTCGCGGTCGCGCCCCGGATCTCGAGTGCGCCGGACGGCGTCCGCACCGATTCCTTGACGCCCACCCGGTCGCCGAGGTGGCGTCCGGTCACCGTGTCGCTGGAGCGCAGCCCCTCGACCGTGCCCTCGTAGCAGATCCGGCCGCCCTTCGAACCGGCGCCCGGGCCGAGGTCGATGATGTGGTCGGCAATCTCGATCGTCTCCGGCTCGTGCTCGACGACCAGCACGGTGTTGCCTTTGTCGCGCAGCTGCAGCAGCAGGTCGTTCATCCGCGCCACGTCGTGCGGATGCAACCCGGCGGTCGGCTCGTCGAAGACGTAAGTGACGTCGGTCAGCGACGAACCCAGGTGCCGGATCATCTTGGTGCGCTGCGCCTCACCACCGGACAGCGTCCCCGACGGACGGCTCAGCGACAGATATCCGAGCCCGATCTCGACAAACGAGTCCAGGCTGTCCCGCAGCCCCTCCAGCAGCGGGGCGACGGACGGCTCGTCGAGCCCGCGAATCCATTCGGCGAGGTCCGTGATCTGCATCGCGCAGGCGTCAGCGATGTTCACACCGTCGATCCTGGACGACCGCGCTTCCGGCGCCAGCCGCGTCCCCTCGCACTCGGGGCAGTCGGTGAAGGTGACCGCCCGCTCGACGAAGGCGCGGATGTGCGGCTGCATGGCGTCGACGTCTTTGGCCAGCATCGACTTCTGGATCTTCGGGATCAGGCCCTCGTAGGTGACGTTGATGCCCTCGACCTTGATCCGGGTCGCCTCTTTGTAGAGCAGGTCGTGCAGTTGCCGCTTGGTGAAGCGCTTGATCGGCTTGTCCGGGTCGAAGAAGCCGCAACTACGGTAGATCCGGCCGTACCAGCCCTCCATGGAGTAGCCGGGCACCAGCAGCGCACCCTCGTTGAGCGACTTCTCCTCGTCATAGAGCGCGGTGCGGTCGAAATCAGTAACGCTGCCGCGACCTTCGCAACGCGGACACATGCCGCCCAGCACGCTGAACGACGCCTTCTCGGCGATCGTCTTGTCCCCGCGCTTGACGGTGATCGCACCGCTGCCGGACGCCGAGGGCACGTTGAACGAGAACGCGTTCGGCGGCCCGATGTGGGGCTGGCCGATCCGGCTGAACAGAATCCGCAGCAGCGCATTGGCGTCGGTAACGGTGCCGACGGTCGAGCGCGGGTTGGCCCCGATTCGTTCCTGATCGACGATGATCGCCGTGGTCAGGCCGTCCAGCAGGTCGACCTCGGGCCGGGCCAGGCTCGGCATGAAGCCCTGCACGAACGCGCTGTAGGTCTCGTTGATCAGCCGCTGGCTCTCGGCCGCGATCGTGCCGAACACCAGCGAGCTCTTCCCCGAACCCGACACCCCGGTGAAGACGGTCAGCCGGCGCTTCGGGATCTCCACGGTGACCCCGGTGAGGTTGTTCTCGCGGGCGCCCTGCACCCGGATCAGGTCATGGCTGTCGGCGAGATGCACGCCGTCGGCCGAGCCGGTCGAAACCACCATCGTCGCTCCCGAGGTCAGGGCCGCTGCGCGGCGAGTGGACAACGCACCACCCTAGTGGCCTGTCGCGCGAGTTCCGCTGCGGAGCCGCGTCGAGATCATTGGTACTACTATTAATCCTAGTTTTCAGGTAGGTATTGACTGCATTTGCCCGTGGCGTCCTAGAGTCCCGCCCATGAGTCCGAACCTGGCGCAGTCCCCCGCGATCGCGGACGCCATGGTTCCGGGTTGTTGTCGAATGTCGAGCTGACCCTCGGCCAACCCAACCCTTCGCCGCGGACCTTCCTCCGCCGGCGTCTGCCCACCCAAGGACTCTCACATGGCGACACGCTTCGAAGCCGATCGTTCGGCCGGCTCGGTCCACACGACGGCTCCGGCCACCTCCGCCCTCGCGACGGCCACTCCTGCTCACAGACGGCTTGACGGGCCCGCCGTCCGGGGCGCCGGACCGGCGCTGCCCGCACTCACCAGGGCCCGCGGCGGTACCTTCTCGCCCACCGTCGACGTCGTGCATTTCGCGGACGGCAGCTCGGCCTACACCGACCTGATCCGGCTCAACCCGAACGTGGACGCCTACTCGCTCGACTTCACCGGGGTCAGTCCGCGTCAACTGAGCCACTACCGCGAGCAGGGCTGGGGACAGGCGGCGTCCGGGCTACCCGGCTTCTCGCTGGAGCGGGTGGCCCGGGTGCTGGGCGCGGGGTATCCCGCCGTCCCGACCGCCACGTTGACCCGGCGGCTCCGCGCCGCCGGCTATCACCTCGGCCCGGGGGTGATTCCCGAGCACGAGGCGATCGCTGCCACGCAGGCGGCGATCTGGAGGTTCACCAACGGGCTGGATCTCGACACCCGCCCGCTCGACCTGCCGGTGCGGGCGTCCGCGCGGGTGGGGCCTCGGCCCGATGCCCGCCGGCTACTCCCGGACTCGGACGGGTCGCTGCACTGGGTCAGCCAGCTGCCCGCGGGCCGGACGGCCTACCTGGAGATCACCCTGCCCGGACGCCCCGAGCTGCGGCTGTTCTCGTTCCGGGTCGGGCCGCGCACCGGACGGCATCGCTGCCGGATCAGGCTGGAGGCCTCCCGGGACGGCGTCCATTGGCGTCCGGTCTTCCACCCGGCCGTGCAACTCGACGACCGGCGCACCGGCGCCGAGGCAGTACACCGCCGGCTCGGTGCCGCGGCCACCCTGTCGAGCGCCGGCCCGGCCGGACGGACGGGCCATCGCCACTACCGCCTGGCTGCCCTCGGACCCGACCGCCGCGACGGCCTGCTCGACCTACGCGACGTCCGTCTTGAGGTCAGCGGGGGCGCCCGGTTCCGCAACTCGGCACGGGTGGTCGCCCTCTACGAATGGTTGCTCGCCGCAGCGCGTTCTCATGCCGCACCCAACCGAACCGTGCCCGTGCGCCTGCTGATCGGCTCGTGCACCCCCGGCGGGCCGGCCATGTTCACCCCGCTCGTCAGCATCGCCGACGAGTCGGGTATCGGCGCCGCCGATCTCCTCATCCGCCCAGGGCCGGACGCCATGCGTCCGGCTCGCCCGACCAACGCAACAGTCTCTCTTCTCAATCAGGAGCCCCTCTCATGACCGTCGGCCAGACCGAATCCCAGGCGCTCGGCGATCTCGCCGCCCGGCAGCTCGCCAACGCCACCAAGACCGTCCCGCAGCTCGCCACGATCACACCGCGCTGGCTGCTGCACCTGCTGCAGTGGGTGCCGGTCGAGGCCGGCATCTACCGGGTCAACCGGGTGATCAATCCCGAGCGGGTCGCCGTCCAGGTCGGCGAGGCGGGCGACGAGCCACTGCCGGCCACCTATGTGGACTACCAGGCCAACCCGCGCGAGATCACCCTGCGATCGATCTCGACCATCGTCGACGTACACACCCGGGTCTCCGACCTGTACTCCAGCCCGCACGACCAGGTCACCCAGCAGCTGCGGCTGACCATCGAGACGATCAAGGAGCACCAGGAGAGCGAGCTGATCAACAATCCCGAGTACGGCCTGCTCGCCCAGGTGCTCGCCGAACAGACGATCTCGACGCTCACCGGGCCGCCCACTCCGGACGATCTGGACAGCCTGCTGACCAAGGTGTGGAAGACGCCCACCTTCATCCTCACCCACCCGCTCGGCGTCGCCGCCTTCGGCCGCGAAGCCACCCGACGCGGTGTGCCGCCGGTGGTGGTGAGCCTGTTCGGCGGTCAGTTCATCAGCTGGCGCGGCATCCCGATCATTCCCTCGGACAAGGTGCCCGTCGAGGACGGCCGCACCCGCTTCATCCTGGTCCGCACCGGTGAGGAGCGGCAGGGCGTGGTCGGGTTGTTCCAGCCCGGCCTGGTCGGCGAACAGGCCCCGGGCCTGTCGGTGCGCTTCACCGGGATCAACCGACAGGCGATCGCGTCCTACCTGGTGTCGCTGTACTCGGCGCTGGCGGTGCTGACCGATGACGCGCTGGCCGTCCTGGAGGACGCCGAGGTCGGCGTCTACCACGACTATGCCTGAGCTGCGCAGTTCGGACGCCGGAGCGCAGGCGCCGATCAGCGCCCTCGACCTGGCCCGGCTGGCCGGCCAGCTCTACGCCGAGTCGAACCCGGTCCGGACGGCCCCGCCGACCGCGCCGGTCGCGCCGGCTGCGCCGGTTGCTCCGGTTGCTCCGCGCGGGTCGGTGCCGGGAACGGGCGCGGCCGCCGGACCGGCCCGGCTCGGAGCCGAGGCCGCGGCTCAGCAGGCGCCGGTCACCGCCTCGAAGCCCGCGGGGCTTGGGGCACCGTGGGCAGAGCCCGACCTGAGCACGGTGCTGCCGGGCGCCGGCACGCCGCCCTACACGGTCCCGGTGGCGCCCCGCGGGTCGATTCCGGGCGCGATCCCTGCGTCCGGAGGCGGGTTCCCCGGCGTCCGGCTGGGCCAGCGTGAGGAGGCTCCCGGCCTGGGTCTGGACGCCCTGCTGGCGCCGTGGGCGGCACCAGAAACCACTCGGCCGATCGCGCCCATCGACACCGCAGAGACCAGATCCCGACCACCGCTGAGTGAACTTGGCGAGGTCACGGGAACCGGGTCTCGACAAGCTCGACCAACGGTGAATGAGCTGGGCGAGACCGCGGGAACTGGGTCTCGGCAGGCTCGACCAGCGCTGAGTGAGCGCGTCGGGATCACGGACGGGTCTCGACGAGCTCGACCAACGGTGATTGAGCCTGTCGAAATCACGGACGGGTCTCGTCGAGCTCAGCCGGCGCCCGAGTTCGATGTCCAGGCCGTGCGGGCCGACTTCCCGATCCTCGCCGAGCGGGTCAACGGGCGTCCGCTGATCTGGTTCGACAACGCGGCGACGACGCAGAAGCCGCAGGCGGTGATCGATCGGCTGGCGCACTTCTACGCCCACGAGAACTCCAACATCCACCGGGCGGCCCACGAGCTGGCCGCTCGGGCGACGGACGCCTACGAGGACGCCCGGGACGCCGTCCGGGACTTCCTGGGCGCGGCACGCTCGGACGAGGTCACCTTCGTCCGTGGATCGACCGAGGGGATCAACCTGGTCGCCCAGTCGTGGGGGCGGAAGAACCTGCGGCCCGGCGACGAGATCCTGATCACCCACCTGGAGCACCACGCCAACATCGTGCCCTGGCAGATCGTGACCCGCGAGACCGGCGCGGTGCTGCGGGTGGCGCCCGTCGACGACGCCGGCAACCTGCTGCTGGAGGAGTTCGGACGGCTGCTCGGCCCGCGCACCAAACTGGTGGCGGCCACCGCGGTCGCCAACGCCACCGGCACGGTGACGCCAGTGGAGGCGATCGTTGCCCAGGCCCACCGGGCCGGCGCCCGGGTGCTGATCGACGGCGCCCAGTCGGTGCCGCACCTGGCGGTGGACCTGCGACAACTCGACCCCGACTTCTTCGTGTTCTCTGGCCACAAGGTGTTCGGGCCGACCGGCATCGGCGCGGTCTACCTCAACCAGCGGGTCTGGGACGAGACCCCGGCCTGGCAGGGCGGCGGCAACATGATCGCCGACGTCACCGTCGAGCGCAGCATCTACCAGGCTCCGCCGAACAAGTACGAGGCGGGCACCGGCACCATCGCCGACGCGGTCGGACTGGCCGCCGCGCTGCGCTACGTGAACGCGATCGGCATCGAACGGATCGAGGCCTACGAACACGGGCTTCTCGACTACGCGACCCCACGGCTGGCCGAGATTCCGGGCGTCCGGTTGATCGGCACGGCCGACCACAAGGCGAGCGTGCTGTCCTTCCTGCTCGCCGGCCACGATCCCGAGGACGTCGGCAAGGCGCTCAACGAACGCGGCATCGCCGTCCGGGCCGGGCACCACTGCGCCCAGCCGATCCTGCGCCGGCTCGGGGTCGAGAAGACCGTGCGGCCCTCGTTCGCCTTCTACAACACCGTCGACGAGATCGACGTCTTCCTGCAGGCCGTCCGCGACCTGAGCGGAGGCGTCGGCCATCTCAGGGCAACGCACTCTTGATCACACCAATGCCTACCGAAAGCGGTCCGCCCGTGTCCGACCACAGCCTGCGTAGCTACGACTCGATCATCGATCTGTTGCCGAGCGCGGAGAACCCGACGCCGATCGTCCGGCTGCACCGGGTGACCGGCTTCGAGCATGCCCGGGTGTACGCCAAGCTCGAGTGGTACAACCCGTTCGGGGCGGTCAAGGACCGGGTCGCGGCCAACCTGATCCGGGACGCCGAGCAGCGCGGCGAGGAGCTGCACAACCTGGTCGAGCCGACGTCCGGCAACACCGGGATCGGGCTGGCCCTGCTGTCCAATACCCGCGACTATGCCTTCGCGGCGACGCTGTCGCGGGAGATCCCGCTGGAGAAGCGGACGGCGCTGCGGCTGTTCGGCACCCGGCTGTTCGAGCTGGACGACGCCCTGTGTCCGATGCCGGGCCAGCCCGAGGGGGCGATGGCGAAGGCCACCGAACTCGGCGAACAGCCCGGCTGGACGCAACTCAACCAGTACAGGAACCCGGCCAATCCCGAGGCGCACTACCGCAGCACCGGTCCCGAGATCTGGCGGCAGACCGGCGGCGCGGTGACCCATTTCGTCGCCTCGCTGGGCACCTGCGGCACCATCACCGGCACCGGCCGCTTCCTCAAGGAGCAGAACCCGGACGTCCAGGTGATCGGCGTCCATCCCACCGACGGGCACGACATTCCCGGCGTCCGCAGCCGGCGGGCGCTGGCCTTGACCGACTTCTTCATCCCCGAGGCCTACGACGCGATCGTCGAGATCACCGACGACGAGGCGTACGGGCTGTGCCGGCGGCTGCACCTCGAAGAGAGCATCATCGCCGGGCCCAGCGGCGCCCTGGCTCTGGCCGGCGCCCTGAAGACCGTGCCGGACGAGCCCGGCGTGGTCGCCGTGGTGATCTTCGCCGACAACGCGTTCAAGTACCTGTCGTCGTTCCGGCGGCACCTGCCCGACCTGTTCCCGCCCGAGGACGACACCGCTGCACCGGTCGCGGCGAACCCGTTCGCCGAACACCTGGACGCCGCCTTCGCCCTGGCCAAGAACGGCCCGGACGTGATCGACGTCGCCGAGGCCAAGCGGCTGCTGGACGCCGGAGTGCCGGTGATCGACGTCCGCAACCCCGAGGAGGTCGCCCGGGTACGGATCGGCGACAGCATCAACCTGCCGCTGCCGGAACTGTCCGCGGGCGGCACCGACGGGCTGCCGGCCGACCGGACCGGACCGGTGGTGACGATCTGCGCCGCGGGGACCCGCTCGCTCTACGCGCTGCTGCTGCTCAAGGCGCAGGGCTATCACGAGGTGAAGAGCGTGGCGGGCGGGATGGGTGCCTGGGTGGCCGCGGGGTTGCCGGTCGCCGACTAGCGACAGTTCCGTCCCCGGTGCTGGTCAGACGCTTCTGCTAGCCGGCGACGGCCGCTGCCACCAGCCCGGAGCGGCGGAGGTCAGCCGCCGTCACCGTCCACACCGGGAGCGAAAGCTCGGCAATGCCCTGGGCGATCGCCTGGACCCGGTCGATCCAGGCCCGTCCGGAGCGGCTCGCGGTGAAGCCGGGCGCGACTATCAGGCCGAGGATGTGCGCCCCGCCCGCCCGGGACTCGGCGATCCGCTCGAATACCGCCTCCAGCGCGTCCAACTCGGCCAGCCGTTCGGCCACCTGTGGCGTGGCGAACGCGGAGGACGGACGCGAGAGGAACGCCGGAACGGGCAGCTGGAGCAGTTCCACGGCGCTCCGCTCCGCCCAATCGACGAGCTGATCGGCGGCCGCGCCGGGCCCGGACATCAGCCCGTGCCCCACCAGCAGGATCGTGTGACCGCTCCTGTCGACATCGTTCTCGGTCATCTGTGGCTCCTCTCGTCGTTCGGATCACCGGCGGGCGGCGCGGCCGTGGCTGTGCCGCGCCGCCCGCCGATGTGATCGCCCGGCACACAATGGTGACGGTCCGGTGGCCTGGCGACGGTCGGGATCGCTGTCAGTCGAGCAGGTCGGCGTACAGCGGGGTGCTCAGGTAGCGCTCGCCCCAGTCCGGGGTGACCACCACGATGGTCTTGCCGGCGTTGGCCGGGTCGGCGGCCAGGTCGGCGGCGGCCCGCAGCGCGGCGCCCGAGGAGATGCCGAGCAGCAGCCCCTCCTGCTTGGCGACCCGCCTGGCCCAGTCGATGGCGTCGTCGGAGGTCACCTTGATGATCCCGTCGATCACGCTGCGGTCCAGGATGTTCGGCACGAAGCCCGCGCTGATGCCCTGGATCTTGTGCGGACCCTTCGGCTCGCCGGAGAGCACAGCCGACTCGGCCGACTCGACGGCGTACAGCTTGACGCTCGGCTTGCGCTCCTTGAGAACCTGGCCCACACCAGTGATGGTGCCGCCGGTGCCCACTCCTGATACCACGATGTCGACGGCACCTTCGGTGTCAGCCCAGATCTCTTCGGCGGTGGTCTTGCGGTGGATCTCGACGTTCGCCTGGTTGTCGAACTGGCGAGCCAGGATCGCACCCGGAATGCTCGCGGCGAGCTCGGCGGCGCGGGCATTCGCACCCGGCACGCCCTCAGCGCCCGGCGTCAGCACCAGTTCGGCACCCAGCGCCCGCAGCACGGCCCGGCGCTCCTTGGAGAACGTGTCGGGCATCAGGATGATCACCTTGTAGCCGCGCGCCGCACCGACCCAGCTGAGCGCGATGCCCGTGTTGCCCGAGGTGGCCTCGACGATCGTGCCGCCCGGCTGCAACGAGCCGTCCGCCTCGGCGGCGTCGATGATCGAGACGCCGATGCGGTCCTTCACCGAGTTGGCCGGGTTGTAGTACTCGAGCTTGGCCAGCACGGTCGCCTGGCTGTCGCCGTAGAGCCGGTTGATCTGGACCAGTGGCGTGCGGCCGATCAGCTCGGTCGCATCCTTGAAGTAGGCCATCTTTCCTTTTCCTCCCAATGGGTCTGTCGTTGTCGATGAGGCTTTGTGTGGGGTGTGTTCGGGGTCAGGCCGCCCGGGGCACGGCGAGTTGGTCGAGGGCGTCCAGGACGTCGGGACGCCGTGCGGCGCCGACGATCCGGTGGCGCACCGCCCCGGCGGCGTCCAGGAGCAGCACGGTCGGAGTGCGGGTCACGCCGAACTCCTCGACCAGGTCGAGCCGGTGCTCGGCGTCGATGTCGATGTGGGTCACCGTAGGACGCGTGGCAGCGACCTCGGTGAGCAGCTTGTGGGTCGCCCGGCAGGGCGCGCACACGCTGGAGGAGAACTGCACGAATGTCGCCTCGCTGCCGAGGCCGGCGCCCAGCCGGGCGGCGTCCAGCCGCGGTTCGGCGTCCGTGACGACGGCCTTGGCGCGTCCGTCGGTGAGCTTGCGGTAGCCGCCGATGGCAAGCGCGACGACGGTCGCCGCGAGAACGATCCACAGTCCGGTCATCGGATCACCTCGCCGTCCCGGTGGCGGCGCGGCTGAACAGCCGCCGTCCGAGCAGGTAGATCTCGCAGCCCAGGCAGAAGTTGAACACGGCGTTCAGCAGCGCGGCCACCAGTGCGAACCCGATCGATACGTAGAACAGCGTGGGCAGGTTCGCGATCGCACCGAGCAGCCCGGCGAGTCCGAAGACCAGGCCGACGGTTTGCGCGAAACGGGGCGGACGGGCGTCCTCGAGTTCGCTCGGCGGGCCCAGTCGGGGCCGGACGGCGACCCGGTAGACCCAGCCCCACGGATGGGAGCGCAGGCCGAGCAGCGATCCGGCGGCGAAGGCGAGGGTTTGGACGATCAACACGGGCAGACCCGCGCTCGGTCCGAGCAGCAGGGTCGCAACGAGGAGTACGGCCGTCACAGCGGCCGCGAACCGTTGGCCGCGCGGGTCGGTCAACTCCGGCTTGGTCTCGGTTCGGCTGGTGGCAGACATCGGTAGTCCTTCGAGTGGCGTGGGTTGAGTGGGGCTCTGCCCGACAGCACGTCCTGCGCGGAACCGCATGAACTCGATGGGGGGTGACCGCAGCCATGGGCGCGATCAGGATCGTGTTGTCGGAACGATCAGATGGAGCGACAACACATTCGGGCACGGTCGAGCACCACGGCGGGTACGACGCGTCCGATGAACATGGAAGAAATGGTAGCACCTTTGTCGAGCGGGGCCAGCCCCTGCGGTCCTATCTCACGTCGACGTCTCCTCGAGGCGGCAGGCCAATCACCCGCGCACCTTGTGGACGCGAAGTGGTTGACCCGAGATCAGCGAGCAGTCCGTGTGAATAGTCATACGATTCGATTGCCAGAGGGAGCTTCGCGAGGACAGCAGCGATGGATACAGGACGATCGGGCGACGAGCCGGCCCGCACAGCGAAGGTCGATTGCGGCCCGAGCTGCACCTGTGGTGGACCCCGCCGCCAGAGTCTCACGATCTCGCCTGTCGTCACGCGAGGCAGCTCGTTCCAGCCGAGCGGCTCTGCTGCGCACCGGATCGACCAGGTCGTCGTTCCCACCGGGTGTTTCTCCATGGGTGACTCCTCAGGTGATCGCAACCCACTCGACGGCGAGTTGCCGCAGCATCCGGTGCAGCTCGACGAGTTCACGATCGACGCGACCACGGTGACCAACGCTGACTTCGGCCGGTTCGTGGCGGACACCGGCTACCGGACCGAGGCCGAGGCCTGGGGGTTCTCCGCCGTCTTCCACCTGGCGGTGCGGGCGCCGGCGTCCGACCTGATGCGGCCGGCTGGCGGGACGCCGTGGTGGTACGGGGTCCGTGGTGCCGACTGGGCACATCCCGGCGGACGGGACTCCTCCGTCGAGGGTCTGGACGATCATCCCGTCGTGCACGTCAGCTGGAACGACGCTGTCGCCTACTGCGCGTGGGCCGGGCGTCGGCTGCCGACCGAGGCGGAGTGGGAGCATGCGGCCCGCGGCGGGCTGGAGTCGGCGAAGTACCCGTGGGGTGATCAGGAGCCCGATACCGGTGGCTGGCGCGCGAACATCTGGCAGGGCAGTTTCCCGGACCGGAACACCCTGGACGACGGCTGGCTGACCACCGCACCGGTGCGCAGCTACGCCCCCAACGGCTACGGCCTGTGGCAACCGGTCGGCAACGTCTGGGAGTGGTGCTCGGACTGGTTCGATCCTGGCTACTACGCGCACTCCCCCAGCCACAATCCGACCGGGCCCGAACGGGGCACGGCGCGGGTGCTCCGTGGCGGCAGCTACCTATGCCACGACTCGTACTGCAACCGGTACCGCAACTCCGCACGCTCGCAGAACACCCCCGGTTCGTCGATGGGGAATGCCGGCTTCCGGACGGTTGCCCTGGGCGGTCGGACTCGCTGAGGAAGTTGCGGCCGGCGCGGCGACTCGCCGCTTCCCTCACGCCGTCCGCGGGTAGGGACGACCGACCTCGCATCCCTACCCGGCGGAAGCCTTCAGTCCGGCAGCCCGGCGGCGGGCTCCTTGTCCCATGGCGAGGGCCCGTACGGCAGCAATTCGTCGGCGAAGGCCTCCCAGGCGGCCCGCAGTTCGGCCACCAGCTCCGGGTTTTCGGCGGAGATGTCGGCCTGCTCCCGGCCGTCCACGGTCACGTCGAAGAGCCGGTAGGACGGGCCGTCCCCGCCGCCGAAGATGCGCTGCACCCAGCCCTTGGCGGTGCGGTCGATCAGCAGCTTGTACGGGCCGCGCCGGATCGCACCCTGCTCGCGGGTGCGCCAGAGCAGGTCCCGCTCGGGGGCGTCCGAGCCGTCCACCAGCCAGGGCAGCAGCGAGGTGCCGTCCAGCGGGTGGCTGTCCGCCGGGGTCACTCCGGCGGCCTCGAGCAGGGTGGCCGTCCAGTCGAAGGTCGAGTTGGGCAGCGGGCTGACTTGGCCGGGGTCGACGGCGGCCGGCCAGCGAACCAGCAGCGGCACCCGGATGCCGCCCTCCTCAAGGTCGCCCTTCTCGCCGACGAACGGCCAGAGGAAGGCGTACCGCTCGCCGCCATTGTCGGAAGCGAAGACCACGATGGTGTTCTCGCGCAACCCGCCCTCATCGACGGCGTCCAGAATCTCGCCCACGGCGACGTCAAGCGACTGGACCATCTCCTTGTACTTGGCTAGCGAACCACCCTCGGCGTGGAACAGGGCCTTGAGGGCGATCCCGCGGTCACCCTCAGTGTCCGGCGCGATGCGTTCGCTCAGTTCGCGATCGCCGGGTCCTTCCCAGGGCCAGTGCGGCGCGGTGAAGTTGACCTGCAGGTAGAACGGGTCGGAGCCGGCGCTCCGGATGTAGTCGGCGGCGCGCCGGCTGACGATCTCGGTGTAGTAGCCGTCCTCCTGCACCGGCTGCTCGCCGTCCCACAGATCCGGCAGGCCCGCGGTGTCGTAGTGGCCGAAGTAGTCCAAGGCCCCGTCCAGGTTGCCGTAGAAGGTCTCGAAACCGGCCTTGACCGGGCTGAACCAGGGCAGCCAGCCGCAGTGCCACTTGCCGAACATCGCCGTGCGGTAGCCGGAGTCGCGCAGCAGCGACGGCAGCGTCGGATGGTCGGTGGGGATGCCGTGCTCGGCGTCCCGGGTGCCCAGCGGCTCCTCCAGTCCGGCCTCGAGGCGTCCGGGGTAGCGGCCGGTGTAGAGGCTGATCCGGGTCGGCGAGCAGGTCGCTGAGGTGGCGTAGCCATGAGTGAAGCGGATTCCATCGCGACCGAGTTGATCCAGGACTGGCGTGTTGTTGTGCAGTGACCCGTAGCAGCCGAGATCGCCCCAGCCGAGGTCGTCGGCAAGGATGAACACGATGTTGGGCCGGGCCGGACGCGGTGCTCCGCGGGAGGCGAAGTCACGCTCGTCCGGTCGCCAGTCGGCGCGGCGGTCGTACAGGTCGGGTTTGGCGGGGACGGTCATCAGGCGCCTATCTGCAGGGCTGGGGCTCGGACGAGGTCGAGAACCTCGCCGCGCAGCTGGGCGAACAGCGGGTCAGCCTTCGTCCGTTGCTGCTCGCGCGGCAAAGACAGCGGCACCTCAACTACCCGTGCCACCACCGACGGCGGCGCGCTGAGCACCACGATTCGGTCGGACAGGTAGACGGCTTCGTCCACGTCGTGGGTGACGAAGACGATGGTGACTCCGAACCGGTCCCGCAGCGGCAGCACCAAGTCCTCCAGGTCCATCCGGGTTTGAGCGTCGACCGAGGCGAACGGTTCGTCCATCAGCAGCAGTTCGGGCTCGTAGGCGATCGCACGAGCGATCGCGACCCGTTGCTGCATGCCGCCGGACAGTTCACGCGGGTGAGCACGCTCGCGTCCGGCCAACCCGACCGCCTCGAGCGCTTCGCGTCCCGCGGCCCGCGCCTGCTGCGCGGGGACACCCTTGGACCGGAGCGGAAGGGTGACGTTGCCGAGCACTGACAGCCAGGGCAACAGCGAGCGGCTGTAGTCCTGGAAGACGAAGCCGACCTCTCGCGGCGGCTCGCCCGCAACCGGGCGTCCACCGACCTCGACCTGTCCGCGGCTGGGTTCGAGCAGCCCGGCGATGGCGCGTAGCGTGGTGGTCTTTCCCGAGCCGGACGGCCCGACGATGGCCACCACTTCGCGTGGAGCAACTTCGAAGGACACCCCGGCCAGGGCGACATGGTCGCCCTTCTCGGATATGTAGGTCTTGTGCAAGCCATCGACCCGCACGATGGGCTCGGTCATGGGGTACCTCCGGTGTGTGCAGCACCCAGCCGGCCGGCCAGGCGTCGTTCAAGAGCGAGAAAGCCGACGTTGATCGCGATCCCCAGAAGGCCGAGCAGCACAATGCCGGCCCACATCTGGTCGTAGGCGAAGTCCTGCTGGGCAAGCAGGGTCACCGCGCCGATGCCGTGCGAAGCGCCGACCATCTCGCCGACCACCATCACCAGCAACCCGGCCGATAGTCCGACCCGGGCGGCGGCCAGGATGTTCGGCGCCGCCGCCGGGACGATGACGAGGGCGATCCGCCGCCACCGGTTCAGCCGGTACACCCGGGAATAGTCGAGCAGGACCGGGTCGGTATCGCGGATGCCGTCGGTGGTGTTGACCACAGCGATGAAGAACACCGCGAAAGCAATCACCGCCTGCTGCATCGCGGCCCCGATGCCGAACGCGATCAGGAACAGCGGCAGCAGCGCCACCGTCGGCAGGGTCAACCCGAAGGCGACCAGGGGTGCGAGGATGCGCCGGGCCACCTCCACCCGTCCGAGCAGCAAACCCAGCGCAACACCCAGCAGCAAGCCGGTCGAGTAGCCGACGGCCAGATTCCACAGGCTGGGCAGCACGTCCCGGGTGAGGCCCGGCCCGAACCACAACTCACCGGCCGCACTGATGATCTCCTGCAGCGGCGGGAAATATGGGTTCTCACCGCTGCTGGCCAATGCCTGATAGGCGATCACCACCAAGACAGGCACCACGGCCGGGACGAACAGCCTTGCCCACCACCTGTCCACCGCCGGCGGGCGCACCGCCACAACCGCGGTCATCGCCCGACCCGCTGCCAGGGCACCAACCGGTGCTGGAGCCAGCTGAAGACCCACGAGATGAGCAAGCCGACCAGGCCGGTCACGATCGTGATCGCGTACACACGCTCAATGTTGTTGCCGCTTTGCGCGATCGACAGGATCGACCCCAGGCCACGCTCGCCGCCCACCAACTCGGTCATGATCGACACGCCGAAAGCGATGCTCGCGGCCAACCGCAGGCCACTGAACACGATCGGAGCTGCCGCCGGCAGCCGGACCTGGAGCAAACGGCGCCAGGTGACCAGCCGGAAGCTGCGGGAGACGTCCAACAACACCGGGTCGATTGTCCGGATGCCGTAGACGGTCTGAATCAGCAATGGCCACAGCGCACCCTGCAGGATCAACACCAACTTCAGGTCCAAGCCACCGCCGAGGGTGAGGATGGCGATCGGCAGCAACACGATCGGCGGGACCGGTCGCACCGCATCGACGGTGACGCTGAAGATCCGTCGCAGCCAGGCGCTCTCGGCTAATGCAAGCCCGAACGGCACCGCGACCGCCAATGCCAGCAGCAAACCCAGACCGGCCGAGGTGAGCGTGTATCCAAGGGTGACCCAGAACCCGGGCACCAGCAGCAGCGCGACCAGGTCGGCCAGGGTGCTGCTCAGCGCCGGTACAGCAGATGACGCGAGCAAACCCGTCCGAACGGATATCTCCCACACCGCAGCCAGCGTGAGAATACCGACGCTGCCCAGCGCCCAGTTCCTTCGCCTATCCGGCCGCGGCCGTGCCTCCCGCCGCGGTGCGACAGCCTCGGGCGTACTCTCTGAACCGATCGCTGTGTGATTGAGCGGCGGGATACGAGTCTGGACGGTCATGACTTCCCCAGAAACTTGTTGATGTCGATGTCCTTGTTGATCCAGCCGAACTGCCGCATCGCCGCGAGCAGCGGCTCAAAGTCCGCTGCCGTCACGGCCGAGTCCACCTTCTCCAGCGGGAGCAAAGCAGCGTCCTCAGCGGACAGCCCGCTGATCTTGGCGCCGGCCGCACGAACCTCGTCGAGATGGGCGTTGCCGTAAGTGACCGATTCGGCGAAGGCAGTCTTGAACTTGGCGAGCAACTCCGGCTTGGCCTGCAACGTGGCCGCTGCGGTGAAGATCCCACCCGACGGCGTCCCGGGCGGGAAGGCCGCGGCTGCCACGTCCCCGAGATTGGTCAACTCGGAGTGCTGCTTGAGACCCTGAGCCAGGTAGGGCTGCAGGCCCAGCCCCGCGTCCAGCTTGCCGGAGGCCACGTTGTCGGCGATCTGGTTGAACGGCAGGGGGACCAGTTCCAGCTTGCTCGGGTCCCCGCCGTCCTTAGCGATCGCGGCCTGTACCCACAACACGCCGAACGAGCGTGGGGCGTTGGTGCCGAACCGCGCGCCCTCCAGGTCCTTCCAGCGCGTAATCCCCGAGTCCTTGCGAACGAAGATCCCGCCGTTCTGGCCCTTAGGTGCGATGCCGCCCAGATGCTCCACGAGGCGTAGATCCTGTCCGCTGCCCACGGCGACGAGCGGCGGAGCGTAGGCGGTGTAGCCGAGGTCGTACTGACCGGCAACCAGCCCGGTGATCACGTTCGGCCCGCTGTCGACGGGGGTGATCTCCAGCTTGAGACCCTGTTGGGCGAAGTAGCCCTGCTGCTCGCCGACCGTCAGAAAGCCGAGATCCAGCGTCGGGACGATGCCGATCTTCACGACCTGCAGGGTGCCGGACGCACTGCTACTCGCTCCGGCTCGGGCGCCGGAGCCGTCATCGGCACCGCTGCTGGAGCAGCCGATCAGAGCCAGGGCGCTCAGGGCGACGGCGGCCCAGGCGACAAACCGACGCAATGGATTGATGGGCATGTCTTGGTGGTCCTTACATGGTCAGCGGTACGCGGTACCACCGGGGCAAAGGGTCCCGGTGCTGAGGATGGATGGGTGCGCCGTGATCGGCGACGGTGGATCAGTGAGCGCGGAGGCGAGCCGCACGAAGCGTCATCGACAACAGCGCCAGCACATGAAGGTGCCGGCCGCCGAGGCCATGCGAGACGCGGTGAGCATGTGATCAAGCTAGACCACCAGCGCCTATCTCCTACTATTCCTCTCGGATTTCAAGACATTCTGCCTGCGGCGGCCATGGCTGACCTTCGAACGACCCCGGCGGGAAGTCACCTTCAGGTAGGCACCGTAGGCGAGTGCGAGTGCGAGCACCGCGACAACGGCCGCCAGATCAAGAACCGCAAGCATCGCTCAACCCGCGGCAATGGCGGTGGCGACCGAAACGGGACCCTGCGCGACCAGCGCGGCCAAGGGATAGACCCACTCCGCCGTGACCCAGAACCGGGCTGATGACATCAGTACGACCTCCATCTGTGGATCGGGCAGCGGAACCGCGCATCCCGATCGCCGGCAGCAAGGGCAACGCCAGCGGCGAGCCTGCCTGGCTGTCAGCGACCGCCGGCTCACCCAAGACTGCCCGCGCGAAAACGTGCAGCGCAATGATCATACGAAAGAAGGTAGCACGCCGATAGAAGCCCCTCAGCGATCAAACGGAACAGCACCACCCACGAGGATCGACCGGGACCCACCCACGCCCAGAAATTGTCGAGTAATCACCGAATATCGGTCTACATTCGGCTCAATAGTCCCATTGATCGCCATCCTTTGCTCGCCTTTCCAGGCATGAGCACCATCGAGACTCTCCTGCATCCGGGCCGTCGAATGCGTGGTGACAACGCCTGTTGTCGCCTCTTCCGCTCTGCCTGCGCCTGAGGCGCCCCACGCCTCGGCGTCGCCCTGACCTCTGATCGACTTATCGCGACCTGCGCTGGAAGGCGCGCGCGTCACGACAGAGAAATTTGCAACAATTTCGATATCTGCATTTCTGCACGCCCTATTCTTGGGAGGAACTTCCCATGTCCACATCTGATTCCGGCGGAGCACTCGCAAGCACCGCCAACGCGCCCGACGAGGCCGGCAAGTTCTCGCTCAGCGAGGACTGGCTGGCCGTCGTGGTCGGCCTCGTCCTGCTCGGCCTGATCCTGACCCGGCGGCGGTCTCCTCGGCGACCATCGGCGTGGCGAACGACCTGCGCAACTGGTTCCTGATCTTCGCCTTCATCAGCATCGGACTGGAGTTCAACGCCTCCAGCATCCGCCGGTTCGGCTGGCGCCCGGTGGCCGCGTTCGGCGCCGCCACCGTGGCCAACCTGGTGATCGGCCTCGGGTTGTCCCTGCTGCTCTTCGGTTCGTTCGTGTTCTGACCGTCACTACCGATGAGCGGCCCGCACCCGCGGGGCGCCCATTGGTATGACGATTTGCATCGCGCTGGGACTCGTGGGCAAACTGAATGCGTGTTCACCACCGTGCGCCTCCATGCCAACCTGCGTCCCGCAGTGCCGGCAATGATGATGCGCATGTGTATGTGTCGTTGACCCCTACCGGTCCGACAGCACACTCCCGGGTCCTCCGCCGACCCTGATCCCGCAGCCACGCCCGGACGCCGTTCGATCGGCCGTCCGCGTGCATGCCTCCCCTTCCCACGCTATTTCAACGTCCGACGAAAAGGACCATCGTGATCGCCGTCACCGACCTCGAGAAGGTCTATCGCCAACCCAATCGTGAGATCCGCGCCCTGGACGGGGTGACGCTGCAGGTGCCCGACGACTCGGTGCACGGCGTCATCGGCCAGTCCGGCGCCGGCAAGTCGACGCTGGTGCGCTGCATCGCGCTGCTCGACCGGCCCACCAGCGGAACCGTGGAGATCAACGGTGCCGATCTGACGGCGGTGCAGGCCGCCGACCTGCGCCGCGCTCGGCGGCGGCTCGGGTTGGTGTTCCAGCACGCCAACCTTTTCGACTCCCGCACCATCGCCGGCAATGTCGCCTACCCGCTGGAGCTGGCCGGGGTCGGACGCGCCGAGCGGGCGGCGAAGGCGTCCGAACTGCTCGGTCTGGTCGGGCTCGCCGACGCCGGGCAGGCCTATCCCGCGCAGCTCTCCGGTGGCCAGCGGCAGCGGGTCGGAATCGCCCGGGCACTGGCCACCGACCCCGACGTGCTGCTCTGCGACGAGCCGACCAGCGCGCTCGATCCGAAGACCACCGGCGAGATCCTCGACCTCATCGCATCGTTGAAGGCCCGGCTCCGCCTAGCCGTGCTGATCATCACCCACGAGATGTCGGTGGTGAAGCGGATCTGCGACTCGGTCTCGCTGCTGCAGGCCGGACGGGTGGTCGAGTCCGGCACCCTGGTCGAGGTGGTGAGCCGCTTCGGCAGCCGGCTGAGCGAACTGCTGCTCGCACTGCCGCCGACCGCCGACCAGACCCCCGAGGGCGTGCCGACCGTCGAGCTGCTGGACCCGGTCACCCCGGGCGACGTGCCCGCCCTGACCGCCGTCGGCCGCGAGCTCGGCGTCGACCTGCCGGTGCTGGCGGGAACCGTCGAAACCCTTGCCGGAGTCACCTTCCAGCGGCACCGCGTGCTGGTGCCCGCTCCGCTGGAGCCGGACGACGTGGTGTCGGCGCTGAGACGCCGCGGCGCGCAGGCCGCCCTGGCGACCGGGGCGGGAGACGTCCGATGAACGACTTCTTCAACGGCCTGGCCACCAATCCGGCCCTCACCACCGCGCTTTGGCCGGCGTTCGTCGAGACCCTGCAGATGGTCGCCATCTCGGGGCTGTTCACGGTGCTGCTCGGCCTGCCGCTCGGCGTGGTGCTGTTCGTCAGCCAGCCCGGCGGGATGGCCGACAACCGGCTGCTGAACGTGCTGCTCGGCGGCGTGCTGGTCAACATCACCCGATCGATCCCCTACGCGATCCTGATGGTGGCGCTGATCCCGGTCACCCGCTGGCTGGTCGGCACCTCCATCGGCCCGCTCGCCGCGTCGGTGTCGCTGACCATCGCCTCGGTGCCGTTCTTCGCCAGGCTGGTAGAGACCTCGCTGCGCGAAGTCCATCCGGGAAAGGTGGACGCCGCACACGCAATGGGCTCGACCCGCTCCCAGACGGTGTGGAAGGTACTCATCCCCGAGTCGCTCCCCTCGCTGGTGGCCAGCGTCACCACCACCCTGGTCGCCCTGATCGGCTACTCGGCGATGGCCGGCCTGATCGGCGGCGGCGGACTCGGCCGACTCGCCTACAACTACGGCTACCAGCGCTTCCAACTCGAGGTGATGGTGATCGTGCTGATCGTCCTCGTCGTGCTGGTCCAGCTCGTCCAGGTCGCCGGCGACGCCGTGGTGCGCCGCGTCGATCACCGCTGAACTACCCAATCCTCAACGCAATGCCCAACGAAAGCGAGACAACCATGTCCACAGTCAAGAGAACCCTGGCCACCCTGGCCGCCGCTGCCGTCGCTCTCACCCTGACTGCGTGCGGCGGATCGGCCGCCGCCCCGAGCAGCCAGGCGCCTTCCTCAGCGTCCCTGATCACCGTGAAGGTCGGTGCCAGCCCGGTACCGCACGCCCGCATCCTCGAGTTCGTCAAGAAGAACCTGGCTCAGGCCGCCGGCATCGACCTGCAGATCGTCGAGTTCGACGACTACGTGCAACCCAACGAGGCGCTGGCGTCCAAGGAACTCGACGCCAACTACTTCCAGCACCTGCCCTACCTGGAAGCACAGATCAAGGAGCGCGGTTACCAGTTCGAGCACGGCGCCGGGGTGCACATCGAGCCCTACGCGGCCTTCTCGAAGAAGTACAAATCGGCGAACGACTTGCCACAGGGTGCGACCATCGCGATTACCAACGACGCCTCCAACCAGATCCGCGGGCTGCGGCTGCTGCAGGGCGCCGGACTGCTGACCGGGATCACCGATTCCTCCAACGTGTTGAATCTGACCAAGGCGCAGAACCCGAAGGGCTTCAAGTTCATCGAGAACCAGCCGGAGGTGATCGTCCAGCAACTCGACGATCCGAAGATCGACCTGGCCTTCGTCAACGGCAACTTCATCCTGACCGCCGGGCTATCGACCAAGGACGCCCTGCTGGCCGAGACCGCCAAGGACAACCCCTACGCCAACTTCCTGGTCTGGCGCACCGACAACACCAACCCGGGAGTGGCGAAGCTCGAAACGCTGCTCCATGACCCGAAGGTCGCCGAGTTCATCAAGACCACCTGGCCCTCCGGCGACGTCCTCCCCGGCTGATCGCTTTCCCGGTCGCCTCACCGACGCGGTGTTTCCGGTCTCGGCGTCCTTTCCGTCGCAAACCACGGACAACGCTGACATCCGGAAGCATCGCGTCGCTGCGACTTGGCATTCCCCAAGCTCAACCGAATACCTAGCTCCGCTCGCTGAACCTGAAGGCAGCAATTCGGTAGCCGTCGTCGCGCAGACCTTCAGCCCGATGACCCAACCCTTCTCGACCCGGAGTGACGCCGAGCTCAGGTGCAAACGACGGCGGGCACCCGCGAACGAGCCCGCTACCTGTTTCGCGAACTCCGCCTCCACCGGTCAGGCGCTCGCCTTGGCGTGGGCGATCTTCATCGAGTTGACGATCTCGATGGCGAAGTGGAGTTTGTGGCCGTCGGCGATCGCTTTGGGTGCGGCCTTGGGGCAGAAGAAGGTCGACTTCATTGCGAAGCCGTCCGGGGTCGGCCGGAACTGGTGGCAGGCGCCGACGTTGATTCCGGTGTCGTCGCTCTTGAGCAGGAACTTTCCGTAGACCGTCATCGGGAAGGCCGGATCCTTGCTGAATGGCATGGCGGCGGGGATCTCGGGACTGGCTTCGCCGTGAACGTAGACCGGTTCGCCGAACATGCCGAAGCTCTCGGCACCACGCTGGCCGGTGGTGATGTCGCCGACGATGATGTAGTGCTCGGGCATCGCAGCAAGCGCGTCGCGTTCGGACTTGGCTCCGCCGATGATCTCCATGGTCTCCGGGATGCCGACTCCGTGGGCCTCGATCTCGATCGTGCCGGTGTGCACCTCGCCTTCGACGTAGCCGCGGTTGAACTCCTTCCAGCGACGCTCGCTGTCGGCGAGGACGTCGGCGAACAGTTCCAGCGCCCGCTGTTCTCCCAGCGCTGCCCGGACGTCCAGGGAGATCCGGATGGCGTCGGCCGGTTCGAGCCAGTTGATGTCGATGTGGGATAGCTCCCGGCCGTGGTCGCGGACGTCTGCGCCGAGCAGTTTCAGTTCGTGCAGGCCGTGGAGGGTGCGTTCGTACTCGTAGCGCGCCAGTTGCTCGTCCGTGTAGGTCTGGCCGTCGATCGTCACCGTGTAGGCAAGCTCGGTCATGCTCTGCGCTCCTTCGTCTCGTTGTCGCCGGGTGGCTTATACGGAGGAATATCCTCCATATATCTGGAGTGTAGTCTTCCGGTTAGCTCGACACAACAGTCACGAGGAGGAACGTGTGAGATCCGATGCGCGCGCCAACCGGCAGGCGCTCGTCGAGGCGGCCACCACTCTGTTCGCCGCCCAGGGCGTGGACGTGGCACTGACCGCCATCGCCGAACGGGCCGGCACCGGGATCGCAACGCTGTACCGGCACTTCCCCACCCGCGACGAACTCGTGCAGGCAGTCATCGTCGACCTCGTCCAACAGGTACAGGCCATCCAACAGCGCCACCTCAGCGACGCCGGCACCGAGCACGGCTGGCGCAATTTCGTCCACGAACTCGCCGCCCTGCGACCCGGGGTGCTGATGACCACCGTTCTGGCGCCCGTCATCGCCGACGGCGTGCCCACCTATCTGGCACCACTCCAGGACGAGACCCTCGCCACCCAGGACTCCGTCCTCGACCGCGCCAAAGCCGCCCGACTCGTCCGGCGCGACGTCACACCGATGCTGTTCAGACTCGGATTGGCCGCCGCCACCCGACCACTCACCCCGCAGCCCTGGCTCGACCCCGACGACTACGAACCCTGGCTCGTCGACCTCTACATCCGCGGACTCAGACCCGACCCCACCTAGTCGCCTAAGCATTACCCCCTCCCCGCACGCATACGGCACGCGAGTTGCGCGGCGCCCTACGGACTCCCCGTCCCAGCACCGACGCCGCTCGTCAAGTGGCGACCGATTCGGGAGCCGCGCCGCCTCGCTCGCCTCAGGCCGTCCACGAATCGGTCGCTATTTGACGAGCGAGGGCCCCGTAGGACGAACCGGCGGATGGGTGAAGGCCGGCGCGGTCGGCACTGTGAGAGGGCCGGACGTGAAACGACGCCCTCCCCGCAGTCGCGGCGAGAGCGTCGTCCCAGATCAATGGCGGAGGCGGCGGGATTTGAACCCGCGATGGGCGATAAACCCAAACCCGCTTAGCAGGCGGGCGCCATAGACCGGACTAGGCGACGCCTCCTCAACCGAGGCTTGAGCCTACTCCAGCCGCGCGGAGTACGCCAAAGCGGCGTCAGAAGCCCCCTGGCGGCTGAACCCTCAACCGCCGGATCGTGACCACCAAAGTCAACAACTACAATCGGCGTGTCCGAACGGGAGCAAGAGGAACGAATGACTGAACCGCAGCACGCCCTGCCTGAGTCCGCCGACGGCGCGGACGACGCTGGGACCGGTCAACCCCACGGAGCCGAGGCGTCCGGCCGCTTCCGCTGGGCGATGGTGTGGACCGCGCTGGGCACTCTGGTTCCCGGGCTAGGGCTGTGGCATGCCGGACGTCGCGTCGCCGGCTCGATCGCGATGGGCCTGTTCGTGGCGTTGCTGCTGGCCATCGGCTATCTGGGCTTCGGCGGACGCGAGCGCGTCTTCGCGCTGGCCACCAACGTTGACGTGCTCAACGGGGTGGCGCTGAGCCTGCTGGTGCTGGCGCTCGGATGGGTCGTGGTGATCGCCGTCAGCCATCTCGCGCTGCGTCCGCCGCGTCCATCGACCGCTCAGCGCGTCGCAGGCGGCATCCTCGTCGGCGCGCTGTCGCTGGCCGTGGCAGCACCGCTCGCCGTCGGTGCGCAATACGTACGCTCAACCGCCGACTTCCTGGGCACCGTGTTCACCGAGGAGCCCTCCGGCGGACCCGGGATCCCGGGAACCGGGCCGTCCAACCCGTTCGGCAACAAGGACCGCCTCAACGTGCTGGTGATCGGCGCCGACTCGGGGACGAACCGCAATGTCCAACTCGGACTCCGCGCAGACACCGTAATGGTCGCGTCCATCGACCTGCACACCGGGGCGACCACGCTGTTCTCGTTGCCCCGCCAGACGGCGCGCATCCCGTTCCCGGTCGACTCCCCGCTGCACAAGTACTACCCCAACGGCTTCTACGACGGGGTCAGCGGTGCGAACGACGAGTACTTCCTGAACGCCATGTACAACAACATTCCCGAGCGCATTCCTCACGACCTGCTCGGCAACGTGAAGAATCTGGGCGCCGAGGTGATGAAGATCGGCGTCGGCGAGGCTCTCGGTCTCGGCACGCTCGACTACTACGTGATCGTCAACATGGACGGCTTCCGATCGTTCATCAATGCGCTCGGCGGTATCACCCTGAACGTGAACTACCGCATTCCGATCGGCGGCCGAACCACCGAGGGCACGCCCCCGACCGGCTACATCGAGCCCGGTCCCGATCAGCACCTGAACGGATTCCTGGCACTGTGGTACGCCCGCGGGAGGTACGGGCTGACCGGTGGCGACTACAGCCGGATGGAGCGGCAGCGATGCGTGATCAACGCGGTGGTGCAGCAGGCCCAGCCGCAGGTGGTGCTGACCAACTTCGAAAAAATCGCCTCCGCCGGCGCGAACACGATCGAGACCGACATTCCGCGCAAGGTCCTGCCGGAGCTGATCGACCTGGCCCTGACCGTGAAGGGCACCAACCTGCACAGCGTGGTGTTCCAGCCGGGCGTCGCGGGCTGGGTCAGCGCCAACCCGCCATGGCCGGCCGTCCAGCTCCGGGTACAGGAGGCACTCAAGGAGACGGCCGAAGCCGAGAACAAGAAGGCCTCCACCCCGCCTGCAACGCCGAGCCCAACCACGTCCTCGACATCGAAGCCGACGACGCCGCCCAAGAAGTCCGAGAACCTCAGCGACTCCTGCGCCTATCACCCGGCGAAGTAGTCAACGGCGCTGGTTGAGCTTGCCGACACACCTGTCGCGCCCACGGTCTCGACAAGCTGGACCGATGCGCTGGTTGAGCTTGTCGACACCTCGCGCCGGTCAGCGCAGGGCGAGCTCGACCCGCCGATGATCGGCCGTTTCCAGGTCTCGACAAGCTCGACCGTCGACGGCTCTACAACTGGACGTGGTAACCGCGGCTGGCGTCCAGCCGGCGGGTCAGATCGCCGCTGAGGTGCACCATCGCGGCGGTGACGCCGCGCTGGCTGACCAACCGGACGCGGCGCTCCGGCCCGTGATGGATGGTGAGCGAAGTCGGTGCCTGGGTCACCTTGGTGACGTCGGCCCAGAGTCCCTCCTCGTGCGAGTCGGGCCCGGTGATCTGGTAGCCCACGTCGGTGAACTCGACCACGACGCGCATCCGCCGCCAGCTGACCGCGGCCGCGATGAGCAGCGCGACGGCACCCGTCAGCGACACCCAGCCGGCGACGGCTAACGCGCCCGGCAATCGCAACGCCGCCGCCAGCACGATCAGGACGGCACCGACGAGGGCGAGGAGAGCTGCGACCGTCACCGCACGTAGCGGCAATGGTGGGGTGAGCACATGGGTACGCGACGACACGCGGCGAGGGTGGGATTCGAACCCACGGAGCGTTTCCGCTCGGCCGCTTTCAAGGCGGCTGCACTAGTCCACTATGCGACCTCGCCCGGGAGCCACATCGTAGTGCCTCCACCGCAGAATGCCCGCCGGATTCCCGGTCGCTGGTTGAGCTTGTCGAAACCAGGTCTCGACAAACTCGACCAACGGCGCATTGGGGATTCGCAAACGCGCGTGCCGGGCAACGCTGGAAGTGCAAGGCTGAAGACATGCGAGCTGTCGTAGCCGAGACGTCGGGGTCCCCGGAGGTGCTGCGGGTCGCCGAGGTGCCCACGCCGGGCGCGGGCGCGGGCGAGGTGCTGATCCGGGTGACGGCGTCGGGGGTGAACCGGGCGGACCTGTTGCAGCGACAGGGCCGCTACCCACCGCCACGTGGTGCCAGCGAGATTCTGGGTCTTGAGGTGTCGGGCACGATCGCGGCTGTCGGGGACGGCGTCCACGGCTGGCGGGTCGGAGCGGAGTGCGTCGCATTGCTCGCCGGCGGCGGCTATGCGGAGTACGTCGCGGTCCCCGCAGGGCAGGTGGTCCGGCCGCCGCGAGGCATCGACCTGGTCACGGCGTCCGGGCTGATCGAGGTGGCCGCCACCGTCGCCTCGAACCTGACCCGGGTCGGGCTGCGGTCGGGTGAGACGTTCCTGGTGCACGGCGGGACGGGTGGCATCGGCACGTTCGCGATCCAGTACGCCGCCGCGCTGGGTGCCCGGGTGTTCGCGACCGCCGGACGTCCGCACAAGCTGGCACTGTGCCGCGAACTGGGTGCGACGGACGCGTTCAGCTACCACCGCGACTGGCTGGCTGCGCTGAGCCGGGCCACCAATCGACATGGTGCCGACGTGATCCTGGACGTGATCGGCGCCAAATACCTGCCGTCCAACCTGGAGGCTCTGGCGACCGACGGACGCCTCGTCGTGATCGGGCTGCAAGGTGGCCGCACCGGCACCCTCGACCTGGGGACACTCCTTGCCAAGCGGGCCTCGGTCACCGCGACCGGGCTGCGCGGCCGGCCGGCGGAGCAGAAGGCGGCGATCTGCGCCGAGGTCGAACGGACGGTCTGGCCGCTGATCGAAGCGGGCCGGATCAAGCCCGCGGTCGAAACCCGCTACCACGCCGAGGACGCCGCCGAGGCTCACCGCCACCTGGCCTCCGGTGATGCCGTCGGCAAGCTCATCCTGACCTGGTGACCCGAAGCACGCGCCGGCCGGACGATCTCGACAAGCTCGCTCAGCGGCGAGCCGGTTCAGGAGCGCCAGGTGTGCCAGAGGCGGGCGTACTCGCCGCCGCGCTCGAGGAGCTCGTGGTGCGAACCGAGTTCGGCGATCCGGCCGTCGATCACCACCGCGATCCGGTCGGCATCGTGCGCGGTGTGCAGTCGGTGCGCGATGGCGATCACGGTCCGGCCGTCCAGCAGTGCCGCCATCGAACCCTCCAGGTGCCGCGCGGTTCGCGGATCGATCAGGGAGGTTGCCTCGTCCAGCACCAGGGTGTGCGGATCGGCGACCACCAGACGAGCCAGCGCCACCTGCTGCGCCTGGGCCGGGGTCAGCTGAGTGCGGCCGTGTCCGAGCACGGTGTCCAGCCCGTTCGGCAGCTTCTCCACCCACGCCAGGGCGTCCACCGCGCGTAACGCGTCCACCACCGCGGCATCGCCTTGTTCGGGGGTCAGCTGCTGGTCGCGGGCCAACACGATGTTGTCGCGAACCGTGCCGACGAAGACGTGGTGCTCCTGGGTGACCAGCGCCACTTCGGTGCGCAGCACGTCCAGCGGCAGGGTCATCAGCTCAACCTCGCCGACCGTGACCGTGCCCGTCCGGGGCCCGTTGATCCCGGCCATCAGCCGGCCCAGCGTCGACTTGCCCGATCCGGACGGCCCGACGATCGCCAGCCGCTCCCCCACCTGCAGGTCGAGGTCGATGCCGTGCAGCACATCCCGGCCGGGACGGTAGGCGAACCGCAGATCGGACCCGACCAGATGGTTGTCGCTCGGACGGTCCGGGCCCGGCGTCCGGTCCTGCGGCACCTCGGCGATGCCGAGCAGACGCGTGGTGGCGGCCAGCCCGATCTGCAGCCGGTCGGCGACCTGGATCAGCCGGTCCAGCGGCTCGACCAGCTGCTGCACGTAGATGGCGGCCGTGGTGATCTGACCGATCGTCACCCAGTCGTTGGCGTACCCCCAGGTGCCGAGCACCACCACGGCCACCAGCGGCAGCTGATACGACGCATCCAGGAAGATGAACAGCAGGTTCCGCAGCGTCATCGTGTACCGCTCGGCCTGGTTCGACACCTCGATGTCGTCCTCGCCGATGTCTATCCGGCGCTCCCCCAGGCCGAGTGCCTCGACCGTCCGGGCGCCCTCGATCGTCTCGGTCATCGTCGAGTTGATCTGCGAATAGGTGCCCGATTCGGTGATGTAGCCCGGCATGGCCCGGCGCAGGTAGACCCGGGCGACGACCACCAGCACGGTGATGGACGCCACCAGCGGCAGCGACAGGAACCACGAGTTCAGCACCATCGCCACGATGGTCAGCGCGGTGACCACCACCGACATGACCAGCTGCGGGAAGGCCCAGCGCACCGATTCGCTCATCTTCGACACGTCGGAGGTGATCCGGGTCAGCAGGTCACCCGAACTGGCCGATTCGACCCGCCCCAACGGCAGCCGCAACACGGTCCGGACGATCGCCTCGCGGGCGGCGGCGAGCAGGTCGTAGCCGAACACCGCAGACATCCGGCGGGCCGCGAAGGTCGGCACCGCCTGCACCACGACCACCCCGGCGACGCCGACGATGATCGCATCCACCGCAGCCAGCGGCGTATTGCCGGCAGCGACCTCGTCGACCAGGTCACCGAGCATGCGCGGCACGATCAGCCCCGCGGTCGCGGCCAGCACGTTGAACACGATCACCGCGGTGAGCATCCAGTGGCGGGTCGACAACAACCCGCCCATGAACCGGAACGCCTTGTCGTTGTGCGCCACCGGCAGCCCCCGCTCGGGGTTCCGGGACGCCGCGAAGAACGTCTCGGCGTGCTCCTGACGGACGCGGAACCGGGTGGCCAGGCCGCGGAGCCGGCTAGCCGGGTGGGCGAGGAACAGGCCGGGCCGCGGCGGCGCGGTCAGTTCCGGTGGCAACTCGAAGGCGTTCGGGTCGTCCGACCAGGTGTCGGCGGACGCCGACAACACGTCAGTGCTCATCATCGACCTCCATTCCTCGGTTGATCACGGCGCGGTAATCCGCGCGGTCGGCGAGCAGTTGGTGATGACCGCCCGTGGCGACCTGACCGCCGTCTGCCAGGAACGCCACCCGGTCGGCGCTGTGCACCAGCAGCGGGGACGCCGTCATCACCACGGTGGTACGGCCGCGGCGATGTGCGGCCAGCCGTCCGGCGATCGCCTCCTCGGTGTGGGCGTCGACCGCGGACGTGGGTTCGACCAACACCAGCACCTCTGGGTCGGCGAGCAGCGCCCGAGCCAGCACCACCCGCTGCCGCTGGCCGCCGGACAGGCCGCGTCCCTTCTCGTCGATCCGGCTGGCCCAACCCTCCGGCAGCCCGTCGAAGACGTCCTCCGCGGACGCCGTCCGCAACGCCCGCTCGGCCTGCGCCCGGGTGTGCGTGCCGAGTGGGTCGACGGCCTGCTGGAAGCTCCCGGCGAACAGCTGGCTGCCGGCGTCCGAGATCAGGATCCGTTCCCGCAGCGACTCCATCGTGTAGTGCTGATAGTCCAGCCCGTCCGCGGTGACCCCCCAGGGCCGCTCGGCCACCTCGGCGTCCGAACGGGCCGCCTCGGCACGGCGCCGCTCCTTCTCGGCCCGCGCCCGGCGCGCGGCCCGTCCCTTCAGTTCGTCGCCGCTCTCCTCCTCGTCGGACGACGCCGTCACCGTCGGCAGGTAGCGTCCGAGCCGGTCGGCGAGCGCGGCCGAGGCGTCCGGATCGGCGGAGACCACCACCAGGAACTCGCCGGGCTCGACCGTCACCCCGGACTCCAGGTCGTGCAGGGCCGGACGCGCCGGCATGGTGCGGACGCCGTCCGTCCAGGGCAACTCGGCGGCCAGCAGCGCGATCGTCTTGCGGGCCGACACCAGACCGCGGACCCACTTCTCGGCCACCTCGAACATGGTCTGCAACGGCCACACCATGAAGATCGCGTAGCCGACGAAGCTGATCAGCTGACCCAGGGTGAGCCGTCCGGCCATCATCTCGTGCGAGCCGAGCCAGACCAGAACGACCAGCAGCAGCCCCGACAGCAGCACCGACAGGGTCTCGACCACGGCCTGCCAGGTGCCGGCGGTGACCCCGAGTCGGCGCACCCGCTGCGACTGCGCCGCGTAGTTGTCGCCGAAGGTCTTCTCGCCGCCGATGCCGCGCAAGATGCGCAGTCCGGCCACGATGTCGGCCGCCATCGAGGTCAACTCGCCGTTCTGGGTCCGCTCGGCGGTCTGCGCCGCGTTCAACGGACGCAGCACCGGCGCCGCCCCCACCACCAGCAGGGGCGCGGTGACCAGCACGACCAGGCCGAGCAGGTTTGAGGTGTTCATCATCATGACCACCACCAGCACGAACGCACCCAGCGCGCCCAGCGCCCGCGCCACCACCTCGAAGGTGCCGCCGAAGACGTCCGAGTCGGACGACGAGATGCTCAGCACTTCACCGGTCGGCAGCCGGCGATTCAGCACATGCCCGAGCTGGACCGATTTGCGGGTGACCAGCTTCTGCGTGCCGTACAGCGAAATCAGCCAGCCCCGGACGGCGAAGGTGTGCATCACGATGCCGCTCGCGGCCCCCACCAGAATGACCAGCGCCAGCAGCCCCGCCCAGCCCGCCGTGGCCGACCAATCCCCCTTCAGAATGCCGGCGTCGATCGTCCGGCCGAGCAGGTACGGGCTGAGCGCACTGGGGAGAAACCAGGCCAGCCCGGCGATCGACAGGGCAATGAGCACGTCGAACTGCACCCGCAGCGTCCAGAGCAGAAAGCGCGCTGGGCTGCGGGTGTCCGGCCGGACGGTTTCGGCGCGCGTGTACGCGTCGATCCGTGGTGGGAAATCGTGCATAGCCGGTCAACGTTACGCCTGTGGGTCCGCTGTGTCGACAATTCCGCGGCCCGCCTCCCCCGTCCGCGCTCGCCGAACTACCTGGGCCCACCGCCGAACTCCGCGAGCCGTAGACCCGTCAGACGAGCGCCGGGGTCGGGCGAACTCAGCCGCCGAGGAGGGCGTGAGCGCGCCGGATCCGGGACTGCCGGAACCAGGCCACGGCTTCCAAACGGTCGATGAGCGGGTCGTACGGGCCGACCGCGCGGGAGAGCTCGGTCCGGCCCGAGACGGGCGTCGTTGCGATGCTCAGCGTCAGGGGCACGACTCCGACCCCGAAGCGGAGCACGTAGCTGAGTAGGTAGCCGGCCTCGACCTCGTCCGGATCCGCCGGGTGACCAGCAGACCGGAGGCCCCGCAGATAGCCGGCCAGGCACTCACGCTCGAGGTCCTCCCAGTCCTGAATGGAGCTGCCTCCCGAGGCCTGGCCGGCTCCCACCATGGCAGCGAGCTCGGCGCCGACAGGCGCCGAACCGACGAACGCCCAGTCCACCGCCACGCACGGATCCTCCGGACCGGCCCCGGGAAAGACATTGCGCGGAAACACGTCGTTGTGCACGAGGGTTGCCGGCAATCGATCGAGGAGGTGGAAGAACTGGGCCCGATCCGCCCACAGGCGAAGCAGGTCGTCGCGCACCTCAGCGGGGAACAACCGCTGTGCCTCCGGTTCATCGAAATCCGCCGCCAGGCGATCGATCACCGTTGAGGATTGCTCGGTCCAGCCGCGCAGCCAGTCGCGGGCGAGCCAGGGTTCGTCGCCGAAGGAGCCGTCGGGATGCCGTCCGTTGAACGAGCCGACCTGTTCGGCAACCGCACGGAACTGGGTCGTCGTCCATGAGGGGGCGGGCTCACCCAGGTCCTCCAGTGCGACCCAGGCGATCGGCTGTCCACCGCCGGATTCGAGGTCGAGACTGTGGCCAAGACAACGCGGCGCGACGAGTGGACCGCGCCGGCCCCGCAGCCACGGTGCTTGGTACGCCCACCATTCCCGTTTCCAGTAGTTCCAATCGCTCGGACGCTGGCTGACCTGCTGATACGACGCCACGTCGAGGGTGAAGAATTTGACGATCATCGTCCATTCGACGGACCCAGGGGAACCGACCGCGGCCGTCCCTGTGACCCGGTAAAGCCGGGTCCCGGCCCCGAGGCCGGTATAGATCCGGTCACCCCGCCAATCGACGATCTCGGCCCGGTCACTCCCGGTCGCTGCGGCGACCAGGTCGCTCCACTCGGCCGGCCCGATGACGTCGAGGTCGCTGGTGGCGCCACTCGTGGACGGACCCGGTGCGGAGGTCCGAGGGTCGGAATCGAACGACATGATGTCATGCTGCCACGCATCGAGGCTGCACCGGAGGCCGGCCGTCCCTGGAGTGGCTCAGCAGCGCGGACGGTCTCCTGGGTCAACGCAGGAACAGCGCGCGCAGCCGCAGTGTGCAGAACGCGACGAGCGACGGCCGTCCGCTCAGCGATGCGCCTCCGCGAACCGGTCGAGGACGATGTCGACCAGCTCGGCGGGCACCGGGCCGTCCGGCTTGAGCAGTGGTGCCGTCGTCACGTCGCCACCCGCGCGGGCGGCGAGGCCGGCGAAGTAGCCGGGCGCCAGCAGGTAGCTGGCGACCATGACGCGGCGTCCGGGGTGGGCGGCGCGAGTGGTGGCGATCTCGTCGGCCAGGCGCGGCAAAGCGGCGGAGATGAAGCCTACCGAGACCGGCCGGCCGAGCAGCGACCCGAGTCGGGCGGCGGTCTCGACACAGTCGGCGACCGCGCGGGCGTCGCTGGACCCCGCGGCAGCCAGCACGACGATGTCGTCCGTAGTCAGACCTGCCTCGGCACAACGCCGGGCGAGCAGACGCACCAGTCGGTCGTCCGGGCCCAGGGCCGCCGCGACGGTCGAGCCGACGATGTCCGCCACCTCGGCGAGATCGACGTGGACGTGGTAGCCGGCCGACAGCAGCAAGGGCACGATCACCGACGGCTCACCCCCCGGCAAGCGGTCGAGCACAGTGGCCACATCGGGCTGCTGAACATCCACGAAGCCCTCGCGCACCGCGAGCTCGGGACGGCGGCCGGTCACCGCGGCAACCAACGCCGCTACCGCAGCCTGACCGGCGGGCGACGACGTGCCGTGCGACACCGCGAGCAGCGCGGGCGCCAGGACCGCGGTCCTGGCGCGGCCGGTCATGCGGCGACCTCCACCTCGACGTCGCCGGCCACCACCCGGGTCCGGTAGGTGGCCACGGCCAATCCCGGGTCGTCCAGGCAGGCGCCGGTCTGCAGGTCGTACACCTGCTTGAGCAGCGGCGAGGCGATGGTCGCCCGGTCGCCGCGGCTGCCGACGATGCCCCGGGCCATCACGTAGGCCGAGGTCACCGGGTCGCGGTGGTCGATGGCGTACAGCTCGCCGGGTTCGACCAGCACCAGCGCGATCTGCCGTCCCTCGATCAGCACGGCCTCGCCCCAGGTGGGCTCCAGCGCGGCCACCGGGCACACCTTGTGCCAGGCGACGGCGGCGGGTTCCGTCGCGCGGGCAGGCTCGGACGTCGTCCGGTCGGGAAGGGTGAGAGTCATGATCGGGATGTCCTTTCACTCGGCGTCACCGAGGCTAGGCACCGCATGTTTCGTCGGATCACGGCATCGGTTTCCTCGCCGTGACGCTCTACTCACACGATCGGGACGCCGCGGTGGGGTGGATGTGAGACGTCCGTTACATCGGGGAAACAGTCGGGCAATCGCGGCTTCCTACTGTCGAAGAGGTTCCGTAGGTAGCGCTGTCGAGTGGGCCGGCGGCCGACCGACTTCGCCAGCCTTCGGAACCTCGAAGGGCATCGACGGAAGGCACACCCCATGACCGACAACATCGCCCCACGCCAGGTGGTCGTGATCGGCGGCGGCCCGGCCGCACATCGCCTTGCCGGCACCATCCACCGTCGCGACACCACCGACCGCATCAGGCTGACCGTGATCGGCGAGGAGGATCAACTGCCCTATGACCGGGTCGCGCTCAGCACCCGGTTCATCGGCGGCGCCGATCTGGCGCTCGACCCGACGATCTGGGACGGCGACGCCATCACTCTGATTCGCGGCGAGCGGGTGATCGCCCTCGACCGAACGGCACGGACGGTGATCACCGACACCGGACGGCGCCTTCCCTACGATGACGTCGTCTTCGCCACCGGCTCGCGCGCCCCGGTGCCCGACATCGCCGGCGCCGAACACGCCCGGGTGTACCGGACCATCGCCGACGTCGACGATCTGGCCGCCGAGGTACGGCTGCTGACGGTCGCACTGGGCCGTCCGCCGCGGACCGTCGTGGCCGGCGGCGGGCTGCTCGGCTTGGAGGCCGCGGGTGGGCTCGCCGAGCTGGGCGCCGAGTCGTCAATCGTGCACTCCGGCGGATGGCTGATGTCGGCACAGCTGGACGAGGGCGCCGGCACCTCTCTGGGACGCCTGATCGGCGCCCGCGGCATCGCCATGCACCTGGGGGTGCGGCCGCGCGCGATCCACGCCACCCGCGGCGCGGTGACGGCGGTCGAACTGACCGACGGACGCACCATCGACGCCGACCTGATCGTGTTCGCGATCGGTATCGCCCCGCGTGACGAGGTCGGGGCAGCCGCCGGCTTGGACGTGGCACCCCGCGGCGGTCTCGTCGTCGACGAGGCGTGCCGGACGTCCGACCTCCGGGTGTGGGCGATCGGTGAGGTCGCCCATATTCACGGCCGCTGCGTCGGCCTGGTCGCCCCCGCCAACGCGATGGCCGAGGTGGTCGCCGACCGGTTGCTGGGCGGCGAGGCCACCTTCGACGCCATTGACGACGCCACCAAGCTCAAGCTGGCCGGGGTCGAGGTAGCCAGCTTCGGCGACGCCTTCGCCCGCGCCGATGGCGCCCTCGAAGTGGTCTATGCCGACCCGGCCCGCGGGCTGTACCAGAAGGTCGTGGTGTCCGACGATGCCCGCACCCTGCTCGGCGGGGTGTTCGTCGGGGATGCCGCACCGTACCTGTCGTTGCGGCCGCTGCTGGGCCGCGAGCTCGGCTCGGAACCCGCCGCGTACCTGTCGGCGTCCGGCGCCCAGCCCGCCGGCGCCGACGAACTGCCCGACGACGCCTTGCTCTGTGCCTGCAACAACGTCTGCGTCGGTGCCGTCCGGGACGCCGTCAACGGGCCGGCGGAATGCCACACCGTGCCCGCCCTGAAGGCCTGCACCAGGGCCGGCACCCAGTGCGGCTCGTGTGTGCCGCTGTTGAAGAAGACCCTCGAACAGGAACTCGCCAAGGCTGGGCTCAGTGTGTCGCGGGCCCTGTGCGAACATTTCGCGTACAGCCGCCAGGAGCTGTTCGAGTCGATCCGGGTGCTCGGCATCACCTCGTGGGACGACGCGCTCGCCCGGTTCGGAACCGGCCGAGGCTGCGACATCTGCAAGCCTGCCGTCGCGTCGATCCTGGCCAGCCAGCACGGTAGCTACATCCTGGACGGCGGCCGCGGCGCCCTGCAGGACACCAACGACCGGGCGCTCGCCAACATGCAGCGCGACGGCAGCTACTCGGTGGTGCCACGGATCCCGGGTGGCGAGATCACCCCGGAGAAGCTGGCCGTGATCGCTCGGGTGGCGTTCGATTTCGGCCTGTACACCAAGATCACCGGCGGTCAGCGGATCGACCTGTTCGGTGCCCGGCTCGACCAGTTGCCGGCGATCTGGGAGCAGCTGGTGGAGGCCGGTTTCGAGTCCGGCCACGCCTACGGCAAATCGCTGCGCACCGTGAAGAGCTGCGTCGGCTCGACCTGGTGCCGGTTCGGCGTCCAGGACTCCGTCGGCATGGCGATCCTGCTCGAGTTGCGCTACCGCGGGCTGCGCGCGCCGCACAAGATCAAGCTCGGGGTGTCCGGCTGCGCCCGGGAATGCGCCGAGGCCCGAGGCAAGGACGTCGGCATCATCGCCACCGACGCCGGCTGGAACCTCTACGTCGGCGGCAACGGCGGCTTCCAGCCCAGTCATGCGCAACTGCTGGCCGGTGACCTGGACGACGACACCCTGATCCGCTACATCGACCGGTACCTGATGTACTACATCCGCACCGCGGACCGGCTGCAGCGCACCGCCCGCTGGATGGAGGAACTGGACGGCGGCCTGGATCACGTCCGGGCCGTCGTGGTGGAGGACTCGCTTGGGCTAGCGTCCGAACTCGAGGCGGCGATGGCCGAGCATGTCGACACCTACGAGGATGAGTGGGCGGCCACCTTGCGCGATCCGGAGCGGCTGAAACGCTTCCGCAGCTTCGTCAACGCACCCGCGGACGCCGCGACCGTGGCACCGCGGGTTGCGGAACGGGGTCAGCAGCGGCCCGCGACGGCGTCCGAACTGGCGGACGGCCGGGTGCTGCTGGCCGGGTCCCGATTGCCGGTGATGAGGAGCAGCGATGCGTGAGCAGTCACAGGTGAGGGTCGCCGAACACCCGAGCCACGAGGCCGGCCAATCTGCGGCCGGCGCCGCCGAACCGTCGGTACCGGGGTTCCGGCGCGACCAACTGGAGGGTTTCCGGATCGGGGTGACCAGCGAGCGGCGCGCCGCCGATCTGATCGACGCGCTGGAACGGCGGGGGGCCCAGGTGCTGCACGCACCGACACTGCGGATGAAGCCGGCCTCCAACGACGAGCGGGTGATCGCCGACACCCAAGCGATCATCGCGGCTTGTCCGGACCTGGTTCTGGTGACCACCGCGTTCGGCGTCCGGCGTTGGCTGGAGGTGGCGGACGCCGCCGGACTGGGTGAGCGACTGCTGACCACCCTGGCCGCGGCGCGGATCCTGGTCCGCGGACCGAAGGCTCGTGGCGGCATCCGTGCTGCCGGGTTGGACGACGCCGGGATGAGTGAGGAGGAGACCACCGGGTCGCTGGTGGCGAAGGTGCTCGCCGAGAACGATGCTCCCCTGACCGTCGCGGTGCAGGCCCACGGCTACCTGCAGGACGTCGTGCTCGCGCCACTGCGGGGCGCCGGACATCGGGTCGTGACGGTGTCGCCGTATCGCTGGGATTCGCTCGACAAGGGCGACGAGCGCATCCCGCGCTTGGTGGACGCCGTCTGCGCCGATCAGGTGGACTGCGTCACCTTCACCAGCGCCCCGGCGGCGGACGCCCTGTTCGCCGCCGCCGAGGGGCTCGGCGTCCTGGACGCGCTGCTGGCCGGATTCCGCCGCGGCGTGGTGGCGGCCTCGGTCGGCCCGGTCACCTCAGCTGCGCTCACCGCGGCCGGGGTGCAGCCGATCCAGCCGGAACGGTTCCGGATGGGTGCGCTGATCCGGCTGGTCTGCGAGCAACTGCCGACGCTGCGGGCCGTCCGGACCCCCACCAGCCACGGGGAACTGCTGATCCGCGGCACGCTGGTCGAACTCGATGAGCGCCGGATCCCCCTCACCCCCGCGCCGTTGGCGCTGCTCCGCACCCTGGCGTCCGCCGGTGGCGCGGTGGTCACCCGGGAGCAGCTGCGGCGTGCGGTGGGCAGCTCGGACGAGCATGCCCTGGAGATGGCGCTGAGCCGACTACGACGCACCCTGGGCGTCCCGGTGATATCGACGGTGGTGAAGCGCGGCTACCGGCTCGAGGTGTGATGGGGACGGCGGCACGGGGTCTTCGCTGATCGGCGCCAGCCGTCGTTGAGTGGCGGATTCGGTGCCCCGGGGTGGCGTTGTCGAGATCGTCCGCCACTGGTGGGAAAGTCGTCCGATCTCGTGTTGTAGCACGAGATCGGCGAGGCATCCCCCCATCGGGCAACGTTGTCGAGATCGCCGGGATCGAGTTTCGATGAGTTCCACGCACCAACGGGCAGGTTGATCAATGGTCACGTCGGGACGGCGCAGGACTCTCGATGTCCGGGGTCAGGACGTCCGAGCCGACGGCATCCGAGGTCGCGCCGCGGCGCAGGATCGCCGCGCCCAACCCGATCGCGGCCAGCAGGTACAGCAGCCCAAAAGCCATCCGGCCCACCGGCGGCAGGTAGAACTGCGGCAGCACCAGAGCCACCAGGACGCCCAACGGCCAGGCCGCCCTGTTGCCGGCGTAGCGCGTCCAGGCGAGGGCGAAGGCGATGCCCGCGACGGCGAGCAGCAGCAGCCCGAGACCGAACATGGTGATCGCCACCGGCTGGTTGCGGATCTCCTCGACCAGCACCAGCAGGCCGGTCTCGCCGGACGTCGCGTGGAGTCCGATCACATGCAGGGCGAAGGTTTCGGCACCGAAGTACGGCAACACCAGCATCACGCCGGCGAGGCCCGCCCAGCGCGCCAGTCGGGTCACGAACCACTCGCGCTCCAGATCGGCCAGCCGCAGCGCGAGACGTCCGAAACCGACCAGGGCCAGTGCCCCGGCGACGTGGGCGACCACCCACCACGGCGACGCGAACGCGGCGGCCCGCTCGGCCGCCGTGCTGGCCACCCCCGGCGAGTCGCCATAGGGCCGCACCAGCAGGTACACCGCCATCAGGATCCCGGTCATTCCCAGCGGAACCAGCAGATCCCGCTCCGTCCTCGGCTTGCTTCGCATGTCGCTTCCCTTTCGGATTTGTGAGAGCACCGCTCTCCTTCTTCAAGATAGAGCGCCGCTCTCGATTTTTCAAGAGCACCGCTCTCCCTTCTGTGGCACACTGGTCCCCCGACACCGAAAGCCCTCCCTAACTAGTTCTGGCCTCCCGTCGACGGGAGGCCAGAACTAGTTAGGGAGGGCCCTACGAAGGGGGCGCTGGTGGGGAAACGGGACGAGGCACGGGCCAGGACGACGGGAGCGATCCTGGACGCCGCGCGGCGGGCGATCGCCAGCGAGGGCGGCGGCGGGCTCTCGATGCGGGCGATCGCCCGCGAGGTGGGCATGGTGTCGTCGGCGGTCTACCGGTACTTCCCGACCCGCGAGGCGCTGCTGACCACCCTGATCATCGAGAGCTACGGCAACCTCGACCGGGCGCTCACCGGAGTCTCGGACGGCACCGCACCGCCGACCTGGACGGCGCTCGGACGCGCGCTGCGCGCCTGGGCGCGGCGGGCGCCGCACGAGTTCCAGCTGATCTACGGGACGCCGATCCCGGGTTACGTGGCACCCCCGGAGACCATTCCGGCTGCCGCCGCCGTCGCCGGCCACTTCCTGGCGGTCGGCGCCCGCTCCGCCCCGGCGCCGTTCGACGCGCCGGAGCTGGCCGGGCAGTTCAGCTCGCTGGCGTCCGGCCTTCCGGACGCCCAGCCGGCCGGTGCAGCGGCCGTCCTGACCGAACTGGCCGCCCTGGTGGGGTTCGTCGGTCTCGAACTGGCCGGTCACTTCGTCGGCACCGCCGATCCGGCGGACGCTCTGTACGACGCACTGCTGCAGCGTCAGTGCGCGACGCTGGAAGTGGACGAGAGCTGAGCCCAGTCAGCGCAGGTCGTTATCCGGCGGTTGGTACCCCCGATCGATGGCCCGCCGATCGTGCCGATCGGCACGGTCCCGACGGTTTCCGCCACCCATGAAGCTCATGATCATCGGGATCGCGGTGCCCACCATCGGCCACATCGGCCAGTAGTAGATCATGTGGCCCGAGGTCAGCACCGTCATCAGCCAGATCAGGTTGAACATCACGGCCATGCTGATCCACCAGCGCGGGAACTGCGCCAACCACCTCGGCTTCGCACCGCCTCCGGACGACATCGGCATCGGCATCGGCGGGGCGGACGGTCCGGACGCCACCGGGACAATGTCGGACAACACCGGCACCAACTCGCCGAGACTCTTGGAACTCATCACCTGATCCAGCCGCTGGTTGTATTCGTCGCTGTCCAACCGGCCTTCCGCATAGGCGTCGGCGAGCATGCCGGACGCCTTGGTGCGGTCCGCATCCGAGGCGCGCAACTGCTGATACTGCGGATTCCGCGGATCGGCCGAGAACCCCGACCAGCCCTGCCCGCCACCCGATTCCGGCACCGGAAGGTTCTGCCACTGCGGAGTTGACATGAGTCCTACTTTCCTCGGGTCCGCCCCCATTCTGCCTCAGCAAGTCGCGGACGACGCCACCGCTTGAGGAGCGCTGAACGCAAGCACCCCTGGTGTGGCTCGCCGACACCTGCGGCGTTGTCGAGATCGCTCTCCGATGGTGGGAAAGCTCTCCGATCTCTCGTTGTAACACGAGATCGGCGACATAACCCTCCACCGGACGACGTTGTCGAGATCGCCAGCCCCCGGGGGCGACAGCATCAACCACCAGCGGACGGGCCGAACCGGCTCTTCAACCCGGCCCCCAGGTTCAACAGCCTCAACCAACAGCCAACAAAGTTGAACCGGCTCCTCAACGCCCGCCGGTGTTGTACCGCAACGAGTTCGGACGGCATTCCGCCTCGCTGCCGATCCGCAGGTTGGCGGCGATCCGGCCCTCATCGCGCAGCGCCGCCAGCTTCGTCACGGTGCGGTCCCGGATCGCCCACGGGTCGAGGGTGTTCAGGTAGATCTTGGTGGCCCCCTCGAACCCGGCCAGCGTCGAGATGCGCCACTTCAGCACGACCCGCCAGGGCATCGCGATGTCCACGTCGATCGGCCGGTAGTGCCACTCCTCATTGCTCGGCACCTCGACGCCGGTCGCCGCATGCATCGCATGCACCATGTCGGACATGCCGCGCAGCTCCTCCGGGGCCATCTCCCACGGGTCGCACTCGGCGCTCTTGGAGTAGATCTCCAAGGACGGGAAACGGTGCCCGAACCCGGCGAACGCGATCGCATGGTCGCTCTCGGCGAGCACCAGGTTCTTGTAGCCGGCGTAATTGACGGCGTCCTCGTTGAACACATTCGGGTTGGCCCGCAGCAGGTCCACCGCCCGTTCGGCCTGGACGCCACGCTCGTCGACCGCCACCAGCTGCTTGTGCAGGTGGTCGAAGGACGCCCCGGCGGGCCGCAGCCAGTTCTGGAACACCACGACATAGCGGGCGTACCGGTTCAGCGTGAACAGCGCCGACATCGACTCGACAGTGAAGGCGAACAGCTGGTGGTGCTCGTCGGGGGTCAGCGTCCCGGACCCGGCCAGCTGGGTGTTGTCGACCGCGCCGTCGATGAAGTGCCGCCGGCTGATGATCACGTCGTGGCCACTGCCGAAGAACCCGGACGCGTAGTCCAACTGTTCATCGACGCCCATCGCGTCCACCTGTTCCGGCGTCCGGCCACTCGCCAGCAGCTTCCTCCGGGCGATGCCGAGGACGTGGGCGCGTCCGGACGGCGACTCCAGGTAGGCGGTGCGCCGGGACGCCACCCGGGTGGGCAGCGTGTAGCCGTAGTTGGCGTGCCAGTACTGGAAGCTGAGGATCTCGAACAGGTTCGGCACTCGTCGGAACTCCGCGGTGGTGGCGAACAGTTCTTCGGCCCCGATCCGGTACAGCGTCTGCCAGCCGCCGTCGTCGCCGCGCACCACCCGGGACTTCTCGGGCGGTGTCTCCAGGTAACGGCGCTCGCAGAACGCGCAGTAGCGGCCGTGCTGCTCTGGCGCCAGCGGAATCGGTGGGGGAAGGGCCACCCCAAGGGGTCTGTTACCCCGCCCGGCGACCGTCCAGACTTCGGTGCCGGAGAACGGATTGAGTTGCTTGACGGTTCCGTCGGCCATGACGGTCAGCCAGTCAGGCTCTCTATGGAAGGCCTGCATGGGTGGTACTCCCCTGGATCGACAATCCCGGCCAGGGTAGCGTCTCTCCTAGTGCCGAGGCACTAGCCCGCTCAGAGCCGGTCCATCCGGGCATGTTCCGAGCGATGGAGGCCGTCGCAGCCTGCCCCACCAGGGGTGCGTCGCAGTGGTCTCCGGGGAGAATTGCAACCAAATCGTGACTGGCCGCGTCCAACCCCCAAGACCACCAGCCACGGAAGTGAGTAAGACATGCCGTACCGCACCAGCGCCGATCGCGCCGCCTGCATCGACAACCCGGCGCTCTTCCAGGATGAACTGCTGGAGAACCCCTCCCTGGCCCGTAGCGAAGGTGAGCGGCACCGGCTCACCGCGATGACCAACCAGGCCCGCGCCACCTGCGCGGATTGCCCGCTGTTCGCGTCCTGCCTCTACGACGCGGTGGTGAAGCACGACGTGGCCGGTTTCGCCGGCGGCGCCACCGCGCACGAGCGTGCACAGATTCGCGCCATGCTCGGGGTCAGCGTCGAGCCGGAGGATCTCGACACGCTCGCGGGTGTGGTCCGCGGTGGACGTCAGCTCAATCACGACGAGGTGCTGCGGCAGCGGCAGGCCAACCCGCACGAGAGCCTCGAGGTGCTGGCGATGCGACTGGGCTGCTCGTTGTCGACCGTGAAGCGGCACATGCGCCGGGCGCGTGCCGCCGCAGCGTCCGAGGTGACGTTGGCGGTGGTCAAGCCGACCATGAAGCGGGTGCTGGCGGCGTTCGACGCGATCGTCCATCTGGGTCGTCCCCGGGAGCGCCGGGTCGCCTGACGCAGCCTCACCAGTTCAGCCCGCGGCCGCCTCGATCACCAGTGAGGCCGCGGGCTGAACTGTGCCGTCCAGGATCTGTTCGGCGTAGTGGCAGGACACCCGATGGCCCGCCCGTCCGGCGATCTCGCGCAGTTGCGGCACCTCGTCGTCGCATCGGGTCGGCTGCCGGTACGGGCAGCGGGTGTGGAACCGGCAGCCGGACGGCGGGTTGGCCGGGCTGGGTAGGTCACCCCGCAGCAGGATGCGTTCCCGGCTGTCCTCGACCTCCGGGTCGGGGATCGGGATCGCCGACATCAGCGCGATCGTGTAGGGGTGCAGCGGCTGGGCGTACAGCTGGTCGGAGTCGGCCTCCTCGACGATCCGGCCGAGATACATCACCCCGACCCGGTCCGAGATGTGCCGGACGACGGCCAGGTCGTGCGCGATCACGATGTAGGTCAGCCCGAACTCGCGCTGCAGCCCCTCCAGCAGGTTGATCACCTGGGCCTGGACGGAGACGTCCAGGGCCGAGACCGGCTCGTCGGCGATCACCAGGTCGGGGTTGAGGATCATCGCCCGGGCGATCCCGATCCGCTGCCGCTGGCCGCCGGAGAACTCGTGCGGATACTTGGCCAGCGCCGACCGAGGCATCCCGACCAGTTCCAGCATGTCGGCGGCTCGCGCCACCAGTTCGGCGTGCGGACGCGGCTCGTGCACCCGCAGCGGCTCGATCATCAGGCTCTGCACCGACTGTCGCGGGTCGAGTGAGGCCAGTGGATCCTGGAAGACCATCTGCATCCGGCGGCGCAGCCGACGCAACTGCTCGCCCTTGAGCGTGGTGACGTCGACGCCGTCCAGGGTGACGGTGCCGGCGGTGGGCTGCTCCAGACGCAGCAGCGCCCGTCCGAGGGTGGATTTCCCGCAGCCGGATTCGCCGACCAACCCGTAGGTTCGGCCGCGAGGCACCCGCAGGTCGACGCCGTCCACGGCCTTCACGTGCCCGACCGTCCGGTCGAACACGATGCCGCTCCGGATCGGGAAATGGACCTCGAGGCCCTCGACCACCAGCAGGTCGTCGATGCGTTGGTCGAGCGTGTCGAGACCCTCCTTCGAGGTGTTCGCAGCACTGGTTTCGACAGGCTCAACCATCGGTGACCTCCGCGGGATGGACGCAGCGCACCGGATGATCCGCCGGCGAGTCGGGCAGTGGCTCAAGGGCGATGTCGGGACGCACACACTCGTCGGTGGCATGCACGCAACGCGGGGCGAACGCGCACGCCTTCGACCAGGAGATGGTGTCCCGCGGCGTCCCAGGGATGGGGTGCAGCGGCTCGCCGCGCGGGGCGTCCAGGCGTGGGATGGAGGCGAGCAGCCCGTGGGTGTAGCGATGCCGCGGGTGCGCGAACAACTCGGTGCGCGGGGCGGCTTCGACGATCCGCCCGGAGTACATCACGTTGACCTGGTCGCACAGCCCGGCGACCACCCCGAGGTCGTGGGTGATCATGATCATCGCCGTCCCGGAGTCGGTGACCAGTTCCTTGAGCAGCTCCAGGATCTGGGCCTGAATGGTGACGTCGAGTGCAGTGGTGGGCTCGTCGCAGATCAGCAGTCGCGGTTTGCAGGCCAGCGCCATCGCGATCAGGGCACGTTGCCGCATGCCGCCGGAGAGTTGGTGCGGGTACTCCTTGAGCCGTCGCTCCGGGTCGGGGATGCCACAGCGGCGCAGCAGTTCGACCGATTCGGCCATCGCCGCCGATTTGCTGGTCCGGGTGTGGGTCAGCAGCACCTCGGCCACCTGGACGCCGATCGGCACCACCGGGTTCAGCGAACTGATCGGGTCCTGGAAGACCATCGCGATCTCGGGGCCGCGCAGCTTGGCCATCGCACCCTCGCTCAGGCTGAGCAGGTCGGTGCCGTTGTAGCGAGCCTGCCCGGTGACCTGGACGCCGCGGCTGGCCAGCAGGCCCATCAGTGCCAGCACCGTGACCGACTTGCCCGAGCCGGATTCGCCGACCACGCCGACGATCTCACCGGGCGCGACCGAGTAGCTGACCCCGTCGACGGCGTGGGTGACGGAGTTGCGGCGCTGGAAGGTGACGCTGAGGTTGTCGATCTCCAGCAGGGGCGGACGCGGGCTCATCTCACCTCCTCGACTTCGGGTCGAGGGCCTCGCGCAGCGCCTCACCGACCAGGGTGAAGCCCAGCGCGGTGATGGCGATGCACAGGCCGGGCAGCAGGGTCAGGTGGGGTGCGGACTGCAACCGGTCCTGGGCCTTGACCAGCATCCGGCCCCATTCGGCAACGGCCGGATCAGCCTCACCGAGGCCCAGGTAGGACAGCGCGGCGACCTCGATGATCGCGGTGGCCAGGGTGAGGGTGGCCTGCACCAGTACCGGTCCCAGCGAGTTGGGCAGCACGTGACTCATCGTGATGGTCCGGCGCCGCAGGCCCAGCGAGACCGAGGCGAGCACGTAGTCCTTGCGGCTTTCGGCGAACATCGAGCCGCGCAGCAGCCGCGCGAACACCGGCACCTGGGCGGCGGCGATGGCCACCATGATCGCCAGCGGCTGGCGTCCCATCACCGCCGCGACCGACACCGCCAGCAGCAGCGACGGAATGGACAGCAGGATGTCGACCACGCGCATCACGGTGACGTCGACCCAGCCGCCGAAGCCGCCCGCCAGGCCGCCCAGAATGGCGCCGCCGATCAGGCCGAGCAGCGTGGAGACGACGCCGATGATCAGCGACTGGCGGGCTCCGTAGATCAGCTGGGTGAGCAGGTCGGAGCCGAACGGGTCCAGGCCGAGCGGGTGTTCGGGCGAGAACGGCGGCAGCGAGTAGGGCGTGATCTGGCTGATCCACTGCGAGCCGGCCGGCTCGTAGGGAGCCAGCACCGGCGCGAAGATCGCCACCAGCACGAAGCCGGCCACGATCACGGCGCCGATGATCGCGGACGGGTTGCGGATCAACCGTTGCAGCGCACCCTTCCACAGGCTGGTGCCCTCTTCGTCCGCGGCAACGTCGCCCATCGCCTCGGTCAGCAGCGGCGGCCGCTGGATCAGGCCGGCGCCGGTTGCGACGGCGATGTCCGGCACCACGTCGGTGCCGCCGGCCTCGGACGCCGGGCGCGGTTCGTCGGTGCTCATCGGGTTCTCAACCTCGGATCGATCAGGCCGTAGAGCAGGTCGACGACAAGATTCACCACCGCGTAGACGAGCGCGATGAACACGATGAAGCCCTGCAGGACGGCGTAGTCGAGGTTCGAGATCGCCTCGAACAGATACGAGCCGATGCCGTTGAAAGCGAACACCGACTCGGTGAGCACCGCTCCGGCCAGCAGCGCGCCGGTCTGCAGGCCGATGATGGTGACCACCGGCAGCAGTGCGTTGCGCAGCACGTGCCGGCGGCTGACCAGGCTTTCGGGCAGGCCCTTGGCCTTGGCCGTCCGGATGTAGTCCTCGTGCACCACGTCCAGGACGGACGCCCGGGTCATCCGCACCACGATGGCGAGCGGAATGCTGCCCAGGGCGATCGCGGGCAGGATCAGGTGCAGGATCGCGTCCCAGGACGCGTCGAACTCACCGGTGAGCAGGCCGTCCAGGACATAGAAGTTGGTGACGTGGGTGGCGTCGAGAGTGACCGTCTGTCTACCCGACGAGGGCAGCACGGCGAGGAACTCCAGGCCGGGCAGCCCGACCGCGAAGACCACTTTGAGCAGGTAGGCGAGCACGAAGACCGGAATGACCACGCCGGCCAGGGAGGCCGAGACGGTGAGCATGTCGAGGACGCCGCCGGCCCGCTTGGCGGCCAGATAGCCCAGCGGGATGCCGAGGACGATCGCGAACAGCAAAGCAGCCACCGCCAGTTCGACGGTGGCCGGGAAGCGGTGCAGGAAGGTCTCCATGACAGGTTCGCCGGTGCGCGGGCTGCTGCCGAAGTCACCGCGCAACAGCTGGCCTGTGTAGGTGAGGTACTGCTGGAGCAACGGCTGATCGAAGCCGTACTGCTCATTGACCCGGGCGATCGCCTCGGGGGTCGCCTTCTCGCCCAGCAGCGCGCGGGCCGGATCACCCGGAAGCGCACGCAACCACAGGAACAGCAGCACGCTCAGACCGAAGAGCACCGGGATCAGCAGCAGGATCCGGCGGACGGCGAATCTGAGCATGCGCGTCCCTTCTGGTGAGTGCCGGGCCGGGGCATCGTTGACCTCCGATGCACCCGACCCGACGACGGGTCAACTGAGCCGGGTCCGGCTCACGGCGTGATGGTGATGGTGTTCCAGACCTCGTCCTGGACGGGGGAAGGAACGTAGCCCTGGACGCCCTTGCCGAAGGCGAGGGACGGCGGCGCATGGGTCAGCGGCACGCCCGGCACGAAGTCCGAGATCATCTTGTTGATCTCTTCGTACTTCTTCTTCTGGGCCGCGGCGTCGCTCATCCCCCGGGCTTCCTTCAACGCGTTGAACAGGGCCGGGTTGTCGAAGCCCCACTCGTTGGCCTTGGTGCCGAAGAAGACGCCGATGAAGTTGTCCGGATCGTTGTAGTCACCGGTCCAGCCCAGCAGGTGGATGCCGTGCTTGCTGCCGCCCTGGATCAGGTCCAGGTAGTCGGGGCTCCACTTATTGGCCACCGGGGTGACCTTGATGCCGACCGCCTCGAGCTGCGCCTTCAGCGACGCGTAGATGTCCTCGGGCGAGGGCATGTAGGGACGCGAGACGCCGGTCGGGTAGTTGAACTCGAGCGTCAGGTTCTCCTGGCCGGCCTCCTTCAGCAGCGACTTGGCCTTGTCCGGGTTGTAGGGGTAGGTGGTGACGTCCTTCGTCCAGCCGGTCACGTTGTCGGGCATGAAGTTGATCGCCGCCGTGGTGCCCTCGGGCATCGCCTGCTTGATCAGGCCTTCCTTGTCGATCGCGTAGGAGATGGCCTGGCGCACCTTGAGGTCGGACAGCGCCTTCACCTTCTGGTTCATGCCCAGGTAGAGGATGTTGAACGGGGGACGCTGCAGGACCTGGAAACCGGCCGTCTTCAGCGTGGGCACGTCGGCCGGAGCGACCAGGTCGTAGCCGTCGATGTTCCCGGCCTGCAGTTCCTGGGTGCGGGCCTTGGCGTCGGAGATGGTGCGGATGATCACCGTCGACACTTTGGCCTTGTCACCCCAGTAGTTGTCGTTGCGCTTCAGGGTGACCTGCTGGCCGCGTTCCCACTTGTCAAAGACGAACGGACCGGTGCCGGTCGGGTGTGCGGTGGCGTACTCGGAGAACCGCGGATCCTTCTCGGTGCCGGCGGTGTTGTCGGCGTTGTACTTCTTCATCGCGGTCGGCGACTGCATCGAGAACGCCGGCAGCGTCATCGCGTCCGGGAAGTGCACGAAGGGGCTGTTGAGGTTGACGGTGACCTCGGTGGCGCTCTTCGCCTCGCAGTTCTTGTAGAGGGCGTCCTTGGAGTTGGCGCCCGTCTTGAAGCCGCGCATCAGCTTGCCGTAGTAGTAGGTGATGTTCTCGGACTGGTTGAGGCCGGTCCAGTTGAACCACCGGTCGAAGTTGGCGCACACCGCTTCGGCGTTGAAGTCGGTGCCGTCGGAGAACTTGACGCCCTGACGGAGGGTGAAGGTGAACGAGGTGTTGTCGGGGGACGCCTTCCAGGCGGTGGCCAGCAAGGGGTCGAGATCGGTGGTGCCCGGCTTGGTTCCCAGCAGACCCTCGAACTGCTGACGCGCGACCCGGAAGGTCTCGCCGTCACTGGCCATCGCAGGGTCGAGCATCACCGGGTCGGACGAGGCCGCGAACACGAAGGTGTCCTTGGTCGCGCCGCCGGCGTCCGGGCCTGGGCTCTGCCGCTGGCTCTGCACGCAGCCGCCGAAGCCGGCGAGCAACGTGACCGCGGCGGTCGCGGCCAAGCCGCGTCTCAGGGTGATCCGCTTCATCGCTAGTTCCCATCCTTTCCGGCACGTTCGTGTCGCGCCGTGTTGGGGGGAGGCTAGCCCCCGGCGCATCCCGCCGGGAGGGAAAGGCGAGGAGTGTTCCCAAGCTGTTATCGAACGGTCGTCGAACCCTTCGAAACCGCTTGTCTACCGCCGGTTGAGCGGCTTGCGCCCCGCGGGTTGCCCTGTCTCGACCACCGTTGGTTGAGCTTGTCGAAACCTCGTGCACCGGTGATTGAGCCTGTCGAAAGAAGCCCCGCACCCCGGTAGTTGAGCTTGTCGAAACCCTGTCCGGAGGCCTCGACAAGCTCGACCAGCGAATCCTGGGTCTCGACAAGCTCGACCAGCGAAAGTCCGCGAGCTCGACCGGTTCGAAGAGGGGTTTGATCAGAACCAGCGCAGCAGTTCGTTGGCGGTGCCGTGGTCATCGAACCGGTCGGTGACGTGGTTGGCGACGTCCCTGACCTCGTCCGGGGCGTCGCCGAGGGCGACCCCGCGTCCGGCCCAGCGCAGCATCTCGATGTCGTTGCGGCCGTCCCCCATCGCGAGGACGTCGGAGGCGTCGATGCCCAGATCGGCACAGACCCCGGCCAGCCCGTAGGACTTGTCGATGCCGTCCGGGGCGATGTCGAGCCAAGCCGTGTAGCCGATGAAGTAGCTGACCCCCTGCAGCCCGAGCCGGTGCGCCAGCCGCAGGAAGTCGTCCTCGGACGCGTTCGGGTCGCGAACGACGACCCGGGTGACCCGGTCCGCGACGAGCTCGTCCAGTTCGACCTGGATCAGCTCGCCGGTCAGCTCCCCTTCCGGGAACATCCGGTTGACCTTGAAACCGCGGCCGATCACCTCGATGGCGAGCATCGCCTCCGGGTGTTCGGCCAGCACCCGGTGGACGACGTCCGTCGGGTCGAAGGTGACCCGCTCGAGCAGTTCGAGCGGTGGATAGCTGACCCGGACGGCACCGTTGGACGACAGATGCTGGCCGGGCGGCAGCCGCAACGCCTCGGCCACGGGTTTGGTGCCGGCCCAGCCGCGTCCGGTGCTCAGCACCACGGGGACGCCGGCGGCGACCACGGCATCGACCGCCGCCGCGACCGACCGCGGCAGCCGTCCGTCGAAGCTCAGCAGGGTGCCGTCGATGTCCAGCGCCACCAGGCGCGGTCGCCATGACATGTGCTCACTCCCCTTCCCGGCCAGGCTGTCAGGGTCGTGCGCCGGACGGCAAACCGGAGTTTCGGCCTCCCCAGCCGATCGCCCGTCGTCAATCAGCGACCGATTCCGGACCCGTCCGAGGCGAACGAGCCTGAACGCCCCTCGAATCGGTCGCCAGTTGACGGCTCCTGGCTGATCGGGCTCGGCTGGGCGAGGCATCTCGGTGCGATCCGGTAGGTCGAGTTCGACGCCACCGATCTCGGCGAACGACGCATGCAGTGCCAGCAGGAAGTTCTGCTCCGGCAGACCGACCGCCGACGACTCGTCAACGTGAGCCACACCGACCACCGCCTTAGCTCTCAGCCGACCGGGGTCAGGAACTCCCGGCCGCCCAGGTAGGGACGCAGTGCCTGCGGGATGCGGACGGAGCCGTCCGGCTGCTGGTGGTTCTCCAGCAGCAGGATGATCATCCGGGTCATCGCGCACAGGGTGCCGTTGAGGGTGGCGACCGACTCGATGCCGGCGTCGGTCCGCATCCGGATGTTCAGCCGGCGGGCCTGGAAGGTGGTGCAGTTCGAGGTCGAGGTGATCTCGCGGTACTTGCCCTGGCTGGGGATCCAGCCGTAGCAGTCGTACTTGCGTGCCGCGCTCAGGCCGAGATCGCCGGAAGCCACCTCGAGCACCTGGAACGGCAGTTCGAGTGCGGTGATGAACTCCTTCTCGAACTCCAGCAGCTTGCGGTGCAGGGCATCCGCCTCGTCGGGATGGCAGTAGACGAACATCTCGACCTTGTCGAACCAGTGCACCCGGAAGATGCCCTTGGTGTCCTTGCCGTAGCTGCCCGCCTCGCGCCGGTAGCAGGGCGAGTAGCCGGCGTAGCGCCGGGGCAGGGTCGCGGCGTCCAGGATCTCGTCGCTGTGGTAGGCGGCCAGCGCCACCTCGGAGGTGCCCACCAGGTACAGGTCGTCGGCGGGCAGGTGGTAGACGTCCTGGGCGGCCTGGCCGAGGAAGCCGGTGCCCTCCATCGCGGACGGCTTCACCAGCGCCGGCGGCAGGATCGGGGTGAAGCCCCACTCCATCGCCTTGGCCAGCGCCAGGTTGATCAGCGCCAGCTCGAGCATCGCCCCTTGTCCAGTGAGGAAATAGAAGCGTGCGCCGGACACCTTGGCACCGCGGGGCATGTCGATGGCGCCGAGCAGCTCGCCCAGTTCCAGGTGGTCGCGCGGGGTGAACCCCTCGGCCGCGAAGTCGCGCGGGGTGCCGTGTTCCGAGACCACCACGAAGTCGTCCTCGCCGCCCCGCGGGACGTCGTCGAACACCGGGTTGGGCAGCGCCAGCATCAGCTCGTCGAAGCGAGCACCGGCCTCGGACGCCGCGGCGTCCGCCGCCTTGACCTGTGCCGCAAGGTCGCGGGTGCGGGCGATCAGCGCCGCCTTCTCGTCACCCTTGGCGCGGGCGACGTCCTTGCCGAGCGACTTCTGCTCGGCCCGCAACGCCTCGAATGCGGCGATCGAGGAACGCCGAGCCTCGTCCGCGACGATCAGTTCGTCGACCAGCGCGACGGCCTCACCGCGCGCCTCCTGCGCGGCTCGCAGACGGTCGGGTTCGGTACGCAGCAGCTTCGGGTCGATCACCGGATCAGCCTATCGGCCGGACGCCGCCGCCTCCGTTCCCGGACATCGCCTCCCCTCCCGGACATCGCTCCCGTTCCGGACACGACCTCTGCTCCCGGGCAGCACCTCCGCCCCCGGACACCACGTCCCCTCCCGGACAGCACCTCCGCCCCCGGACAGCACCTCTATTCCCGGACGCCGCGACATCCTTACTCGATCGCGCGGGGCGGGCCGGTTGTCAGTGCCACAATGACGCATGCGCAGCCGCCGTCCGAGCCCGGGCCTGATCGCCACCGTTGGCTTCGGTGTGTGCTTCGCATCGTGGACGCTGTTGCTGCTGACCGGCCGGCTCAGCACCTTGGATTCGCTGCAGGCGCCGGTGCCGCACTGGCAGGATCCGATCGTCCAGATCGCCTCGGCGATCGCGATCGTGCTCCATCCGGCGGTGGTGACGTTCGCCCTGGGATGCATCGCGGTGTGGGCGTTCCGGCGCCGGCTGCGCAACCTGACCATCGGCATCGTGCTCGCCATCGGCCTCGGTTGGGGCGGTCATGAACTGGTCCGCACCCTGATCGCGCGGCCGCGTCCGCCCGGCACGCTGACCGAGCTGATCGGCAACAGTGGCTACGCCTACCCGTCCGGCCACATGACCGCCATCGTGACCGCTGCCCTGGTGGTGATCGCCACCACGACCACCACCAAGCAGCCGCGGGTGGTGGTCGAGTTCTGGCGCTGGGTCGGATTGGCGTTGATCGTGCTGATGGCGCTCGACCGGTGGCTGCTGCATGCGCACTGGGTCAGCGACATCGTCGGCGGCGTGCTGTTCGGCGGCTTCACGGCCAGCCTCGCCCTCACCGTCGCCCGGGTGCACATGCAGCCCGAGCGGCCGACCCGGGCCGCCGTCCTGGCCGCTCGCGATCCGCGCCGTTGCGCCATCGTGGTCAACCCCACCAAGATCCCCGACTGGGCCGCGTTCCGCCGGCACGTCGAGGTGGATTGTCGCGAGCACGGCTGGACGCCGATGTTCCTGGAGACCACGCCGGAAGATCCCGGACGCGGCATGACCCGGACGGCGCTGGAGGCCGGCGTCGACCTGGTGATGGCGGCCGGCGGCGACGGCACCGTGCGGGTGGTGTGTTCGGAACTCGCCGGCACCGGCGTCCCACTCGGTCTGCTGCCCGCGGGCACCGGGAATCTGCTGGCCCGCAATCTCCGCATCCCACTGGACGAGGCAGAGGCGCTGCGGGTCGTCCTGGAGGGCCGCAGGGACGCCATCGACCTGGTCGAGGTGGCGATCGACGACGGCGCGCCCGAGCACATCGCGGTGATGGCGGGCATGGGACTGGACGCCCGCATCATGAGCGCCACCGACGACGGCCTGAAGAAGGTCCTCGGTCCGGCTGCCTACGTGATGGCGGCCGGGGACGCGGCGGCGCTGCCGTCCTTCGACGTGACCGTCACCCTCGACGACGGTGAGCCGCTCGAGCGGCATGCCGGCCTGGTGATGGTCGGGAACGTCGGACAGCTGCAGGGCAACGTCCAACTGCTGCCGGACGCCCAGTTCGACGACGGACTGCTCGACCTGTTCGTCGCCTCGCCGGCGAGCGTCGCGGACTGGCTGCGGATCACCACCAGCGTGATCCTGCCGGTGCCGGAGGCGTCCGAGATCGACCGGGGGCAGGGTCGCCGGGTGGTCATCGAAACCTCCGAGCCGGTCGAGTACCAGTTGGACGGCGACGCTGCCGGCGAGTGCCGCCGGATGTCCGCGCAGGTCCTTCCCCAGACTCTGATCGTGATGGTGCCCGAGCGCTGATCTGTTTCGGCTACCGGGCTCCGACAAACCACACCACCGCCGATCGAGCTTGTCGAGATCCTCGGTCCGTCACGCTGGCAGGTTTCGACAAGCTCAACCAACGAGGTCTTCCTCAGCCCGGAGTCGGCCGGACGACCGGAGTACGGGGCGACCAGGGCACCACGCCCAGGTCGCGGACGCCGTCCGGCAGGTCGGTCACCGGGCGGCTCGTCACCCACAGGCAGTTGCCATCCGCGTCGGTAAGCAGCTCGTCGAAGCCCGGCCCGCGTCCGACCAGGGAAGCGATCGAGGCCACGGACGGGGCCAGCACGATGCCGCGCAGGGTTGGGTCGGAGCCGTCGCGGTGATCATCGAAAGCACCGGGCTGGCCGACGATCAGGAACCGGGTGATCGAACCGGACAGGTCGTCGATCTCGCGCTCGACCACGTGAACGAACGGATGGTCCGCCTCCGCACCCGACGACGCCAGCGCGATCGCCGGGCCGTCGGCGGTCAGCAGCTGGCCGAGCGCATCCGCGGTCGAGGCGCACGGCCGGGGATCCAGACCCCAGCGCCGGACGAAGCTGGTGCATTGCGCCAGCGCCTGCGGATGGCTGAACACCGGCGCCCCGCGCAGGTCGGCGAGCGCCACCGGAGCAGCCGCATACGCGTCGAACCGGACGGCGACGTCCACCACGCCACCGGCCACGACCGGCACATTCGAAGCCAGCAACGCCTTGGTCGACCGGGTGACCAGCCCGGACGCGGAACTGGTGATCGGCAGCACACCGAGCCCACCGTCCCGGGTCGCCTCCAGCACGTCGTCGAAGGAGTCCACCGCCTCAATCCGGACGTCGTGCTCGCCGGCCCCTGCCAGGCCCACCGCGAACTGCCGGGCGGCGTTCTCGGAGAAGGTGCCGGGCGGACCCAGGTAGCGAAGTTCGGGACGGGTCTCGCGCAACGGCCGGGCCACCCCGTGTGGCCAGGCGTACGCCACCTCGACGGCCCGCCGGAGCCGTTCGATGGTCTCGTCGAGGTCGAGGTCGGCGCGGATCTCGGTGCGGATCACCACCGCCCGCTGCCCGGTGCGCACCGCCTCGGACACCAGGTAGGCCGCACCCACGCCGCGCTGTTCGCGCACCACCGACGCGACGCCGTCGCCGGCCACCGATTCGGGCACCAGGAAGCGAATGTCGCGGCGCAGGTAGGCCAGCCAGGAGTCGAGCGACACCTCGAGTTCGGCGTCCGAGAGCACCTCGACGTGCCCGATCCCGAACCGGGTCCGGACGGCCTTGCCCCGACGTCCGAGCCGTTTGGCGTTGCGGACGCCCGGCCCCTGCAGCAGCGCCGCCTCGCCCCGCGGCCCGATCAGCAGCTCTTCCAGCACCAGGTGCACCGGGGTCAGGTCGACGAGCCGTCCGACCCGGAGCTTGTCCGGACGGCCGATCGGGTAGAGGCCCACCAGACCGCCGAGCCGGCGCGCGCGGGCCAGGGTGGCGCGCTTCGACTGACCCGCGGTCAGGGTCGCGGTGGCGGTGTTCCGGACGGTGTCGAACAGCGCACCGCTGAACCGGTCCCGGGTGGCGGTGATCCGGGCCACCAGCTCGTCCCGGGAGCCGGCGGACGCGCTCACCGACGCCACCGCGGCGGCGAGTTCGGCGGCAGCGGTCTCGCCGTCGACGCTGGCCTGAACGTGCGCCAGGGTCAGTTCCTGATTCTCCTCCAGCAGGCTGACCGCCAGTCCGAGCAGCGCCTCGAACAGCGGCGTCCGGGCCGCCCAGAGCTCGTCGGCGAGATCCAAGCCGCTCTCGGCGACGGCGGTGACGAAGCCGAGCAACGCCTGATGGGTGAGCGCCAGCACGTAGGTCATGATCCGGTCGTGCCGCTCGGGCGACAGCACCGTGTAGATGCCGCCGCGGCTGGTGATCGCCTCGGCCAGCCAGCCGGTCGCCACCCCGCGCACCTCGGTGGCGCACACCGTCTGGCCGTCCAGCGACCGGGCCGCGGTGTCCATCAACGGGTGCAGCGCGACGGCCGTCCGCTCGGGGACGGCGGCGAGCAGGTCCATCGTCCAGCTGAAGCTGGAGCCGACCATGATGATCGGCGCATCGGCGGGCAGCAGGGCGTCCACATCGGCGAGCACTTCGGCGGCGGCACCGTCCGGCACGGCCAGGCAGATGATGAAACCCGGCGCGTCCAGCTCGGCGGCGGCCTGGTCGAGAGTTCCGGTGCGCACTGGGGTCGCGCCGTAGGCGTCGGTGGCACCCTCCAGCAGTTGGGCCGACGAGGCGGTGTCGACCAGCACCACCTGCTGCCAGGGCAGGTCGGCGAACAGGTGGTCCGAGAGCCAGCGCCCCATCCCTGCGGCGGCACCGACGACGAGCAGTCGCAACGGTCCGGCGGGCTGCGCTGGCTCGGTCACCGGGTCAGTGTAAGAGATTCGCCGTCACCAACCTTCGGCCGCCGCGCGACGACTGGACAGCGGCTCGCTCGTGCGCCTCAGTCGCCGGACAACCCGCTCAGCCGACCGCGGCCACGGACGCTGCCGCGCGATCCAGCGCGGGGAACAGCGCAGCCGCACCCGGGTGATCGGGACGCAGTTCGATCAGCGCGAAGTGCCGTCCGTTCGGGAGCGCCACCAGCAGCATCGAGAGCTCGACTCGCTCGGTGCCGCCACGCGGCAGCGCGCCGGTCACGTGTGCGTGCGACCAGCGCGCCGGATAGTCCCCGATTGCCGTCTCGGGGTCGCTGCGGACGTCGCTGACCCGCAGATCGGTCAAGGTTCGGTACAGCCGCGCGGCCACTTCTGCGAGGACGCCGCGTCCGGTGGCGTCCAGATCGCCGACCACCACCGTCTTCGGTTCGAGGTCGGCGACGATCAGGCTGACCGGCATGGTCGTGTCGCGTAGCCAGCCGGGGTCGTCCGCCCAAGCGACCAGGGTGGCTTCGGCGAACAGTCCCCGGGTCGAGGTGGGCTCGAACACGGTGAACGGCTTGCCGGGCAGCTGCCCGGTCAGGTACGGCTCGACGCTCAACCGACGGCTCAACGGATCGACGCTGACTCGTTGGGCGGGCGGGCTGGGCAGGAACGAAGCCGGCCCGACGGTGGGCGCAGGCACGGTCGGGGCGGGCAACACCGGGCCTCGGACGGCACCCACCACGCCCAGCGCGACCGTCGCCGAGAGCGCCGTCCCGGCGATCGTCAGCAGCACGCGGACGGCGATGCCGCGTCGTCCCTCAGCCGTCCCGCTCACCCGCGGAGTGTAACCAGCACCCCGGGCCACACCTTCGCTCAGGACGCTGACTTCGGCGGTCGACCTTGTCCGAGCCGCCCACTCGCAAGGGGTTTCGACAAGCTCAACCAGCGGTGGTCGAGCTTGTCGAAACCCTGACCGACGCCAGGTCGTCCAAGGTCTCGACGGGCCAGAACCGGCGCTTCAGGACACGGCGGGACGGCCGCGGAACCGGCGCCAGCCGTCCCGCAGCAGGCTCAATCGTGGCAACTCGCCGCCTTCGGAACGCCACCACCAGATCACCCAGACGATGGCCACGATCTGCGCCGCGGTACACAGCACATCGCGCATCACGAAGCCGGCGATCACGACCCCGGGGCCGAACTCGATCACCCGGCCGGTGACGTAGGCCAGCGACAGCCAGGTGCCGCGCCACATCGTGATCACGTCGAGCCGGTTGGCGGCCATCAGCGCCAGCGGCACCCAGGTGATCAGGTCGTACCAACTCAGTGTGTACGGCGAGGTGATCAGCCAGGCGGCGGTCAGCAGTGCCGCCGTCCGGACGGCGATGGTGAGCGGGTCGCGGCGCGGATCGGTCCCGGAGTCGGCACCGGGTGTTGTCTCCCAGGGCAGTACCCGGGAGAGCATCCAGCCGATAGCGACCATGCCGATCATGCCGAGCAGGGAGATGATCCGGCGAGTGGGTCCGTCCCCGATGGTGACCACGCCGAGGCTGAGCAACCATTCCGCCCACGAGCCGGCCGACACATACGAGGTGTTCCGGCCGGCGGCGAACAGTGCTTCGGGTGCGAACAACCCGTAGCCGAGGCCGATCGTCACCGCGGCCGCGACGCACAGCTGGATGAGCTTGCGGGGCTGGTGCCGATAGCCCCACACCATCGCCAGCCCGTAGTACACCAGCGACACCTTCACGCAGCCGGCCAGGCCGATCCCGACGCCCGCGAGCCAGGCGTTGCGGCGCATGAACCACAGTCCGGCAACGGCGAACACCAGGGTGAGCGGTTCGTTGTGGGCCTGGGCGCAGATCGACCAGATCATGATCGGGTTGAGGATGGTGAACAGCACCGCCCGGGTCTGGAAGGCCGGGTCGCCGTGCGCCATCTTCACCGCGATGAACGCAACCACCAGGAACGGCAGTACCGCGAACATCTGCAGCCAGAACACCACCTGGTGCATGCTGTCGCCGCCCAACGCTGCCGCCAGCCACTGGCTGAACGAAGCGATCGGCCCGTACACCGACGGGGTGTCCTGCCAAGGCGCCTCCACCCAGCGCATCACCGGGTCGAATTCCTGCCGGATGATGTTGGCCGGGGTGATGTCGTAGGGGTTCCAGCCGAGCACCATCAGGCGTCCGTAGGCGGCGTACATCAGCACGTCGGCCGAGGTCAGCGGCGGCACCAGTGAGGTGGCCAGCGACAGCGCCGCACCGAGCGCGAACAGCCGGTGGATGTTCGGCCGCCAGCCGGTGTCGACGGCGCGATAACAGATCCAGAGCCCGATCGAACCCGCGACGAGCGCCGTCCACAGCGACAGCACCGCCACCCACTCGTTGAGGCTGATGATGCCGGCCGGCAGGTACCAGGGCGGCATCAGCGAGGTGCGTGGACCGAGCCGCAGCGCGACCGCGGACGGCCCCATGAACGCGACCAGGATGGTCACGATGGTGGCGGCGACGATCAGCCGCAAACCGAGCCGGGAGTTCTTCGTCCACTCCTGGTCGAGAATCGCGCGAGCCCGGGTGACCAGCGCGCTCGGCATGGGACTCCTCGGATTAGACGGCACCGCCGAGGATATCCGGCGTGCCCGTCCGCCCCCAGCGGACGCGTCCGGTCGAGATCATCACGTTATGCGCCACGCTCCCCACGACCAAGGTCCGAGGTGCGGAGCGCTCGTCAAATGGCGACCGATTCTGGGTCCATTCCGCCTGGTGAGGCAGAGCGGAGGTCAAATCGGTCGCTATCTGACGGTTGGTTCCGACGACGCGCCGCAGCCCGCGCGGAATGGAGGGGCACACTCCGCCCTATGCAGCCGCCCGGGAAGGACGGGGCACCACTCCGCCCAACGCAGCCGCCCGGGGCGACGGCGCACCACTCCCCCCCGCAGTCGCCCGGGAGGGACGGGCGCACTCCGCCCTGCGCTACCGTGCGGCGATGGACGCCGCGACCAACCTGCTGGACGGCTGGCCCGCGGAGCTGCCGGCGCCGGTCACCCTGGAACCGCTGGGTGGCGGCTGGGTCGGCAATACCCGGCTCGCGACACTGACTGACGGACGTCGCGTCGTGGTGAAGGACTGCCCCTATCCGGTGCTTGGCGAGGCCGACGGACTGGCGGCGTTGCGCACGGCCGGTGTGCCGACGCCCGACGTCCTGGCCGCAACCGGATCGCGACTGGTGCTGGAGTACCTGGAGGGGACGCCGGACTGGGCCACGATGGGGAGCGCGATTGCCCGCATGCATCGCTTCACCGGCCCTCGCTACGGCTGGCACCGTGACAATCGGGCGGGACGGTTCGTGCAGCCGAACGGTTGGCTGGACGACTGGCCCACCTTCTTCGCCGAACGCCGGATCCGCACCCACCTGGACGACCGGTCGATCCCGCGCGACCTGGCCCGGCGACTGCACCGGGCCTGCGATGGGCTGGTGCAGGCGCTGCTGCCGAGCCGTCCGGCCGCCTCGCTCACCCACGGCGACCTGTGGACCGGCAACACCGTGGCCGGCCGCTGGGTGATCGATCCCGAGGTGTCCTTCACCGACCGCGAACTCGACTTGGTGCACATGCGGGGCGCCAGCAGCCACCCTTTCCCACCGGAGTTCTGGGAAGCGTACGAGCACGAATGGCCGATCCCGGACGGCTTCGCAGAACGTCGCCGGGTACTCGGCCTGCATCACCGCCTGCTCGGCGTCCGGCACTTCGGCGACCGCAGCGTCCCGGCCCTGGTCGCCGACCTGGACGCCCTCGGCTGGTGACACCGGGGACAGTTCTCCCGCTCACCCGGGGACAGTTTTCCCTGACACCGAGGACAGTGTTCCCTGACACCGAGACGGTTCTCGTGGGCACCGAGGACGGTCCCCGTGGACACCCGTCCCCGCGTTGCGGGAACTCAACCGCCTACTTCAGCAGCTTGGACATCCGGCGGTCGGCCAGGGGTTTGCCGCCGGTCTGACAACCGGGGCAGTACTGCAGGGACGAGTCGGCGAAGGAGACCTCGGCGATCGGCGTCCCGCACACGTCGCAGGGTTCGCCGGTGCGGCCGTGGACGCGCAGGCCGATCTTCTTCTCGCCTTTCAGTTCCTTGGCGGCGCGGCCTACGGAGCGCTCGATGGCGTCGTTGAGTTCGTCCTTGATGGCGGCGAACAGCCGGTCGTGTTCCTCGGCCGACAGCGCGTTGGACGGCTTGAACGGGCTGAGCTTCGCCGCATGCAGGATCTCGTCGCTGTAGGCGTTGCCGATGCCGGCGATCACCCGCTGGTCGCGCAGCACCCCCTTCAGTTGGGCGCGTCCGGCCTTGGCCAGGATCGCGGCCAGCGCATCGGAGTCGAACGAGTCCGCCAGCGGGTCGGGACCCAGGCTGGCCAGCATCGGCACCTCCTGCGGGTCGCCGACGACGTAGACGGCGAGTTTGCGCTGGGTGCCCATCTCGGTCAGGTCGAAACCCGAGCCGTCGGCGAGCACCACCCGCAGGCTGAGCGGGCCGCGTCCGGGTCGGGCCGGTTTGGCCGGCATGGTGTCGCGCCACTGCAGCCAGCCCGCGCGGGCAAGGTGGAACACCAGCCAGCTGCCCGACACGTCGATCGCGATGAATTTGCCGTAGCGGCGGACCTGTTCGACCTCGCCGCCGTGCAGCGCCGACAGCGGCAGCTGAAAGGTCTTCAACGCGCTGAACGCCAGCAGTTCGGTGCGGGCGATGGTGGCTCCGGTCAGCTTGTCCGTGAGGAACGACCGCAGCGCCTCGACCTCGGGTAGCTCAGGCACCGTACTCCTCCGTTCCGCGCTCGACGCGCGCCCCTTCGGCTGCCCAGTCCGGACGGGGCTGGCCGAGCGTTTCGTCCAGCGCCCCCAGATACTCGTCCCGGTCGATCTCGATCACCCCGAGCGAGGCCAGGTGATCGGTGCGCCATTGGACGTCGATCAGCCGTTCGGAGGAACCGTCGCGCTGCATGGCGCGGACCAGCCGCAGCAGTGCCACCTTGGACGCGTCCCGGCCGATCTCGGGATCGTGGAACATCGATTCCCCGGCGAACAGACCACCGAGCGACACCCCGTAGAGACCGCCGGCGAGGCGTCCGTCGGGGGTCCAGGTCTCGACGCTGTGCACCACGCCGCGCTCGTGCAGCAGGGTGAACGCATTGATGATGTCCTCGTCGATCCACCCATGCGGACGGCTCGGATCGGCACAGCGCGTGATCACCTGCTCGAATGCCGCATCGACCGTTGTCACGTAGTGTTTGGCGGATTTCCGCAGCGATCGGGTGACCCGGACGCCGTCCGGCAGCAGCACGCCGCGCCGCATCGGTGACCACCACCCCATCCGGGCCGGGAACCAGGAGTTGTGCAGGGGCATCGGGAACACCCCGCAGCGGTAGGCCAGCACCACCAGATCAGCGTCGAGCTCGTCGGACAGCCCGATCAGATCCTGCGCCGGCCAGTCCCGCGGCGGTCCGAAGATGCCGGGGCGACTCATTGCTCGATTGTGCCACCGACACCGACGAGTGCGGGGGCGGCGGGGCCGACCCCGAAATCCGCGGTCCAGTCGTCACCAACGCACGCGACACACCGTTGGTCGGCGATCTGGACCGCGGTTCTCGGATGACACCGCCTCCGCGCAAAGCGGTGGACCCTGCGCCGGAACGCCAGCCGATAGCATCGCGAGGGGACAGGGAGGGATGGCATGCGGTCTATCCGGGGTTTGATCATCGCCGTGGCGCTGATTGGCGTCGTCGTCCTGGCCGCGGCGTGCGCAGCGGCACCACCACCGTACGAAACGCCCTCCGCGGAATCCTCCACCACTGCCCCACCCCCGGGGCCCTCAGCCCCGCCGACAACCGTCAAACCCGCCGCGCGTCCGTACCAGCTGGGCGAAGACCAGCACACCAGCTTCTCTTCGCCGTCCGGACGCCTGCACTGCAGCATCGGCGGCTACGGCGTCGTATGCCTCATCCACACGATCGATCGGAGCAAGCTTCGAGTGATCCGGAACTGCTCGGGTATCGGAGAGCACTCCAAGCCGAGTGAGGTAGAGCTCAGCGATGAGGTCAGGCTGGCGTGCTACAACGACCTGGCGGCCAATCCGCGGCGAAACGAAGGCGTCGGGGATACCGATTGGGTCGAAGCGGTCGGCAGGTGGGCCAGGATCAATGGCGACGAACTGGCCGTTCTGCCTTATGGTGCCGCGCTCAAAGCCGGCGACTTCGTGTGCACGAGTGAGGAATTCGGCACCACCTGCGTCAACGTCAAGACTCAGCACGGATTCCTGGTTCGCTTCAAAGGGCTGGTGACGTTCTAGCCCCAGGGACGCCGCGGGGTCACCCCCGATAGTGGTCCCAGGCGCCGTGAGTAGTGTGGACGGCGCAGCCCGCAACGCTTTCAGGAGTCACCGCATGTCCTCGCAGGAACCCAGCTCCTCCCCGGAAACCAGCAAGACCCTCGTGCAACGCGCGCCCGAGGTGGCGGGCAACGTGCTCCGCCAGATTCTCGAGTTCGCCATCGACGGCAACATGACCATTCCCGGCGCCAAGGACGCCGCCGCGCGAGCGCTGCAGACCCGCGGCGACCATGAGGCGGCCGTCGATTCGGTGGTCCGGCAGCACGTCGGGCTGGCCGGCGCGCAGGGTTTTGTCACCAACCTGGGCGGACTGCTGCTGCTGCCGGTGGCATTGCCGGCCAACCTGGCCGGGCTGGCCGTCGTCCAGATGCGGATGATCGCGGCGGTCGCGCATCTGCGCGGCTACGACCTCAACGACCGCCGGGTCCGGTCGGCACTGACACTGGCGATGCTCGGCGAGGACGACGTGCGCAAGCTGGTGGCGTCCGGCAAGTTGCCCAGCACCCCGCTGGGTGTGGCCACCGCACCGGTCTTCGACCCCGCGCTGGAGCACGCCGTCAGCGAACGGGTGTTCGGCGACCTGGGTGTGAAGATGGCCGGCAAGCATGCGGTGGTGCAGGTCGCCAAACGTATTCCGCTGGTCGGCGGCGGGGTCGGCGCAGCCGCCGACAGCTACTTCACCTACGCCCTGGGCCAGTACGCCCGGCGCGAGTTCGTCCGCCGTCGCGGCTGAGTCTGCCGCTCCTGGGCGCTGGTCAACTCTCCTCAAGCCACAAGCCAAGTCCTGTCAAGGCTGTCCGTGCCGGCACGGTGACGCTCCTGACCGGCCGCGTTCGCAGTGACCGGTGGATGCCGGCACTTGGTTGCGTCGGGCTCAACCAGCGGCCGCAGCAGCGAGTCGAGCGGCCAACTCGCGGACGGCGGCCCGCAACTCGGGGCCTTCCTCGACCAGGAACGGGAACGGCACCTGCGCCAGCCATTCCGCCGCATACATCTGCGGATTGCTGGTGGTGCCGATCAGGACGCATTCGTCGCCGTCGGCCCCCAGCGTTCCCATCGGGGCGCGCAACCAGGGCCGGACCCGTTCGGCGGGTGCCTGGAACCGGACCCTAGTGGTCAGCTCCCAGCCCTCGCTGAGGCTGCGCTCCAGGACCGCGACGGCATCCAGGTCGGCAGGCACCTCGGACGACGTGGTGAGCAGTTCCACCGAACCGACCCGGTCGACCCGGTAGCTGCGCCGCTCACCGGCGGAGTTGCGGCACAACAGGTACCACAGGCCATAGCGCACCACGACGGCCCAGGGGTCGACGTCGCTGGTCCATTCGTGACCGGCGGCGCTGCGGTAGGCGATCCGGACGCGGCGCCCGGTGGCCACCGCCTCGACCAGCCGCGAGGTGAGGGTCACGTCGGGGTGCGGCATCGTGGACGGCGCGGCTGCGATGTGCTGCCAGAACTGGTCGGCGGGCCGTCCGACTGAGTCGGGCAGGGCCCGCAGCAGTTTGGCCACCCCGGTTCCGGCCATGCTGTCCGGGGCCGGTGCGCCACCGGGTGAGTCCAGCACCGCCATCACCATCGCGAGCGCCTCGGCCCCGCTGAACACCACCGGCGGCAGCCGGACACCGCGTCCGATCTGATAGCCGCCGTAGGGCCCGGTGGTCGCGGTGACCGGGATGCCGGCATCACGCAGCGTGCCGACATAGCGCCGCACGGCCCGCTCGCTCACCCCGAGCCGGTCGGCGAGGTCAGCGGCACGGATCCCCGGACGCTGGTGAATCAGGTCGAGGGTGCGCAGCGCGCGGGCGGTCGGGCTGGCGTCCATGGCGTCATGGTAAGCAGGTTGCGGACGTGGATCGTCCGGATTGGCTCCTAGCGTGGTGCGCAGTCGACCCGAAGGAGAAGCAATGACTGACATCGTCTTGATCGGCGGCCTCTGGCTGACCTCGGAGATCTGGGACGACGTGGTCGGGGAACTCGCCCGGCTCGGCCAGCGCGGGCTGCCGCTGGCGCTGCCCGGTCAGGGCGACGGCGGTGCCTCCGCCACCCTCGAGGACCAGGTCACAGCCGTCCTGGGCGCGGTGGACGGCTGCGCCGAGCCTCCGGTCGTCGTCGGGCACTCGGCGGCGGCATCGTTGGCCTGGGTCGCGGCCGATCGGCGTCCGGTCGCCCGGGTCGTCCTGATCGGTGGCTTCCCGGTGGCCGACGGCGAGGCCTACGCCGACTTCCTGCCGATCGCCGACGGAGCGATGCCGTTCCCCGGTTGGCCCGCCTTCGAGGGCCCGGACGCCGCCGACCTCGACGCCGCGACCCGGGCGCGGCTGGCGTCCGCAATGATCGCGGTGCCGGAGGGGGTCGCCCGCGGCATCGTCCGGCTGCGGAACGAGGGCCGCTACGACGTGCCGGTGACGCTGATCTGCCCCGAGTTCACCCCGGACGACGCGCGCGCCTGGCTCGCCGCCGGCGAACTGCCCGAACTGGCAAAGTGCCAGCGGCTCGACCTGGTCGATCTCGACTCCGGACACTGGCCGATGGTCACCCAACCGGCCGCGCTGGCCGTCCTGCTGACGCCGTGAGCGCATCCGCTCCGGCCCGAAGACCCGTCCCTGGGTGACCATCCTGCTTCCGCTCGGCGCTCGCGACGTCACTACACTGCCGCGATGACCGAACTGACCGCGCCGCCGCTCGCCGGGGACGAAGCCGCCACCCTGCGCGGCTTGCTCAACTTCCAGCGGGACGTGTTGCGTCGCAAGACCGACGGGCTCAGCGCCGAGCAGCTCGCCCGGACGATGCCCGGGCATCCCTCCACCATGACGCTGGGCGGGCTGCTCAAGCACACCGCGGTGGTCGAGGCGGACTGGTTGGTCGGCGCGTTCCTGGGCGAACCCCTCGGCGAACCGTGGGACTCAGTGGACTGGGACGCCGACAACGACTGGGAATGGCACAGCGCAGCGGCCGACACACCCGCTGAGTTGCGAACCTTGTTCGATCAGACGGTCGCTCGGGCGGACGCGGTGATCGACGCCGCACTGGCCCGACCCGAAGGATTGGACGCCCTGACCGTACGGGAAGGCCACCACGGCAGGGTCAGCCTGCGCTGGATCCTCACCCACCTGATCGAGGAGGAAGCCCGGCACCTGGGTCATGCCGACCTGCTGCGCGAGGCGATCGACGGCGCCGTCGGCGACTGACAGTCGCGGCCCGCGCCCGCGGCCCGCGGCAAGGGGGCAGAACTGCCACCTGTCCGGGAACCACCCTGTGGTGAAACTCGCGCCTCGCCACGGACAAGCGTTCGGCCTGCTGCCGGTGGTGGCCCGCAAGCTCCTCTGAGCCAACCAGGTCCAGACAACCACCGAATCAATGCGGCTTTCGTTGGTTGAGCTTGTCGAAACTCGTAGCCAGAGCGGTTTCGGCAAGCTCGATCAACGACAATTGGCGCTCCTCGCTTCGGCCTGTCCGGCCGGGAGCGTCCCGGCCGGTAGGGTTCGGCCATGCCGGAACCCCGCTACCGCGTCGCGATCGTCGGCGCCGGACCGTCCGGACTGTTCGCGGCCCAATTCCTGACCGCCCGCGACGACATTGATGTCGACATCTTCGATCGGCTGCCGACCCCGTACGGATTGCTGCGCTACGGGGTGGCGCCCGATCACACCTCGATCAAGGCCGTCGCCCGCGCGCTGGCCCGGGTATTCGATGCGCCGAACGTGCGCTTCCTCGGCATGGTCGAGTTCGGACGCGACGTCACCCGCGACGAGCTGCTCACCGGCTACGACGCGGTCATCTACGCCGTCGGCGCCAGCGAGGACCTGCGGTTGGGCGTCCGGGGCGAGGATGCCCGGGGCAGCCGGTCGGCGCGCGAGTTCGTGGCCTGGTATTCGGGGCATCCGGACGCCGAACCGCAGTCGCTGGACGGCGTCCGACAGGCCGTGGCGGTCGGGGTGGGCAACGTGGCCGTGGACGTTGCCCGCATTCTGGTCAAGGAGCCGCTGGCGCTCACCGTGACCGACATGCCCGCCGACGTGCTGGCTGAGCTGCACCGGGCCCGGCTCAGCGATGTCTGGGTGATCGGACGCCGCGGCCCGCAGCACGCCAGCTTCACCACCACCGAACTGCGCGAGCTGTGCCGGACGCCCGGGGTTGCCGTCAGCGTCGACCCGGAGGCCTTCGACGGCATCGATGACGACACCCTGGACCGGCGCACCCGGGCCAATGTGGCCGTGCTGCGCGAGGCGTCCAGCACCGAGGTGGCCGATCCCCGGATGCGGTTGCACTTCCTGTTCTGGCGCCGTCCGGTCGAGTTGCACGGCGACCCGGTGCACGGCTTGGTGCTGGAGCGCACCCAGTTGAACGCCGACGGCCGGGTGGTCGGCACCGGCGCCACCGAAACTCTCGACGTCGAACTGGTGCTGCGCGCCATCGGCTACCGCGCCGTCCGGCTGCCCGGGGTGGCGTTCGACGAGCTGCTCGGGGTCATCCCCTCCGAGCACGGCCGGGTGCTCGACGGCACCGCGGTCGCCCCCCGCGAGTACGTGGTCGGCTGGATCAAGCGCGGACCGATCGGCGTGATCGGCACCAACAAGTCCGACGCCCGCGAGACCGTCGAGCACGTCCTCGCCGATCTCGCCGAACTCGGCCCGCGCACCGATCGCGTCGATGTGCTCGAGACCCTGGCGGCCCGCGGCTTCGTGCCGTCCAGCTATGAGGACTGGCGGCGGATCGAATCCGCCGAGGCCAACCGGGGCGCGTCCCACGCGCGGGAACGGATGAAGATCGAGGCCTGGCACGAGCTGCTCGACCTGGTGCAGGCGGAGCGTCCGGGCGGGCCGATCCCGCTCAGCTAGTGCCCCGGCCCTGGTCGAGCGTGTCGAAGCCTGCATCTGCGCGCTCGCCGGCAAGCGGTTTCGACGTAGATCAACCCGCAGTGGTTGCGTTGCTCAACACTCCGTGCGGACGGCCGAGAGCCTTTCGCTGAACAGGTCGAGCGCGACGTCCCGGGCCTGATCCCGGGCGACACATGCCGCTCCGAGCGCCACGACGTCGCCGCCCAATTGTGAGGCGACTATCCGGGGGGCCGGCAAGTCGGTCTCGGCACGAAGCCGCTCGGCGGCTGCGGCGACGGCGTCGCCCAGTCCTGCGGCGGCGCTGCCGCAGACCACGATCAGGTCCGGGTCGTAACAGGAAGCCGCCATCCGGCAGACCTGTCCGAGTCGGCCGGCGACGTCTTCCGCCGCGTCGCAGCAGCCGTCGATCTCACCCACGGCGCCGCGCGCACCGCGGACCGGGCGACCATCGAGGAACACGCCCGGGCGGAGCCGCCGCCGGGCCAGGACGGCGACGAAGTTGTCGTGACCCCGGGCCTCACCCAGTCGGCTTTCCGCGACGGCTGCCAGTGCGGCATCGGTCTCCACCCGCACCGTGGGGAACTCTGTGGCGAACGCGGCACGCAGACCCGCGTTCAAGCCTCGCCACACGCCGCTCGGATGGGTGGGTGAGTCTCCGGCGGCGTCCACCGGCGCTGGAATCCCGACACCCACCCCGATCACATCCGCACGCGAGCGGCCCGCCGCGGCCAGAACGGCATCAACTGCCCGGAATGCCAGCGAACGGCGCTCCTCCGGAGCCAGGACCCGAGCACCGTGCTCACCCCCGCGGGCGGCTGGCTCGATCGCCGTCCGCGCCAGGACGCCGCCGGCCAGGTCGCTGGCGGTCGCCACGAAACTGCGCTCCCCGGCATCGACGCCGACCACCACCCCTGCTTCGGCACGCAGCCGAAAGGACCGAGCCGGACGCCCCGGGCCGGAGTTCTCGGCGGAGGCTCCGGCGGGCAGTTCGCTGACCAGGCCCAGTTCGATCAGCCTGTTCAGCGCGACCAGGGCCGTCGACCGGGTCAGGCCGAGCGCCGCCATCACATGGTCACCACGGAAGACCCCGGCGTCCCACGCGAAGCCGAGGACCGCGGATGTGCTCGCCCGGTGCGATCGGCGATCGAGCGAGTTCATGATCCACCTCGGCCGGACGGCGAAGGCGTCGAGCGACACAGCTTGCGAGGCGCGGGCATCGACGCACGGCCGGCCTGGACCCCGGTGTGGGGATCCAGGCCGGCCGCAGGATCGGCAACGTCCCCGGTCACTTGATGGAGCCGCGGGTCACGCCCGAAATCACCCATCGCTGCGAGAAGATGTAGACCAGCAGCAGCGGAGCCATCGCCATCAAGTACGACGCGAAGGCGACCGTGTAGTCGGTATTGAACTGGCCCTGGAACACATAGTTCGCCAGCGGCAATGTGCGAGCTCCCGGATCGGTCAACACCACCAACGGCAGGATGAAGTCATTCCACGCCCAGACGCAGGTGAGAATGCCGACCGTCGCGTTCATCGGGGTCAACAGCGGGAAGACCACCTTCCAGAACACCTGCCAGGTGGACGCCCCATCGACCCGCGCCGCCTCTTCCAACTCGATCGGGATGGAGCGAATGTAGGCGGTGTAGATGAAGACGTTCAGCGAAAGACCGAACACCGTGTACAAGATGATCAGACCCGCCTGGTTGTCCAGGCCGAGCAGCGCTGATTGCTTCACCACGGGCAGCATGATGATCGGGAACGGAATGAACATGGCGGCCAGCAGGTAGAAGTAGACCCCCTTGAAGAAGGGACGTTCCAGCTGCCGAGCCAGCGCATAGGCGACCACCGAGTTGGTCAGCAGGGTGAACACGACCGAGAACACGGTGATCACTGCCGTATTCAGTGCGGCACGCGCGAAGTTCGTCCGCTCCCACGCCTCGGCGAAGTTCTCCCAGCGAATACTGGTCGGCAGTTCGAACCCGGTGCCACCAGCAAGCTGATCCGGTGACTTCAGGGCGACCACGATCGCCAGATAGAGCGGCACCAGGATGGTCAGCGAGCAGACCGCCATCAGCGCGGTGACCCACCAGTTGATCTTTCTGGTGTCGTCGTCAGCGGCGGCGGCACGCCTGCGGCGCCGCGGCTTGGTCATCGTTGCGGTAGTCATCAGAAGTCCGCCTCTCCGCGCTGTAGAACCTTGGCCTGGAACAGCGACACCAACGTGATGACCACGAAGAAGATCACCGCGTTCGCCGTCTGGTAGGCGAACTCACCGCCGGAGAAGCCGCCCTTGAAGATGAGCAGGGTGACCGACTCGGTGGCCGTGCCCGGGCCGCCGTTGGTCAACGCCACCACATGGTCGAAGACCTGCAGGAATCCCTTCAGGCTGAGCACCATGTTGATGGTGAAATAGGCGCTGATCATCGGGAAGGTGATCGAGGTGAACTGCCGCCAGGCGGACGCACCGTCCAGCGACGCCGCCTCGTACAACTCGAAGGGAATGGTCTGCAGGCCGGACAGGTAGATGATGATGGCGAAGGCACAGGCCTGCCATACCGCCAGCACGACGATGGCCGTCCACGCCCAGGTCGGGTCGGTCAGGATGTTGTCCCGGAACAGTGGGATGCTGACCAGGATCTTCGGCAATGAGTTGGCGAAGATGAACTGGAAGACGTAGCCGACGATCAGGATCGCCAGCACGTAGGGCACGAAGAAGATTCCCCGGAACACGTTGCGCCCGACGATCTTGGCGTTGAGCCCCATGGCGATCGCCAGCGAGATGACGTTGGTCAGGATCGTGGCGACCAGGGCGAACCCGAACGAGAAGCCGTAGGCATGCAGCACCCGATCGTCCTGGAAGATGTTGATGTAGTTGGAGAACCCGATGAAGTCCCAGCTTCCGTATCCCGCGTAGTTCGTGAAGCTGAAGAAGATTCCGGCCAGCACCGGCAGGGTGTGGAAGAAGGCGAACAGCGCCACTGCCGGCCACACCATCCAGTAGTAGGTCGAGAGGGCCCCGCCCCGCCGGGGTCGCGGCGCGGCAGTCGTAGTGGCCGCACTGTCAGTCATGGTCGTCATCTCACTTTCCGCTCTGTGGCACGGTGCGGGCAGCCACCTTGCGCCACTCGTTGTCGAGGGTGGCCAGGGCAGCCGCGGAGTTGCCGTCGAACAGGGCCTGTTGCACGGTCGCGGCCAGCGGGATGCTCGGCGGAATCTGGTGATCGATGAACCCGGTGATCCGACCCTTGTCGAAGAACGGCTTCACTGATTGCAGGGCGGGTTCCGGGCTCAATTGCGCGCCCTTGACCGACGGCACCATGTTCTGGGACGCGGCAAGCTTCTCGATCACGTCCTTCTCGAAAAGGAAGTGGACGAACTTCAGCGACTCCTCCAGGTGCGGGGTGTTGCGACCGATGGTCACGGTGACGTCGACGCCGGTTACCAGTAGCCGGTCGTCGGCTCCACCGGTTGCGGGCGGGTAGGGGAAGATCGCGGCCCGAACATCGGGATTGATCTCCTTGATCGGGCTGAGCGCCCAGATGCCTTGCATGAGCATCGCAACCTCGCCGTTGGCGAACGCCGCATTTCCGTCGTCGTAGGTGCGCCCTCGGTAGCCCTCTTGGGCATAGCTGAAGAGCTTCTGCTGCTGGTCCATGACCCCGGCGAAGTCCTTCGAGAAGGACACCGGCGAGTCGGGGCCCACATTGGTGCCCTCCGCCCGCAGCTTGTCGAAGAACCCTGCGGCGCCCTGGTAGCCACCGAGCCCGTTGAAGGACGGCATGGTCGTCCAGGAGTCGGCGAGGGTGCCGTAGAACGGGGTCACGCCCGCCGCCTTCAGCTTGTCGCAGACCTCGATCAATTCGGCCCACGTGGTCGGGACCTGGATGTTGTGCTCGGCGAAGATCTTGGTGTTGTACAGAATTCCGTTGGCGTTGTTGATGTAGCCCAGCGAGTTGATCTCACCCTTGGCATTGCCGAGATCGGCCAGGATCTCCTGGACCGCCGGGTTGATCGTCTGCACGACCGGGTCGCCGGTGAAGTCGTGGAAGACGCCCGCTTCGGCCAGGCCACCGAAGTTGGCGCCCGCGTTGAGGGTGATCACATCCGGCGCACGGTCCTTCACCAACAGCGTGCGAATGGTGGTGTCGGCATCTGCGACCTGGTTCTGCACCACCTTGATGTCGGGGTTCCGGGCCTCGAACTCCGCGATGATGTCGTTGAACGCATTCAGCGCCTCGCCCTTGAATTGGAAGAAGTTGAGTGTGGTCACCCGGTCCTCGGGCCGGCTGCAGCCGGCCAGTGTCGCCGCCAGCAAGGTAGCCACGAGGGCGGCGACTAGCCCTCGCCAGCGTGGTCTCGGAAGTCTCATTGATGCGCCTCCTCGCGCGATCGTGTTCGTCGTCGGGGCTGGACGGAGGGCCGCAGCTCCTCGGCGACCGCAATCCACGGGTGGCGCACGGCAGCCGACGGGCGGAACGCTACACGAGTAGACTCGAACGCTGCAATACCCGCCATAGGGCCACGGAACACGACTAGGCACCTGACAAGCGGACCTTGTCAATTCGTGTAGATTCCTGATTCGGTAGACTGCACCCGCACCGGTCCAGCCGGTCACGCCCTCAACGACGCGGAAGGAAGCCGGATGACCGCCAACAACCAGGCCAGGGTGGTCACCCGTGCCGACGTGGCGCGCCTCGCCGGAGTCAGCAGTGCGGTGGTCAGCTACGTGGTCAACGACGGCCCTCGACCAGTGGCCGCAGCCACAGCCGAACGCGTCAGACAGGCGATCGAAACGCTGGGCTACCGGCCGAACAGCAATGCCCGCGCACTGCGCCGCGGTGTCGGCGACACGATCGGGCTAGTGCTTCCCGACTCCAGCAACCCGTTCTTCGCCGAGCTCGCGCTGCAGATCCAGCAACTTGCCGCGGCTGCGGGCCGGGCCGTTCTCGTCGCCTCTACGACGGGCAATCAGCGGCACGAGCTGCGGGTGATCGAGGACCTGCTGAGCCGGCAGGTCGAGGGCCTCATCGTGCGCAGCGACGCGGCACACCGCGATCCCTTCGCGAATGTCCGGGCGGACGTCCCGGCCGTCCTGCTGGACACCATGGTCGCCATCCCGGGGCGGTTCTCGGTGGGCACCGACCTGCGCCAAGGCGCCGACATGCTGGTCGAGCACCTGATGACCGAGCACGGTCTCACCTGCGTCGGCCTGATCATGGGCGAGGACCGCAGCGGTCTCGCCGACCCCCGCGAACTCGGCTGGCGCGATGCCCATCGCCGCCACGGCCTGCCCGAGAGCCCGATCGCCCGGGGGGTGTTCAGCCGCGCGGGCGGCTATGCGGCGACCCAGCGGATGCTCGCGGCGGGCAAGCTACCCGAGGCGATCTTCGCGTCGTCCGATATCCAGGCCATCGGGGTCCTGCGCGCGCTCCACGAGGCGGGCATCCGGATACCCGACGACCTCGCCGTGGTCAGCTTCGACGGCACGATCGAATCCGAGTACTCGTGGCCGCCGCTGACGGTCGCACGTCAGTCGATCGCGGAGATCGCCGCCGAGGCATTCCGGTTGATCATCACCGGGGAGACCGACGAACCGTTCCGACTATTCCCAGCCGAACTGGTAATTCGGCACTCCTGCGGGTGCGTGGCGCCCACCACATCATCTCGACTCGAAAGCGAGCCCTCGTGACCACAGCTCACCGCGACCAAGACGAGCCCGTTGTCGACGCCTTCATCGCGATGCGGGCCTCGGGCGTGTCCGTCGTCCTCGACGTGACCGGCGGGCGACTCCCCACGATCGTGCACTGGGGCGCCGACCTCGGCGAGATCACCTACCCAGAGGTCGAAGCGCTCGTCCGGGCATCCCTGGCTCCGGTGGCGTCGCAGCTGCCCGACGAACCGACCGGCCCGTCGATGCTGGCCGAGCACTGGACGGGTTGGGTCGGAAGGCCCGGGCTGCGTGGGTCCCGGCACGGCCGGGACTGGTCGCCGCGGTTCCGGACCATCGCTGTGCGGGTCGACGGGGCGGAGGTCACCGGCGGGCTGGCGGTGACCGGGGCCGGCGTCGTCGGAGTGGACGCCGTCGACCGTTCCGCCGGACTCGGGCTCTCCCTGACCGTCGAGCTCCTGCCCAGCGGTCTGCTCCGCAGCCGCGCCACGCTGACCAACCTGGCCGACGACAGCTACCAGTTGGAGGACCTGGTGCTGACCTACCCGGTGCCGCAATCAGCCACCGAACTCCTCGACCTGGCCGGGCGGTGGACCAAGGAGCGGGTGCCGCAGCGCCGCGCCTTCAGCGTCGGCACCCACCTGCGCGAGAACCGCAAGGGGCACACCGGGCACGACTCCGCCTACCTGCTGCACGCCGGAACGCCGGGTTTCACCTTCAACCACGGCGAGGTCTGGTCCGTCCATGCCGCCTGGAGCGGAAATCACACCCACTACGCCGAACGGTTGTACACCGGCGACCAGGTCCTCGGCGGGGGCGAGCTGCTGCTGCCCGGCGAGATCGTTCTGGGGCGGGGCGAGAACTACACCACGCCCTGGCTGTACGGCTCTTACGGCATCGGCCTGGACGCCGTCGCCCGGCACTTCCACAGCTTCCTCCGCGCCCGGCCGAACCATCCCTCGGTTGACCGCCCGGTGACGCTCAACGTCTGGGAGGCGGTCTATTTCAATCACGACCTGGACAAGCTGCTCGCGCTGGCCGACGCCGCGGCGTCCGTGGGGGTGGAGCGCTTCGTCCTCGACGACGGCTGGTTCGGGGCGCGGCGCGACGACCATGCCGGCCTGGGCGATTGGACCGTTTCCCGCGACGCATGGCCCGACGGCCTGCACCCGCTGATCAACCGGGTCAACGAGTTGGGCATGCAGTTCGGCCTGTGGTTCGAGCCCGAGATGATCAACATCGACTCGGACGCCGCCCGGGCCCATCCCGACTGGGTGATGGCCACCGGTGGGCGCCTGCCCGTCGAGTCACGCTTCCAGCAGGTGATCAACCTTGGCATTCCCGAGTGCTACCGGTTCATCAGGGACGGGATGATGGCGATGCTCGACGAGTACCCCATCGCCTACATCAAGTGGGACCACAACCGTGACCTGATCGATGCCGGCACCGCCCCGACCGGCCGGCCCGGCGTCCATGCGCAGACGCTCGCCTTTTACCGCCTGGTGGATGAGTTGAAGGCCGCCCATCCCGGACTGGAGATCGAGTCGTGCTCCTCCGGCGGCGGCCGGGTCGACATCGAGGCCGTCCTGCACACCGACCGGATCTGGGTGTCGGACTGCATCGACCCGCTGGAGCGCCAGCAGATGAACCGCTGGACCCAGCAGTTGCTGCCGCCCGAGTTGCTCGGCTCGCATATCGCGTCCGGTGCCTCGCACACCACCGGGCGTTCCCACTCCCTCGGTTTCCGGGCGGCGTCGGCGGTGTTCGGCCATCTCGGGATCGAGTGGGACCTGACCAAGGCCAGTGCGTCCGAGCTCGTCGAACTTGGCGCCTGGGTCGGCCTCTACAAGGAACATCGCTCGCTGCTGCTGGGCGGGGACCTGGTCCGGATCGACATTCCCGACGACACCATCGCGGGACACGGCGTGGTCGCACCCGACCAGAGCCGGGCGATTTACTCCTTCGCCGAGCTGGGACGTCCCGCCGTCGTCTTCCGCGGTCGGCTTCCGTTGCCGGGGTTGGATCCGGAGCGGCGGTACCGAGTCACCCCGCTGATGCTCGATCACGCCCCGGTTGAGCGGGCCCCTCAGTGGTGGGGCGTGCGGGCGGAGATCGGAGAAGGCGACCTGGCGCAGCGGCTGGACGCCCTCGCGCACGGCCTGGGACAGACCATGCATCCGACCGATGACTTCGGCGTCGAGCTGAGCGGCGCCGCCCTTGCCGCGGTCGGTCTGGCTCATGCCCCTTGCTTCCCCGAGACCGCCGTCCTGTATCTCGCCGAGGCGGTCGACTGAAGCCCTGAAGCGCCGGTTGCAGCGTCGATCGGCGCTGTCTCCGCGCCCGGAGGACTACGCCGAGGCGTAGCCCTCCGGGTTCGCGGACTGCCAGCGGACGGTGTCGGCGCAAGCCTGATCGAGACCCCTCTCGGCGACCCAGCCGAGCTCGTCGCGGGCCTTGCTGACGTCGGCGTAGGACGCCGCCACGTCGCCGGGCCGCCTGGCGACCACGGTGTAGGGGATGGTGACCCCGGAGGCCTCCTGGTACGCCTTGATCACCTCGAGCACCGAGAGCGGCCGTCCGGTCCCCAGGTTCCAGACGTAGCAACCGGTGGTGTCTTTGATCCGGTCGAGGGCGGCCAGGTGGCCCTCGGCGAGGTCGACGACGTGGATGTAGTCGCGCAGCCCGGTGCCGTCCGGCGTGGGGTAGTCGTCGCCGAACACCTGCAGGCCGGTGCGTCGCCCGGCGGCGACCTGTGCCACGAAGGGCAGCAGGTTGTTGGGGACACCCTTGGGGTCCTCACCGATCCGGCCCGATTCGTGCGCCCCGATCGGGTTGAAGTAGCGCAGCACCGCCACCGCCAGCGACGGATCAGCCGCCGCGGCATCGGCCAGGATCTGCTCGATCATGTGCTTGGTGTGACCGTAGGGGTTGGTGGCACCGGTCGGGGCGTCCTCGGTGAACGGCGGCTCGGACGCGCTACCGTACACCGTCGCCGAGCTGCTGAAGACGATCCGCGCACAGCCGTGCGCGGCCATCGTCTCCAGCAGCGTGACGGTGGCGGCGACGTTCTCGCGGTAGTAGAGCAGCGGCAACCGGGTGGACTCACCGACCGCCTTGCGGCCGGCGAAATGGATCACCGCGTCCGGCTGGAAACGGGTGAAGATCCCGTCGAGCGTGGCCGCGTCCCCGACGTTGGCCTCCACGAAATCCGCTGCCCGCCCAGCCAGCTCGGCGACCCTGCGCAGGGACTCCGGTGAGCTGTTGGACAGGTCGTCCACCACCAGGACGTCGTGGCCTTCCGCCAGCAACTCCACCGTGGTGTGCGAACCGATGTAACCGGCGCCGCCGGTGACCAGAACACGCATGCAGATCCTCTTCCTTACCGCTGAACCGCCCACCGTGGGCAGCCTCAGTGTCCGCTGGGCCGATCCGAGGGCGGAGCCGAGGCATCCACCACGACGGGCTTGAGCTTCGCCCACACCATGAATACCCCGCCGGCCACGAGCAGACCGATACCGGTGATCAGGTTGGCATTGATTCCGCCGGTCTTCTCAAGTTCCGGATCCGCGAACATGCCCATGAGCGTGAGCACGACCCCGTAGATGAGAAGCAACAGGCCGATGAAGTTCCGGATGTCGTACATTCCGGCACCCTTGGTGGTAGCCGCCTTGTCTGTATTCGAAGACATAATAACGTCCTTCCTGTCGTGCCTGGATTACAGGGCGAAGTTGAGTACGATCACCATGGCCAGCGCTATCCCCGCCAGGGGCAGCGTGCGCCGATACCAGGGCATCAGCTTCTCGTTCGGATCGACCAACTGCTCCTTCGGAGTCTCCGAGTACACCAAGCCCACCAGCAGTTCGGCCGGCTTCGGCTTGCTGACCAGCGATACTGCGATGCTCACAACGATATCGACCAGGAATCCGATCGAGGCGGCCAGGAAGGCCGTCCCCTGCCCGGGCAGGTCGAACACGCCCCACTGGTTCAGCAGCCAGGTGAAGATGGCACTGACCGTGCCCGCGACCAGACCGATCCAGCCGGCCGCCGGCGTCATCCGCTTCCAGAACATGCCGAGGATGAAGGTGGCGAACAGCGGCGCGTTGAAGAACCCGAAGAGGGTCTGCAGGTAGTCCATGATGTTCCGGAAACCGGACGCGATCAGGGCCGTGAAGATCGCGACGCCGGTGGCGACGAACGTCGCGATGCGACCCATCCGGACGTAGTAGGCGTCGTCGCGGTCCTTGACCACATACCGCTGCCAGATGTCCACGCTGAACACGGTGTTGAAGGCGGAGACGTTGGCCGCCATGCCGGCCATGAAGGCCGCCAGCAGACCGGTGATCGCCAGGCCCACCAGACCGTTGGGCAGCAGGTCACGCATCAACAGCAGCAGTGCGTCGTTGTAGGTGACACCCTCCCCGGATGAACCTCCGGGCGGCGATCCCCCGTTCTTGAGTTGTGCAATCTCCACCACCAGCACCCCGGCGAGCATGCCGGGCACGATGGTCAGGAAGGGCACGAACATCTTGGGGAAGGCACCGATGATCGGGGTCTTCCGGGCGGCCGACATCGACTCCGAGGCCATGGCGCGCTGCACCTCGACGAAGTTCGTCGTCCAGTAACCGAACGAGAGCACGAAGCCCAGGCCGAAGACGATGCCGACGACGGACATCACCGGATTGTCGAAGCCCGAGAGCGCCTGGCCAGGCCAGGAGTTGAGCTGCTCGGCAGCCGGCGGGACCCCGGCCTCGGGAGGCGCAGCAGCGGCGGCTGCGGTGATCTTGTCGACCATGCCCTGCCAGCCGCCGGCCTGATGCAGGCCCAGCAGCACCAGCGGCAGCAGCGAGGCGATGATCACGAAGAACTGCAACACCTCGTTGTAGATGGCCGCGGACAGGCCGCCGAAGCTGATGTAGGACAGCACGACGACGGCCGCGATGATCAGCGCCACCCAGAGCGGCCAACCCAGCAGGGCATGCACGATGCTGCCCAGCAGGTAGAGGTTGATGCCCGCGATCAGCAACTGTGCCAAGGCGAACGAAATCGAGTTCACCAGGTGGGCGCCCACGCCGAACCGGCGGAACATGAACTCGGGAACCGAGCGCACCTTGGACCCGTAGTAGAACGGCATCATCACGACGCCGAGGAAGAGCATGGCCGGAATGGCGCCGATCCAGAAGTAGTGCACGGTCGGCAGACCGATCTCGGCGCCGGTTGCCGACATGCCCATGATCTCGACGGCCCCGAGGTTGGCCGAGACGAAGGCAAGACCGGTGACCCACGCGGGCAGCGACCTGCCGGACAGGAAGAAGTCGAGGGAGCCGGAGACCTGGCGTTTCGCCATGAATCCGATCCCGAGAACGAATACGAAGTAGGTGGCCAGGATGACGTAGTCGACCGCGTTGGCCTGGAGGAGTGTCTCCATGGAGTTCCCTCTCTTTGACTGGACTGATCCCGCCCGAGAGAAGTCACCGTAACGATGTTTGCGTCACCAGCACCGTTCTCGGCCGATGACGCCCCTCGCCCCGTTGGGAGGTTCATGTTTGCGTCACCATCTGTGACACGAGTCGATGTTGACCGACGTCCACGGCTGTGTCAAGGTGATCGGCAGAAGGGGTGTTGACGCAAACATCGTAGGTTGCGATCCCCACCCCGGGACGCGACCGAATGCGACACGACGAAGGAGTCGGATGAGCGAGTGGCAGCAGGCATGGCTGGAGCCGGACGGCATCCAGGCCGCCCAGGAGTTGTTCCGGAAGGCGTTCGACGCCGAACCGCAGGGGGTGTGGGCGTCCCCGGGCCGGGTGAATCTGATCGGCGAACACACCGACTACAACGGCGGACTCTGCCTGCCGATCGCACTCCCGCACCGAACCTACGTCGCGCTGTCCCGGCGCACCGACGACCGGGCCCGGCTGGCGACCGGACTTGACCACGGGAACACCTGGTCGGGCGGACTCGGCGACATCGCACCCGGCTCGGTGAGTGGGTGGGTCGGCTACTGCGGTGGCCCGGCGTGGGCGCTGCGCGACGCCGGGGTCGACGTGCCTGGCTTCGACGCAGCCATTGCGTCCTGCGTCCCGCTGGGTGCCGGGCTCTCGTCGTCGGCCGCGGTTGAGTGCGCCGTCGGGCTGGCCCTGGCCCATGTCGCGGGAGCTCGTCAGGACGCCGATGACGCCGGCCGCGCCTGGCTGGCGGAGGTCTGCGTGCGGGCAGAGAACGAGGTCGCCGGGGCGCCCACCGGCGGCATGGACCAGGCCGCCTCGCTACGCACCCGCGCCGGCCACGCCCTGCTGCTCGACTGCCGGGACGGCTCGGTGGAGCAGGTGCGATTCGACCTGGAAGCCGCCGGGCTGGACCTGCTGGTGATCGATACCCAGGCCAGCCACTCGCTGGCCGACGGCCAGTACGGCGCCCGCCGGGCCAGTTGCGACGCCGCAGCCCGTGCGCTCGGCGTGCCGACCCTGCGCGAGGTGTCCGACCTCGACGCCGCACTGGCGGCGCTGGACGACGAGGTGACCCGGCGACGAGTGCGCCATGTCGTGACCGAGATAGCCCGGGTCGGCGACTTCGTCGCGGCCGCCCGGGCCGGCGACTGGTCGCGGGCCGGCGGGCTGATGAACGCGTCCCACGACTCGCTGCGCGACGACTACGAGGTCAGCTGCGTCGAACTCGACGTGGCGGTCGACGCGGCCCGCGCTGCCGGCGCCCTCGGCGCTCGGATGACCGGCGGCGGCTTCGGTGGCAGCGCGATCGCTCTGGTCCGGGCCGAGGACGCCGAGACTGTCGCGCACGCCGTCCTCGAGGCGGCCCGCGGGCACGGGCTGGTGACCCCGGTCATTCATCGGGCCACGCCGTCCGCGCCGGGCGGCTGCCTGATTGAGCCGTAAGGAAACGCTCGCTGCCAGCTCCATCCCGTTCAGATCCAGGAGACCCCGATGAGTGAGCACGGTCTACAGCAGGCGGTCCAGAAGATGCGTTCCGCGGGCGTCGACGAGACCGCCGTCACCGTCTTCGCGCACTACTACCGAACCCTCGAGGACGGTGCCACCGGCCTGATCCGGGAACAGGACGTCGACCCGCTCACCGACCTCATGCAACTGAACGAGATCGAGACGACACCCGCCGAGGAGGCGTCCGCGCTCGACAAGACCGCCCTGATCCGGCTCAACGGCGGGCTGGGCACGTCCATGGGCATGGCGCGGGCCAAGTCGTTGCTGCCGGTTCGCGACGGCAAGTCGTTCCTCGACCTGATCGTCGAACAGGTGCGCTACGCCCGCTCGCGCAGTGGAGCGCGGCTCCCCCTGCTGTTGATGAACTCATACCGCACCCACGACGACAGCCTGACGGCCCTCAGCGCGTACCCCGATCTGCAGGTCGGCGACCTACCGCTGGACTTCCTGCAGAACGCCGAGCCGAAGATCCTGGCCGGTGATCTCACCCCGGCATCGTGGCCGGCGGACCCGTCCCTGGAGTGGTGCCCGCCGGGCCATGGCGACATCTATCCGGCATTGCTCGGCAGCGGGCTGCTCGAACGACTATTGGAGCAGGGCTACCGCTACGCGGCGTCGGCCAACAGCGACAACCTCGGCGCCGCACCCGACGGCCGCATCGCGGCCTGGTTCGCCGCCACCGGGGCCCCCTACGCGGCGGAGGTCTGCCTGCGCACACCGGCCGACGTCAAGGGCGGCCATCTGGTCGTCCGGAAACGGGACCGTCAGTTGATCCTGCGCGAGACCGCGCAGACCGCGCCGGACGAGATGCGCTACTTCACCGACGGTGATCGCCATCCCTACACCCACACCAACAACCTCTGGTTCAACCTGGAAGCCCTGCACCGCGCGCTCGTGGAGCGCAAGGGCGTCCTCGGCCTGCCCCTCATCCGCAATGAGAAGACCCTCGACCCGACCGATCCCACCTCACCGAAGGTCTACCAACTCGAGACCGCGCTCGGCGCCGCCATCGAGACCTTCCGGGGGGCGACCGCCATCGCAGTGGGGCGCGACCGGTTCCTGCCCGTCAAGACCACCAACGACCTGCTGCTGCTGCGGTCGGACGTCTACCGGGTGGAGGCCGACGCCGTCCCCCGACTCACCGCCGGGGCGGCCCCACTGATCGACCTCGACCCTCGCTACTACCGGACCATCACCGACTTCGAAGCCCGATTCGCCGCGGGTGCACCGTCACTGCGACAAGCCGATCAACTGCGTGTCCGCGGTGACTGGACCTTCGGGGCCGACGTCGTGCTGAGCGGCGCCGTGGCGCTCGACGACCCCGGACGGCCCACGCACATTCCGGACGGCGCCCAGCTGCCCTGACCATGCCGCTGGCCGGCCGGTTTCCGAGTGTTCCCGCCGTACGCCAGACTAGGCCCGCAAGGGCGGTCGCCCGGGCGTCCGCACCACAATCGCCGGAACAACCGGTGGACGGACGACGGGCCGGGCGCCAGGGATCGAAAGGTGACGACTGTGCAGGATGCGCGGAGCACGCGTCGAGTCCGCGCGCAGGACGTCGCCACCCTGGCCGGGGTCTCGCCGCAGACGGTGTCCCGGGTGGTCAACGGCGCCTCCAACGTGCGTCCGGAAACCCGGGAGCGCGTGCTGGAGGCTATGACGAAGCTGGGCTACGCGCCCAGCCAGGCGGCCCGCGCCTTGCGTTCCGGCGCCATGGAGACCCTCGGGGTCGCCGTCCACCACCTGGCCCGCACCGGCGAGGCACGAATCATGGACGCCGTTGCCCGGACGGCGCACAGGCGCGGCTACTCAGTCACCCTGCTGGACGCGTCCAGCGAGGACGTGGGCGACATGAACCGGGCTCTGCAGCACCTGGGGCATGACATCGCGGGGCTGGTCTTGCTGAGTCTGGAGACCGCGGACGTCGAACGGATGCAGGTCCCGGCCCATCTGCCGGTGGTGGCTGCCGACAGCCGCGATCTGCGGCATCCATCGGTGGGGTTCGATCAGCGCGGCGGCGCCCACTTGGCCGTGGCGCACCTGCTGGGGCTCGGCCATCCGACCGTGCACTTGCTGGCGGGCCCAGCCACATCGCTCCAAGCCAAGGAACGCGAGGAAGAGTGGCGCAAGTCGCTGGAGGCGGCCGGCAGGTACCTGCCGGAGCCGATTCACGGTGACTGGTCACATGCTTCCGGCTACGACATCGGCCGGCGGCTGGCGGCGGACCCCGATGTCACAGCCGTGTTCGCCGCCAACGACGAGATGGCCGCCGGGCTGCTGCGCGCGTTGCACGAGGCTGGCCGCAAGGTTCCCGACGACGTGTCGGTCGTTGGTTTCGACGACATCCTCGGCGGCTACCTGTGGCCTCCATTGACCACGGTCCACCAGGATTTCGAGTCGATGGGCGAGAACCTGGTGCGGGTTCTGTTGCAGCAACTCGACCCCGGCAGATTCGCAGCCGAACCAGCCACCGCCATCATCCCGGCCCGGCTCGTGGTCAGGGCCAGCACGGCAGCCCCTCCCGGTCGGTAGATGCGCGGTGCCAGAGATGGCGTTGCAGATCGTCGGCCGGGGCGTCGCAGCCCGGGAGATGATTGATCGGCGGTTCGGTAGGGATCAACCAGCGGCGTCTTCGTAGCCGCTGCCCATCCGGTGCACTGCGAGCGTGCTGATCGAGGCCGTCCCGGCCTCGCTGAACACCTCGACCGACCGCTCGCCCTCGCCCGGGAAAACCAGCGAACTCATCACCCCGCGGCCATCGTCGAAGAACACCTCCACGCTGCCCGCGTCCAGCAGGACGCGCATCCGCAGCACACCGCCGGCCGCCGGGGCGCTGCGGTAGCCGCGCTGGCCGGCGCCGGAGCGGTGCCGGTCGACCACGACTCGGCCGGTCTGGACGTCGTAGGCGATCAGGGTCTCGTCGCCGCCGGCGGTCTTGTGGACAGCGAGTCCGACGCGTTCGGCGGTGCTCGCCGTCAGGTCGATCTCGATGTCGATCTCGCCCGCCGTCAGATCGGCGGCGACTATCCGGGATTCCTCGTCAGCGAGCTCCAGCGCCCCATGGTGCACGGTGCCGGTGCGCAGCGCTTCGAGCTCCGCGACCGGCCACATGGTCAGCGTGTGGTCGGCGGTCAGCCCCAGCTCGCGCGGCACCGTCAGCTGGGAGCACCAGCCGTCCGCCTGGGACGGCATCGGCTGGTCCGGGCCACCGCCCATCCAGCCGAGCAGCAGACGCCGGCCGTCCGGCGCCTCGAAGGTCTGCGGCGCATAGAAGTTGCCGCCGGAATCCAGCTCGGCGTGCTCGGCGATCACCTCGAAGTCGTCGCCGGGCTGCCAGTTCCCCACCACGTAGCCGACGTTGTGGATGTTGCGCCGCTGGTAGCCGTCCGGGCGGGCCCGCATCGGGCAGTACAGCAGCACCCAGGCGTCGCCGAGCGGGAAGAAGTCCGGGCATTCCAGCATGAACGTGCCGGGAAGCGACGACCGGTACAGCACCCGGTCGAAACGCCAGTCGATCATGTCGTCGGAGTCGTAGAGCCAGACCTCGCCCTGGTGGTCGGGGGTACCGACGCCCACCACCAGATACCAGGTGTCGCCCTGCCGCCACACCTTGGGATCACGGAACTGCGGGATGCCGTCCGGATTGTCGATCAGCACCCCGGTCTTGTCGAAGTGGACGCCGTCGCTACTGGTGGCGAGCATCTGGCGTTGGTGGACGCCGTCGATGAAGTCGACGCCGTTGTCCCAGACGTGCCCGGTGTAGTAGACGTACAGGTCACCCGATTCGGAGACGACGGCCGAGCCGGAGAACACGCCGTCGCGGTCGCCGGGCAGGCTGGGAGCCATCGCGATCGGTTCGCGGCGCCAGGTGATCAGGTCGGCGCTGCTCACGTGGCCCCAGTGCATCAACCCCCAGTCGACGCTGTATGGAGAGTGCTGGAAGTACACGTGGTAGCGGCCGTTGTAATAGCACAAGCCGTTCGGATCGTTGATCCAGCCGGCCACCCCGGCGATGTGGAACCGCGGGTACCAGCGGTCGTTGCGCGTGGTCGCCAGGGCGCCGACCGCGGCTTCCGCCCGCTGCAAGGAATCGCTCATGCTGTCAGCCATGCTCTGCTCCCAGACCAGATAGTTGTGTGGATCGGACGCCACGATGCCCGCCACCGCGATGGTGACGGGCATCGCAAGGAGTGCGCTACTTGCCGGCGCCTGCGGTGAGGCCCTCGCGAAGGGGCTTCTGACCGAAGATGAACACCAGCAGTGCCGGGATCATCGAGATGATGACACCAGCCAGCACGGTCGAGACCGAGCCGCTACCGAGCTTGCCCTGCAGCGACACCAGGCCGAGCGGAAGGGTGAAGTTCTGCTCGCTGATCGTCATGATCAATGGCCGGAAGAACTCGTTCCAATGGTAGTTGAACGCGAGAATTCCGACGATCGCCAAACCAGGCGTCGACAGCGGCAGATAGATGCTGAAGAAGGTCTTCCACGGACCGGCACCGTCGATCTCGGCGGCTTCACCGAGTTCGGCGGGCAGACCCATGAAGTACTGCCGCATCAGGAAGGTGCCGAACGCCGTCGGCAGTGCCGGAATGATCAGCGCCAGCAGCGTGTCGGCCAGCCCCATGCCACGAATCAGCATGAACACCGGGACGATGGTCACCTGCATCGGCACCATCATCGTGGCCAGCACCACGGCGAACAGGGCGTTCTTGCCGCGGAAATCGAACCGGGCGAACACGTAACCCGCCATCGCCGCGCTGATCATCTGGCCGGCAGCCACCAGCACGGTGACCAGTGCGGTGTTCCACACGTACAACCAGACCGGGATCTTCTCGAACACGTCGGCGAACGCGCTGAAGCCGGGGGTGACCTCGTGGGTGACCGGATCCTGCGGGTTGAGTGCTGCATACAGCGTCCAAACCACGGGTCCCAGCGTGAGGAACACGCCGAGGGCGAGCACCAGATATTTGGCAAACGTTCCGAGCCCCGACAGCGGGGATCGGGTTTTCACTGCGTCAATATTGCTCATGGAAACCTCACCCGTAGAAGACGTAACGCTTGCTCAACTGGAACTGCAGACCAGTGACCAGCATGATCAGGAGAGTCAGCACGATGCCGACGGCCGATGCCCCGCCGAAATCAAGCTGCCGGAAGGCCGACTCGTAGATCACCATCACCGCGGTCCGCGTTTCGTCGCCGGGGCCGCCACGGGTAAGAACCCACGGCTGATCGAAGATCTGCAGCGCGCTGATGATCGCCATCACGGACGCCACCAGCATCGTCGGGCTGATCAGCGGAAGGGTGATGTGCCGGAACTGGGGCCAACCCACCACACCGTCGATCGACGACGCCTCGTACACCTCTTTCGGAATACCGGCGACGCCGCCGATGAACATCAAGAAGGTGAAGCCGAAGTTCTGCCACACGTAGACCAGCAGCACCACGACCTTGGCACCCATGCCGGTGGTCAGCCAGCCGACCTTGCCGATGCCGATCCAGGTGAGGAACTGGTTGACCAGGCCGAACTCGTAGTTGAACAGGTAGGCCATGATCAGCGACACCGACGCCGCCGACAGGATCAGCGGGAAGAACAGTGCCGAACGGAAGAACGTGCGCAGCCAGTCGGGCATCTTGGACTGCACCAGGATGGCCAGCCCCAGAGCGACCGCCAGCTGCACGATGACGGCGGCGATCACGAATCCGATGGTGTTCAGGAAGGACACCCGGATCGTCGGGTTCACCACCATCTGGGTGAAGTTGTCGATACCGACAAACTCGGGATTCGTGATGATATCCCAGCGGAAGAACGCCAGGACCACGGAGCCGATGATCGGCACCACGCTGAACAGACCCAGCCCGATCACCGTGGGAGCAAGGAAAACCCAGACGAGTGCCCGGTTCTTCTTTCGAGGATTTGATTCGGACATCAGCGTCCCTTCAGTGCGAATTCGAGGTCACGCTGCATCAGATCGAGACCAGGCTTCACGCCGCCCGGCCCGTTCATGATCGTATTGACCACATTCTTGAGCAGCGCCGATTCCACTGCCGCCTGCTGCGGCGGGGCGGGCATCGGACCGGTCGTGGGGAACTTGATCAGCGTGTCGTAGAAGACTTCCCAGTGCTTGGGGCCGACCCCGGCGCCGTACAGCTTGTCGTTCAGCGACTTGCGCGGCAGCGACGAATCCGGCTTGTTGTGGGCGATCGACATGCCCTCGACCGAGACGCAGTACTTCAGCCATTCCCAGGCCTCGTCCTTGCGCTCCGAGATGTCCATGATCGCGTAGCCGCCGGCGCCGAACTGGTGCCGCTGGCCGTTCATCGCCGGGAAGTACGTGACGTCGTAGGCATCGTTGGCGACGCCGGCTTCCTTCAGGCCCTGGACCCAGAACCCACCCGCCGGTGTCATACCCACCGCACCGGTCGAGAACAGCGCGACCAACTCGTTGCCGCCACCCTGGGCCGGGTTCGCCGCCAATCCCTCGCTGACCAGCTGCTGCAGCACCGAGAAGCTCTCGACGGAGGCCGGGGTGTTCGCGGCGGCGTTCTCCCACAGGTAACCGCCGCCGCGCGGGGTCTCCTTGGGGTAGAAGCGCGGCCAGAACCACTCGCCACCGGGCGCCTTCTGCTCGGTGAGGAAGCTGGTCTTGTTGATGTAGAGCCACGGCACGACGCCGCCCCACAACCGGTTGTTCCAGAAGTAGGGCAGGAAGGTGCCGGAGTTGCCCTTCTTCATCGCCCGGGCGAGGGTGAAGAAGTCGTCGACCGTCCAGTTGTCGTTCGGCCGTTCCATCCCGGCCCGCTGCAGTGCCGTGGAGTTGTAGAACACGTTGGCCGCGTTGAAGTTGTCCGGCAACTGGAAGAGGCTGCCCTTGTAGAAGAACGCCTCGATCAGCGACGGGTGGACGTCGTCGAAATACTCCTGCATCTCGGCGGCATCGCGTTGCACGAACTCGTCGAGCGGATAGGCCATCCGAGAGGCGAACAACTGGGTGCCCTCGGTGGCAACGGTGACCACATCCGGCGGGGTGCCGGCCGCGATCATGGTCAGAATCTTGGCGAAATACTCGCTCCAGTCCTGGCCCTGGATCGCAACGATCCGGACCGGGATATCGGGGTGCTTCTTCTGGAAGCCGGCGATCAGCCCTTGGCGCTGCTGGGCGTCCTGCTCGGTTCCGAAGAGTGCGATGGTAAGTGCGCTCTGCCCACGGCCCGGGATGTCCTGCCCGGTGAGCCGCGGCCAGGACACAGCCGTCCCGATCGCACCGAGGCCCAGCGTCGCGAGCATTGCTCTTCGTGTGAAATCAGCCACTCTGCTGCTCCTTCTCCTTGGACCGGGACCCCAACGACGACCGCTGGAGCCAGCCCGAGTGTGGCGCGAATCTAATCGATTTAGCACCCGCGAGTCAACGAATTGTGGACGCGTGTACGGGATCGCCCCTCGCGGGTCACCCGGCCGGGTCGCGGGCGGGCCTCACTGCTAGCATCCATGCCTACTCCAGGTCAGAGAGGACCGAGATGGCCAAGCGCGTCACACTCGCCGACGTGGCGGCGCGCGCAGGAGTCTCGACGGCGTCCGCCAGCCTGGTGCTCAACAACCGTCCGGGCACCCGCCTCTCCGCGGCGTCCGCTGCCCGGATCCGGGCGGCGGCCGAAGAGTTGAGCTACCGGCCCAATCTCACTGCGCGCAGCCTCAGGCTCGGCTCCACGCGCACCGTCGCCTTCCTGTCTGCGGACGTGACCACCACCCGGTTCGCCTCAGCGATGATCCTGGGGCTGCTGCAGGAGGCTGATGCACGGGACCACACCGTGCTGATCTCGGAGATCGGGCATGACAAGACCCGCACCGAACGGGCCCTGCTCGCCATGCTCGACCGTCAGCCGGCCGCGCTGCTCCTCGGCTTCATGCAGGCGCGGCGGATCCATGTGCCGCCGATGCCGCCGGACGTGCCGGTGATCATGGTCAACGGGGCCAGCGACGAGCTGCATCCGAGCGTGCTGCCGGCCGATCACGACGGTGGCCGGCAGATCGCCGAAGTCTTGGCCGACGCCGGCCACACCGACATCGCCATCGTCGGCTACGACCCGAATCGCGAGCCGGACTGGGGCGAGACGGTGACCATCGGTCAGCGGTTCGCCGGCATCGACGAAGTGATCGCCGAGCGGGGGCTGCGGGTCACCGGCTACCGGGCCCGCCGCTGGGAACCCGACGTCGGTTTCGAGGGGATGAACGAACTGCTGGATTCCGGCGCCCACTTCACCGGCCTCATCTGCCTCAACGACCGGCTGGCGTTCGGCGCCTACCAGGCCCTGCAGCTGCGTGGATTACGCATTCCCGAGGACGTCTCCGTGGTGTCGTTCGACGACGACGTGATCGCTGTCCATCTCCGGCCGGCCCTGACCACCGCGCTGCTGCCGTACCAGGAGATGGGACGGCGGGCGATGGAGATGGCCCTCAGCAAGTCCACCGACCCCGAGCACGTCCTGGTGCCGATGCCGCTGCAGCTGCGGGACTCCGTCCGGAATCTGCGGGGCTGAGCGCCAGCCAGGAGGGTGGTCGCCACAGGTCTGGCCCAGATCAAAGCAACCACCGCTGGTTGAGCTTGTCGAAACCCTTGCCAGCGCCAGGTCGTCCACGGTCTCGACAAGCTCGACCAACGAAAATCAGCACTTCCCTAGCGGTAGTCGCGGGTGACGCGTCCGGTGATCAGGCAGGTGACTTCGTAGGGAATGGTGCCCATCAGCTCGGCGATCTCGGCGACGGTGATCTCCTGGTCGCCGGAACGTCCGATCAGCACGACCTCGTCGCCGACCCCCGCGACCGGCTCGGGGCCGAGGTCGATCATGGTCTGGTCCATGCAGACCCGTCCGACGATCGGGTAGGACGCGCCACCGAGCAGCACCCGGCCGCGGTTGGACAGCAACCGCGAGTAGCCGTCGCCGTAGCCGGCGGGAATGGTGGCGATCCAGGTGTCGCGGGGGGCCGTCCAAGTGCGGCCATAACTCACGGTTTCGCCTGCGGCTACGGGTTTCAGGAAGGAGATCTGGGTGGTCAGGATGAGCCCGGGGTGCAGTTCGACGCTGGGTTCGGCGAGCGGATCGGGCAGGCTGCCGTAGATCATGATCCCGGGTCGGACCAGGTCGAACCAGGTGTCCGGATGACCCAGGATGGCCCCCGAGTTGGCGAGATGTGTGATGTCGACCGGGCCGGCGGCGGCCTCGACGGCGGCGACCGTTTCCCGGAACAGGTCGGTCTGGGCCCGGGTGAAGTCGACGCCGTCCGGGCTGTCCGAGATCGGCAAGTGGCTGAACAGGCCCTGCAGGTGCAGGTGGGGATCGGACGCGATCCGGGCCGCCAGGGCGGGTGCCGCCGCGGGTTCGGCGCCGACCCGGCGCATGCCGGTGTCGACCTTCAGGTGGACGGCGACGCCGGTCAGCCCGACCTGTTCGGCCACTTGCGACGCCTCCGCGACGGACGCCTCGTCGACCACCGTCAGGGTGAGCGCGGACATCAGGGCGCGTCCCACCTCGTCCAGGCCACGGGTGGGCGACAGCTTCAGGATCGGCAGGGTGATGCCGGCCCGGCGCAGCTGGCGTCCCTCGTCGACGGTGGCGACACCGAGCCAGTCGGCCGCCGCTCGCTGCTCGATCATCGCCGCCACCGCGGACGCGCCATGGCCATAGGCGTTGGCCTTCACCGCGGCCAGGACCTGCCGGTCACCGACCCGCGTCCGGACGCCGCGCAGGTTCGCCTCGATGTTGTCGAGCAGGGTGTGGGCGGTGGTCGGGTAACTCATGCCGGCTCCGACTCCCCCGTCGCCACCGGACGCGACGGGTCGTTGCTCCAGGCCGACCACGAGCCCGGGTAGAGCGCGATCTGGAGGTCGAGGGCGGCACCGGCCAGCACCAGTTGGGCGGCGCTGACTCCTGAGCCGCAGTAGGCCGCGACCGGACCGTCCGGCTCGCCGAGCAGTTCGCGCAGCCGGTCCTGCCCGGGCAGCCGTCCGTCGGCGGCGAAGAAGTCACTGACGGGCACGTTGACCGCGCCCGGGATGTGCCCGGCGACCGGATCCATCGGCTCCGTCTCGCCGCGGTACCGCTCCGGGGCGCGGGCATCCATCAGGATGCCGTCGAACCCGGCAGCCCCATCGGCGTCGATGGTCGGCAGCTGGCCGAGGGTGAGGTGCAGTTCGGCCGGATCGACGATCGCATCGCCCGTTGTCATCGGGCGGTTATGGGCCGTCCAGGCGTCGACGCCGCCATCCAGGACGCGGACGTCGAGACCGGCCCAGCGCAGCACCCACCAGGCGCGAGCGGCGGCGAAAGACCCTGCCTCGTCATAGACCACGATCGGACGGCTGCCGTCCACGCCCAGCTCACCGAGACCGCGTGCCAGCACGTCGACGTCCGGCAGCGGGTGACGGCCCTCGGTCGGCTCACCGTGCCTGGTCAGCACAGTTTCCAGGTCGAGAAACCGGGCCCCCGGCAGATGCGATTCCCGGTACCGGTCACGTCCGGCGCCGTCGGGTTCGCCGAGCCGCCAACGCACGTCCAGCAAGTCGACATCGGCCAGCCTCTCGGCCAGCTGCTCCACCGTCATCACCACGTCGTCGCGCGCCATCACCCCAGCCTGTCAGATCGCGAGAGCCTCTTGTAGCCGAGGCGGGCGGGCCCTCGTCCATCCAACCCTGGTGAACAGGATGCGTCCGCCGCAGTGTCAGTCCGGCGGACTCGTCGATGGCGTGTCGGGGTGAGGAGGCAGCAGCGCCTCCTCAAGGAACTCCTGCAAGTCGGCGAGTGCCGTATCGCTGACGTCGTCGGTCAGCGTCGAATGCCGAGGTTTGTCGGTAGGAAGCCGCAGCACTCGCATCCGATTCCCTCCGAACAGCTCTTCAGCTGATCGCAGCTTGCTGTCGGGGGACTTGCAGTCGCGCTCGTAGCGGTAGCCACGAACACACAGGTCGCCGCGGGACGCGAGCGCTCTCCGATCGTCGGCAGACAGGCCGAGGGCTGAGGGCGGCCAAAGAGGCAGGGCCGGCTGCGCGACCACCGCAGCCTTCACCCGCTCATCGACGGCGAGCGCCAGGGCGAAATTCCCTGAGAAGCACATGCCGACGACACCATACGATGCCTTATCGCTCGACACGTGCGCGTCGACGAAGCCCTTCAGCCATCCGACCGAAGCACTCGCCCCATCGTGAGCAAACGCATGGATCTCCTTGCGGACGCAGATCTGCCGCAGGCTGTCCCACAGGCGCGGATCTCCATCTCGGCCGAAGATGGAGGGCATCACGACCCGGAATGTGGCTCCGAGTTGCTCCGCAACCCGGATGATGGTCGGCTTGATTCCGGGAAACTCGTGAAGGAGAAGGATGCTCGGGCGCCGCGGGAGTGCATCACCCACGACGTAGAAGCGATGCTCATGGTCTCCGTGGGGGTAGGTGTGAGTGCCCCAGGTGGCCGGAGGCCAGACCTCTTCGTTGGACACGAACTGCCTCCTCAGACGGTTTGGGGCACATCCTGTTCGTCAACAGACCTCGCGTCAATGTTCAGGGAAGCGCTGAGCAGTCACGTCATCCCGGGCTCTCAGGCGCAGAGATCCCGGATCAAGTCCGGGACGACGATGGATGGGCTTTGATCAGCACTTCCCTGAGACAAGCATCAAGCGCCGGCCAGCCGGGGATGGCCGCGCCAGGCCGGCATGGTCGCCAGGTACGCCCGGGTCTGTTCTTCGATGACGGCCTGCGATTGATCCGGGTGGCGCCGCCGCTGCCAGCCCACCATGGCCGCGAAGCGGGTGTCGAAGTCCTGCAGGTTGCCGTCGGCGTCGGTGCAGTACGCGCAGTAGTGCCCGGTTTCGATGGGCATGCCGCAGCTTTCACAGGAACTGGTGGTGGTCATGAGACTTCCTCTCGTCGAGCCGCGGCGATCAGGGCGCGTAGGCCGTCGATCAACCCGCGGCGGGTGGTGTCGTCCAGGTCCGCCATGGCTTGCGCTACCAGGGCGCGGTCGAGCACGTCCGCATCTTCCCGCAGACGATTCATGCCGGCCTCGGTGAGCCAGACCAGGGTGCGGCGACGGTCGTCGGGATCCGGCTCGCGCTCCAGCAGGCCGTGGCCCTCCAGTTGCGTGACGATGTCGCTGACCACCGACTGGGCGCGATCGAGATGCCGGGCCGCTTCACCGATGGTGATCGGCCCTGAACCCGCCAAGTGGGTGAGCACCGCGCGGGAGGCGTTGGTCAGTTCGCTGCGGCGTCCGTCGCGGCGGTGAAAAGCCAGGTAGGCGCGGGGAAACGCCTCGCAGAACGCATTGACCTCGGACATGGCTTCATCGTCCGGCGGTAGGAATCCATCGTCAATCCCGATGCAATCCGCCGCACCTGCCCACCGGTTCCTCCTCTCCCGAGGACTGCGAGTGGTGCGCGGGCCGGCTCTTCGCATCGCGCTTGATAGGTGACTACTTGGTCACCTATTCTCTTCGCATGCAGGGGGACGTGTTCAAGGCGCTGGCGGACGAGACGCGTCGCGCCATCCTCGACACCCTCTTCACCTCCGACGGCCAGAGCCTCACCGAACTGGCCGCCCGATTTCCCGAGATGACCCGGTTCGGGGTGATGAAGCACCTGGCCGTCCTGGAGGACGCCGGCCTCGTGACGACACTCAAACAGGGCCGCACGAAGCGTCACTTTCTCAACCCAGTGCCGATCGCCGAGATCGCAAACCGGTGGATCAGCAAGTACGCAGAGCCGTTCAGCACCGCCATGGTCGGGCTGAAGGCCGGACTCGAACAGGAGTAGCGATGACCACCTCGCACGTCTTCCAGATCTACATTCGCGCCGAGATCGAAACCGTCTGGAACGCGATCGTCGACCCCGCATTCACCCGTCAGTACTTCTTCGGTAGTTCGTTCGAAGCACCGCCCGTGGCCGGTCGCGAGTACCGGTCAGTCTTGCCCGACGGCACCACAGGCGTGGACGGCGTCATCGAAGGACTGGATCCGCCGCATCGGCTCGTCCAGACCTGGCGGGTTCACTACGACGAGGCGCTCGCGAACGAGCCGGCCAGCCGGGTGACCTGGACACTCACCAAGGCCGGCGACGGACTGACGCTGCTGCGCGTGGTCCACGGCGACCTGGCATTCAGTCCGCTGACCGCAGTCAACGTTGGCTCGGGCTGGCCCTACGTGCTCGACGGGCTGAAGAGCCTGGTCGAGACGGGCACCCCGCTGCCGTCCCGCTACGTCCGCGGCCCGGAGCCGGACGCCGAGACCACCAGCAAGGACTGGCACCGGCAACAGGCAGCCGAGGCCAACAACGCCACGTTCGACCTGCTGGAGTCCAAGCCCCTGGACGCCGAGGCCACCCTGCGCAGCGCTTACACCGCGGCCTACCACTGGGACCGGGTGGCGTCCAAGCAGCCCGAGAACGAGGTGCGGGCGCAATACCTGATCGGCAAGGCCTGGCTGGCCGCCGGAGCCGGCGAACTGGCCCTCGGCTACGGCGATCGCTGTCTCGCCGGCTGCCTCTCCGCAGGCCTGGCCGACTTCGATCTGGCCTATGCCCACGAACTGCGAGCCCGCGCCCTGCACGCCTTGGGCCGCGAGGACGAGGCCCGGCTCGAGTGGACCGAGGCAACCTCGATTGCAGTCGCGGACGATGAGGACCGAGAGATCGTCGAGCGGGACTTCGCCGTCACGCCCTGGGGATGAGCCGATAGGGATCACCATTCATGGTCGTGCTTGCCGAGACCACTCGAGCGGGTTTCGACAAGCTCAACCAGCGGTGGCCAGCACCGCAAGACAAGGCGACGGATCGGGCTGGTCAGTCCAGGCCCGATCCGGATCCTTGGTGCAGCTTGGTCAGAACATCATGGCCAAGCCGGGATCGGCCAGGATCGCCGCCACGTCGCTGAGGAACTTGGAGGCGAGCTCGCCGTCCACCAGGCGGTGGTCGAAGGTCAGCGACAGCGTGCACACGGAACGAATCACCATCTGCTCGTCCGCGCCCTTCCCGATCACCCACGGACGCCGGGCGATGGTGCCCAGGCACATGATCGCCGACTCGCCCAGGTTGAGGATCGGCGTGCCGCCGTCCACCCCGAAGACGCCGACGTTGGTGATGGTGAAGGTGCCGCCGTGCATGTCCTCGGCGGAGACCTTTCCGGATTTCGCCACCTGCACCATGTTGTGCAGCGCCTCGGCCAGCTGCACCAGGTTCATCTGGTTCGCCTGTTTGATGTTCGGCACCAGCAGCCCGCGCGGGGTCGCGGCGGCGATGCCGAGGTTGACGTCCTCGTTGCGGACGATCTCGGTGGCGGCCATGTCGAGGGTCGAGTTGATGTCGGGATTCCGCGCGATCGCCAGGCAAGCCGCCTTGGCGAAGATCAGCAACGGCGACACCCGCAACCCGCCGAACTCGCGACGGGCGCGCAGCCGCTCGACCAACTCCATCGAGGCCGTCACATCGGTCTGCATCATCACGGTCGCGGTTGGCACTTTGTACGACTCGGACATGGTCCGGGCCATCTCGCGGCGCACACCCTTGAGCGGCACCCGCGACGTCACCCCCCCGGCTGCCTCGGGCACACCGCGGGAGGCCATGGCGGCGTTGAGCACGTCGTCGGCGGTGATGGTTCCGCCCTCACCGCTGCCCTGGACGGCGTCCAGATCAAGGCCGAGATCCCGAGCCAGCCGCCGCACCGGCGGCTTCGCCAGCGCCCGCTTCGCCGCGGAGGCGGGTTTCGGCGTCGTGCCCGGACGCGGCAGCGGCCCACCGCTGGGCTCGGCGCTGAGCGGCCCGGTCGTGGTGGCCTGATCGATCGGACGGGACACCGGCTGATCGGCGGCGTAGGAGTCGTGCACCTGGTCGGTGACCGGCCCGATCGGCTTGCTGAGGCCGGCCGGGGCCTTGCGCGGACGCCGGGCCAGCGAGGACGATTTCACCCCGTAGCCGACCAGGAACGCCTCGGATTCGGGAGCGGGCGCGGCGGTCTGGGCGGCCGAAGGAGTCTCGTCCGGCTGCGCCTGAGTCGCTGCGGCCGGCGGGACGGCTGAGGCCGCTGCCGGGGCGTCCGTCACCACCGTCGGCACGGCGCCGGGCTCGGTGGCCGTCGGTGCGGCCGATCCGGCGGCAGTCACACCTTCATCGATCAGCACGATCGGTGCGCCCACCTCGACGGTGGCGCCCTCCTCGACCATCAGCCGGGCGATCCGGCCGGCCCAGGGCGAGGGCAGCTCGACGATCGACTTCGAGGTCTCGATCTCGACCAGGATGTCGTTGACCTTCACCTGGTCGCCCTCGGCGACGACCCAGCGGACGATGTCGGCCTCGACCAGTCCCTCGCCGGGATCGGGCAGGTGGAATTCCTTCATCGCATTCTCCTCAGTAGGCCATGGATCGGTCGACGGCGTCGAGCACCCGGTCGAGATCGGGCAGGTAGGCGGATTCCACCCGGCTGGGCGGATACGGGATGTCGTAGCCAGTGACCCGCAGCACCGGCGCCTGCAGCGAATAGAAGCAGGACTGCTGCAACCGGGCGGCGATCTCGGCGCCCATCCCGAGGGTCATCGCCGCCTCGTGGACCACGATCGCCCGACCGGTCTTGTTGACCGAGTCGATGACGGTGGCCATGTCGAGCGGCGCCAGCGAACGCAGGTCGATCACCTCGATGTCGTGACCCTCCTCGCCGGCGGCGATCGCGGCCTCGACGCAGGTGCGCACCATCGGGCCGTAGGTGACCAGAGTCAGGTCATCGCCGGGCTTGACCACCCGCGCCTGGAACAGCGGCATCGGCTCGATCTCGGTGTCGACCTCACCCTTCTCGTGATAGCGCCGCTTCGGCTCGAAGAAGACGATCGGGTTGTTCGAGGCGATGGCCTGCTGCATCATCCAGTAGGCGTCCAGCGGGTTCGAGCAGGTCACCACCTTCAGGCCCGGGGTGTGCGCGAAATAGGCCTCGGGCGACTCGGAATGGTGCTCGATCGCGCCGATGCCGCCGCCGTAGGGAATGCGGATCACGATCGGCATCTTCAGATGCCCGTGGGTGCGGTAGTAGAGCCGGGAGACCTGCGACACGATCTGGTCGTAGGCCGGGTAGACGAAGCCGTCGAACTGGATCTCGACGACCGGCCGGTAGCCGCGCATGGCCAGCCCGACCGCGGTGCCGAGAATGCCCGATTCGGCGAGCGGCGAGTCGATCACCCGGTCGGGCCCGAAGTCGCGCTGCAGGTGTTCGGTGATCCGGAACACGCCACCGAGCTTGCCGATGTCCTCACCGGCCAGCAGCACTTTCGGGTCGGCCTCCAGGGCCCGGCGCAGCCCGGCGTTCAACGCCTTGGCGAGGGTCATGGTCGCCATCAGAATGCCTCCTGAACCTGGCCGTGCGGCTCTTGGTCGAGGCCGGCGTCCGGATGGTCGGCGAAGCCGGCCTCGTACTCGAGATACTCGTCGCGCTGCTCCAGGAGCACCTCACCCGGGTCGATCACGGCGTGGTCGAAGAACTCCTCCAGAGTGGGCTCAGGCAACCGCAGGCAGCCTTCGCGGACCCGGATGGCCAGCTCTTCGCACTCGGCGTCCACGGCGTCCAGCCAGGCCTGATCAATGGCGCCGGCGTTGGTCAGGTAGGTCTGCACCCGGCTGATCGGATCGCGCTGCCGCCACTGCTCGGTCTCGTCGTTGCTGCGGTACTTGGTGGGATCGTCCGAGGTGGTGTGAGCACCCATCCGGTAGGTGTAGGCCTCGATCAGCGTCGGTCCCTTCCCGCTCCGGGCCCGGTCGAGCGCCCAGCTGGCGACGGCGTTCACGGCGAGCACGTCGTTGCCGTCCACCCGGACGCCGGGGAACCCGAAACCGGACGCCCGCCGGTACAGCGGGATCTTGGACTGCAGCGCGATCGGCTCGGAGATCGCCCACTGGTTGTTCTGGCAGAAGAACACCACCGGGGCGGTGTACGAGGAGGCGAAGATGAACGCCTCGTTGACATCGCCCTGGCTGGTGGCGCCGTCCCCGAAGTAGACCACCGCCGCGCCGTTGACGTCCGGATCGGGGTCGCCCACCAAGCCGTCACGCTGCAGGCCCATCGCGTACCCGACGGCGTGCAAGGTCTGGGTGCCGATCACGAAGCTGTACGGGTGCATGCCGGCGACCTCGTTGGCCCACGGCGCCATCGCGGTGCCACGGAACGTGCTCAGCATCTCGACCGGATCGACGCCGAGGTGCAACGCGATCGCATGTTCGCGATAGGACGGAAAGACGAAATCGGGAAGCCTCAGTGCGTTCGCTGAGCCGACTTGGGCGGCCTCCTGACCGAGCGCGGGCGGCCACAGCCCCAACTCGCCCTTGCGCTGCAACGCGGTGGCCTCGCTGTCGAAACGCCTAGCCAGGATCATCTCGCGCAGAAAGCCGGCGATGGTCTCGTCGCTGCCCTCGAAGCTGAAGTCGGGGTGCTGGACGCGTTCCCCGTCCGGGGTGAGGAGTTGGACGAAGTCGTCTACAGCAGGGTCGGACACGTCGGATCCTTTCGGGTCGCAGGAACCGGAAAATTCTGCCTACGCCGCGCTAACTTACTGGTTACGTAACCGTAGGTCAAAGCTCGGCGAGACAGTGGTGGACAGGTGTTTGGCCGATCATGAGCGACGTCTCAGCCCCCTCTCACGGGCGTCGTCGCCCGCCCGTCCATCCTCCACCTGATCGCCGTCCGGGGTCGAGACTCCGCGCCGTTGTGTTGTCGCCATGAACCAGGTGCCGTCGGACTCCTCGACTCTCAGGGCCGGTCAGGAGCGGCGACACCCCGCGTCCGGCGGGAGCGCGGCACGACAGCGAGTCCGACGCCACTCCGCGTGAACTGGCGACCGGTTCTCCCCCCGCTGAGGCGAGCACGGCGTGACAACCCACGAATCGGTCGCTGTTTCACGCCGGGACCATCGCCGCCGAGTCTCTGCTCTGCGACACTCTGGCCTAATCTGCCGCTCACGCTAGAGAACCGCATACAGTCCGATCGTGGATCCGATCAGAAACCCCTACGCGCCCGGGGCCGGGCAGCGCCCGCCGGAACTGGCCGGACGCGACCCGCAGCTGGAGGCGTTCCGCTTCGTCATCGAACGCATCGCGCGCGGACGCCCCGAGCGCTCCATCGTGCTTGTCGGGCTGCGCGGCGTCGGCAAGACTGTGCTGCTCAACGCCACCCGGTCGTTGGCCGTCCGCGCCGGTTGGGGTACCGGCAAGCTGGAGGCCCGCCCCGACCAGGGCATCCGGCGTCCGCTCGGAGCGGCCCTGCACATGGCGATCCGCGAACTCGGCCACCCGGACGCCACCGCTGTGCTCTCCACGCTGAAGGCGTTCGTCGAACGTGCGGCGCCGCCGAACACGAAAGCCTACGACCGCTGGAACTCCGGAATCAGCGCGCCCAGCATCGCCGGACGGGCCGACTCCGGAGACATCGAGATCGACCTGGTCGAACTGCTCACCGATGTCGCCGGACTCGCCGCCGACCAGGGCAAGGGCGTCGCCGTGTTCATCGACGAGATGCAGGACCTGGGCGCCGATGACGTCTCGGCGCTCTGCGCCGCCTGCCACGAGCTCGGCCAGCAGGGCCTGCCGCTGATCGTGGTGGGCGCCGGCCTGCCGCATCTGCCCGCCGTGCTGAGCGCGTCCAAGTCGTATTCGGAGCGGCTGTTCGCCTACGCCCGGATCGACCGGCTGGACCGTGAGTCGGCCGATCTGGCCCTGGTCGCGCCGGCCGCGGACGAGGGTGCCGCGTTCACCCCCGACGCCTTGGACGCCATGTACCGGGTCACCGGCGGCTACCCGTACTTCGTCCAGGCCTACGGCAAGGTGGTCTGGGACCTCGCTCCGAGCACGCCGATCACCGCCGAGGACGTCACCGTCGCCGCACCCGAAGCCGAGCACGAACTGGCCGTCGGTTTCTTCGGCTCGCGGCTGGAGCGGGCGACCGCCGCCGAGCGGGAGTACCTGCGGGCGATGGCGGACGCCGACACCGACGACACCGGCACGGTGCCGTCCGCCCTGGTCGCCCAGACGCTCGGACGCAAGCCGCAGTCGCTCTCCCCCGCCCGGGACGCCCTGATCAAGAAGGGCCTGATCTACGCCAGCGAACGTGGCCGGATCGCGTTCACGGTGCCGCACTTCGGACGCTTCCTGCGCGCCCAGGCGGAAGCGGCCTGAACGGGCTGACTCGTTGGTCAGCTTGTCGAGACCTCGGCGACCCGACTTCGACGCGCCCAGACGTCGGTGGCGGCCAGGGCGGCATCGTGCATGCAAGTCGGCAAATCCCTTGGTGGTGAACCGGGGACCCACGGGGCATGCTGGCCAGATGGAAGCCGAACACGTCGTCATCCTGTTCACCGCAGTCATGCTGTGCATCGCCGCCATGTCGGCGCTGAGCGGACTGACCCGGATCGCAGCTCCCCTGCTGCTGGTGGTACTTGGTGGGGTGGTCGGCTTCCTGCCCGGTGTGCCCAGTCTCGAGGTCGATCCTGAGTGGATCCTGATCGGCGTGCTGCCACCGCTGCTGTTCTCCGCTGCGGCGTCCATGCCGGCAATGAGTTTCCGGCGCGAGTTCCGCTCGATTGCGGGCCTGTCGGTGGTGCTGGTGGTGCTCAGCAGCCTGCTGCTGGGTTGGTTCTTCAGCGTCAGCCTCAATATCTCGCTGGCCTGGGGCATCGCCTTGGGCGCCATCGTGAGCCCCACGGACGCCGTCGCCACGGCGATCGCGCGGAAGGTCGGCGTCCCACCAAGGGTGCTCACCATGCTGGAGGGCGAGAGCCTGCTCAACGACGCCAGCGCGCTGGTGCTGCTGCGCTCGGCCATCGCGGCGGCGGCCGGCGGCGTTGCCCTGGGCGGCGTGGTGCTCGACTTCCTCTGGGCGGTCACGGCGGCGGTGGTGATCGGGTTCGGAGTCGGCTGGCTGCACCTGTGGCTGCGCTCGAAACTTGCCGACCCCGCACCGTCCACGGTGATCTCGTACGCGGCACCGTTCCTGGCCGCGATCCCCGCAGAGCAGGTTGGGGGCGTCCGGGCTGGTGGCGGCGGTGGTGGCCGGACTGATCGCCGGCTACGGCGCACCGCGGCTGCTCTCACCCTGGGCGCGGCTGTCCGATTCGCAGAACTGGAAGACCGTTGAACTGGTGCTGGAGAGCGGCATCTTCCTGCTGATGGGGCTGCAGTTGCACGGACTGATCACCCACTCCAATCACAGCGACAGCGCCCTGCTCACGGTGCTCTGGGTGGCTGTCGTGGGCTGGCTGGGGTCGGTGCTGATCCGTGGGGCCTACGTCACCAGCCTGGTGACCAGCATGTCGCAGCGAACTCAGCGCAAGCAGAGCCGCCGGGAACGCTTGGACGTGTGGGCCGACTATCTGGAACAGCGGCTGGAGAATCCCGACACGGCACCCAAGCTGCCGCCCGCACCCGAACGTGGCGACGAGCCCCATTCCCGGCGGTCCCAAGCAGCTGCAACGCAACATCGCGAACCGGCCGCGTGGACCCCGCAGCGGCTGAGCATGATTCTGACCCGGCTGCGCCGCGAGCGCGCCACCGTCGACTACCTGGTCGGCAACCCGATCGGACCGCGCGAAGGTGGGCTGCTGGTTTGGGCCGGTATGCGCGGTGCGGTGTCGCTGGCGGCGGCCCAGACCCTGCCGTCCGACACTCCGGAACGCCCGACGCTGCTGTTGGTGGCCTTCGCCCTCGCCGGCGGCTCGCTGTTCATTCAGGGCCTCACGCTGCCGGTGGTGGTGCGATGGTTGAGCCGTCCGGCGACCGACGAGGATCGCCAAGGCGACGCCGACGAGCGGGAGCGGCTGTTCGATCTGATGCGGCAGGCCTCCGAGCAGGAACGCGCCCGGGAATCCGGACGCGGGCTGAAGCAGGTCGAACTCGATGTACTTCAGGCGCAGCGGATAGCGCTGCTGGATGCCCGCGACGACGGCGTTTTCGACGCCGAGGTGCTGACTCATGCATTAGCTGTGGTGGACGCCGAGCAGATCGGGCTCGAACTGCGGGGTTCCCCCGAGGACGGCTGATCGCAAGCCGCGCGTTGTCTGCGATCGAGGAGATCACAGCGAGGCACGCCGACCGGGCGTCATGCGCCGCGCGAGGGTTGGCCGGGCACCGGTTTCGCTGGTCCCGCAACGACACGCTGCCGGGCTGCGTGGTGGAGACATGAGCACCTCTCAATTCCGTGTGTGGCTACCCGCTGTGCTGCTCTCGTCGGTGATCGGCCTGACCGGCTGCGCGCTGACGAGCCCGTCCTACTCGGCACCCGAATCGGGACCGGCCGGAGACGGCCCGGCACCGGCGGCGACGATGGCGCCGTCCGAGGCCGGGCCGACCACCGATCGCCAGGTCGCCCACACTGCCGCGCTGTCGCTGCGCTGCGCCGACCTGAACGCGACCGCTGAGCAACTGCGGCAACTGGCCGGGAGCATGGGCGGGTATGTGGCGTCCGAGTCGATCTGGACGACCGCGAACGCCACCGGCGGCAACTCACGGATCGTGCTAAGCGTGCCCAGCGAGAACCTCGACCGGTTCCTGACCGAGGCCGCGAAGCTCGGCGAGCTGGTCACCCGGTCGGTGACCGCCCGCGACGTCACCGAGCAGGTGGTCGATGTGGATGCCCGGATCCGCACCTTGCGTGAGTCGATCAGCCGGATCCGAGCGCTGATGGACAAGGCCGGCTCGGTCAGCGAGATCGCCAAGGTCGAGGAGGAACTCACCCGGCGGCAGTCCGAACTGGAGTCGCTGCTGGCCAAGCAGAAGGCACTGAAGAACCAGGTCGAGCGGGCGCCGGTGACGGTGACGCTGCTTCGGACCGGGCAAAGCGAGAGTCCGCAGAACCCGCTGCTGGTCGGTCTCAGCCAGGGCTGGGAGGCGCTGCAGAACTCGATCGCCGCCCTGTTCGTGCTGATCGGAGGGTTGTTACCGTTCGCCCTGGTGGCCGGCGCGATCGGCTGGCCGCTCCTGCGTCGCTACCGTCGGCGGGCCGCCGCACGGAAGACTGCTGCTGAGCCTCGTGCGGAGGCCGCGGGCGAAGCGCAGCCGTCAGGCGAGTCGGCAGGTGAGCAGCCCGAGCCCGGCGACCACGACGGTGGCGATCAGTCCGAGCAGCACCGGTCGGACGCCGGCCCGGCGTAGCACCGACAGGTGCAGCGAGGTGCCGAGCGCAAACATGGCCGCCGCCAGGAGCCCGGTCTGCAACGGGCTCGCCAACTGCAGCACCGGTGCGGGCAGCACGTCCAGGCTGCGCAGCCCGACGGCCGCCAGGAACCCGACCACGAACAGCGGCATCGGCGGCTGCTTGCCGGCTGCCGTAGTGGATCGGCCACGTTGCCCGAGGGAGATGGCGGCCAGCACCGGTGCCAGCAACAGCACCCGAGCCAGCTTCACGACGACCGCGACCTTGAGCGCGGGTCCGCCGATGATGCCGGCGGTGGCGATCACCTGCGCCACCTCGTGCACGGACGCCCCCGCCCAGATGCCGGCGGACGCCGCGTCCAACCCGAGCAGCGCGGATGCCGCCGGCAGCAGGGCGATCATCGCCGTGCCGTAGGCGACCACCAGGGCCACCGCGGTGGCGGTCTCGTCATTACTGCGGCGCCGCAGGACACCTTCTGCCCCGGCCACCGCGGCCGCGCCACAGATCGAAAAGCCGCAGGCGATCAACAGCGACTGGGTGCGACTCACCCCGAGCAGCCGTCCGGCCAGCATGGTGGCCGCGATGCCGCCGACCACCACGACCAGGACTCCGATCAGCACCGGCCAGCCCAGCCCGGCGATGTCGGCGACGGACAGTTGCAGCCCCAGCAGCACGACCCCGATCCGGAGTAGCCGCCGCGACGCGATCCGGACGCCGGGCGCGACCGCTTCATCGAAGCCGCCACGTCCCCCGCTGAGATTAGCGAGCACGGCGCCCAGCACGATCGCCACCAGCAGCGGGCTGACGGCCGGCAGGAGGTGCTGACCGACCAGGATCAGCCCGGCGGCACCACAGCAGAGCGCCAACCCGGGCCAGGGCGAGGCACCGAGGCGCCGGTGCCCTCGCGGCGACGGTGGGACATCCGCCTGCCGGATCGGAGCGAAACTCTGCTGTGACACGGCTCTACCATGCGTCGTCCAGCCATATCTGAGTAGACGTGACTTTCGAATAGCAGTCATACGATGTGGATATGACCGTGCAGTTTCCGCCGCACCGCTACCCGCCGGTGGCCGATCTCGCCGTGCTGGTCGCCACCGTCGAACATGGCGGAGTGGGAGCGGCCGCCCGCGCCCTGGGCATGGCGCAGCCGAACGCCAGTCGTGCGCTGCGCCGGCTGGAACGCCTGCTGCGCCTCGAGTTGCTGACCCGCAGCGCCACCGGCACCGTCCCCACCCGAGACGGGGCGCTCGTCGTCGACTGGGCTCGGCGGGTGCTCGAGGCGAACCAGCAGCTGCTGCTGGGGGCGGCCGCGATCGGACGCGGTCACGCCGGCAGCGTCCGGGTGGCCGCCAGCCAGACCATCGCCGAGGAACTGCTGCCGCGCTGGCTCGCCGCGCTGCGTACCGAACTCCCGGAGGCGGATGTGTCGTTGACGGTGGCCAACTCCCAGGAGGTCGGACGGCTGATCAGCGCCGGCACCACGCTGGGTTTCGTCGAAAGTCCCGATCTGCCCGACAGCCTGGCGGTGCCGGTGACGACCCACGAGATCAGCACCGACCGGCTGGTGGTGGTCGTGGCGCCCGGGCACGAGTGGGCCCGGCGCACCCGGCCGGTGCCACTGGCTGAACTGGTCGAGACGCGACTGGTCGTCCGCGAACCCGGATCCGGCACCCGGATCGCGCTCGAACGCGCGCTCGGCGGACTGCCCACCGCGGCGCCTGCACTGGAGTTGGCCAGCAACGCCGCGGTCCGGGTGGCGGTGATCGCCGGAGCCGCTCCGGCGGTGCTCAGCGAGCACGCGGTGCAGGCGGCGGTGCGTGCGGGCGAGCTGCGCGCGGTGATGGTGGACGGCCTGGTCGTCGAGCGTCCCCTACGGGCGGTGTGGCCGGTGGAACCTCCGTTGTCGGTGCTCGGCCAGCGGCTGGTGCAACTCGCGAGTGAGTTGGAGCGAGCCCGGCGGATTTCGCCGTCCGGGCTCACCCTCGACCCGGGCTGGGGAATCTAGGTTTCGTTGGTCGAGCTTGTCGAGACCTTGGGTGACCTGGTGCTGGCAAGGGGTTTCGACAAGCTCAACCAGCGGTGGCTGCGTTGATCAGCCCGTCCCTGGGGAAACCCTCAACCGGCCGGCGCCGTCCGGAACTGTTCGGCGATCGCCTGCAGTTCGTCGTACTGCCGGCGCCAGCCCTCGGCGTCCAAGTCGGCCAGGTTATCGACGTCCGGTCGCATGCCGGTCGCCCCGTCGATCGCCTCGCGGATGATGTCGGCGTGGCCGGCGTGCCGGTGCGTCTCCGCGATCACGTGCACCAGGATCTGGTGCAGCGTCACCTCGCCCCGCTCGCCCCACCAGGGGACACGACCGGGTGCGTCCAGGTCGAGCGCGGCCACCGTCGCGGCGGTGAGTCGGCCGGCCGTGCGGTACAACTCCACGATCTGCTCGCGGGTCTCGTCCGCGGTGGCATACAGATCCGCGTTCGGTGGCTGATCCGGCTCGTCAAACCAAGGCAAAGGAATGCCGGACGGCCGCCCCATCACCTCACCGAGGTAGCCCAACTCGATACTGGCCAGGTGTTTCACCAAGCCCAGCAGGTTGGTTCCGGTCAGCGTCATCGGACGTCGCACGTCGTACTCGCTCAAGCCGTCCAGCTTCCAGAGCATCGCCTCGCGGCCGCGCTCGAGATAGCTCAACAACATGTCCTTGGCGTCCATGGGGCACCTCCTCGAAACCAGGCTGCCACTCCCCGCTGACAAAGTGGACGCCGCCCAGAGCGGCGTCTCGCGGACGCAGAAGTCGCTGCGGGAACGGTCGCCACTAGCGACAATGGCCGGAGACCGCGCGGCCGGTCGACCATCCTGACGACACCGACGAGTGAGGCATTCGATGCAGAAGACGATCGCGATCATCGGCGGCGGCCACAACGCCCTCACCGCGGCGGCCTACCTGGCGCGCGCTGGGGCGTCCGTGACCGTTCTGGAGCGGCTGGATCACGTCGGCGGTGCGGCCCTGTCGGCGCCCGCGTTCCCCGGCGTCGACGCGCGACTCTCCCGCTACGCCTACCTGGTCAGCCTGATGCCGAAGCAGGTGATCGACGACCTGGGCATTCCGCTGCGGCTGGCCCGGCGGCGCTACTCGTCCTACACCCCGGTGCCGGGCACCGACCGCGGGCTACTGATCGACAACGGCGACCCGGCGGCCACCCGCGCCTCGTTCGCCTCGATCGGCGCGGCCGCCGACGTCGACGGTTTCGCATCCGTCTATGACCGGACGGGGGTCGCGGCGCGTGCCCTGTTCCCCACCCTGACCGATCCGCTGCCCACCCAGGCACAGGCGAAAGAGCTTGTCGGAGCGGATTGGGCGGCGCTGATCGAGCGGCCGATCGCCGAGCTGATCGAGGCCTCGGTTGCCGACGATCTGGTCCGCGGCGTCATCGCCACCGACGGCCTGATCGGCACCTACGCGTCGATGAACGACGCCTCGCTGGAGCAGAACCGCTGCTTCCTCTATCACGTGATCGGCGGCGGCACCGGCGACTGGGACGTGCCGATCGGCGGCATGGGCGTGGTCAGCACCAGCCTGGAAGGGACGGGCCGCGCAGCCGGCGCCAGGATCATCACCGGCGCCGAGGTGACCGGCCTGACCCCGGACGGCGAGGTCACCTGGCGCCAGGGTGACGAGGAGCATCGGCTGGCGGCCGATCTGGTGCTCTGTGGCGCGGCGCCGTCCGTGCTGTCGCGGCTGCTCGGCGAGACCCCGGAGCGGGTCGAGGGAGCCCAGGTGAAGGTCAACATGCTGCTCACCCGGCTGCCCCGGTTGCGTCAGGATCTGCCGTCTGAGGCGGCGTTCGGCGGCACCTTCCACATCAACGAGTCGCTGACCCAGCTGGAGGCGGCGTTCGCGGCCGCGGGCGCCGGTCGGATTCCCGATCCGTTGCCGGCCGAGATCTACTGCCATTCGCTGGCCGACCCGAGCATCCTCGGGCCGGAACTGCAGGCCAAGGGCTGGCAGACCCTGACCCTGTTCGGCCTGCACCTGCCCGATCGGCTGGTCGACTCCTACGGCAACGACGAACTGCGCGGCTTGCTCCGGACCGCCGTGCTGAACACCCTGGAGTCGGTGCTGGCCGAACCGGTCGAGCCGCTGCTGGCCCGCGACGGCAATGGCGAGCTCTGCCTCGAGGTGAAGACCACCCGCGATATCGAGGACGCCCTGGCGATGCCCGGCGGCAACATCTTCCACAACGGACTGTCCTGGCCGTGGGCGGACGCCGACGACCCGCTGGACACCCCGGCCCGCCGCTGGGGCGTGGATTCGGGTCACGACGGCATCCTGCTGTGCGGTGCCGGTGCCCGCCGCGGTGGCGGCGTCAGCGGCGTCGGCGGCCACAACGCCGCCCGGGCCGCGATCGAGATCCTCGGGCTGTAGGGTCAGGCCCCGTCCCAGATCGTCTGGGCGGGATAGGTAGCGCGGATCCGTTCGTCCTTGGTGACCAGCAGATCCCGTGCCGCCAATGCCTGGGCGACGATGATTCGGTCGAACGGGTCGCGGGTGCACGTCATCCGCTCGGCCAGATCAACGACCCTGGCGAACGGCTGGGCGTCCTCCGCCAGCCCTGTCGCCGTGGCCAACTCGGCAAGGATCCGACGTGGTTCGTCGACGACTCTGCCGATCTCGTGCAGGTATCCGAGTTCCAGCCGGACCATCGGTGAGAATCGCAGACTCGCCTCGTTGAGCCGGTCGCGCAACGAGGGCGGGAATCGGTCGTGCAGGCCGGCATAAAGCCACACCACGACATGGGTGTCGAGTTGGAGTCGTGGGGTCACGGCAGCAGCCGCCGGTCGCCGTCCCACTCGTCAGACCAGTCCGTCGACACGAGGTCTTCCGGGTCGCCGACGATGACGTCCGGGTTGACCTGAATGGCGGCCAGCCGGTCGGGACCCGGCTCGTCCAGCACGAGCCGGAGCCGACGGCCCTTCCGCACGATCTCCAGCGGCTCACCGGTCTCCAGAACCCCATCGATGAGGTGATAGACGTCCTGCCGAAGCTGGGACGGCGTGACTGGCTTGCTCATGTTCACAGGGTAGACATCGGCACGTACGTACTCAACGGATCCGCACGTACGAGTCCTGAGGGAAACGCTCATCAACGCAACCGCCGCTGGTCGAGCTCGTCGAAACCCTTGCCAACGCCAGGTCATTCCAGGGTCTCGACAAGCTCGACCAACGAAAATCAGCGCATCCTTAGCGGCCGCCGAACTCGCGGACCTGTTTCACCACGAAGCGTCCGTCGGCGAGCACCTTGATCTCCAGATCCAGCGAGCGGGGTTTGGTGTTGTCCGAGGTCACCTCGGAGCAGGGCCCCGGGTAGTAGCCGGGTTTGGCCCGGCAGTAGGCACGTTCAACGGTCCGCACCAGGTCGATCAGGGCGGTCAGCTGGTCGTTGGGCAGCACTGGCGCAGTCAGCGCCGGCCCGGACGCCGTGGGCTTGGCGAACCGGGTCACAGTGAACGAGATCGGCTCGGTGTCGGTCAGGAAGGCGGCGATGGTGAGCTCGCTGTGGGTGCCCGGGTCGGGGTTGGTAACCAGGTTGTTGCCCCGCTGAACGGACAGCGAGTAGCCGTAAACGGCGTCCGTGTTCAGCACCCGGGTGACCACGACGGCGTTCGCCACCACGTCAGATTCGCTGTCGTAGGCCGGGACGATCGCCAACCCCATCGCGACACTGCGCTGGTCGATTCGGGCGAACGAGCGCTCCTCGACGGCCCGCTTGTTCCACAGGCTGGCGTAGACGCCCTTGACGGCGCAGCCGAGGTCGCGCGGGTCGACGGTTCGCTTGGTGTCGGCGCCGTCGTCGTCCTTTTGATCGCGGACGACGCACACCTGGCCGGGAAGGTCGGCGATCTTGGTCTTCACCGAGTAGCTGTCGTGCAGCCCGGCACCGTCGAAGCCGGGAATGTCCTCGGCGTTGGCCGAGGATCGCACCTTCAGCTTCTTCACCCCCAGCGCCGCGACCCGGGCGCGGATCGCCTCCAGCTGGCCGGACGGGAGCTCGGCGGCCAGGAAGGCGTCCTGGACTGCGGTGGCCAGAGAACGCAGCTCGCGCGGGGCGAGGTCGCCGGCAGTCTCGCGGGTGACCAGTTCGTCGATGGCAGTCCGCAGGCGACCGTTGGGCGGATGCGCGACCAGGTCGGCGTACCACTGGAACGGCACCGCGAAACCCCGCGGGGTGAGGTCGTAGCCGAGGCGGGCGCTCGGCGTCCCGGCCTGGTCGGCGCGACCCAGCACCTGGCGGTGCCCCAGGAAGCCGAGATTGGTGGCCTTCGATCCGTAGCGCCGGGCGGCGGCCAGCGTTGCGGCGGCGCTCCCGGTGGCCAGCTCGTCGTAGCTGCGCAGTTCGATCTCAGGTTCCCAGCCGATCTCCACCACCGGACGATCCAGCCGCTCAGCGAGCTTCGCGGCGACGATCTCGGCAGTGGTCGGCTCGATCACGAAATCGTCACCGCGGACGACATAGTGCACCGGGGTGTCGGCGAACGGCGCCAGCCGGGGGTGTTCCGGGCCGGCGTCGCGGAGCACCGCGTTGGGCGTGTTGCGTTCCTTCGATTTCAGGTTGACGTGCGAGTTGGTGTCCTGGACGGCGCGGGTCAGCACCCCGGCCACCACCGACAGATCGAGCGGCAACTGGTCGAGCACCACCACGTCGGTGGGACGCAACTCGTCCGGGTCGGTGGGGAAGATCCGCAACCACCCCCACGCCTCGCCCTGATTGAGCGGAATGTAGGTCACCGAGCCGAGGATGTCGTCCAGGGTGAGCACCTCGATGCCGGCGGCGCCGAGGTCCGACGCCACCCGGACGGTGGTCTGCTGGGTGCCGGTCTGGACGAAGGCGAGCGACATGCCGGGGAGTTCGATCTGGCCGGCGATGGTCAGCACGGCGTCGCGCAAGTCTTCCTCGGCGACGACGTCCTGCGGGTAGAACTGGATGCCGAGCACCGGTGGGCGTCCGGCCAGGGCGTAGCTGTGCAGCACGCCCGCGACATACCGCTTCGGACCCGGCGTGAAGTAGGTCACGCGGTTGAACTCGTCCAGCCCCTCGGGGATCTGGAACACCTCGCGTCCGAAGAAGTAGTGATACTTGGCGGCGTCCGGGGTCGTGCCGTTGCGGGTGAAGTTGCCGTTCACGAAGGCGACCCGCGGGGCGGCGACGTCGCGCAGATCGACGAAGACCTTCGCCAGCCGTCCGTTCGCGACGAGATCTGCGGCCGGCTGGGAGATGCCCTCGAAGAGGTCGGCCGAATCGATGCGCGGCACGGACAACCCCGGAACGGCCAGCGTCGGCGTGGGCTCGGCGGGCGGCCCGACGAACCGTTGCAGCCGCGCGGGCGGCGGAACGAGGATCTCTGGTGGCGTGCTCAGGCGAGGCAGGAATCCGTACACGACGCGCTCCTTCGAAGGGGGTATGGCAGACCCTATCCAGCGGGCACCGACGGCCGACACGGGTAGTTGTGCGCAGCGGAGCACCCGTCAGCCGACATCGACAGGGATACGTGCCACGTGCGCGCGGCAGGGCCCCGGTGATGCCTAGTCGGCGTCGTGCACTTCTGGGGGCAAGAACTTGAACAGGCCAAGCCTGGGCGTCGGTCATCCCCGAGCCCTCCCAGGTCAGTCACCCTGACCACCGACGCGGTTACTCGGACCGCGCCCACTTCGGAAGCTCGCCGTAGCGCTGGGGCCTGATCAGCCGTCCGGCGGCCGAGTCGGCGATCAGGTCGGCGAGCCGCTTCTGCCGGGTGACTTCGGTCTTCGCCTGCATCACCCAGCCGACGCAGACCCGCCGGTAGGACGCCGTCGCGCGTCCGTAGAAGAACGCCACCGCCGCCGGGTCGGCCCGCAGCAGCGCCTCGTACTCGTCGGGCAGGGCGAGTTCGCCGCCGCGTTCGTAGCTGTAGCGGGCCTGATCCGGACGCCGCCGCTCGAACGCAGCGAGACCCGGCGGGCGCATCTTCCCGGCGGCCGTCAGTTCACCGACCAGGGCGATGTTCACCTGGCTCCAGTTGCTGCCCGGCTTGCGGGGCGTCCAGCGTTGCCGGACGGTGTCCTCGTCCAGCCGGTGCATCGAGGAGTCGATCCAACCCCAGCACAGTGCGACCGGGACGGCGTCCGGCCAGGTCAGGCCGCGGTCGGCGGCATGCTTCTTGAACAGCCCCATCCACAGCTCGGTCTCGCGGTCGTGGTTCTCGGCCAGCCACTCGTCGAACGCGTCCGGGCCGGAGAAGAACCGGGCCGGACGATCCTCGGTCCCACCGATCCAGGTCGCCATCCGGTCATCATGTCAGCCGGCCCTGACAACCCCGGTACGCGGTGACGGTTCTCTCGGTGCACGGGGGTCTCGACGAGCTCGACCGACCTGGGGCCCGGTACGTGGGGACGGTTCTTCTCGGTCCACCCCGGGCTCCCGCGCCAGATTACGTCCGATCTGGAGGGACGCTGAGGCAAGCGAGGCGTGACGACCCTCAAATCGGACGTAATCCGGCGGACACCAGCCCTGACCAGCCCGGATGACCACGAACAACGACCGAAGCCGCCATGATGGTCCGATGATCCGCGCAGTCGTCTTCGACCTGGGCCAGGTGCTCGCCTCACCGCCCGACATCCACTCCCACCCAGCCGGGCTGCTCGGGGTTGCCACCGACGACTTCGCCGCCGGCTACTGGGACGGACGCCGCGAGTACGACGAGGGCGCACCGGACGAGGCCTACTGGGGTCCGATTCTCACCCGGCTCGGGCTGCCGGCCTCCGCCGACAAGGTGGAACTGCTGGCCACCACCGACGCGACGATCTGGACCCGGATCCGTCCGTCCGCCGAGGAACTGATCGCCGACACCAAGGCGTCCGGACGACTCACCGGCCTGCTCTCCAACGCGCCCCGAGCGCTCGGCGACGCCATCGAGGCGGCCCCCTGGCGCCGGCATTTCGACCGCGTCTACGTGTCGGCACTGATCGGGGCGGCCAAGCCGCGACGGGAGATCTACGACCACGCCGCCGCCGACCTGGGCGTGGCGCCGTCCGAGATCGCCTTCATCGATGACCGTCCCGAGAATGTGGACGGCGCGCTGGCCGCCGGCTGGCAGGCCCACCTGTGGGTGGACGACGCCGACTCCCGGGACTGGCTGGCCGACCGCGGGGTGCTCTGACCGGCGAGTGGGCCGGCTATTTCCGGGTGGGTGTCGTCCCCGGCTTGACGCTCGGCGGCACGACGGTCGGGGGCCCCTGGCTGGCCGTCGGTGCAGGGGTTGTCGCGGGGGTCCGCTCGCCCGGCGCGCCGCACAGCCTTCCGGCGGGGCCGTGACCGGTGGTGAAGATCAGCGGTCGCTGCAGAACGGCCTGGCATGCCTCCGCGGTCAGCTGGTGGCTGCCGCTGGCAGTGAAGATTCCGTTGCCCTGGCAGCCCGAGTAGCGCACCACGACCTCCGAGCCGAGCGACGGAATCGAGCCGTCATGCAGTCGGACCAGGACGGCGGTGTCGCCCACCGCGTCGCAGGTCGGCTCGTCCGGTCCACTGCCCTTCGGGGCCTTCGCCAGCGCGGCCATCACCTGACGTGCGCTGTAGTCCAGCCGCTCGTCGTCGTCGGCCAGCGCCTTGGACGCCACCAGCTGTGCCGGCGACACGGCGAGGTCGTACTGGCACAGCGAGACCGGCACCAGCGCCTTGCCTGCCACGGCCGGATTCCCCGGCTTCGGCTGCAACGCGCTCCGGGCCGGGCAGCCGTTCGGATCGATCTCGCCGATGGCACGAACGGACGCGACGATCTGGTCGGCCACCGACGCGTAGGCCTTGGTGTGCACCACCTCGACGAGGTAGCCGTCCATCGCTTTGCTGGTGGTCGCCGTCCACCCCGCCGGCAGCTCCCAGCCGCGGCTGAAGTTGTCCACCGGGCGCACCGAGACGAAGGTCTGCAGGTAAGAGGCGGGCAGGTCGCCGAGACAGCCGATGGCCCGGATCGGCGTGAGCTCTGCGGCGAGCGCGACGAACGGTTCGGACGGCGGGTGCGCCCGGTCCGCGCACCAGTCGGCTCGCGGCGCATACGCGTATCCCCAGCGGTCCGGCACCTGGTAGCTGAGCACCCGATAGGACTCCCAGCGCCACCCCGGCCGGTTGGTGGTGCCCGGTGCCTCGGACGCGGTGTCACCCGGTCCGCGCTCGGGCGCGGCCGCCGGCACCGCTGAACTCGGAGAGTTGCCACGGAGTTGGGTGATCGCCAGCGGAATCGCCACCGCCGCCACCAGGACGACCGCGGCCGCCGCCGGCAGCCAACGTGGCAGGCCCGCCCGGCGGCCGGCCGGGATCGGCAGTTCCAGGGGCTGGAAGTCGGGCTCATCGGCATGGTGCCGCAGCGCGTCGCGGAAGGCCCGCTCGGCCCGGTCGCCCCGATCCTCGTCGGGTGTGTTGCGCTCAGTCATCGGTGTCGTCCTCGATCAGTCGGGTGCGCAACCGGGTCAGCGCCCGGTGCACATGGGAGCGGGCGGTGGCCTCGGCACAGCCGAGGATCGACGCGATCTCGGCGTACTCCAGGTCGTCGTAGAAGCGCAGCGCGACCGCAGCCCGCTGCAGCGGCGGCAGGCTTTCGCACAGCTGCCAGGCGAGTTCAGCGTCCGTCACGTCGCCGGCGTGGTCGGGCGTGACGGCGTGCAGGTCGTCGCTCACCTGCTCACGGCCGGTGCGGCGCCAGCGGCTGATGCTGGCGTTGACGATGCTGCGCTTGACATAGGCATCCACGTCGCCGGCGGCGCTCACCCGCGACCATCGTGGATACAGGCCGAGCAACGCGTCCTGCACCAGGTCGCGAGCATCCTCGGCGTTGCGGGCGATCAGGTAGGCGAAGCGCTGCAACGCCACCGATCGGGTGGCGACGTAGTCCTCGAACCGACTCACGATCACCGGCGCCTCCTGTACGAGCGTCATACCCTGCACAACGCGGCAACGAGGCGTCGCGTTGCAGCACCGGGCATGATCGTTGTCATTAAACCTCGATTCACCGGTGGGTGGCGTAGCGAGCGGCCCATCGGTGGATCAGGTTGAGATCTCACCGCGGTGATCGAAAGGGGCACCATGCTGCTGACCGAGGACATCCTGCTGCTCGCCACCGACGACACCAGCGGCCGCAAGCTGGCCCGCTACACCGATCTCCTGGTGGCCGGTGGATTGCTCAGCGATCTGGCTCTGGCCGGCAACGTCCGGACCACCGAACCCGGCGAGTCGGTGCGGAAGAACCGCGTCGTCGCCGTCCCGGACGCCGCCTGGCCGGCCGATCCATTGCTCGCCGAGACCCTCAGCGTGATCAGCGGCAAGCCAACCTGGTACCCGTCCGTGCTCATCGAACGACTCAGCCGCAAACTGGTCGATCACAAGGCCGTGGACCTGGTCTACGAGCGACTGGCCCGGGCCGAACTGGTCAGCCGGACGTCGCACCGCGTGCTCGGCCTGGTGCCCACCACCCGCTGGGTGAGCGTCGACGGACGCTACGAAGCGGGCTTGTACGAACGGCTCGACGCGGTCTTCCTGTTCGGCGCCACACCCGATTTCCAGGTGGCGTCGCTGGCCGCGCTGCTGACCGGATCGGGACTGATCACGTCCGTCATCGACCGAGGCCGCGGCGTCGACAAGCGCGCGGTGAAGCGCCGCGGCAAGGAACTGCTCAAGCAGTACTGGCCGGCCCAAGTCGTCGAACGCGCCTTCCAGGGCCGGGACGCCGCAGCCGCCGGCTGAACTCGTCCCCAAACGCTCCCCGAACTACTTCCCACTCACCAACAAATTCAGCGAGCCCAAGTAGTTCGGCGAGCGATTGAGGAGGCGCACGGAACCCGAGCGGTCAGTAGCCGAGAGCATCCTTGGCGGCTTGGTGCTGCTGCATGATCACCGGCTCGATCGGGCTGTCGGGCACCTGTTCGGACGCTTGCGGCCAGACCGGGAACTCGCCGGTGAGTGCAGCCCCGGCTTGGATGGCGGCGCCCTTCGCCACATACTCACCGGGCTCCGGGACCAGCAACGGGACGTCGATGACCTGGGTCAGGATCTTCCGGACGGCCGGGCTCTGCGCGGCGCCTCCGATCAACTGCATCCGGTTGACCGGCACGTCACAGGCCCGGATCGCCTCCAGCAGGACGACCTGGCTGGCCAGCATGCCCTCGACGGTGGCCCGGGCCAGGTTCTCGCGGGTGAAGTTCTCCAACGAGGCACCGTGAATGGATGCCCTGGCCTCGGGCAGATCGGGCGTCCGTTCGCCCTCGAAGTAGGGCAGCAAAGTCAGGCCGCCCGCCCCGGGTTCAGCCGCCAGCGCGAGGTCTGCGAGCTCCCGGTAGGAACAACCGAGCACGTTGATGGCGGCGTCCAGATCGCGCGAGGCATTGAGAGTCGCTGCCAGGGGCAGGTGGTCGCCGGTCGCGTCGGCGTAGTTGCAGACGTATCCCGCGTAGTCGTGGACGGGTTTCTCAGTGTGCGCGTAGACCACCCCGGAAGTGCCCAAGGACATCACCGCATCGCCCGGCTCAAGACCCAGCGCGAGCGCGGCGGCCGCGTTGTCACCACTACCCACGCTGAGCGGAATGCCGGCCGGGATGCCCGGGATACCACTACCGGTCAGCCCGGCCCGGTCGCGCGGCCCGAGCACCGTGGGCAGCGCCACCCGCCGTCCAAAGGCGTGCTCGAACAGGTCCCAGCAGTACTCGCCGGTATCGGGAGACCAGTACCCGGTACCCGCCGCCTCTGAGCGGTCGGTGATCAGCAGATCGAAATCGGGGTTGCCGGGACCGCCGCCCATCAACCGCCAGGTCAGCCAATCATGCGGAAGCGCGACCGCCGCCGTCTTCGCCGCGTTCTCCGGCTCGTGATTGCGCAGCCAGCGCACCTTCGTAACGGTGTCCGACAGGGTCAGTGGCAGGCCGGTGCGACGGACCCACTCGTCGGCGCCGAGTTCCTCGTTGAGCTCGAGCACCTGCGGGTAGGACCCGGTGTCGTTCCACAGCAGCGAGTCGCGGACCGAGCCGCCGTCCTCGCCGATGAAGATCGCGCTGTGCTGCTGCCCGCTGACTGACAGCGCGGCGACGTCGTCGAGCCCGCCGGCATAGGCAACGGCGGCCAGTAGCGCGTTCCACCACCGGATGGGGTCGACGACGGTGCCCGGTGGGTGGCTGGATCGGCCCTCACGGACGACCGCGCCGGTATCCAGGTCCAGGATCACCACCTTGCAGCTCTGGGTGGACGAATCAATTCCGGCGACGAGAGTCATCTGTCGCTCCCTCCTTTGGGTTGCTGATTCGAGCGGACGGCTACCAGTCCGATGCCCGGATCCGCTGCAGGGTCTGCAGCGCGTGTTGATGCCATTCGTCGATCTGTCGGCGGCGGCCTTCGTCGGACGCCACCGTCCAGGGCTCTGTGGTGCGCCAGTCGATCTGCTCGCCCGAGACGAGCGCCTGGGCCCCCCGCGAGACGACCTCGGGGAAGGTGGACACACTCAGGTTGAGGCCGAGGACGTCCGCTTTGAGTTGCAGCCACAACGCGTTGCGACTGGCCGGACCGATCACTTTCACACCACTCATCGGCGTCCGGAACAGGTCGAGAACCTTGCGGAACTGGATCGCCATGCCGAGGAAGCAGCCGAAGACGATGTCCTCAGCCCCCGTGTCGGTCGACAGCCCGGCGATCAGGCCGCGGTCGTGGTGGGACTTCTGCGGAGGCGGGCTGCCCCGGAAGTTGGGCACCACCACCGGCACGCTCGCCAGATCGATGTCGCCGGCCAGATAGCGCCGCGCGAGGTCGTCGGTGAGAGCGGCCAGCGCATCACCGGAGATACCGAGCATCCGTTGTAGGCCCTCGAAGGCCGCGCCGCCGGTCGGAATGGAGGCGAACAGAGTGAAGTCCGAGCCACGGCAGCCACGTCCGTTGGCGAGCTTGGTCTCGGCGGTCGCCTCGTCCAGTGACGGCTGATCGGTGAGCAGCAGCAGCCCCTCGGTGGTCCCGGTGGAGTTCAGCAGTTCGCCGTGGTGCAGGTCGGCGCCTACCCCGCCGACGATGTGGTCGTGCCCGACAACGTGTACCTCCACGGTCGCCGGCAGCCCGAGTGCCGCCGCCTGCCGCGCCGCGATCGGACGGCCCTGCGCCGCGGGACGCAGCGTCGGGAAGCAACTGGGTTCGACGCCGACCATCCGGCACACCTCGTCCGACCAGGTCAGTCCGACCAGATCGAGCGCCATCGTCCTGCTGGCCAGGGAGTATTCACCCCAGCGCTCCCCGGTGAGCGTCGCAGCGAGGTATTCGGAGATGTTCAGCCAGCAGGCGTCCCCGCGGTTGCGACCGGCAGCCTCGGTCGCCCACGCGACTTTGGACAGGGCGTAGTTGGGGTTGGCCGGGAGGCCGGTCACCCGATAGATCCGGGCACGTTCGGGCGCCGTCAGCCGGTCGAGCCACGGCGCCCCCCGTTGGTCGTGCCATAGAATCATCGGGGATCGCAGGCTGAGATCCGAAGCGACCAGGCCTCCCGACTCTCCGACCCCACAGAACGCCACTTTCGCCAGGCTGGCCCGCTGGTCCGTACTCAGGCTTCCGAAGAAGTCCGCGATCATCGAGGTCAGCGCGTCCAGGTCGTACACCGGCCCCCAGGCGTCGCGGACGCCGGGCGTCGGCAATGCTTCCGCCCGAGACAGCCGGCCGTCGCCATCGAAGACGCAGAACTTCACCCGCGTCGTGCCGATGTCGATCGTTGCGGTGGGTTTCACTCATCCTCCTGTCGACGGAGCCTTGATCGGAGCACGCCTGACAAGGCGTTTCAGGCGTCCAACCGTGGATTGAAGTGACGGATCCGGCGCTCGACCACCTCGGCAATGGCTGCGACCGCGTTCGTCGACACCCGGATCAGAGAGTTCTCGTTGGGGTTCGCCGCGTAGGCCTCGCCGAAGGAGCGGATCATCGCGTTGCGCAGGTCGCTGGCGATGTTGACCTTGACGACGTTGAACTCACTGAACCGTCCGAACTGCTCGACCGGCAGCCCCGAGCCGCCGTGGATGACGAGCGGCACCGAGCTGGCCTCACGCACCTTTCCCAGCAGGTCGAAATCGACCCGGGCGTTGGGCGCGTAACCGTGCACGTTGCCGACGGAGACTGCCAGCATGTCGCAGCCGACCGCGCTGACGAACGCCGGCACCTCGTCGGGGTTGGTGGTGGCCGCGAACTCGGGGCCGATCTCGTCCTCCTTGCCGCCGATGCTGCCCAGCTCGGCCTCCAGGGCGTACTCGGACGGGCACAGCGCGCGGGCCTGCTGGGAGAGTGCGACGTTCTCGTCAAAGGGGTATTCGGCGCCGTCGAGCATGACCGAGGTGAATCCCGCGGCCAGCGAGTTCTTCACGTCGTCGAGGGTGCGGCCATGGTCGAGATGCAGCGCGACCGGCACGTCGGTGTCCTTCAGCCGACGGCTGACCATGTCGTAGATGTACTCGAAGCCGGACAGGGTGATGTTGGTGGGCGCCACCTGGATGAAGGTGGGGACGCCGGTGGTCTCGACAGCCCGGACGATGCCCATTGTCGTTTCCAGGTTCGTGGTGTTGAAGGCTCCGGCGACGAGGCCCTTGGAAAGACACTCATCGATGACGCGAAGTCCCGAGACCAGTCCCATGCGAATTTCCTCTCAGTCGGATGTCTGGCAGTCCGCCGGGGACCGCCCTGGGTCGCGGACCACGTCCGGCTGGCTCATGGCCGCCTGACATCAGCAAGCCCCTACGCCCACGACTGTCTGGCCACATCTGTTTGTACGGTTTGTACGGACAAACAGTACGAAGTGATGAGATGATTAGTCAAGGGCTCCGCTGTTCGAGACATCCGGCGTCCGACGAACTGCGATCGCAGGGGTGGGGCACGCGGGGTCGCCGGGTGGGACCACTAACATGGCTCGGAGCAAAGCCGCCGTCGTGACGGAGATTCCGTATGTCCCTACCCGCATCCACTGGAACGGCCGTCATCGAACGCCAGTCCGAGGTTCCCTACTACCAGCAGCTGTCGCGGGTTCTCGAGGGCCGGCTGCGCACCGGCGAGATTGCAGCCGACAGCCGATTGCCAAGTGAGAACGCACTCTGCCGTGAGTTCTCCGTCTCTCGGGCAACGGTGCGGCAGGCCCTGCAGCACCTGGAAGCCCAGGGTCTCGTCCGACGGGTGATGAACCGGGGTGTCTTCGCCGGCGGAACGGACCCCCACTTCGGTTGGACCATTCAGGACAGCGAGTTTCTCGAGAACGCCATCACTCACCAGAACCGGTCGGTGTCCACCCAGGTGCTCGGCTCGGGGTCGGTGACCCTGCCCGCGTTCGCGCAACAGGAGCTCCGGCTCCCCCCAGACTCCCAAGGCTTCAGCCTCACCCGGCTCCGCTTCCTCGACGGCGTCCCCACCGTCTTCAGCGTCAACTACTTCCCGCCGAAAGTGGGGGCGATCGTCGCCGAGGCGGCCGAGACCCTCGCCGGCACGGCGTCCCTGACCTCCCTGTTGGCGTCGTCGGGCTACCGGCTGCAAGGCGCGCATCGCTCCGTCCGCGCCGTCCTGCCCTCCACCGAGATCGCCAAAGCGCTCCGAGTGAAGGCCAGGACGCCGCTGGTGCAGGTCCGGTCGACGTCGTGGACGGCCGACGACTACCGCTTCGACGTCTACGAGACCTACGTCAACACCGAGGTCGTCCCGCTCGAGATGGTCGTTGCCTCCGAACAACAGACACGCTGACCACATTCCCTCACCGCGAGCCGAGACGCCCATCGACGGTTGAGCTTGTGGAAACCCGCCAACTCAACCCGCGGAGGTCAGTTCTACGATGTCTCCGTCGCGCGCTGGTTGACCGGATCCTCGTCGCTGTTGAGCATGCCGCACAGGACGGCGCCAACAACGTACATGCCGACGAAGACCCAGATCAGCAATGTCATCTGGCTCGCCCCACCGAGCAGGCCAACCAACATCGGCCCGACGAATGACGACAACCCCGCGGCCAGGCTGTATACGGCCAGCGCGTTCCCGCGCTCCTTGGTGGTAACCATCGCCGGCACCAGCGCGGTGAGTGGAACGAAGCCGGCCAGGCCGATCCCGAAGACGGCCCAGCACAGCACGACCACTCCGAAGTTGGGCCCGACAATCTGCGGTACATAGAACAACAGCAGCAGACCCACCGCACACATCACGTTGCCGAACCAGGTGACCGTTCGCTTCCATCCGAAGTGATCGCCGACCACGCCGAAGAACAGGTTCGCGAAGATGTTCGCGGTGTAGACGATGGTCACGATCTGTAGATACTGGCTCTGGGTGAACCCAACTGTTTCGGTGAAGAAGAACGGCGCCACGACAAAGAGCGCGAAGTTCGGGGTGGTGTTGATCAACCGCACGATGGAGCCGATCGTCACCTTCGGCGACTGCCAGATGATGGTCAGGCCCTTGGCGAGCTCTCCCCAGCCCTCCGATCCGGGTTCGGCCCCTGCGTGCGTGCGGTCACGGACGCCGAGTAGCGCGATCGCTGCGCCCACGATGACGAGCATGGTGGCGATCCAGAAGGTGCCCACCTCGCCGACGACGGGGATCGTCCAGCTGGCCAGCAGCGATCCGAGCGTGGGCAGACCGGCGCCGAACATGAACCAGAACCAACCGACGGAGGTGCCTCGCTGGTGGGGCGGGGTGGCGGTGTTGATCCAGACCAGGAATGCGTAGGCGAAGAACGGGTAGCCGATCCCACGCAGCGTGTAGGCGACGATCGCCACCCAGTGGATGCCCATTCCGACACCCACCAGCAGGAACAACGCCTCGAAGAGCACCCAGTTGATGGTGCCGATGAGCATCACCTTGCGGGGCCCGATCATCGAGGACAGCGTTCCGGCCAGCCACGATCCAAGTGCGACGAAAATGCCGTAAAGGCTGATCGTGATTGCCGCCGCCTGCTCGCTGAAGCCCTGGGAGTCGACCAGGAACGGGGACAGGTAGTTGGATTCGACGCCGTCGCCGATCATGAAGAACAGCACTCCGATGAAGCCCAGGAAGAGCGGCGCCGGGAGTCCGATCCGGTCGAGAATGCGGGTGCCCGTCGAAGCCTGGGCGGCGTCCGGACTACTCATGCCCCACCTCCACGATCGACGTGTGCGGCTTGCCCAGGAGTCGACCGCTGCGGTCGCCCATAGCCATTGACTGCATTTCAGAATCTCCTCGTGTGTGTCATCGACGGGCACCGGCGCGCGCCGAATGGCACTCACCCCACGCCCGGTCCCACCTGCTCGCGAGACGTCCGCAGCAACTGGACGGCCCCGGCACGACCCGCTACCGACAGATCGCCGTCAGGCCAGGACTCGGGCTCCTGCCCGCGCCACGTGAACTGTGTGGACAGACTAGGACCGACTTGTCCGCTCTGTCTAGACCGATACGTATTGTCCGTACAGTACGTCCAAATTCACTACGCGGCCCCAGCGAGCAGCGTGTTGCCGTTACGGTGCCTCCATGACACTGCTGTACCTGATCCGCCATGGGCAGACCGAATGGAGCAAGTCTGGCCAGCACACCTCCTACACCGACATCGACCTCACCGCTGAGGGCGAGGAGCAGGCCAAGGCGCTACGGACGCGGCTCGATCCGAGCGAGTTCGGGCTGGTTCTGACCAGCCCGCGACTACGGGCCCGGCGCACCGCCGAACTTGCCGGCTTCACTGACTACGAAGTCAGCGACGACCTGCAGGAGTGGAACTACGGCGACTACGAAGGCATCACGTCGGCCGACATCCGCGCTCATCATCACCCCGGCTGGCGGCTCTGGTTCAACGGCGCACCCAACGGCGAATCCGCCGACCAGGTCCGCGAGCGGCTCAGCCGGGTCGTCCATCGCGTCCGCGAATCGGGCGTCGACAAGGCGATCTGCTTCGGCCACGGACACGCCTCCCGGGTGCTGGCACTGTGCTGGCTCGACTTTCCGCTGATCTTCGGACAGGCCTTCCCCGTCGAGACCGCCAGCCTGTCGATCCTGGGGCGCGAGAAGGAGTCCTGGGCGGTGCTGCGCTGGAACAGCTGATCCGTGCCCAACGCCACTCCGCGCTGCGCCCGCGCGAATCGGCTGCCGTTCGTCAATCCGGCGGTCCCGGTCATCGCTGCCCCGATGGCGGGAGGGCCCTCCACAGCTGCCCTGGTCACGGCGGTAGCGGCAGCGGGCGGCTTCGGCTTTCTCGCCGGCGGGTACAAGACGCCGGACGCGCTGGCGACCGAAATCGCTCAGGTGCGAGCGCACACCTCCGCCTTCGGGGTGAACCTGTTCGTCCCCAGCACCGATCGGCCCGACCGCGAGGCGGTTCGGGCCTATGCCGCCGAGCTCCAGCCGGAGGCGGACGTCTACGGCCTCCGGCTGGATCCGGAGCCTGTGGCCGACGACGACTGGTGGTCACAGAAGCTTGACCTACTGATCGACGACCCAGTCCCGGTCGTTTCGCTGACCTTCGGATTGCCGGACGCCACCGATATCGCCGCGCTCCGGCGCGCGGGAACTCTGGTTCTTGCGACGGTGACCACACCCAACGAGGCGCGCAGCGCCCAGGCGGTCGGCGTCGACGGCCTCGTCGTCCAAGGGCTGGGCGCCGGTGGGCACAATGCGACCCACGACCCCCGCCGGGCGCCAGACCCCATCCCCACTGACGCTCTGGTGCGGCATGTCCGAGCTGCGGTCGAGCTACCGATCATTGCCGCCGGCGGCGTGGACGGACCCGCATCGGTCCAGGCACTGCTGCGGGCCGGCGCGCACGCAGTCGCCGTCGGCACGCTGCTGCTGCGCACCGACGAAGCGGGGACGTCAGCGACCCATCGCGCTGCTCTGGCTGACGAGACCTTCGCCGAGACCGTCCTCACCCATGCCTTCACCGGACGCCCCGCACGGGCCCTCCGCAACGGCTTCATCGATCGCCACCAGGCGACAGCGCCGATCTGCTACCCGGCCGTCCACCATCTCACCCGCGCACTTCGCCAGGCAGCGGCACAGGCGGGCGACACCGACCGCCTCCATCTCTGGGCCGGAACCGGCTATCGAAGTGCTCCCACCGACCCCGCGTCCGATGTCGTCCGCTGGCTCACGAGAAGCTAGGGAAGCGCTGCCTGTCGTCGGTCAAGTTTGTCGAGACCTCAGTGGCGAAGCGACTGACACAAGGGGTCCGGCAAGCGTCACCAACGGAATCGCTCGAGGCGATGGGTCCCTCCCGGACGAGACCCGCACTACCGCCCGTCGTCCGAGTCATCGTGTGGCACTTCGTTCGTCGCTACTACCGCCTTCAGCACGGGCGGACGTGGACACGACCTGTCATGCCACACCCTGAACTCGACAACTCGGCGGACAACGTTCGTTGCACACCGGAGACGCTGCACCGGCTCATGGCCCCGACGTCGCCGAAATATCGCGCCGCTCGCCCACCAGGGCAAGCCCAATGGCGGCCCGCCCGAGCAGGCGCTCAGCAGCGTAGCCGTCACAGACATCGCGCGTCCGTTCGGCGAAGCACCGGACGGTTCGGTCGCCGGAGTAGGGCGCCCATCCTGGATCACCCGACTGGATGAATCTGACGAGCGCACCGTGGACATCAGCCGTCAGCGACTCAGGGGCATCACCTGCCGCCCGGCGTGCTCCTTCCGCCCCGACCGCATTCCAGACGAACGGCAAATCGAGACAATGAAACGCCAACCCCCGATCGACCTCACCACAGCCCCGCCAACCGAAGTCATAGACCCAGGTTCGCACGCGCCGTTCAGCCAGGAACGCGATTGGTGATCGAACCATCAGGTCGGTGAGTAGCTGCGCGGCAAGCGCCGAGCTGGTACCTCCGGCCCGATCGCGGAGATAGCGAGTGGCCGCGCCCCAGCCAATGCCGAACGACTCAAGCGCCAGCACATCCTCGCCATCGGCCAAGGTGGCGGACGCCGGAACGAGCGCATTGAACTCATGGGTGGTCGAGCCGATCAACAGCGGAACGCCGTCCGCACCAGCCTGCAGAGTGCCCTCAACAACGGAACGCTTGACCAGTTCGCCGTCCAACACCGGTGAAAACTCCAACGAACCGAGAACCTGGTGTAGCAGGGAAACTGCATCCTCCTCGGGCTCTGCTACAGCGGTTGCCCTCCCGAATACATTCCGCATCCGCCAGACAACGTCGTCCAGTCGTTCCCTAGGCAGAGCGGCCAGCGCACTCGCCTCTGCTGGCACACCGAGCAGCTGCGAGATCTCCGCCATCGCCCGTGTCGCGGACGCGCGCGTCATCTGAGTGAACACAGGGGAGCACGCGATTGCCTGGCTCAGCAACCCCCGTGCCGACTCAATGCCGAGTAGCGAGAGCACAGCACCGGCACCGGCCGACTGTCCTGCGATGGTGACTCGGGCCGGATCACCACCGAATGCCGCGATGTTCGCTTGGACCCAGCGCAACGCCGCCAGCCAGTCATGCACGGCGCGGTTCGGCGGTGCATCCGGAAGCAGGCCGAAGCCCGTGATTCCGAGGCGGTAGCCGACCGTGACAACGACGATCCCTTCGCGGTTGAAAGGGCCTCCGTCGTACCACGGGCTGACCGGCGAACCGGCGATGTAGGCGCCGCCGTGGAACCAGACGAGGACGGGCAGCGCCGCATCGAGCGACGGCTCGGGCGTGAAGACGTTCACGGTGAGGAAGTCGTCCCCCGGCACCGACGGCTCCGGAATCGTGCCGCCGACGAAGCCGGTCACCTGGGCGGTAGGCCCCGGCGATACAGCCTCCCTCACTCCCGCCCAAGGGGCTGGGGGCTCCGGCAGGGAAAACGTTCGCGGCCCGCTTGGTGATGCCGCGTACGGAACGCTGTAGAAGACTGTCGATCCTTCGCGGGCTGTGCCCCTCACGCGTCCATGCACTGTTTGGACGGTGGAACGCGATAACAATGGCCACCCAGACAACCGGTTTCAGCCCACCGCTGGGGCTCCGCAAGTCTGCAAGGCGCGGCCGGTGATCGTGGTCGAGGGAGGCTTGAATCTCACTCACGGTCCCAGCCGGATCGGGATCGTCCACAGTGTCCGCAAGCACGCGCCTGGCCTCCTCGGCCCTCCCAGCCGCCACGAGGTAGCGCGGCGACTCCGGCAGCTTCAGCGCCAGCAGGCCGTAGGCAATCGACGGCACAACCCCCGCAATGAGCATCCACCGCCACGAGGAAACGCCGAACCACAGCGGATCCTGCGGAGTGCCGGCCGCCGAAGCAAGCGCAAGGTTGGATAGGAAAGCGCCGAAGATACCGAAAGCAATGGCCAGCTGCTGCAGTGAGCCAAGCCTGCCGCGCGCGGACGACGGCGACACCTCTGCAATGTAGGCCGGCACGACCACCGAGGCGATCCCCACGCCGAGACCAGCAACTACCCGCCACAGGATCAGGTCCCAGACCGAGAAGGCCAGGCCGGACAGTACTGAGGAGACCGCGAAGAGGATTGCCGCGACTACCATGACCCGGATTCGTCCGAAGCGATCCGCGGCCTTGCCTGCGAACATCGCACCGATCGTGCACCCAAGTAGCGCGGACGACACGGCGATGCCAGTGAGGGTCGGGCTAAGGTCGAATCCCGCCTTGGTACCACTCAGCGCGTCCACTGCGCCGTTGATGACCGCGGTATCGAATCCGAACAGGAATCCCCCGACTGCGGCCGCCGCAGAGATCCCGAGAATCTTGCCTGTTAGTTGCCCATGCTCATCGGCCATGAGCGGTCTCCCTCCGTTGGGTGGCCCTGAACGCCGGGCACGACCACAAACTCGCAGGCCTAATATTGTCCGTCAAGGAACAAAAAGGAGACACCGTGGAGCAGCCCTTACGCCTGGGCCCAGGCGATCTCGACCTAGTCAGCGTGGACTCTCGAATGACGAAGAACATCGTCGACTTACTGGCTCGACTCGGCCCGCTCGACAGGCGCAGGCTCACCGCAGACATCGGAGTGGGTCGATCGACGGTGTCTCGGGCCGTTGGCCAACTGTTGGACGCACGGATCGTGATCGAACTCGACACACCGCCTCAGGGGCGCGGCCGGCCACAGACTTTGCTCGCGGTCAACCCGCAGGCAGCTTCCGCGATCGGCCTGGACTACGGCCTGCGCCATGTTCGAGCAGCCATCGTCGACGCCGCCCACCGAACGGTGGGCACCGCCGAGACGTTCCTCGGACTGGACTACACAGTCGAGCAGGCGATTCGGGCATCGCTTAGCCTCATCGCAGATCTCGAGCGCCAACAGACCGGCCCGATCGTGGGTATCGGGCTGTCGCTGCCAGGGCCGATGGATCGCTCGGCGATGGCGCTCACCCGATCGAGCATCTTGCCCCGCTGGGCTGGCATCCACATCGTGGATCTGTTTGGGCGGGAGTTCCCGTACCCAGTGTTGGCCGACAACGAGTCGAACCTCGCTGCCCATGCCGAGAAGCTCTGGGGCGCGGCGACAGATCTGGACACCATGATCTACTTGCAGCTCCACTCGGGAGTCGGCGGAGCCATCCTGATGCACGGGCAAGTCGTACGCGGCCAGCGAGGCGCCGCCGGCGAGTTCGGACATCTGAGCCGGAACCCTCGCGGCGAACGCTGCCGTTGCGGGCGCCGTGGATGCTTGGAGGCCTCGATCGGGATACCGCGCTTGCTGGCCCACCTTTCGGAGGCCCACGGACGGACCATCTCGCTCGCGGACGCCACACAGTTGCTGACCGACGGCGATCCACTGTGCGTCGATCTTGTCCGCGCGGCCGGCTACGAGGCCGGCCGTGCGTTGGGCACGCTCTGCAACGCGCTCGACCCGCAGGCAATCGTGATCGGCGGCTCACTCACCCAGCTGGGCAGCCCCCTGTTCTCGGCCATCGAGCGTGGCATGCGGACGTCGACACTTCCGCTGCATGAGGGACTTCCCATCAGGGTCGCGACACTCGGACGGTTCGCTTCGGCGTTAGGCGCCACCGGCCTGGTCATGGCGTCTGGGTTCGACCGGTTACTAACTCAGCGGTGGGAGGGTCTAGCGCTCCCGGGTCGGTAGCCACTTGCCAGCTAGCAACTCACGCTCAGCCCCCAGGTTCACCCAGACCCGACTGAGGCCGACCAGCTGCCCCCTCGGCCGAGACGGCCGGACGCCGTCCAACACCAGGCGGGCAGGTAGTACCCCGCAACAGGAGATGCACCGGATGGCGGACCGTCTCGTCGGACGGCGTGCCGGGTTCATCGCCCAACAGTTGCCGAAGCATGTGCGCGGCGGCGCGGCCCTGTGCGTCGACGTCCTGGGCGACCGTGGTGAGGTCGACGAACTCAGCCATCTCGGCGTCATCGATTCCGACGATCGAGACGTCCTGGGGTACCCGGAGGCCGGCCCGACGCAGTGCCCACATCGCGCCGACCGCGAGCTCATCGAACTCGGCGAACACCGCGCTCGGCAGGTCGGGCCTGGTCAGCAACTCGGTCATCGCGGTGGCCCCGCCGTCGATGCCGTGTGGTCCTTCGACCACCAGTTGCGGGTCGAAACCGAGCCCGAACGAGGTCAGCGCCTCTTCATAACCCAGCCGACGGCTCATCGACGCCGTGAAATCGAAGCGGGTGTCGTCGGGCCGGCCGGCGATCAGTCCGATGCGCCGATGACCCTGGTTCAGCAGATGGGTGACCGCCAGCCGAGCGCTGGCCTCTTCGTCGATGCCTACGGACGGGAAGCCGTCGATGTGCGAACCGATGCTGACCAAAGGCAGGCCGAGCGCCCGCAGGGCCAGTGTGTGCACCTCGGTGAGCGGCATCGACATCGACAGGATGCCGTCCACTCTGGACTCGATCGGCATCCGAGAGAAGAAGTCGTCCCGGGCCGTCGCGTCGCCGAGGTGGTAGAGCAGGACGTCGTACCCGCCGGCGCGCAAGACGTCCAGTGCGGCCACCGTCGCTTTGGCGAAGAACCACCGGGTCACGAACGGAACGATGATGGCGACGATGCGGCGCGGCCCCGAGGCGGCGGCGTCCTGCTCTGCGACCGCCCCGTAGGAGAGTTCGCGGGCGGCCTGGATCACGCGCCGACGCGTCTGCGGCGAGACCTTTTCGCTGTCTCCCAGCGAGCGTGAGGCAGTAGCGACCGAAACGCCGGCGAGGGCGGCGACGTCGGCAAGACGCGTGCGCTGCGCCCGCTTTGGCGCGTCCGACTGCTCTGTCACGCGCCAACCCTACGACATCGATTCGCCGGTTTCCCCGGCAGCAAGGAGCCGAGCGGGCTCACGCACCCCCGCCCACAGGTTGCGCTGGGACCGCACAGCCGTGCGCACGGCTGACGTACTCAACCGCGACGAACGGCAGATGATGCAAATTTCCTGCCGACATCTTGCAACTCTCGTGAGCCGTCTGTGAAACTCGCAAGCAAGATTTCCACTCGATGCAAAGAGTGTGTCCGGCTCAACGCTGCCGGCGCAGTCGATGCCGACAACCCACAGTGAGGTGGACGGACATGACAGCCAATGTGATCGTCACCGTCGAGCGAGAGTTCGACACCTCCCGGAGACAGGTCTTCCGGGCTTGGACAGACCCCCAGCAACTCGTGAAGTGGCGAGGTTCCCCGGGGTGGCACGTCGAGGAAGAGACCGTCCGCGGCGTCACCGAACTCGGTGGCCGGCACTACCACGTCAAGATCCGCGACGCGGACCCCACCACCCGGGTCGCCACCGACGGCGTCTACACCGAGTTCTTCGAACCGGACGTGTTCGTCTCCCGCGAGCGCATCACCGGCGACCCGGGCATCGACCCGGACAAGCCGCTGGAGCTGCGGGTCGAGTTCAACGACATGGGACGCGACCGCACCCTGGTGCGCATCATCCAGGGCCCCTACGAGCCGGACGTCGCCGGCTGGCACGGCGAAGCCTGGGAGAAGGAACTGACCCGGTTGGAAGCCTTCCTCGACGGCACTGGCCGTGAGGGCACCGCAGGTAAGGGGGTCACCGCATGAGCACCGACGCCAAGGTGAGCATCGTCCGCACCAAGCCGCTGATGTCGATGCCGCAGATCCTGGTGATGAACCTGGGCTTCTTCGGCATCCAGTACAGCTTCGGCATGCAGCAGACCGCGGTGAACCCGGTCTACGAGTTCCTCGGAGCCAATCCCCACGATCTGCCGATCCTGAACCTCGCCGGGCCGATCACCGGCCTGGTGATCCAGCCGCTGATCGGCGCGCTCTCCGACCGGACCTGGAGCCCACGCTGGGGACGCCGCAAGCCGTTCTTCCTGATCGGCGCCATCGGTTGCAGCATCTGCCTGTTCCTGTTCCCGTTCGTCACCGCGGTGTGGATGGCGGTGCTGCTGCTGTGGCTACTGGACGCCAGCAACAACACCGCGATGGAGCCCTACCGGGCGTTCATCGCCGACAAGCTGCCCCCATCCCAGCTGGGCAAGGGATTCCTCGCCCAGTCCTTCTTCACCGGGCTGGGCATCACCCTGGCCAACGTGTCGCTGTTCGTCTTCCAGAAGTTCATCGAGGGCGGCACCGAAGCCGGCATCCCCTACTGGGTGCTCGGTTCGTTCATGCTCGGCGCTGTCTGCTCGATCGGTTCCGTGCTCATCTCGGTGCTGCGCACCCCCGAGATCCCGCCCAGCCCGGAGGAGCTGGCGGCGCTGCGCGCCAAGAAGGGCGGCCTGGGTGCCGCCCTGAAGGAGATCGGCGAAGCCTTCCGGGACATGCCCCCCGAGCTGCACAAGCTGGCGGTGGTCTACTTCTTCCAGTGGTACGGCATGGTCATCTACTGGCAGTTCATCGCCCTGACCATCGCCGACACGATGTTCCCGCACACCCAGGAAGGCAAGGAAGAGGCGGTCGCCTGGACCGGCCTGGTGAACGGCTGGTACAACATCATCACCTTCAGCGTCGCCTTCGCGCTGGTCGCCTTCGCCAAGAAGCGCGGCGCGAAACTTGTCCATTGCGTGTGTCTGCTGCTGGCGGCCGCCGGCCTGTCCACCGTGCCGTTCATCACCAACCAGTACGTGATCCTGGTACCGATCATCGGCCTGGGTATCGCGTGGGCGTCCATCATGGGCGTGCCCTACATCATGGCCGTCCGGATGATCCCGTCCACCAGGTTCGGCGTCTACATGGGAATCATCAACATGATGATCGTCGTCCCGATGCTGATCCAGTCGGTCAGCTTCGGCTGGATCTACAGCCACTTCCTGGGCGACAAACCGGGCAACGCGATCCTGTTCGCCGCTGGATTCCTGGCCATCGCCGCACTGCTGATGCTGTGGATCAAGGAGCCCCGTACCGTCCGCGACGTCGACGACGTCACCGCCATGCCCGTGGGCGGGCACTGACCGGAAGGAATGAGTCGATGACCATGAAGGACTACCGCACCATCGTGGTGGGCACGGACGGCTCGTCGCTGGCCGAGCCCACCGTCGGGCGAGCCGCCTGGCTCGCCAACCACGACGACGCCAATCTGGTGATCGTCTGCGCCTACGCCAAGCTGTCCCGCCGCGACGAGGCCAAGAACGTGACCACCCTGGGCGGCGACTCCCGCATCGGACAGGTGCTCGGACGCGAAGCCGCCGGCCTCGCGCTGAGCGAAGCCATGGCGGTCGCCGGTAAGGAGGGCGCGGTCGTGACCGCCGCGCTGCTGATCGACGGCGAGCCGTCCGAGGCCCTGGTCACCACGGCCGGCGAGCAGAACGCCGACCTGATCGTGATGGGCGCCCTGCACGACCGCTCGCTGGCCGATCGTCTGCTCGGATCGACCTCGGAAGAGGTACTGAAACGTGCCCGCTGCGACGTGCTGATCGTGCGTCCGGAGGTGGAAAGCGGGGATCTGGAGGTACCCGAGGACGCCCCCGGCGTCTGATCACCACCATCGTCGGTCGAGCTTGTCGAGATCCCGGACGGGATGACGCCCGCGAGCGGTTTCGACAAGCTCAACCAACGGTGGATCCTCAATGACCGGCGAGCGTGGCCACCAGGATCGCCTTGATGGTGTGCAGCCGGTTCTCGGCCTGGTCGAAGACCACCGAGGCCGGCGACTCGAAGACTTCTTCGGTCACCTCGAACACTTCGCGGCCGGTTTCGGCGAGGATCTGCTGCGACACCGTGGTGTCCAGGTCGTGGTAGCTGGGCAGGCAGTGCATGAACTTCACGTCCGGGTTCTCGGTGCGCTCCAGCAGCTCGGTGGTCACCCGGTAGGGCGTGAGCAGCTCAATGCGGTCCGCCCAGACTTCCTTCGGCTCCCCCATCGACACCCAGATGTCGGTGTGCACGAAGTCGACGCCCTTGACCGCCGAAACCTCTTCGGTGATCGTCACCCGAGCCCCGGTCGCCGCGCCGATCCGGCGTGCGGCCTCCACCAGCTCCGGGTCGGGCTGCAGCGACTCCGGCGCGACGATCCGGACGTCCATGCCCATCATTGCACCGGCGATCAGCAGGGAGCGGCCCTGGTTGAACCGGGCGTCGCCGATGTAGGCGAAGCTGATGTCGCGATCGTCCAGCCCGGACGACTCGCGCATGGTGAACATGTCGCACAGGCTCTGCGTCGGGTGCCATTCGTCAGTCAGGCCGTTCCACACCGGCACGCTGCTGTGTTCAGCCAGCGTCTCCACAATCTGCTGCCGCGAGCCGCGGTACTGGATGCCGTCGTAGAACCGGGAGAGCACCCGCGCAGTGTCGGCGATCGACTCCTTGTGACCCATGTGGGCGCCGGTCTCGTCGAAGTAGCTGACGTTGGCACCCTGGTGGTAGGCGGCCACCTCGAACGACGACCGGGTCCGGGTGGACGGCTTCTCGAAGATCAGTGCGAGGGTCAGGCCGTCCAGTCGCTTGACCTCGCGTCGGGCCTTCCGCGCCTTCTTGAGGTCAGCGGTCAGGTCGAGCAACTCCCGCCATTCCGCGGGGGTGTAGTCAAGCTCCTTGAGGAAGTGACGCTGGCGCAGGTTCACGGCGAGCCCATCTGTCGGTCGATTCGATAGGAGAACTCTGCCATGACAGAATCGCCGCCATGGTGATGCGTTTCCTGTTCAGCGCTGCCGCCCTCGCGTTCGCCACCTGGGTGGTGCCGGGGATCCACATGGACAGTGACCAACCGCAGAACAATCTGATCGTGATCATCGGCGTCGCCATCATCTTCGGGTTGGTGAACGCCATCGTGAAACCGCTGTTCAAGTTCGCCTCGGCGCCGCTGCTGTTGCTCACCCTGGGCCTGTTCCTACTGGTGATCAACGCGCTGCTGCTCTGGCTCACCGCGTGGCTGGCCGAGCAACTGCAGATCGGCTGGCACGTCGACGGCTTCTGGTCCGCCTTCTGGGGGGCGCTGATCGTCTCGATCGTGTCGTTCATCCTGAACTCGTCGTTCACCTCGAAGAGCGATGTGAACCGCTGACGTGATCAACATCGTCTTCGTCTGTTGGGGCAACATCTGCCGCTCACCGATGGCCGAGCGCGTCGCCCAAGGGTGGGCCGAGCGGGAGGGCTTGGAAGGGGTGCGCTTCACCTCTGCCGGCACCTCCAGCGAGGAACTCGGCGAGCCGATCGATGCGCGTGCCCAACGGGTTCTGGCCCAGGCCGGGTACTTCATCGGCGGCCACCGCGCCCACCAGATCAGCGCCGCCGAGATCCGCGGGGCCGACCTGGTCATCGCCATGGAGGATCTGCATCTGTCCCGGATCCGCCGGCTCGTCCCGGACGCTCACAATCTGGCCCTGCTCACCGATTTCGATCCGGACGCCGAACCCGGCGCGGGCGTGCCCGATCCCTGGTACGGCTCGGCCGACGGCTTCCGCGGCACCCTGGCCGCCGTCGAGGCGGCCATGCCGGGCGTGCTGGAACGCATCCGGGAGATCATCGATCAGCGCAGCTGATGGCGGCGTCCGGCCGGTCGGCGCAGCACGGCACGGCACGGCATGGCAGGCTGAGTCCATGCACATCCTCGTTGTCGATGACGATCAGGCCGTTCGGGATTCACTGGCCCGCTCGCTGCAGTACTCGGGCTACGAGGTCACCGCTGCAAGCGACGGGCTGGAGGCGTTGGCCCGGCTCTCCGCACTGCGTCCGGACGCCGTGATCATGGACGTCATGATGCCCCGGCTGGACGGCCTGGAGACCACCCGGATGCTGCGTTCCACGGGAAACGATGTGCCGATCCTGGTGCTCACCGCACGCGACGCCGTCAACGACCGGGTGGACGGCCTGGACGCCGGCGCCGACGACTACATGGCGAAGCCGTTCGCGCTGGATGAGTTGCTGGCCCGCTTGCGGGCACTCACCCGACGCTCCAAGCCGACCGAACAAGAGCACACCGACAGCGAACTACTCACCTTCGCCGATCTCTCCCTCGACCAGCAGACCCGCGAGGTTCAGCGCGCCGGACGCCGAATCAGCCTGACCCGCACCGAGTTCGCCCTGCTGCAGACCTTCCTGGAGCATCCCCGCAAGGTGCTCGAGCGGGGCTGGCTGCTCAACGAGGTGTGGGGCTTCGACTTCCCGACAACCGCGAACTCGCTCGAGGTCTACATCGGCTATCTGCGACGCAAGACCGAGGGGGAGGGTGAAAGCCGGCTGATCCACACCGTCCGCGGCATCGGGTACGTGCTGCGTGAGACTCCCCCGTGACGGGTTGGGTAAGCCGGCTCCTGGCTCGCGACTGGACACTGCGCGACAGGATCGCCGTCCTGGTGGCACTCGCGGTCGCGACCGCCGTCGCGTTGACCGGAGTGGCCGCATGGCTCATCACCCGGGTGACCGTGTACAACCAGTTGGACAGCGAACTGATCGACGTTGCGGCGGTCACCGCGAACTGGGTCGCCGTCGACATCGAGGGCATGGGCGGCCTGGACACCAACGCTCTCAAGGCCGCCAATGTCACCGTCATGCTGATCCGTGCGGACAACACGGTGAGCACCCTGCCCGGAGCGTCGGTGAGCCTCGTTCCCGGTGTCGAGGAGCTCTCCGTGGCGCGCCGCCAACAGGGGTCGTCGGCGCGCACCGGTGAGGCCTCCAACGGTCAGCCGTACCGGATCGTCGCGGTGCCGCTGAAGGCGGGCACCACGAGCTACGCGCTGGTACTGGGGCGTCCCCTGGAAGCCACCAACAACATCATGGCAACGTTGGCCTGGTCGTTGGCGATCTTCGGCTTCCTGGGCGTCGGGGTGTCGACCGCGATCGGCTTCGTCATCGCCCGATCCGCGATCCGGCCGATCCAGCGGATGAGCGAGGACGTCGCGCACGTCACCGACACCAATGAGCTGACCCCGATCGCCGTCGAGGGTGGTGGCGGCGAACTCGCCGACCTCGGCCGGTCGTTCAACACCATGCTCACCACACTGCAGCTGTCGCGTGAGCGTCAGCGGCGACTGATCGCGGACGCCGGTCACGAGTTGCGCACTCCGCTCACCTCGCTGCGCACGAATGTGGAACTGCTGGTGGCGGACGAGCGGAGCCGGATGCTGCCCGAGGGCGCCCGCGCCGACATCCTGCGCGACATCGCCGCCCAGCTGGGCGAATTCACCACCCTGGTCGGTGATCTCGTCCAACTCAGCCGCGATGACGTCGTGCAGCCGCATCCCGAGCCGATCGATCTGCGCGATGTGGTGCGCAGCGCGATCGCCCGGGCCAAGCGCCGCGGACCGTCGCTGACCTTCGACGTCGAACTCAACCCGCTGTACCTGATCGGCGAGCCCGACACCCTGGAACGGGCGATCACCAACCTGCTCGACAACGCGGTCAAATTCTCGCCCCAGGGCGGCACCGTCCGTGTGCTGCTGGAGGGTGACCGGCTGCGGATCTCCGATCAGGGCCCGGGCATCTCCGAAGAAGAACTACCGCACGTATTCGACCGGTTCTGGCGCTCGCCGAGCGCGCGGAACACCCCCGGATCGGGCCTGGGCCTGTCCATCGTGGCGCAGACCGTCAAGGCACACGGCGGCTGGGTGAAGGCGGGCCGCTCCGCAGAAGGCGGTGCCGAGTTCATCGTCCGGCTGCCCGGCAGCGCGACGCCGCCCGAGGACGAGGTCAACGACGAGGAATCAACGACCCTGCTGCCGAAGGTCGGTCAGTAGCAGCGCTGATGCCGCTGGTCGCACCTGTCGAAAACCCGGCTCCGGATGGCCTGACAAGGGACTTCGATGAACTCGAGCACGGTCGTTGGTCGAGCTTGTCGACGCCTCACCGGGTGTCGGCGAGCTCAACCCTCGGAGTCGTCGGCGCCCGGACCCCGCGGGGCACCGAAGGTGAAGGTGCGCACCGTGACCGCCGGTGGCGTCTCGGACGTCGCCGGCTCGGTCGTCTCGGTGGGATCCGGACGTCCGCCCGGCGTCACCGGTCGGACGCTCTCACCCAGCGCCCGCCGCACCGCATCGCCGACCAGGCTGCTGGACGCTCGGTACTTGCGGGTCTCGGCCATGACCGGATTCTACTGCGAGCGCGGCGCCAGCGCGCGGCGCATCATCTCGATCACGGCCGTGACCACGCCGGGCAGGTCGGCGTCGTCGACGGGCCGGGAGATCAGCCAGGCGTCCAGGGCTCGTCCCATACCGAACGCGACGGCAAGCAGCAGGTCGTCGGCCAGATCATTGCGGACGGCACCGATGCGCTGCCCTTCGGCCATCGTTTCCAGTAGCCATGGCATTGTTGCCTGCGTCGCCTGGCGTTCCGCCTCATCCGGGCTGGGGCTGCCCGCCCCGGCGAGTGAGTCACGCAGCAGGGCGGCCGTGTCCGGATCGCGCCCGAGCAGACCCAGCATGCGCTGGGCATAGTCGGTGAGGGTCGCCCAGAACTCATCCGCGTCCGACGCCTGAGGAACGGGCAGGGCGCCGGCCGAGGCTGCGAAACGTTCCAACTGCCGGCGGATCACATCGGCGTAGAGGTCTTCCTTGCCGTCGAAGTAGTAATACATGGTGCCTTTGGAGACACCTGCAGCCTGGAGGATCCGGTTCAGCGAAGCTGCGGCGAAACCGTGCGTCACGAACTCCCGCTGGGCGGCATCGAGCAAGGCGTCCTGCTGTTCGGCGGGGAATCTGTCGAAACGGGGACGGGCCATGGACCCATTCAACCCAGATCCCCCGATCCGCGGCTACTGCGCCCCACCGCGCCGCCCCTCAGTTGATCTGGATTCAACCGGTCGCCGCGCCGAATCCCGGCGGAAGCCGGATCGGGTCGCGCAGACTACGTCCGACCAACAGCTTGGCGATCGGCGGGATCCCCAGGACACCCATCGCCGCCGTGCGCACCAGCAACCGCCAACGATCGCGAGGTGCGAAGAAGTCGCCGAGCCCGATCGCGGCGTCCTGCTTCGCCCGCACCATCGGAAGCAACTGCCGCTCATAGCCGGCGAACGCCGCACGATGATCGCCGCCGGTCCGATCGAGCTCGGACGCCAACACGTAGGCCTCGATCATCGCCAGCGCCGAACCCTGGCCGGCCAGAAAGGACGGCGCCGCCCCCGCATCACCGATCAGACCGATCCGGCCGCGCCACCAGGACGGCATCCGGACCTGCATGGCCCGGTCAAGGAAGAAGGTGCGCGCGTGCGGCAGCTGCTCCAAGATCGCCGGGATCTCTCCCCCGAATCCGCTCAGGCGATCGCGCAGCAGCCGCTCGCCACCCGTCCGGTCACGGGGCAGTTCTCCGTCATAGCGGAAGGTGAAGCAGAACATGGTGATGTCGTCGCGCAATGCCACTCGCAGCGTCTGGACGCCGATCTGGGTGCGTGTGACGGCAACCAACTCGTCGCGCGGCCGATAAGCGGAAACGTCGAAGACAGCGATCGCCACACCCAGGTCGCGCGCAAACTCCGACTCCGGGCCGAAAGCCAGTGATCTGACCCGCGAGTGTAGGCCGTCGGCACCGATGACCAGGTCGAAATCACGCGTGCTACCGCTGGTGAGCTGCACCCGCACGCGGTCACCCTCCTCGGTGAGTGCCTCCACGGTTTGACCGAAGATGGTTTCCACGTCCCCGTCGAGCGCCTGGTAGATCGCCGCGGCCAAGTCGGAGCGGGTGATGCTCACGTAGCGACCGCCCATGGCATCCATGAGCCGAAGGCTGTCGAAGCTGGCGAGCTGTTTGCCGCTCGGCGAGACCTCCCGCGCTTCGGCCACCCGGTAGCCCTGCTCACACAGTTGCGTGACGATGCCCATTCGGTCGGCGACCTCGAACCCGGCGCCCCAGAAGTCGACCAGGTAGCCACCTTCGCGCAGCCGCGGGGCGTGCTCCAGCAACGTCGGTTGATGCCCACTGCGGCGCAGCCAGTAGGCCAACGTGGTGCCGGCGATACCGGCCCCGACAATCAGGATCCTCATCCGTCACTCACCTCATTAGACCACTGGTTCGACCAGTGGTCTAATGATAGCGCGCGATCGTGCCGAGCCCCACCTGCCTCGCTCTCCCGTTCAGGCCCCCAACTCCAGGTAGGCCATCGAGCCGCGCCGCCGGACCGGCACGCCGAACTTGTCGGCGAGTTCGTCCGCCGTCCTCGGCGCGGCCATCTCGCCGAGGCGGTGCAGCAAGCGGATGTACCGCGTCCCGACCGGCGTCGCCGCGACCAGGGAGCTCACGAACAGCCGGCCGCCGGGTCGGAGTTGAGCGCGCAGGCCGTCCACGAACGGCACGATGTCATCGACCAGGTGCAGGAAACCCAGGCAGACCACCGTGTCGAAGCCGCCCGGCGGAAACGGCAGCGCGAACGCGTCCGCCTGCACGAAACGGGTGTCGGGGCGCAGGCGTCCGTCAACGGTCAGCCGGCGCGCGGCCAGTTCGAGCATGCCCGTGGACCGGTCGGCGAGCACCACCGGACGCGTACTCGCCAGGTAGGCGTCCGCCGTTGCGATCGCGGTGCCGGCCGCCACGTCGAGCAGGGTGCCGTCTGCGGACTCGACCGCCTCCCGAGCGAAGGCGGCGTAGTCGGCCGGATCGGTTCCCCATGCCAGCCGGTTGTACAGCCGCGAGCTCACCATCGCGTCATAGGTGGCCGCGCCCCGGTCATAGACCGATTCTGGAGCGTCCCAGGCCGACTCGATCACCGCTTCCGTGCTCATCCCGTCCCTCCCCATGTGTCGCGTGCCAGCCTATTCCTAGGACGGTGTCGGCCGTGTCCGGTACCCCGCTCGTGTTCCGATCAACCACCAGGAAGCGCTGATCACAGCTCGTCCATGGTCATCCCGGACTTGAACCGGGATCTCTCACCTGAGATCCCCGGTCGGAGCCCGGGATGACGCGAATGATCAGCGCTTCCTTAGCCGCGAACAGCGCGGCTTCGCATGCCTGCCGGCCCAGGTTCCGAAGCCGCGAGACGGTACGACGTGGCACCATGGGGCGCGATGACCGATCTGCCCGGCACCGCCGATTGCCCTTGCGGCGGCGGACGCTACTCCGACTGCTGCGCACCGTACCTGCGCCGCGAGGTCTGGCCGCCGACCGCAGAGGCACTGATGCGGTCCCGCTACACGGCGTTCGCGCTCGCCGACGCCGACTATCTGCTTCGCACCTGGCACCCACGGACCCGTCCGGACACCCTCGAACTCGACGAGCGCCATTGGGTCGGCTTGGAGATCATCGACCGGGTGGACGGCGGCGCCGAGGATCTGATGGGCATCGTCAGCTTCGTTGCCCGGTGGAGCACCGGCGGACAGCAGGGCAGCCTCGCCGAACGCTCGGCGTTCGTCCGGCGCGGGGCTCGCTGGGTCTATCTGGCGGCTACCCCGGACGCCGAGTAGCGACGGATCAGATGGCCGGCGTGTGCCGTGCGACACTCCTGATTGTCGCCTGAACTTTTCCTTAGCCAAGGAAAGCCGCCGACCATCGCCGGCTGGGCGAGCCGACCATCGCCGATGCGGTACCGGCAAGGGGTTTCGGCAACCACAGACGCGCGTCGAGCCAGGTTTCACAGCCCCGGGACGTACTTGGCCTGCCTGCTACGTTGTGGCCGGGCCATGCGGGAAGTCAAGTTCGGGGGACCGCCGGTCCGATGTCGTTGCCGTCCCGGCGGTCCGCCTGACCCCTCCACCCCCTCCCGGACAAGACAGGAGCCGGATCAAATGTCTGATCCGACCGACGCAGTGCGCCCGCTCGAAACAGCCACTCGCCGGCCCCCACACCCACGCTGGTCCCGAGGTATCGGCGCACTGCTGCTGGCCGCCGCGCTCAGCCTGGGCACGATCACCACGGCCAGCCCGGCGAACGCCGCCGGCCCGGCCTACTTCTGCGGTAACAACACCCAGCCCTATGTCCCAGTGAGCGAAGCTCGCGGTTGGGCCCCGGGTCACGCGGTGACCGGCAAGACTGTGGTCAGCGGTACCGATCCGACCGGCTTCACAGGCCAGTACATCGGCTCCGTCAGCGACTTCTTCGCCAAGGGCAAGGACCTGCTGCTGTTCCGGCTGAGCAACCCCACCATCGACGGCGCGAACGGTATGAAGCCTGCCGGTATCTGGGCCGGCATGTCCGGCTCTCCCGTCTACGACGGTGACGGACGCCTGATCGGCGCCGTGTCCTACAGTCCCGGCCCCGATAATCTGCCGATCGCGGGTGTTACTCCGGCCGAGTACATGAAGAACCTCGGGACCACCTCGGTCAGCCAGCCGCAACAGGTGCGGCTCACCGACGCCAACGTGAAGGTCTCCGCCAAGGGCGCCCAGATCGCCGGGACCCCCCTGTCCGGATCCGCAATGACGCAGGTGAAGACCGTGCGCATCGCCGGCCCCGCCGGCGCCACCCAGAACGGCTTTACCAACCGGACCCTGGCCCGCACCCCGGGCACCTCCAGCGTCGCCAAGCTGCTCCGCAGCGGCGAGTTCAGCGCGGCTCCGAAGCAGAGCACGGCTACCAAGCCACTGGTCGCCGGGGGCAACGTCGTGGCCGCCGCGGCCAGCGGCGATCTGGTGATCGGCTGGATCGGTACCGTCACCGCGATCTGCGGCTCCACGGTATGGGCGTTCGGCCATCCGATCTCGTTCAGTGGCAAGACCACGCTGCTGATGTCCAACGCTTCCGCCGCCGCGGTCATCCCGGACGGCCTCAGCGGCTCGTTCAAGCTTCCGTCCGGGCTCTTCGCTCCGGCGGGTGTGATTAATCAGGACCGGCGCACCGGCCTCCGCGGCACCCTCGGCGCGTCGGCGGGTTTCCCGCTCACCGTGGATGTCAAGAACTCCAAGGGCAAGCAGCTCGACCGTTACAAGGTCACGGTGGCCCACCCGGACGCCGCCGCGCCGGCGACCGCCGACATGATCGGGCTGGCGGCCATCGATCAGCTCGACCAGAGCGGCGCCGGCACCGGCACGCTCAACTGGACGATCAGCTACAAGCGCGCCAACGGCAAGGCCGGCAAGCTGAACCGCTCCCAGGTGGTCAGCGATCGATCCTACTTCCCCGAGGAGATCGGCACGCCGCCGGCCGACGACGTCTGGGCAATCACCCAGCAGAGTCACGAAAAGGTCACTGTCACCGGCGTCACCGTCACCCTCACCCTGCAGTCGGCGGACGCCGTCGCCTACCGGCTGTCGAAGGTGCAACGGCTGAGCGGAAAGAAGTGGGTGAGCCTCACGGGCAGCAAGCTCAAGGCGGGCAGCAGTCACACGCTGCGCCCGGTGTTCCGAGTGCTCCGCAACGACAAACCGACCGGCGCCCGAGCCGGCTCGACGTTCAAGGTGAAGCTTCCCAAGACCGCGCGCACCAAGGGCTCGGTGAGCCTGATCTCCGTGGCTGACGCATCCTCCTGCTCGCCCGACCAGGACGGCGACCCCTCCTGTGACGACTGGAGCAGCGCTGTCGAGAACGCGAAGAGCTTCGACGACTTGGTCACACTGCTGCAGCTACAGCCGTCCAACGCCGGCATCGCCGGCGTGCTCAACTACCGGCGGGCCAAGGGCTCCGGTCGCCTCTTCCTCACTCTGGCGGGTCCCGGCGTGACCAGCGGCAAGACGAGCGCCAAGTTCACCATCAAGAAGTAGTCGACTCATCGAATCGATCCAGTTCAGGCACGGCTCATCGTGCCCGAACTGGATCGATTCTGTGCGTCAGGCGGAAGTCTGGTCAGTCCTCCGGCTGGGTCTGCCGCCGCAGTTCGCGCAACTCGGGCCAGACCGGACGCAGGGCGTCCCGGGTGTGCCGGAAGACGTCATTGCTGCGCCGGTAGGCGTCCCGGTTCGCCGGGTTCGGGGTGAATGTCCGCATCGAGGTGCCCAGCGAGGCGGCCGCCTCGGCGACCCCGTCGAAGCGGCCCGCGGACACCAGTGCCAGCACGGCGGCGCCACGCGCACCCGCCTCGGGGGCGTCCTGCCGGACGACGTTCAACCCGGTCGCGTCAGCGAGGATCTCGCACAGCAGGTCAGAGCGGAAGCCGCCGCCGGAGACCACAAGGTCACGGCTGATCTGCAACGCCTCGGTGCATTCCACCAGCGAGAAGGCGACCCCTTCGTAGACGGCGCGCAGGATCTCGGCCCGCGTGGTGGTCAGCGACATACCTTGCCAGGAGGCAGATGCCCGGGTGTCCAGGAACGGCGCCCGCTCGCCGCCGGGCGAGGCGTAGGGCAGGTAGATCACGCCGCCGGAACCGGGCGCCACCGTGCGCGCGGTGGCCTCGATCTCGTCCCAGCCGATGTCGTCCAGGGTGAGGGTGCGCCGGATCCAGTCCAGGTTGGGGGTGCCGGTCATCGGCGCCATGAACTCCAACACCTGGGTGCCGTGGCCGGTGGCGAGCACCATCGACAGGTCTGAGCGCCGGTCGGCGACCGCCGGCAGCAGGGTGCCGACGAAGCCCGTGGTGCCCAGGATCAGCCAGCTGGCACCGTCCTCGACGATACCGAGCCCCATGCCGGTGACAGCGACGTCGATCATCCCGACACCGACCGGCGTGCCCTCCGGCAGGCCGGTGGCGGCCGCTCCCTGTGCCGACAGTGGACTGGCCTCGCCATCGGCCGCGCGGACCTCGGGCAGCAGCCGCACCATCTCGGACAGCCCGACCTCGGCGGCCAACGCGGCGGAGAACCCTGACCCGTCGCGCACATCCAGGAACGAGCGGGACGCCTCGGTGTAGTCGGTGGCGCGGACGCCGGTGAGCTTGAGCCGCAGCCAGTCCTTGCAGTTCAGGTGGGTGGCGGCGCGGGCGACGGCGTCCGGATCGGTGGCGGCGAGCTCCTCGATCAGCACCGGGAACAGCCCGCCGAAGACGGACGTCCCGGTGACTTCGAGCATCTTGTCGGCGCGGCCGTCCTCGGTCCAGGTTTGCACGCGGTCGGAGGCGCGGCCGTCCATCCAGGTGGCGGCCGGACGGACCGGCTCGCCGTCGGCGTCGACCAGCCACAGCCCGTCGCCCTGGCCGGTCAGCCCGATTGCGATCACTGTCGTGTCGCCGAGCTGCTCGGCGACGCTGCGCAGGCAGGCCGCGACGGCGTCCCAGATCTTGTTCATGTCCTGCTCGGCCTCGCCCGCGGAGCCGTAGTCGACCGGGACCGCTTCGTGATGGGTCGCCACGATCGACCCGTCAAGGGCGAACGCGACCGCCTTGACCGCGGTGGTTCCGCCATCGACGCCGATGACCACTTCGTTCATGCTTGCTCCTTCGGACTGCACCTCGTTGTGCGTGCTCGGTGCCGCGACAGTGCGGCCCGCTTGCGAATCCGCTCAGCTTCTCACTGGGCACGAGATCTCACCGCCAGGAAGGCAGGGATTCTCGCCAGTCGAGCCTCGTGAGCTACCGCTGGTCCCGCCTGAACGAACCCGGGAGCCGGAGATTCGGCTCGTCAGACCACGTCTGATGTGGGAACCGTTGCGCCTCATCGCGCCTCGGTGCCCCTACCGATCGGACGTAGTCCGGCGAACGCTTACTCCGCGCCACCTATCTCGGGCAGCCCCGAACAGATCCACGTCGGGGAAGCACCGCTCGGCCGCCTGCAACCCGGCTTCGGTCAGGTGCACGGTGCGACGATCGTTGTCCACCTGGTAGTCATGGTGCTCGTCCAGCCTGGCGACGAATTCGGCCAGTTCCCAGTCGGCGCCGACGGTGTCGGATGATTCGCCGGCCAGGACCAGTGGCACCCTGCCCTCGTCCAATAGGACAGCGTGGGCTTCGTCCAGCACTGCGACATCCGGACAGATTCCGACCCGGTCGGCTACCTCCAGGCAGAGCCGATCCCGCAACACGTCGAATCCTGCCTCGGTCACTGGGAGGTACACCACATCCGCCCGGTAAGCCGCCCGACGCTGCTCGGCAGGAGTGGTCGAGGTCACCGCCGCAACGGTTGCCCCCGCTGCTGCCAGCAGGGGGCCCATCCACTCGGCGTCGCGGGTGGCGAGATAGTCGTTCGCCGACAGCACGTGAACCCGGTGCCCGGTACGAACCAGCCCGGCAGCAACGATCGCTCCCACTAGGGTCTTTCCCTCGCCGGTCGCCAACTCGACCGAGGTCCCGCGCAACATCGCCGCGGCTGCCTGTAGTTGCACATCGAACGGGCGCAGACCCAGCTGGCGGTCCGCCAGTTCCCGGGTCAGGGCGAGGAAGGTTGCCAACCGCTGGTCGTCATGAACGAAGTCCCCGGGCAGCCCTGCCAGCGAACGATGCAGGTCGGCATCCGAGGCGGATCGAAGCATGTCGGCGAACCCGGCCGCCAGTTCGATCACTGCTGCCAGCCCGGACAGGTCGACAGACGCTGCCCGGCCTGTCCAGCAGCCTGGCTTTCAGGCGTTCCCATGCCGACAGCATGCTGTCACTTCAGCACACCATGGCCGAGAAGTCCGTCCTGGCCTCGCCAAAGTACGTCCGATGTGAAGCACATTGCGCCTCACTTGCCTCATCGACTAGCTAGGTGTATCGAACGTAATCTGGCGAGCCGCACGCGGGCGTCCGCCAGAGAAGGTAGCGTTCCCGCCCGGTTGGCTTGAACCGTGGTTCAACAGGCACGGTGGACGGCAGGAGCAACGAATCCGGACCTCGGGGCTCGTGGGTAGCAGATCGGTTCGACCTCGATCCCGACACCTTGCGCTACTACGAACCGGCGCTGGAACGGCAGGCGATTGCCGCCTTTCAGCACGCCCTGACCGATCCCAACTTCAGGCCACGGGAACGTACCGGGTAGCTCGTGCCGACCCGACCACCCGAAGCAGACCGGCGTCCACCAGCGATCGGAGCGCCCGCTGGAGCGTGCGTCGGGGCACATCCGGAAGGACGTGAGCCGCATCGGACAGCGATAGCGATCCCTCCCGGACGGCGTATTCGAGCAGCACCGCTTGGTCAGCCGTCACGCGAACCCGGGTCTCCAATGCGCCGGCAGCCGACAGGACCGCGACCTGTTCGGCCAGCCTGGCTACCGAAGCAACGAACCCGCGCAGGAAGTAGACCAGCCAGTTTGTCGCGTCCGCCCGGGCGCGCATTTCGTAGCTGGAACCGAGATCGATCGCCGCATAGTAGGCCTTCCGGTCATTGGCGTAGAAGTCCTCCAGAACCAAAGCGTCCCGGAACCCGTAGCCGGCGCGGCCGAGCACGAGCCTGGCCAGCAACCGAGCAACTCGCCCATTGCCGTCGGCAAAAGGATGGATCGCTGCCAGGTAGGCATGACCGAGCGCCGCCACGATCAGTGGGTGCGTCTCTTTGGCGTTCAGCCAGCCAAGCAGGTCGTCCAACAGGGCAGGGACGCGCTCCGCCTCCGGTGCCGTGTAGCGAATCTCGTCCCGGCCGTTCACACTGTCCACGACCCACACCGGACCAGTCCGAATACTCCCTGCCTTGTCACTGGGCAACAGATCGCCAATGGCTAGGGCGTGTAGGTGAAGGACGTCGTCAACAGAGATCGGCTCAGAATCCGCTTGTCGGGTACGAACCCATTCCCAAGCGCGGGCGTAGTTCCTCACCTCGGCCACCGCGTGTCGATCAGCGCGGACCATTCGGTCGGCGAGCGCGTCCTCCACTTGGGAACGAACAAGTTGATTGCCCTCGATACGAGTAGACGAGTTGACCGACTCGACGGTGGATTGCTTGCGAAGGGCAAGCTGCGCTTCCGGGAGGATACGCGCTGCTTCTACATGTCCCCGGGCGTTCTCAATGACCGCGATCCCCGACAGAATCGGTGCTGTGATCGCGTAGTTGGGCGTGAACACAGCGCCATTGTACGATCGATCGCGCCACAATCGCGCCACAAATCGCGCCACGTGCAGTGAGTCCGTGATTGCCCCAATCGGCCCTGTCGAGCCTCGCACATAGGCCCCCAAGGCGGAGCGCGAGGTCGCCTCGGCGAACGCGAACCGGGCGGTGACGTCGAACCCACCAGGACGGCCTGAGGGCCTTGATTTGAGTTTCCTTCACGAGAAGGATCGACGGATGACCAGGACGATCCGCTTCATGTTCGACTACTGGCAGCGCTGGCCGCTGTGGGAGACCGACGCAGAGGACGGGCCGACGATGGAGCCGTCCGAATACGGGCTCTCACCCGAGCTGACCGAGCGGCTGCGGGTGGTCAACGAGTTCTGGCGGGAGCACTTCCACTACGAAACCGGCTGGGATTCGCCGGAGAACCTGGCCGCCTGGACGGCGGACACCGGGCAGGCTTTGGCCATCCTGCGCCGCGAGGTGGCGGACCTCGCCGAGGTGGCGGACGAGCGGGACCTGTGACCCGCGCTTGGTAGCAGGACGGCGAGACTGGTCAGGCGCGGGGCGGCGTCCCTTGCGGCCTCTCATCCAGGCCGTCGATGAACCCGCCGATCCCCTCGCGATCCAGGATGCGGATGACCCGTGGGTTCTCGAGCCGGACCAGACCGCGGCGGGCCAGGCGTCCGAGCGCCTGATTGACCGACTGGCGCGTGGCGCCCAGCCGCGCGCCCAGATCGCTCTGGTTCTCCGCGAGATGCACCAGGTCACCTCCGGGTGGCGTCTCGACCAGGATCCGTGCCAGCCGACGCTCCAGGTCGAGGAAGACGAGATCAGCCAGTGAGTCGTTCAGGATCTTGACGATCCCGGCCAGCTCGCGAGCGAAATCGAGGGTCACCAGTGGCTCGGCGGTCAGCAAGTCCAGATAGCCCTTCACCGGAATGGCGATGGTCGTGACGCCGCTCAGCGCCTTCGCGGCGGCAAGATGCCCACCCGGCTCGAAGACGCTGACGTGCCCGGCGAGTTCGTGGTCCCGGGCGACGTGGAACATCAGCATCGCTCCCATGCGGGACGTGACGGTCGCGGCGACCCGGCCGCTGACGATCAGGAAGATCCGGGAGACCGGCTCGTCGGTCCGGAACAGGAACTCGCCGCGTTCGAAGCGCCGCGCCGAGCACTGTGCGGCCAGCCTGGCCAGTCCGTCGTCGGAGGCACGTGCCAGGCTGGGCGCGGCACGAAGGTCCGCGGCTGCCACCATCGGGCCATCGTCCCACCGCAGTCACACGACGTGCCAGGAAACAGTTGTCCGCTTGCCGGCAGACCGCCGACGGCGATCTGGCCAACGACACTCAACGCGTGAACGTGCCCATGCCGTCCTGCTGGTAGTACTCGATCGTCATCGAGGTCGCCCTGCCGCCGGGACCGCGGGCGAACGTGACCTTCGACACGCTGCCCGGATTGGCGCTCTCGCCGGACGGTTCGTAGACGTAGGTGTCGCCGTCCCAGTGCCGCAGGGGGAAGGGCGTCCGGTTCGGGCCGAGCCGCAGCGTCGTCAGTCGCCGTCCGGACGACTCGACAATGGCCGTTCCGACGTAGTCGTTGGCGTAGGTCCCGGCCAGCAGTGCCGCAGCAGCCGGCGGCTTGGGGTTCGCCGGCGGCTGCTTGCCGGCGAGTGTGCCGAAGGGTTCACTCAGTCCGCCGAACGCGCCGGAGTACAGCGCCCACCAGTCGAAGACCGGACGTCCGTACACGGCCAGATCCGCGAACTGCTGGTTCAGCGCCTCGGCGGCACCGACCGGGGTGCCGTTGGTCAGAGTGACGATGCCGAAGCCCTCCAGCGGGCTGAGCAGGAAGTTCGTGCCGGCTCCCGCCGAGAAGGCGCCCGAGTGGGAGATCTGGGTGCGACCGGACGACTGCACCGTGACGTCGAACCCGTAGCCGCGAGCACGCCGCGGCGGCCGAGCGCCCACGCCGGCCTCGGTGCGGCAGGATCAGGGTCGGGCGCGGCGGTCATCGCAGTCTCCGGGCGTCCGGGAACTCGAGGGCGGTCATTGCTCGGTGAACGACAGGACGTCGCGGCTCATCGGTAACTGGTCCGTTCGCGGTCCGGCGTTCGCGGGGTCGACCGGAACAGGGTCGACCGACGGATTCAGCCGGATCAGCCGATCGAGCGCCGGACTACGGCCGACGACGGTGAAGGCGTCGAAGGCGAACGGCAGGCCGTCCGCCACCAGCGCCGACGGCCGGTCCATCAGCTGGAAGTGCAGGTGCGTCCCTGTCGAGCTGCCGGAGTTTCCGGTGCGCCCGATCGGCTGCCCCTTGGTCACCTGGTCGCCGGCCTTGACCGACACCGAGCCGGGCTTCAAGTGGGCGTAGAACCCGTACACCCCAGGACTCAGTTCGAGGATCACGTGGTTGCCGTCCGCCTCGTCGATGCCCACCGGTTTCGGCGCGTTCGGCACCTGATCGGGGTAATCGTCGACGGCGACGACAACCCGGGCGTCGGCGACCGCGAGGACCGGCTGGTCATAGGTGAACCAGGCGCTGTTCTTGTTGCTGTCACCGCTTGCCAGCATGCCTTTGGCGTCGATCTTGTTGAAGTCGATCGCGAACCGTTGGGCGAGCCACAGACTGTTGTCGATCGGTTGCAGTGAGCGGCGATGCGGACCGTCGCAGCAGCTGGGCAGGGCGATCCAACCGGTGCCGCTCAGCGGTGCACCGATCACCGTCGGCGGGCGTCGATCAACCTCCGCCGCGGCACCGGTGCTGGTGATCGTCGACGGCACCGGCAGGCCGGGAGGAACCGAGACCGTCAACGTGTGCTCGATGGCGGACGGCGGCTGCGACCCTGCCTTCAGGGCGACGTCCATCCAGACCACCCTAACCGACGACGCCGGCAACTCGGTCTTCTTGGTGGCCGGCCCGGCAAGAGGCGAGAGGGCGGCGTCGAGCCCGTCGCCGGACAAGCTCTGCAGCACCGTCCCACTGACGGCATCGCGGGCCTGGACGCCGGTCACGGTCACCGGAACCGGGAACCCGTTGGTCAGCTCCAGTTCATAGACCAGGTGCACCAGCGCGTCCGTGCCGGTGAACCATCGCGGCTGGGACATCACCCGCATCACCGCCGGGGTGAACTGTTCCGCTGCCGGGCTCGCCGAGGTCGGAGCCGGGGAGGTCGGGGCCGGGGACGAGGCGTCGACCGATGGTTCCGCGGTCGGCCCGGCTGCCGTACAGCCGGCCGCCAGCACCGCGATCAGCACCGCGGGGAGCAGCATGCGCAGGTAGGCACCGCGTTGCCGTCGCCTACCCATCACGACCTCGCCAAGTGCGCCGGCGGGAAACGGTGCATGCTCACGCCGCGAGCCTCGACCGCGATCCAGCGGGTTGTCTGTCACCGAGCCGACAATTCCGATGGGCGGGAGCTGACACTCCGTGGTGCGGCCCATGTTGCTTGGTCGGCGACACCCCGTCGTGCCCTGCTGCTGCGACCTAGTGCCGCGGCCACCAACCTTCGCCCGCTGCGCGGCCCCGGACCTCGCCGGGGCGAACGTTGGTGGCCGCGGGACTACGCTGGGCACAGCCGTCCGAGGCCTGGATCGCGCAAGGGAGGGGCCCATGGCTGGAGCACTGCACCCTTCGGTGACGGGCATGGACGAGCGCACCCTCGGCCGGATCGACCTTCTGCTGTTCGATGCCGACTACCGCGATGCGAAGGCGGCGCTCGATGATTCCTGGCGGGTCGCCGTGCTGGCGTCCGATCCCCGCGTCCGGACAGCCCATGAACGCGCCCGTGCTGCTGCGGTCGGCACAGCGAACGAACGTCGCGACCCGTCCGCCCCGCGGGTGCCCACCTCGACGACGCTGCATCGCGTGGCGCTCGGGTTCGCGCTTGTCGCCGGCGTGCTGTCGGTTGCGCTGCTGACCACCCCGCGCAGCAGCCCGCTCGCCCTGCAGGACATGATGCTGCCGGCCGGGCTGCTCGCCATCGTCGCAGTGGCGCTGTTGTGGTGGCTGGAACCACGCCGGGCCAACGGGTCGCTCTGGGGATCCGGCGTACCCGCGGGGATCCACCTCGCTTTCGGTGGCATGTGGCTGCTCGCCGCCGGCGCCGTATTCCTCTTTCGCTGGGGTGAGGTCGACGCATTCGGGGCGCTGCCGGCTATCGCGGGCCTCGCACTGTTCGGCTGCGCCGGGCTGGCGGCACTCGTCCTGGGCGGGTCCGCCTACCGGGCCGACCGCTCCGGGCATCAGACCGGCATCGCCCGGGTCACCGCCGACCTGATCGACCAACAGGACGCGCCCGAGGTCTTCGAAGCCCTCGACCGGTGGTGGTCGGTGGCTGGGCCCGAGGCGATTCAGCATTCGGCCCCACGGATCCGGGACGTGCGTCGGGAGGTGCTCGGACGTCTGAAGGCCGCGATGCTGATCACCGAGCGTGACGAGCGGGTCGCGTCCTGGGATCCCGATCCCCTGGCATGGTCCGAGCGCCGGCGGTGAGCCGAGCGATGACGGGAATAACATCGGTGTAGTTGTCCCCGATCTGTGGATCGCCCTGTGGATAACTCCGGCCTTCGCTGGTCGAAACCCACGAAGCGGCTTCGTCACGCGCAGTAGATTCTCGGCAAGATCCCGGATCGAGCCCGGATGACGGAGTGGCGCATCCGGCGCTTCAGTTCTTCAGGGGGCGGTTGGTGGCCAGCATGTGCCGCATCCGGGCCTGGTTCGCGGGCAGCACCACGAGTTCGAGGGCGACGTCGATCTCGCGCCGGAGCAGTTCCGCCTCGGTGACGGGCTCGTCGCCGGTCAGCATGGCCGCCAGCGCGCCGACGATGCGCCGGTCGGTGGGTGAGGCGTCCGACCAGGAGGCGTCCAGCGGTTCCAGGCGCGGGCTGTGCAGCGCGAACGTCTCCGGTTCCTGACGCCGTGGGCGTCCGAGACGTTCCAGTGCGGACGCCTTGGCCCGCTCCAGCACCCGGGCGCCGTTCATCCCGATCTCATCGGACGGCAGCAGCAGCCCCGCGGCCTGCGCCTCGAACGCCGAACCGCTGATCACCGAGCTGGACGCGACCGCGAACGCGCGCGCCGCGGCGTCCGGCACACCCCGTAGTGAGGCCCGGATCAGGGTGCGGGTCACTCCACCCCAAGCCGGGATCAGCCCGACCTTGCGTTCCGGGAAGCCGGCATACAGCTCGGCGCCCGCCACCACATGATGCGCGGCCAGCATCAACTCGCAGCCACCACCCAGCGCCAGTCCGCGCACCGCCGCGACCACCGGGAAGGACGCCGCGCGCAACCGGGCGAACGCACTCTGTCCGCGTTCGGTGAAACTCCGTAACTCCACCGGATCGTTCCGGTCGGCCAAGGAGGCGAACACGTTCAGATTGGCACCGGCCGAGAACGCGCGTGGATGGTCCGTGCCGATCACCAGCGCCGCGAACGCCCCCTGTTCACCCAGCTCGAGCGCCCGGTCGATGATCTCGAACACGCCGGGTTCGCAGACGTTCATCTTGGTGCGCAGGGTCAGGCAGGCCACCTGGTCGCCGAGGTCGACGACGGCGGCGGAATCGTTCTCCGCCAGAACCGCGGACGCCTGCGCCACCGTCAGCGGGCCCGGCGGCAGATCGACCACGACACCGTCGGTTCCCAACACCGCGCCCGATCGAGGCCGGAAGCCGCCAGCCTCCACCGCTTGCCGCAGCAAGGTGGGCACCGAGCGGCCTTCGGCCGCGAACCGCTCGGCCAGCCAGTCCACACCCACCGTGTCGGCGAGTTCGAACGGCCCCGCCTGCCAGGCGTAGCCGAGCTTCATCGCGTCGTCGATCAGCCCGACGTGGTCGGCGATCTGGGGCGCGGTGCCGCAGCAGTAGTCGACGAACTCGCTGAGCACCGTCCAGGCGTAAAGCCCAGCCGGGGATTCGGTCTCGCAAACCGCGCGCAGACCGCGTGCCGCCAGCGCCGGGTCGGACGGCGTCCGCCTCGGCCGGTAGTCGAAGGTCTCGGTGTCGATCACCTCGTCGACGGGGCCGTCGTCGGTCGTGCGGCGCCGGGTGAAACCGCCGGGGCCGCGGCGTCCGACCAGGCCGCGTTCCAGCAGCCCGGTGAAGACGGAATTGGTGGTGATGTCGAAGCGGTGATAGGCGTCGTCCGCGGGCAGCAGCCGCAGGAAGCTCGTCCAGATCGACGGCACCAGGTTGATCCCAACCAGGTCGAACAGCCCGAACACACCGGTGCGCGGCGCCCCGAAGGCCCTCGTCATCACCGCATCGGCAGTTTCGATGTCGACGTCGCCGGCGAGCGCCTCGGCGGAGGCGACCGCCATCCAGAAGTTGCCGATCCGGTTGGCCAGAAAGCCTGGGGTGTCCCGGCAGCGCAGCACCGTCTTGCCGAGCTGATGATCGCCGGCCGCCGCGAGTCGCTCGGCGACGTCGGCGTCGGTTTCAGGGCCGGTGACCAGTTCCAGCAGCGGCATGTGCCGGGGCGGGTTGAAGAAGTGGGTGATCGCGAAGTGACTGGTGAACCCGGCGTCCCGGCCCTCGACCAGGCTGGCCAGCGGGATCGTCGAGGTGTTCGAGGTGACCATGGTGTCCGGACCGCGATGCGCCTCGATCGTCGCGTAAAGATCGCGCTTGACCCCGAGGTCTTCGAAGACCGCCTCAATCACCCAGTCGGCCGCGGCGTAGGCGTCCACGTCGTCCACCACGTTGCCGGGCGTCACCCGCTCGGCGAACACCGGCAACATGAAGCCTCCGGCCTTCAGCTGACGCCCGATCGCCTCCCTGGCCAACCGCGAGCGATCGTCGGTCTCGCCCTCGGGAACCACATCGAGCAGGCGCACTTTCACGCCCGCGTTGGCCAGCTGCGCCGCGATCCCGGACCCCATCGCCCCCGCGCCGACCACGACCGCCTGCCGCACCTCAGTCGCACTCATGGACACCTCCTCGTGCCTGCCCACGATGGTAGTCCGGCGCCCGCCCGTCCGCCCGGTCCGCCCAGACGGCCCTCCCTAATCAGTTCTGCCCTCCCGTCGACGGGAGGGCAGAACTGATTAGGGAGGGCCTACCGGAGCGCGGAGGTGCGGCGGCGGAACCGCCAGACGGCCATGGCGACCAGCCAGGCGACCAGGAAGATGCCGACCACCAGGTAGCCGAGATCGCCCAGATCGATGGACGCCAGCGCGGCCAGAGGACCGGACGTGACACCGAGCTTGTCGGCCAGGACGCCGGCCAGCTCGATGCCGCCGATCACCAGGGCGACCACAACGGACAGCCCGGTGACGCCGAGGTTGTAGTACATCTTGCGCATGGGGCGGTCACCGGCCCAGCCGTAGGCACGGCACATCAGCACGCCGTCCGCGGTGTCGAGCAGGCACATGCCGGCCGCGAACAGCACCGGCAGGGTGAGCACCGCGTACCAGGGCAGGGAGGCCGCGGCCGCGCCGCCGGCGATCGCCAGCAGCCCGATCTCGGTGGCCGTGTCGAAACCCAGTCCGAATAGGAACCCGACCGGGTACAGATGCCAGGGCCGGCTGACCAGGGCGGCGGCTCGTCCGGCCAGGCGACCCACCACGCCCCGGCGCTGCAGTTGCGCCTCCAGCGCCTCCTCGTCCAGATCGCCCTGCCGAGCCTGGACGAGCAGCCGCGCCAGCCCGATCCACACCACGAGGTTGATCACCCCGAGCACCACCAGGAACAGTCCCGACACCAGGGTGCCGACCAGTCCGGCGGTCTGTTGCAGCGGCGACGCGTCGTCGGCGAGTTGCCCGGCCAGTGCACCCACCCCGGCGGCAAGCAGCGCGACCAGCACGAAGACCACCGTCGAATGCCCTAGTGAGAACCAGAACCCCACCGAGAGCGGACGTTGCCCGAGCGCCAGCTGACGGCGGGTGGTGTTGTCGATCGCCGCGATGTGGTCGGCGTCGAAGGCATGCCGCATCCCGAGGGTGTAGGCGGTGACCCCGATGCCGACGCCGAACACCTGCGAGGTGCCGCCGTCGGGATGCCCGCTGACCGCCGCGGCCAGCCCTCCCCAGCCCAGCACGTGCAGGGCCAGGATGACCCCGCCCATGCCGAGCAGCCGGCGCCGGTCCCCCGGGGCCGCGCCGAGGCGGGCCGCCGTCGGGGGTGCGTCGAGTTCGATCGTCATGCGCGCACTCCGTCCGCGATCAGCAACATCAGCCAGGTAGCCACGATGAACGGCCAGGTGTAGACCGGTATCGGCGTGAGCAAGAGAACGTACTGCACACCCACCGTGACGACGGCACCGAGGCAGGCCAGCAGCCAGGCCGTCCGACCGGGACGGAGAAAGACCACCGCCAGCGCGATCGCGGTCAGGCATGGGCTGTAGCCGGCGAGCCCGACAGACAGCTCCGCCGGCGTGGCGCCTGCCGCCCACCCGGTCAGGGTGCCCAGCAGGCTGCCGATCAGGCCGGCCAGCCCTACCCGCCAGCCGGCCACGAACAGCCCCGCCAGAATCACCAGTCCGGACAGCCAGCTCTGCGCGAACACTACCTGGCCGACCCCGGTCAGCACCGCCTCCGCCAACTGCGTCAGCGGGTTCCCGGACGCCACCACAGCCGGCGGCGCAGCGGGTGGCAGCACCGCCCGGACGAGCAGCGCGATCAGTCCGCTGACTACGCAGAACGGTGCGGTGAGCACCGGCAGCGGACCGCCGGCACGCCGGAACCGGGCGAAGACCCCGGAGAACGCCTGGGTCACCGCCGGGCAGGCCGCCGCGCCAACCACGGTGGCCAGTACCGCCGGCCAGGGCGAGCCGAACGACGTCCAGGCGGCGGCCCCGACCAATGCGCCGCAGTAGCCCTGCAACCCGTGCGCGACCGACAGCGCCACCAGCCGCGCTGCCACGGTGGCGACAAGCGTGCCCAGCACGGTCATCGCCGCCAGCGGCACCGAGTAGAGCGCCAGGCCGGCCACCATCAGCACACCGGCGAGCCAGCTCTCCTGCAGGAAGATCTGACTCACGCCGAGGGCGAGAGTGCGGCCGGCCTCACTCCGGCCGGCAGCCGTCGACGGGTAGGTGGTCTCGGACATGGGCCCTCCTCGGGGTCAGGGTTTGCGCAGGTTCAACGGAGGAAGTCCCCACCAGCGACGCCGCACCGCGGTGTCGACAGCGAGCAGCACTGCCTCCACGGAGGCCGTGTCGTCCCCCAGCACCCGGACGGCGAGCGCCGGCCCCGGCGCCAGCGACACTCCGGCCAGCACTCCGGGGCTCGCCTCGATGAGCTCCCAGACCTCCGCCGTCAGCTCGGCGTCGACCCGGGCGTCCACCAGCAGCAGCGAGCCGAGGTGGGTATGGCCGTCCAGTCCGCCGAGGCCGGGCACATCGCCGACCGCCGGTTCCAGCATCAGGGCATCCACCAGGAACGGGGCGTCGGCGTCCGGACGGCGGCATTCGGTGCGCAGCGACACCCGCGTGTAGCTGAACCGGGCGCCGTCCGGCGACCAGCCGGGCGTGACGATCTCCGAGGCGAGATAGGTGGCGGACGGGTCGATCTCGACGCGGGTGAGCTGCTGGTATTCAGCGTCGCGGTACGCGATCAACGGGTCCGGCACCGACTCCAGCACGGCGCCGGCGCCCAGCCGCACCTCCGTCCGCTGCCGGGCCGGCGCCTGCGGCGTCCGATACACCTTGGTCGCCGACTGGGTGGTGAACAGCAGCGACGCCCCCTCGTCCAGGTCGAGATCGATCCGGTAACGGTCGCCGCCCAGATACCCGCCGCCGGGGTTGATCACCGTGTAGCAGACCTGCCCGGAGGCATCCAGGTAGTGCGGCCGCAGCACCCGCAGCGAGCCGGCGTGGTACTGCTCGATCGCCGTGCCACGACCGTTCCGGACGCCGATCCGCAGCCGGAGTTCACCGGTGACGGCGTCCGGTCGCCCCGGGCCGGCGATCTCGGCACTCACCCGTCGAGGTCCGTCATCAGGACGTCGTGGCGCAACCAGTCGAGCACCCGGTCGAGCCCCTCGTCGGTCTTCAGGTTGGTGAAGCCGAACGGCTTGTCGCCGCGGAACACCAGCGTGTCGGACCGCATCACGTCAAGGTCGGCGCCGACGTACGGGGCCAGGTCGGTCTTGTTGATGATGAACAGGTCGGATTTGATCATGCCCTGGCCGGCCTTCCGGGGGATCTTCTCGCCCTGTGCCACGTCGATCACATAGATCGAGAAGTCGGCCAGTTCGGGGCTAAAGGTCGCCGACAGGTTGTCACCGCCGGACTCCACGAACACCAGCTGCAGGTCGGGATGGTCGCGGACCAACGCCTCGATCGCCGCCTCGTTCATCGAGGTGTCCTCGCGGATCGCGGTGTGCGGGCAGCCACCGGTCTCCAGGCCGACGATCCGGTCCAGCGGCAGCACCGAGTTGGCCGCCAGGATCTTGGCGTCCTCGGTGGTGTAGATGTCGTTGGTGACGGCAGCCATCGACACCTCGCCGTCCAGAGCGCGGGTGACCCGCTCGATCAGTTGGGTCTTACCGGCGCCGACGGGGCCGCCGACGCCGATCCGCAGGGTTCTCATCGTTGGATTCGTTCCTCTCTACGACTGGTACATCCGGGCGCGCAGCCGCTCGTGACGCATCTGGGCGATCTCCAGACCGGGCAGGGTGGCGCCGAAGTCGTCCAGGCTCAGCTGCGGGACGCGCTCCACGACCGCCGCGATCAGCGGTCGGGCCGCCGCCAGGGCTCGCTGTCCGGCGTTCTGGCCGAGCGGAATCAACCGGACGGCGTTCTGGGTGAGCGTGGTCGCGACGCCCTGCAGGTGGGCGGCGACCAGGGCCGCGGACGGCGCCCCCAAGCCGGACCCGGCTACGGCGATAGCCACCGCCGGATGTCCGTGGCAACGACCGGACGCGACTGCAGCGGCATAGTCGTCCAGCCAGGACGACGGACAGGCGATGGACGCGATGGCCAGCATCCGGGCACCCATCGCGACCACGGCGTCCCGGGTTTGCCGGGGCAGGGTTTGGGCGTACAGGTGCTGGTCGACCCACCAGACCTGCTCGGGCCGCCCCTCCCGGACGGCCTCGGCGACCAACCGGACGGCGAGCGCGTCCCCGGTGGCCAGTGGTCCGGTCAGCATCGCGGCGAGCCAGTCACCGAAGCTGTGCTCGTCGTGTACCCGGCCGTCGATCGCGTAGGTCTCCAGGCCGAGGGAATGACTGAACGCCCCCGTCGGCGCCGCCGAGTCGCACAGCTGCGCAAGCGGCAACTGCCAGGCGGAAAGGCTGCCCCAGCCGTCCGGCCAGCCGGGTTCAGTGGGTGTGCTCGGCATGGCGGAACGGAACCTGCAGCACTCGGTCGGTACGGATGTACCGGACGCCCTGGTGATCGAGGTAATGCGCGGCGGTGTGGTCGTACTGGATGACCATCACCCCTTGATGGTCGGGCAATCCGTCGAACGGCTCGTCCGGCCCGAAGAACTGCGCCTGCAGGTGCCGGTTGCCCAGGTTGTGCGCGATCACCCCCATCTGCAACACGCTGGACGGCGCGATCACCAGCACGTCGGTGGGTTCGAGGGCGATCACCACCAGGCCGGACTCTTCGCGCAGCAGGATGTCTCCCTCGCGCAAGTCGATCCGGCCGGCGAGCCGCAGCCCGAGCTCACGACCGTGATCGGAGGTGACCCGCTGCACCTGCCGGGTGAGCGCGGTCAGCGGCAGCACGACCCGCTCCACGTGGACACCTGCGAGTTCCTCGGCGGACAGGTCGGACAGGTTGCCCAGGATGCGTTCGACGATCACGATTGGCGACGTCCGGCTCAGAAGAGGAAGTAGCGCTGAGCGAGGGCGAGTTCCTCGGCCGGCTCACAGGTGGCCAACTCGCCGTCCACCCGGACCTCGTAGGTCTGCGGATCGACGGTGAGCTCCGGCGTGACATCGTTCAAGGCCATATCGGCCTTGGTCAGGTTCCGGACGCCGCTCACCGCCCGGATCTGCTTGCGCAGCCCCAGTCGCTCCGGCACGCCGGCCGCCAGGGCCGCCTGGGAGACGAAGGTGATCGAGTTCGCCGCCGGGGACAGCCCGAAAGCACCGAACATGTCCCGCATCAACCGCGGCTCCGGGGTCGGGATGGACGCGTTCGGGTCACCCATCACGGAGTGGGCGATCTGCCCGCCCTTGACGATGATCGCCGGCTTGGCGCCGAAGAACGCAGGCTCCCAGAGCACCAGATCGGCCCACTTGCCGACCTCGATGCTGCCCACCACCTCCGCGATGCCGTGGGTGCGGGCCGGGTTGATCGTGTATTTGGCGATGTAGCGCTTGATCCGGAAGTTGTCGCCGTTGCTCGGGTCGCCGTCGAGCTTGCCGCGGGCCTTCTTCATCTGGTCGGCCACCTGCCAAGTGCGGGTGATCACCTCGCCGACCCGTCCCATCGCCTGGGAGTCCGACGAGGTCATCGAGAACACCCCCATGTCGTGCAGCACGTCCTCGGCGGCGATCGTCTCGGGCCGGATTCGGGAGTCGGCGAACGCCACGTCCTCGGGGATGGCGGGGTTCAGGTGATGGCACACCATCAGCATGTCGAGGTGTTCCTCGGCGGTGTTGCGGGTGAACGGCAACGTCGGATTGGTCGACGACGGCAGGATGTTCGGCTCGGCGGCCAGGGTAATGATGTCGGGGGCATGCCCGCCGCCGGCGCCCTCGGTGTGGAAGGTGTGGATCACCCGGCCCGCGATCGCCCGCTTGGTGTCCTCGACGAAGCCGCACTCGTTGAGCGTGTCGGTGTGGATCGCCACCTGGACGTCGAACTCGTCGGCCACCTTCAGTGCCTCGTCGATCGCGGCCGTGGTGGAGCCCCAGTCCTCGTGGATCTTCAGCCCGATGGCACCGGCCTCGATCTGCTCGGCCAGCGGCTCCCGGGACGCCGCGTGACCCTTGCCGAGGAAGCCGAAGTTCATCGGCCAGTGCTCGGCGGCACCGAGCATCCGGGCCAGGTGCCACTCACCCGGAGTGATCGTGGTGGCGTTGGTGCCGTCCGCCGGGCCGGTGCCGCCACCGATCATGGTGGTGACGCCCGAGGACAGTGCGGTGCCGATCTGTTGCGGCGAGATGAAGTGGATGTGGGTGTCGATACCGCCGGCAGTGACGATCCGGTGCTCACCGGCGATCACCTCGGTGGCGGCACCGATCACGATGTCGACGCCGTCGGTGATGTCGGGGTTGCCGGCCGCGCCTATCGCGCTGATCACCCCGTCGACGATGCCGATGTCGGCCTTGTAGATGCCGGTGTGGTCGATCACGATGACGTTGGTGATCACCGTGTCGGCGACCCCGTCGGCCCGGACGGCGCGGCCGTTGTGGCCCATCCCGTCACGGATCACCTTGCCACCGCCGAAGACGGCCTCCTCGCCGTGGTTGGTCAGGTCGCGCTCGATCTCGGCGAAAAGGTCGGTGTCGCCGAGCCGGACGGCGTCACCGACGGTCGGTCCGTACAGGTCGGCATTCTGCTGCCGGGACAGTTCGAAGCTCATGGGTTCGTCCTTCTTCCTCAGGCGTCCAGGGATCCGTTGACCGCGTTGGCGAGCCCGTAGACCTCGCGGCGGCCGGCCAGTGCGACCAGCTGGACGGTCTTGGCGTCGCCCGGTTCGAAACGGACGGCGGTGCCGGCCGGAATGTCGAGCCGGAAACCGCGGGCCGCGGCACGGTCGAAACGCAGGGCCGAGTTCGCCTCGAAGAAGTGATAGTGGGAGCCGACCTGGACGGGCCGGTCGCCGGTGTTCACCACCTCGACGGTGGTGGTGTCGCGTCCTGGGTTGCACACGATCGGCTCGGTGCCGAGCCGGAATTCGCCGGGGATCATGGGTGGCCTCCTGCTCAGCGGATCGGGTCGTGGACGGTGACCAGCTTGGTGCCGTCCGGGAAGGTGCCTTCGACCTGCACCGAATGGATCATCTCGGGGACGCCCTCCATGACGTCGTCCCTGGTCAGCACCGTGGTGCCGAAAGCCATCAGCTCGGACACGGTGCGACCGTCCCGGATGCCTTCGAGCACCTCGTGAGTGATCAGCGCGACCGCCTCTGGGTGGTTGAGCTTGAGACCGCGCTCCTTTCGGCGGCGCGCCAGGTCAGCGGCAACGACGATGAGCAGCTTCTCCTGCTCGCGGGGGCTGAGTTGCATGGGTGGAAACTCCTCGCTCGAGCACTCCTGCCCACGTCGCAAAGAGTCGACGGGGACCGGGTGGATCGGCACTGAAGCTAGCACCGGGTTGGCGGTCCGGACCTCCGCTTCATCAGACCTTAACCTGGCCCACCCACCCCCTACCCGACACGGCCCTCCCTAATCAGTTCAGCCCTGCCGTCGACGGGAGGGCTGAACTGATTAGGGAGGGCCTACCGGGTGCGGAAGCCGGGGAAGGGGTGATATCGGCGGAACGGGGCAGGTGGGGATGGTTGACTCAGGGTATGAAGGTGAACCTGGTGCTCGGTGCCGGCGGTGCCCGGGGATTCGCGCATGTCGGGGTCATCCAGGAACTGCACGCCCGAGGTCACGAGGTGATCGGCGTGGCCGGAACGTCGATGGGGGCGCTGGTCGGTGGGGTACTCGCCGCGGGCGGCCTGGACGGCTTCACCGAGTGGGTCCGGGCACTGACCCGCAGCGACATCGTCCGGCTCACCGACCTGACTCTGGGCGCCCCCGGGCTGATCCGGCTGCAGCGGGTGATGCGCGAGCTGCACCGGTTCATCGGCGACGTCCGCATCGAGGACCTGCCGATCCCCTACACCGCGGTCGCCACCGACATCGATTCCGAACGCGAGGTGTGGTTCCGGCACGGCCCGCTGGTGGCCGCGATGCGGGCGTCCATCGCGATCCCGGCAGTGTTCACCCCCGTCCGGATCGGCGAGCGGCTGCTGGTGGACGGCGGCCTGCTGAACCCGCTGCCGATGGCGCCGGCGATGGACATGCCGGGCGAGGTGAGCATCGGCGTGTCCCTGTTCGGACGGCGTCCAGGCCTCCACCTGGGCCTGCCCAGCAAGGAGTCCTCCGACCAGGCCAGCGCCGACAACACCGACATCGCCCTCGACGCCGGACAGCCGTCCTGGACGGCCCGGCTAGCTCATTCGCTGGCCGAATCCTGGCCGGTGCGGAACCTGAACAGACTGCTCACGCCGGCAGCGCCCAAGGCCAAGCCGTTCGAGGATTGGCCCGCCGACGTCAACCTGGCCGATCTGCTGGGCCGTTCGATCGACGTGATGCAGGGCCGCATCGAGATGGCCCGCACGGTGCTGAACACTCCTGACGTGCTCGTCTGGGTGCCGCAGGACGCCTGCGGCATCCTCGATTTCCATCGGGCCGAGGAGATGATCGAATTGGGACGCCGGGTCGCCGTCCAAGAGTTCGATCGGATGGGCCTGTGACCGACCCCTTCAACAATCGGAAAACCTCAAACATCGGAGAAGGCAGATGCACGACGTCCGGCTGATCGCCTCGGACATGGACCACACCCTGCTCGATGAACACGGCGAGTTGCCGACCGACATCGACGACTACCTGGACCGGCTGCGCACGGCCGGGATCACCTTCGTGGCGGCCAGCGGGCGCCCGCTCAACCGGCTGCAGCAGATGTTCCCGCCTCGCGATGGCATCGCCTACATCGGCAACAACGGCGGCACCGTCAGCTACGGCGACACGATCCTGTTCCAGAGCCTGCTGGAACCGCAGAGTTACCGGGAGATGGCGGAACTCACCCTGCGGGCCACCCCCGGGGTGCCGGTCGCCTGCAGCCCGGACGCCGCCTACGTGTGGGGCGGCCATGTCGAACACGAGGAGTATCTGGCCAGGTTCAATCCACGGATCGTGTACATCAACGATTTCGCTGAACTGGACGCCGCGATCGACAAGTTCAGCGTCTACCTGCCGCACGGCGAGAGCATTCGCTACTACGAGGAGATCTTCTACCCCACCTACGCCGACCAGTTCTCGGTGACCACAGGCAGCCCACTCTGGGTCGACCTGATGAACCCCGGCGTTCACAAGGGCCACGGATTACGCGTCCTGGCCGACCACCTGGGTCTGGGACGACATCAGCTGATGGCGTTCGGCGACGCCTACAACGACCTGGAGATGCTCGACGAGGCGGAGCACAGCTACGCGGTGCGCAATGCCCACGAGGCCGTGCGGCAGCGGGCCCGGTTCCTCGCCGAGTCCAACGCGGACAACGGTGTTCTCAGGGTGATCGGCCATCTCTTGACGCTCCGAGAGAACCGCTTCCCCAACGAGAACGATCGCGCCGAGTCGGACGAAACCGTCGGCGGCATCGGCAAGGATGGAGTCCGATCAACGCTGGAGGTAGCACCATGACCGATCACGGCAAGCAGCCGTACGTCCTCGACATCGAGGCCACGACCGTAGAGAACCAGAACTTCCGAACCACGTTGTGGACGGGCGATCACCTGCAGCTCACCGTAATGTCGATCCCGGTGGGCGGCGACATCGGCCTCGAGGCGCATCCTGAGAACGACCAGTTCCTACGGCTCGAGCAGGGCAAGGGCCTGGTCGAGATGGGTCCGGCCGAGGACGACCTCAGTTTCCGCAAGGAGGTCGAGGACGACTGGGCGATCCTGGTGCCCGCCGGCACCTGGCACAACGTGACCAACATCGGCGACGAGCCGATGAAGGTGTACGCGCTGTACGGCCCGGCCGATCATCTGCCCGGCACCGTGCACGCCACGCAAGCCGACGCCGAGGCCGACCCGCACGAGCACTGACGCCCGCGGTCCCACCCTTTTTCAGGGCCGCCTTGGGGTGTTCCGTCCGCTTTCGGCTCAGACTCCCTTTCCGGCTGCCGGCCGCGTCCTCGGGCCAACCCCCACCCGAGGACGGCCACGCAGCCGCCGGCGAGTCCGAGCAGCAGGCCGGTCGAGCCGGTCGCGGCCAGCAACCAGGGCGCGGCCAGCGCCCCAGCCATCGCGGCCCCGACCAGGGCGGCGTCCGCGATTCCGAGCGCGAGCGCGGTGTAGTCGGCGGGTGCGCCGTCCTGCAGCATCCGGGTGGTGCGGCATTCGACCAGCGTCAGTCCCGAACCCAGCAGCGCCAGCGGCAGGATGGCCGCCTGCCAGTTCGGGCTCACGGTCACCATGACCAGCGGAAGCACCACGACCAGGTGGGCGGCGAGCCGCGGCGTCAGCCGTCCGACCAGCCAGATCAGGGCCGGGGCGGCCAGCGAAGCGAACCCGAGCGCCGCGGTCAGGATGCCGAACTCGGCGACCCCGGCGTCCCAGCGGGTTTGGGCGATAGGAAACAACACGACCCCGAGCACCCCGAGCACTGCGTTCAGCACCATCACGGTGCCGATGGCGCGCCGGACGCTCGGGACGCCGAGCACCTCACGCAGGCCATCCCGCAGCCGCAGCGAGCGCCCGGATGTCGCCTGCTCACCCGCCCCGCGGGGCAGCACCAGCACGGCTGCCGCCATCAGTGGCAGGCAACCGGCGGCCGACCAGGTCGTCCCGGCCACCAGCAGCAGCCCACCCACAGCGGGGCCGACGACGAACCCGCTGACCTCCCAGGTGACCAAGAGGTTGGTGTCGCGCTCGGGATGCGCCGAGTGTTGTGGCACCAGTGCGACCAGGCTCGGGAAAGCCGGCACCCCGGCCGCGACGATGAGCGTCGCAGCCGCGAGCGCTAGCCAGGGCAGCCCTTGGTGCAACAGCACGGTCAAAACAACCACGAGCAACAGCCGAGCAGCGGCGGAAAGCCGCACGGCGCGCAGCCGTCCGATCCGGTCCCCGAGTCCGCCCAGGAACGCGGAGAGCAACACGCAGGGCGCGAAGCGTGCCGCACCGGCGAGACCGATCAGCGCCGGATCGTCGGTGATCCGCCAGATGGCGGCCAGGAGGGCAGGCCACGGCAGTGCCGCGGCGGTCGCAGCCAGGGCGTGGTAGGCGATCAGGCGTCCCGCGACCGGTTGCGGACACGCGTTCGCCGGCGCGGCTGTGTGGGTCATGGCGGTCCTCTCGATCGAGAGGAGGAGTCGATCGGACCGGACATGATGCGGTGCGGCATCCATCGCCGCGATGGATGTGGGTCTGGACTAGGCGAGTCGCCGATGCGGGCCACTGTGGCCGTGCGGCGCCGCCGGGAGGATCAGGGCCAGGGGTTGGCCGTGCAGCCGCCGAGATTGATGCTCTGTTGCATCATCACGGGGGCCTTCCTGCCGCTCCCGGCACAGCTCGCGCTGCCCTTGCCGAGTAGTTGGCCGAAGGCGTGGTTGATCAGGTAGGTGCGATATCCGGCGAGGTCGTCGGCATAGGTGGATGCTCCCGACTTCCAGCGCTCGGCGTTGATCACCACCACGTCGCCCGCGGCACAGGTGATGGCTGCGGCGGCGGCCGAACCGCACAGCTCTACGGCGGTCGGTCCGCTGGCCAGGTACAGCTGCGTGGTCGCCTGGGACTTTGTCACCAGCGCGAACCGCACGTCGCCGCCGCCGGTCCAGCTACGGGGGTCGTTGAGCACTCCCGCGATGGCCGTCGCAACCGTGTTGGCCTCAAGCTTCGCGCTCGTCTCGGCGGCCACCGCGTACCGGTGAAGCGTGCCTTGAGAGCCGGCCGCCGGTGCGGTAACTCCCGCCCAGTCGAAGTCGCCGGACGCCTTCATGGTGCCGCTCGGCGAGTTGGAGGCGTTGGCGGAGGGCGAGTCGCTCGGATTCGCTGGGCTGGTCGACGGGTTGAGGAAGCGGGTCCCGGTCGGTGCGGGCACCGGGACGGTCGGCACACCGGCCCGCTCCGCAGGCGCGGACAGCGCCCGGATGCCAACCACGACACCGACCAGCACGGCCACGACGGCCACGACCACGGCGATCCGCGCCCAGTTCGGCCTCATCCGTCCGCCCTCCGGTCGATCCACCGGTTCACCCTATGCGATCCGCTCCGGCGTCCCGGTCATCTCGACCGCGCAAGTTCCGCGCCAGCCCACCCCAGCGCGAGAGAGGAAGGAAGGGGGGGGCCGTGGAAAGGGTGCGGGCATACAACAGCGAGGCGGGGAAATCCCCGCCTCGCTGTGTGGTGTCTGGTGTCGCGTGCCTGAGTCAGGCGGCTGCGACGACGTTGACGTTGATGTGCGCGACGACCCCGCTGGTCAGCTTAAGACCGACGGTGTGCGAGCCGACGGACTTGATCGGCTTGGCGATCTCGACCGAACGCTTGTCAACGGCCGGGCCGCCGGCCTTCTTCACCGCGAGGACGATGTCGGCCGGGGTAACGGCACCGAATAGGCGTCCGGAGTCACCGGCGTTGGCCGGCAGCGACACGGCCAGCTCTTCGAGCTGGGTGCGGATCTCCTTGGCGTGCTCGACGTTGCGGATCTCGCGGGCGTCACGCGCACGCTTGATGCCCTCGATCTGCTTCTCGGCGCCCTTGGTCCACTTGATCGCGTAACCGCGGGGCAGCAGGTAGTTGCGGCCGTAGCCGTCCTTGACCTCGACGATCTCGCCGGGGATGCCGAGGTGGTCGACGGCAGCGGTCAGAATGAGCTTCATGCTGGCGTTCTCCCTTCTCAGCGGGCGGTCGAGGCGTAGGGCAGCAGGGCCAGCTCACGCGCGTTCTTGACGGCGATCGCAACCTTGCGCTGCTCCTGGACGGAGAGGCCGGTCACCCGGCGGGCGCGAATCTTGCCCCGCTCGGAGATGAACTTCCGCAGGGTCGCGGTGTCCTTGTAGTCGATGTGACCGATGCGCACGGACTTCGCCGGCGCAATCTTCTTCTTGTTCACAGGCTTGCGCTGTGACTGGGCCATTGTGGTGCTCCCTTTCAGTGAGCCCGGCCGAAGCCGGAATGACGTGGATGAATGGGGACGAGCTGCCGATCAGACTGTGTCGATCAGAACGGGGGCTCGTCGCTCTGGGCCTGCGCCCAGGGGTCGTTGCCGGCCGAGCGGTTGTTGTTGCCACCGCCGGACGACCACGAATCGGAACCGCCGGCATTCCCGCCACCAGCGTTGCCGCCACCGGCGTTCCCGCCGCCGGAGTAGCCGCCACCACCGGAGTAGTTGCCGCCACCACCGCCACCATTGCGAGTGACCTTCGCCGACGCGTACCGCAGCGACGGGCCGATCTCTTCGACCTCCACCTCGAACACGGTGCGGCGCTCGCCCTCACGGGTCTCGTACGAACGCGACTTGAGCCGGCCCTGGACGACGACCCGCATGCCCTTGGTCAGCGACTCGGCGACGTTCTCGGCCGCCTGCCGCCACACCGAGCAGTTGAGGAACATCGCATCGCCGTCGCGCCACTCGCTGGTCTGACGATCAAACGTGCGCGGGGTGGAAGCGACGGTGAAGTTGGCCACCGCCGCACCGGACGGCGTGAAGCGCAGTTCGGGATCGGCGGTCAGGTTGCCGACCAGGGTGATTTGGGTTTCGCCTGCCATGAGTGTGTCTTTCGATCGAGGTGCTGAGTCACTCAGAGCCTGTCAGCTGCCGCCGACAGAAAATCTCTATCGGGTGTCGGGCCGGATGATCTTGGTCCGCATGATCTGCTCGTTCAACGTGAACTGGCGGTCCAGCTCGTTGACGTCGGCAGGCTCAGCGGTCAGGTTGATGACGGCATAGATGCCTTCGGACTTCTTGCGAATGTCGTAGGCAAGCCGGCGACGGCCCCAGATGTCCAGGTTGTCGACGGTGCCACCGGCCTTGGTCAGGCCTGCGAGCGGCTTCTCCAACAGGCCATTCACCTGACGGTCGTCCACGTCGGGATCGATGATGACCATGACTTCGTATTGACGCATACGCGAACTCCACCTCCTCTGGTCTCGAGCGGCCATGAGCATTTCCCATGGCAGGAGGGCGTGTGCAAACGGTGCCGGAAGGCACCAAGGATCGACTTTAGCGGTCGGACGACCCCCGAGGCCAATCGAGTCAGACGGTCTCGCGGCGCCGCAACAGTGTCTTGGCGCCCTCCATCAGCAGGAAGATCGCCACCGCGAAACCGAGCGGCACCAGCCAGCCCAGCACGCTCACCGGCGCCGACCCGAACCAGGTGTTCAGCACCGGCAGGTAGCTGAACAGCACCTGCAGCAGGATCAGCACGCCGACCACCGCGAGGGCCACCCGATTGCCGCTGATCGCCTCCCGACGGAGGCTGGACTCACGCAGGAAACGCGAGTTGAACAGGTACGCCGCCTGGCCCAGGGCGAGGGTGTTGACCGCCCAGGTCTGAGCGACCTCGCGATCGGCTCCGAGCGACACCGCAGTGAGGAACGTGGCCAGCGTGGCCGTGGCGATGGCCAGCGAGGCGATCGCCAGCCGGGGCAGGTAGATCAGGCTGACCAGGGGTGCGTTCGGCGGCCGGGGCGGACGCCGCATGATGTCGGGCTCGGCGGGCTCGTAGGCCAGCGCCAGCGACAAGGTGACCGCGGTGACCATGTTCACCCAGAGGATCTGCACCGGCTCCAGCGGCATCACCAGGCCGAACAGCACCGCCACCAGCACCACCAGCGACTGGGCCCCGTTGGTCGGCAGCAGGAAGAGCACCGACTTGTGCAGGTTGTCGTTGATCCGGCGTCCCTCTTCGACCGCGTATTCGATGGTGGCGAAGTTGTCGTCGGCCAGCACGATGTCGGCGGCCTCCTTGGTCGCCTCGGTGCCCTTGATGCCCATCGCGACGCCGACGTCGGCGCGTTTCAGTGCCGGCGCGTCATTGACCCCGTCACCGGTCATCGCGACGATCTCGCCGTTGGCCTGCAGCGCTTTGACCAGCCGCAGCTTGTGCTCGGGGCTGGTTCGGGCGAAGGTCTCGGTGCGGTCGACGATGGTGCGCAGTTCGTCGTCGGTGGCAGCCTCCAGTTCGGCGCCGGTCACCGCCTGCTCGGTGTCCTCGTCGAAGATGCCCATCTCGCGGCTGATCGCGGTGGCGGTGCCGGCGTGGTCACCGGTGATCATGGTCACCTTGATGCCGGCGGTGTGGCAGGTGGCGATGGCGGTGATCGCCTCGGGACGGGGCGGGTCGACGATGCCGGTCAGGCCCAGCAGCACCAGGCCGGCCAGATCGTCGTGGCCGACACTGCCCGGGCGACCGGCCGGACGGCTGGCCGCCGCCAGCACCCGCAAGCCCTGGCTGGAGAGCTCGTCGACCCGGGCGTCCCACCAGGCCCGATCCAACGGCTCGGTGCCGCCGGTCGCCGACAGCTGGCTGGTGGCCCGGTCGAACAGCCGGTCGGGCGCCCCCTTCACCATCAGCACCGCGTGCCCTTCGGGGGTGGTGTTCGCGGTGGCCATGTACTTGTGCTCGGAGTCGAACGGCAGCACCGCCGTCCGCGGGTAGCACGACGGCTCGAAGCCCGCCTTCAGCCCCAGCGTGGCCAGCGCACCCTCGGTCGGCTCGCCGACCAGGCCCCAGCGACCTTCCACCGGGGCGACGACGGCGTCGTTGGCCACCGCCATCACCATGACCACCGCCTTCAGGTCGCCGCGGCCGTCCAGCGCCACCGGCTCACCCTCCAGCCGGACGTCACCCGCCGGGTCATAGCCGAGACCGGTCACGCTGTAGTCGGCCGCCCGGGTGATCACGGTGCGCACCGTCATCTCGTTGGTGGTCAGGGTGCCGGTCTTGTCGGAGCAGATCCGGGTCACCGAGCCGAGGGTCTCGACGGCCGGCAGCTTGCGGATGATCGCGTTGCGTCGCGCCATCTGCTGGACGCCGAGCGCCAGCGTGATGGTCACCAGCGCCGGCAGCCCCTCGGGGATCGCGGCCACCGCGAAGCCGATGGTCGCCGAGATCAGCTCGCCGGCCGGCATGCCGTGCAGCAGCTTGCCGATCGCCACCATGACCACGGCCATCACCGCGATGATCAGCGACAACTTCTTGCCGAAGGCGGAGATCTGCCTGGTCAGCGGAGTGTCGAAGGTCTCGATCTCGGCCAGCATCGTGGTGATCCGGCCGATCTCGGCCTGGGCACCGGTGGCGGTCACCACGCCGATGCCCTGGCCCGCTGAGACCAGCGACGACGAGAACAGCATGGACGACCGGTCGCCGATGCCCGCCCCCGCAGCCACCGCGTCGACCCGCTTACTGGACGGCACCGCCTCACCCGTCAGCGCGGCCTCCTCGACCCGCAGGTTGCTGGCCTCGAGCAAGCGGATGTCGGCCGGCACCTTCGAGCCGGCGGAGACCCGGACCAGATCGCCCGGCACCAGCTCGTCGGTCGGCACCTGCACCCATTCGCCGTCGCGGCGCACCTGGGCCTCCGCTGACAGCATGTTCTTGATGCCGGCCAGCGCCTGCTCGGCCCGACCCTCTTGAACGAAGCCGATGACAGCGTTGATCACCGCGACGGCGAGGATCACCCAGAAGTCGATCCACTCCCCCAGCGCCGCCTTCAGCGTGGCGGCGGCGAGCAGGATGTAGATCAGCACGTCGTCGAAATGCCGCAGGAACCGTCGCACCGCACTCTCCCGCGGGGGTTCGGGCAGCCGGTTGGCACCGAAGCGCTGGCGGCGAACTGCCGCCTCGGCGGTGGTCAGCCCGGCGTCGGTGACGGCCAGGGCGTCCAGCGCCTCGCCGGGACTCAGCGCGTACGCCTCAGCCAGCGGTTCGGTCGCGGTCACGGTCATCGGGGCCTCCCTCATACGTCGTCGGCAAGACGCCTACAAGGAATCACTGACTGACGCGGCGATGGTTGAGCGTGTCGACTACCCAAGTCATCCCGTGGCGCGTAGGGGTCTCGACAGGCTCGACCAGCGAAAACCAGCGGTTCCATCAGCAGTGTGGCCCGGTGCACCGACAGTTTCCGGCCGACGCTCCGGCACGCCGGCGAACCCCTGGGTCTAGGGGTGCAGCCGTCGCCCGTCCCGGACTGCGCCGGGGCGTCCGAACTGTCGGCGGGGGCCGTTACCCTCGTCACCATGATCGCGATGGGTGCCCATGTCGACTCCGCCGACCCGATCGCCGAAGCCACGGCGCGCGGGGCGCAGCTCAGCCAGTTCTTCCTCGGCGACCCGCAGGGCTGGAAGGGCCCGCGGTTCGACTACGCCGGCGGTGCCGCCGGGTTGAAGGCCGCCGCCGAGGCGGCCGGCATTGCGCTCTACGTCCATGCGCCGTACGTGCTCAACGTGGCCAGCATGAACAACCGGATTCGGATCCCGTCCCGGCAGCAGCTGCAGAAGCAGCTGACCGCCGCCGCCGAGATCGGCGCGGCCGGGGTGATCGTGCACGGCGGCCACCTCACCGCCAAGGACGACCCCGAAGCCGGCTTCGTCAACTGGTTCAAGGCGGTCGACGGGCTCGACATCAAGGTTCCGCTGCTGATCGAGAACACCGCCGGCGGCACCAAGGCGATGGCCAGGCACCTGGAGAGCATCGACCGGCTGTGGAGCGCCATCGGCGCCTCCGCCAACGCCGACAAGGTCGGCTTCTGCCTCGACACCTGCCACGCCCACGCCGGCGGCAACGAACTGCTCGGCCTGGTCGACCGGTTACGGGCCATCACCGGCCGGATCGACCTGATCCACGCCAACGACTCCCGCGACGCCTTCGATTCCGGCGCCGACCGGCACGCCAACTGGGGCGCCGGGCAGTGCGACCCCGAGGGTGCCCGCGACGTGATCCGCTCCGCCGGCGCCCCGATCGTGGTGGAGACCCCGGGCGGGGTCGATGAGCACCGCGCCGATCTCGCCTGGCTGGCCGAGGGCCTCTGAGCAGCCGGATCGATCTGGACTCTCGCGGGCCGGGCTTGTCGAAACCCGAAAGTGGGTTCCGGCAAGGGGTTTCGACAAGCTCAACCAGCGGTGGTCGCGTTCTTGACCTCCAAGTAGGCGACCACCGCACTCGTGACCTCGCGCCGCACCGCCGGATCGGCTGCCATCGCGGCGATCGAGCCGTGCACCAGCAGATGGACGATTCGGGCGGTCTCCACGACGGCCGCGCGGTCCTGGTGCGGCATCCGGACATCGAGCAGGTCGGCGACCCGGGCCTCCATGTCGGTCTTGGCGGCAGCGACCGGAGCCATGGCCGCGGCCGGCAGGTCGGCGTGCGCGAACAGCTCCTGGAACGCCGGGCGGGCGGCCGAGAAATCCACCAGCGGATCGAGCACGCGCTCCACCAGCTCAGGAAGCGGCATCCGAACCGGGTCGAGACCGGTCAGGGCCGCGTCCTGAGCCTGTTTGAGCTCCACCGCGAGCCGTTCCCCGAGCGCCGCCGCGATGGCCGCCTTGTCGGCATAGAACTGGTACAGCGAACCGGGCGAGATGCCGGCCTCGGCCGCAATCGCGTTGGTGGTCGCCCGGTCGTAGCCGACCTCGGCGAACACCGTGGACGCGGCGTCCAGGATCTGCGCCATCCTGGCGATCCCTCGCGCTGTCCGAGCCATGACCCGATCGTAGAGGAACCGTTGCATGATGCGAGCAAAAGCTCGTATGCTCGTTTTACGAGCAAACGCTCGCAAATGAACGGAGGCCGGATGAGCCACGAGATGCGGCGGCTGGGTCCGCTGGAGGTCAGCCCGCTGGGCCTGGGCTGCATGGGCATGAGCGCCGTCTACGGCCGCCCAGACGAGGCGTCGTCCAAGGCCACCCTGGAGCGCGCGCTGGAGCGCGGCGTCACCCTCTTCGACACCGCCGACATGTACGGACGCGGCGCCAACGAGAAGCTGCTCGGACGCCACCTGGGCAGTGCCCGCGACGAGATCGTGCTGGCCACCAAGACCGGCATCCTCACCATGCCCGGCCTGGGCCTGCCGACCGGCGTGGACGGCTCACCAGCCCGCATCGCCCGGGCCGCGGACGCCTCGCTGCGCCGGCTGCGCACTGAGGTGATCGACCTCTACTACCTGCATCGGGTCGATCCTCAGGTGCCGATCGAGGAGAGCATCGGCGCGATGGCCGAGTTGGTCCGAGCCGGGAAGGTCCGTGCTCTCGGCGTCTCGGAGGTCACCGCCGATGAACTGCGCCGGGCGCACGCCGTGCACCCGCTGGCCGCCGTCCAACTGGAGTGGTCGCTGTTCTCTCGCGATCCCGAGCGGGATGTCGTCCCGGTCGCGCACGAACTGGGCATCGGCATCGTCGCCTATTCGCCGTTGGGCCGAGGCATGCTGACCGGGTCGCCCGCCGCCACCACCCAGCTCAGCGTGGTCGACTATCGGCGGCTGCTGCCGCGCTGGAATCGCCGCAACCTGGCCGACAATCTGACCCAAGTGCAGATCGTCCGAGAGGTCGCGGACGAGGTGGGCGCCCGCCCCGCCCAGGTCGCCCTCGCCTGGCTGCTCGGGCACGACCCCGACGTCGTTCCGATCCCGGGCACCAAGCGACCTGCATATCTGGACGAGAACCTCGCCGCCCTCGACCTCACACTCACCACTGACCAGCGCGATCGGTTGAACACCCTGCGGGCAGCCGGTGGCCGCTACCGCTCCGGAGCGGGGGTGCCCGCCCGCTGAACGGCCCGTCTTTCACCGTCCTCTCCATACATCGCCGCCACCCGAGCGACCGGAATCGTTGGGTCCCGCGAGCAAGCGCCACGGTCAGCTCGGAAACGGCGACCAGTGGACGAACCAGCCGCAGACAGGCACGTGGTCACGACGTTAGCCTGTGGCCCGTGACTCGAAGCATCTACGTTGCGGCCCCCGAGGGCCAGACCGGAAAATCCGTCATCGCCCTGGGCCTGCTCGACACACTGCTTCGTGAGGTGCAGTCCGTCGGTGTGTTCCGTCCGCTGGTGAGCGCCGGCGCGCACGACGACATCCTCGAGATGCTGCTCGCGCTGCCCGGCGTCGACCTCGCCTACGAGGACGCCATCGGCATCACCTATGACGAGATGCGCACCGACCCCGAGAGCGCGCTGACCACCATCGTCGAGAAGTTCGGCCGGATCAGCCCCCGATTTGACGCGATCGTGGTGCTCGGCTCCGACTACGCCGACGTGACCAGCCCCACCGAGCTGGCCTTCAACGCCGACATCGCCGCCAACCTGAACGCCGCCCTCCTGCTGGTGGTGAGCGGTTTCGGACGTGACGTCCGCGAGATCCGGGACGCCGCCGAAGCCACCCTCACCGAGTTCACCGCCCACCACGTCCAGACCATCGGCGTGATCGCCAACCGGGTTGACCCCGCCATCCTGGAGGAGACCTCTGAGGCGCTGCGCGGCCTCACCAACCTGGTGGTCGCTGCGCTGCCCGCCGAGCCGCTGTTGGTCGCGCCCACCCTGCGGGCCCAGTTCGAGGCGGTCGGCGCCAAGCAACTCCTGGGCAACCCCGAGCTGCTCGACCGCGAATCGCAGGACGTCATCGTGGCGGCGATGACCCTGCCGAATGTGCTCTCCCGGCTGGTCACCGAGGCCACCGTGCTGATGCCCGGCGACCGTTCCGGTGACCTGCTGCCCGGCCTGATCCTGGCGCATCATTCCGGCTCGTTCCCGCAGCTGACCGGGGTCATTCTGACCGGCGGTTACCCGATCCCGGAGAACGTGGTGAAGCTGTTCGACGGCATGCATCTCGACCTGCCGATCGGGATCACCGACCAGGGCACCTACACCACCGCCAAGGACGTCTTCAACACCCGTGGGCATTTCACCTCGTCGCCGCGCAAGGTAGAGACAGCCCGCCGGATCTTCGCCGAGCAGGTCGATTCCGCCGAACTGGTCAAGGCGCTCGAGGTGCCGTCCTCGCAGGTCGTCACGCCGCTGATGTTCGGCTACCAACTCAACGAACTGGCCCGGCGCGACCGACGCCGGATCGTGATGCCGGAATCGTCGGACGACCGCATCCTGGAGTCGGCGTCGATCCTGCTGCAGCGCGGCGTGGCCGACCTGATCCTGCTGGGCGACCCGGTCGAGATCAAGACCCGCGCCTCGGCGATGGGCTGGGTGCTGGACGGCGCCGACATCGTCAACCCGAACGACGCCGAGCTGGTCGAGCGGTTCGCGGCCGAGTACGCCACCCAGCGGGCGCACAAGGGAGTCACGATCGAGCAGGCCCGGGAGAAGATGAAGGATCTCTCCTACTTCGGCACCATGATGGTGCACCTGGGCATGGCCGACGGCATGGTGTCAGGTGCCATCAACACCACGGCGAACACGATCCGGCCGTCACTGGAGTTCATCAAGACCAAGCCGGGCGTCAAGGTCGTGTCGGGCTCGTTCCTGATGTGCATGACCGACCGGGTGCACGTCTACGCCGACTGCGCGGTGAACCCCGATCCGACCGCCGAGCAGCTGGCCGACATCGCGATCAGCTCGGCCGAGACCGCGGTGGCCTTCGGCATCGAGCCGCGGGTCGCGATGCTCTCCTACTCCACCGGCAGCTCCGGCTTCGGGGCCGACGTCGACAAGGTGCGCCAAGCGACCGAGATCGTCCGCGAGCGGCGTCCGGATATCGCGCTGGAGGGTCCGATCCAGTTCGACGCGGCCGTCGACCCCGACGTGGCGAAGACCAAGCTGCCGAACTCGCCGGTGGCCGGCAAGGCGACAGTGTTCATCTTCCCCGACCTGAACACCGGCAACAACACCTACAAGGCCGTGCAACGGTCGTCCGGTGCGGTCGCGATCGGCCCGATCCTGCAGGGCCTGAAGAAGGCCGTCAACGACCTGTCCCGCGGCGCGCTGGTCGAGGACATTGTCAACACCGTGGTGATCACCGCCATCCAGGCCCAGACCCCCGCCAACTGACGTCACCCAGCCCCGACGCACCAATATCTAGGAGACTCTCCATGAGCACGCCCATTCTGCTGTTGAACGCCGGCTCGTCGTCGATCAAGTACCAGGTGATTGACGCCGACGACGAGAGCGTGCTGGCCTCCGGCCTGGTGCAACGGATCGGGGACGAATCCGGCACGATCGATCACACCGTCGGCGGTGAGACCTTCCACCAGGAGCGCGGCTTCCCCAACCACGGCCGGGCGCTGAAGGTGATGGTGCAGCTGTTCGAGGAGCACGGCCCGCAACTGGCCGACGTGGTCGCCGTCGGCCACCGGACGGTGCACGGCGGCGCTGCGTTCCGGGAGACCACCCTGGTCACCGACGAGATGCTGGACACCCTGCGCGAGTTGTCGCCGCTGGCTCCGCTGCACAACCCTCCGGCCATCGCCGGCATCGAGGCGGCCCGCGCCGCGCTGCCCGACGTACCGCACGTGGCCATCTTCGACACCGCCTTCTTCTCCAGCCTGCCGATCGAGTCCTACACCTACGCGCTGGCCAAGGATGTGGCCGAGAAGCACGGCATCCGGCGCTACGGCTTCCACGGCACGTCGCACAGCTACGTATCCAAGAAGGTCGCCGAGGTGCTGGGCCGGCCCTACTCGGAGCTGAACCAGATCGTCTGCCACCTGGGCAACGGCGCCTCGATCTCGGCAATCCGCGGCGGCGTCGCGGTGGACACCTCGATGGGCCTCACCCCGCTGGAGGGCTTGGTGATGGGCACCCGGACCGGTGACATCGACCCGGGTCTGCACGCCTACCTGGCCCGCCAGGTCGGGATGAGCATCGACGACATCGACACCCTGCTGAACAAGAAGTCGGGCGTGCTCGGCCTGTGCGGGGTGACCGACTGGCGCGACATCAACGACCTGATCGCCGAAGGTAACGCGGACGCGAAGCTGGCCTTCGACGTCTACGTGCACCGGCTGCTGCACTACATCGGTTCATACCTGGCGGTGCTGGGCAGCCTGGACGCGATCACCTTCACCGCGGGCGTCGGCGAGAACAACCCGGCGCTGCGCAAGGCGATCATCGACCGGCTGGCCGGCTTCGGCTTCAGCCTGGACGACGACGCGAACGCCGTCCGGTCCAAGGAGCCGCGGGTGGTCTCCACCCCCGACTCGAAGGTGACCGTCCTGGTCGTGCCGACCAACGAAGAGCTGGCCATGGCCCGCGAGACCAAGGCGACCGTCGGCGCCTGAGGAACGAGGGGACGCGGCTCAGTCGCCGACCCCGGCCAGCACCGCCCGGACGCCGAGATGATCGGTGCCCGGAACCCGGAAGGTGTCGAAGGCGGTCGCGGTCAGGTTCGGGGTCACCAGGATGTGGTCGATGCCGATCAGCGGCGGGAAACTCCGATCGGCCGGCCAGGTGCGAACGAACCCGGCGCCGGCCAGGTCGGCGGCGCTGCGGTAGCCGTCCGCGTAGAGGTTCTGCATGGTGAGGTGGTCGTCGATCGCGTTGAAGTCGCCGGCGACGATCATCGGCATCGTGTCGCGATGGGACGCCAGCCAGCTGCGCAGCTTGGCAGCGTCTTGCACCCACAGACCGGACCGGCAGTAGGGATTGCAGGGATGCACGGCCACCACCCGAACCTGGCCGAGCTGTGGGGTACGGACGACGGCTGACCACTGCTGGAAGTTGGTCGGCGGCAGTGCCTGCGAGGACACGATCGGGTACTTGGAGAAGATGATGACGTCGGAGCCGGCCTCGGCATTCACCGGAGCCCGGTACCTGAACGCGGTGCGGAAGCTCACCGGGAGTGCGCTCACCCACCGGGTGTGCGCCTCCACGAAGACGGCCACATCGGCGTCGGCCACCGCGCGGGCAGCGGCGTCCGGATCGGCCGAGAGCGCCACGTTCAGACTCGTCACGGTGAGCGGCTTGGTCGTGGGCGGACGCCGGTCGGCGACGAAAGCGGGCCCGTGCCATGCCAGGGACGCCACCAAACCAGCCGCGCAGAGCCCGGCGAGCACCACCACTACCGACCGCCGTGGCGTGCGGTGACGCAGCGCCCGCACCGCCGCGATGCCGACCAGCAGCACGGCCGGCACCCAGAACACCAGGCCGTAGGGGATGAAGGACGCCACCTTGGCCAACCGCTCGGACGTGGGCGGCACCACCCGCAGCCAGGTCGCGCCCACCGCCGGTATCGCCGCCAGCAACCCCAGGGTGACCAACCACGCCTGCCCTCGAGGTCGACGCCGGGACACGGACGGCTGCGCACCGGTCGCTACCGAGGAGGTCGAAGTCACGGGACAAGGGTGCCGGATCAGTCCAAGCGAACCCAGCCGGTCGCGGTTGTCGAGACTCCGGCCCCGCCGGTCCGGCGAACTTCAACCCGCGGGACTACAACAACTCGAACGCCGAACCGTCGCGGGCGGACAGCTGGCGCACCGCGTCCAGCCCACGGCCGTTGAGCATGGCCGCGTCGCAGATGATGTGCAGCACCCGGGCGATCGCGGCGGGTGGCAGGCGCGCCTCGCGCCCCACAGCGACGGCCAGGTCGGAGGTGTGCACCACCAACTCGACGGTGCGGGTCTCCAGGTAGTCCGAGAACCGCATGCCGCCGAGCAGGGTGTAGATCACGGGATCACCGTCGGTTGCCGCGATGGCGGCGCGGAGGCGTCCGATCATGGTTTCGACAACCTCGGCCGGTTCGTCGCCCAGATCGTGACCGGCCGCCACGCCCCGCTCAGCGACCGCGTCATGGATCGACCGATCGACGAGATAGCCGGCAGCGAGATACTCCGCCGCCGACCGCAGCTCGAGCGCTTCCGCGGGCCTGCTCAGGTAGTCGTGGGCGGTGGTGACGGCGCGCGCGGTATGACCGACAAGGGAGCGGACGTCCCACGCCCCCAACGCCGGGCGCTCCCAGGCATCGTGCGGTATCTCGCTGACCAGGGCAACGAAGGCCTCTCCGGCGTCGAGCATTGTCTTCGCGGTGTCCATGTCTGACCGTACCGGCCCCGCCGCCGCCACGCACAGGGCCCGGGGAACTTTGGATTCGGACAGAATTGCGGTGCTTGCTTTGGTGGATGCCTACAAGAGCGGGGTCGTTCCCGCGCCCGCCAAGCGCTGGAAGCTACAGAATTACTAGCCAGGCACGCGCCGCGTTCCGGAGTTCGATGGGCCTCCCGTATGTTGAGCAGAAGCCGTCAGTGAGCCCGGTCCTCTAGGGTTTGCTGCGCGATACGTGGAGGATCCGATCCGGAGGAAGGGACGTGGTGGCCGACGACAGCACCAACCGGTATTCGTCCGCCCCCGGGGCGGCCGGCCGGTTCGTCGCCCAGCAGCTGGTGCTGAAGCCCTACGTCTGGTCGGCGCTGCACGTGCACGAGCACGGACGCCGCAACCTGGACGGCCTCAAGCCGCCGTTCATCGCGGTCGCCAACCACTCCAGCCACCTCGATGCCCCGCTGATCATGGGCTCGCTGCCACGCCGCTTGAGCCGCAACCTGGCCGCGGGTGCCGCCGCCGACTACTTCTTCGACAAGTGGTACACCGCAGCCGCCACCCGGCTGTTCTTCAACGCCTTCCCGGTCGATCGCAAGGGACTGCGGAACCGGAAGGGGATGGCCGGCGTGCTGCTCGGCGACGGCGTCCCGCTGCTGCTGTTCCCGGAGGGCACCCGCTCCCGCTCCGGCGCGATGAAGAACTTCACCCCCGGTCACGCGGCGCTGTCGATCAGCCGCAACGTCCCGGTGCTGCCAATCGCACTGGTGGGTGCGTTCGCCGCCATGCCGTACGGGACGACCCGGCCGCCCTCAGGGCGTCCGCATGTGCACGTCGTGTTCGGACGTCCGCTCAAGGCCGCACCGGGCGAGATCGCCCACCAGTTCTCCGAACGCATCTACCGCTACGTGGTCGAGTTGCACGACTCCACCGCCCGCGCCTACGGCATGCCCACCCAGGCCGACTTCCATCGCGCGGTCGCCCTCCGCAAAGCAGCCACCGAGCAGGCCCAGCTGGCCCAAGCCGAGGCCGCGAAGGACGCCGAACCACCCACCGACAGTTGATCAACGCGACCACCGCCGGTTGAGCTTGTCGAAACCCGTTGCCGACGGGCCCACGTTCAGGTCGTGAAAGCCTCGACCGACGGTTCAGGAGACCTGGGCGGCGGCGTCCGGCGAGTCGAGCCGCTGGCGGGACATGAAGCGGAATCGGTCGCCTCGGAACGTGGACACCGTCCACTCCACCAGGTTGCCGTCGGCGTCCCAGCCGGTGCGCTGGACCCGCAGCATCGGTAGCCCGGTGTCTACCCCGAGCAGGTCGGCTGTCACCGGGTCGGCCAGGACGGTCTCGACAATGTCCTCCGCCGTCGCCACGACAGTGCCGCACTCCTCGCGCAGCGTCCGGTACAGCGAGCCGTACTCGGCGAGTTGCTCGGCCAGCCGGGGCAGCACCCGGGGCAGATGGGCCACCTCGTGCGCGATCGGCTCGTCGAACGCCGTCCGCAACCGCTCGACGCGCTGCACCAGGGTTCCGGACGACACCCCCAGATGCCCGGCGAGTTCCCCCTCCGCGACGACCTCGGAGATGTCCAGCACCACGTTGCCGGGGCGCCAGCCGTCCATCGCCAGATCCTGGGAGAACGAACTGAGCGGGCGCACCCGCATCATCTTGGGCTGCGCCACGAAGGTGCCGCTGCCCTGCATGCGAACCAGCTTGCCGTCGACCACCAACTCGGCGATCGCCTGTCGCACGGTGGTTCGTGAGGTGCCGAAGTCGGACGCGAGCTCGCGCTCGGTGGGAACCGATGCGCCCGCTGGCAGGTCGGCGATCAGTTCAAGGATCTCCTGCTTGATCCGGTAGTACTTCGGAACCTTCACAACCGCCCCCTTGAGAGGTGTGGACTCTAGAACCGCTGATCTCGCGTGGTCACGTCCGGCGCTGGTTTGCCCCTTCGTCGAACTGGAGCGGCGATCTCGACAACGCCGCCCAATGGAGAGTTGCCTCGCCGATCTCGTGTGACGACTCGAGATCGGAGGGCTTTCCCACCATCGACGAGCGATCTCGACAACGCCGCCCCGCTCCGACAGGCTCGACCGACGAAATCCGCGCGTTCTGAAGACACAGTATTGGACTAGACCAAATCTCCGCAAAGGCTTGACGATCAAGATTGGTCTATGCCAATCTCTACCTAATGGTCTACACCAATCGCCCAACCGAACGATCCACTCACCTCGAGGAGACCGCATGAGCACCGCCGAAGGGACTTCCACCAAGAAGTCCGGCCCGCGCATCCCTGGGTTCGCCCAACTCCAACGGCTCGGCAAGAGCCTGATGCTGCCCATCGCCCTGTTGCCCGCTGCCGGCATCCTGTTGCGGCTCGGCCAACCCGACCTGCTCGGCCAGATCAAGACGCCGATCATCGGCCCGTTCTTCGAGGCGATGAGCGCCGCCGGCGGCGCGGTCTTTGCCAACCTGCCGTTGCTGTTCGCCGTCGGCGTCGCGATCGGCTTCGCCAAGAAGGCGGACGGCTCCACCGCGCTGTCGGCGGTAGCGGGCTATCTGGTCATGGACGCCGTCTTCAACACGATGTCACCGGTGGTGCTGGCCGGGGTCACCGACGTCAAGGGCGATCAGGCGATGATCAACTACAGCGTCTTCGCCGGTATCGTCGTCGGCCTGGTCACGGCCTGGCTGTTCGACAAGTACCACAACATCCAGCTGCCGGCGTATCTCGGCTTCTTCGGCGGTCGCCGGTTCGTTCCGATCGTCGTCTCGCTGGCGAGCCTGATCATCGGTTTCGGCCTGAGCTACTTCTACCCGATCTTCAACACCGGCCTGACCGCGGTGGGCGCGGCGATCGGTGGCTCCGGAGCCATCGGTGCGTTCGTCTACGGCTTCGCCAACCGGATGCTGATCCCGGTCGGCCTGCACCACATCCTGAACACCTACATCTGGTTCATCTACGGCTCGTACACCACCCCGTCCGGCAACGTCGTCACTGGCGAGCTGACCCGGTTCGCGGCCGGCGACATGACCGCGGGCCTGCTCACCTCGGGCTTCTACCCGATCCTGATGTTCGGCCTCCCGGCCGCGGCGCTGGCGATGATCCACGTCGCCAAGCCGAAGCAGAAGCAGGTCGCGATCGGCATCCTGTCGGCGGCCGGCCTGACCGCCTTCCTGACCGGCGTCACCGAGCCGCTTGAGTTCGCCTTCATGTTCGTCGCCTTCCCGCTCTACCTCATCCACGCGGTGCTGACCGGTCTGTCGCTGGCCATCGCGTACCTGCTCGACATTCACCTCGGCTTCTCGTTCTCGGCCGGCCTGATCGACCTGCTGCTCTACGGCACAGCTCCGGCGGCACAGAACATTCCACTGCTGATCGGCATGGGCGTCGCATTCTTCGCGCTCTACTACTTCATGTTCCGATTCGCGATTGTGAAGTGGAACATGCGCACCCCGGGTCGCCTGCCCGATGACGAGTTCGAGGCCGAGCAGGCCGCCAACCTCACCGACGGCGGCGGCGCCGCTGCCGGGGGTGCCGCTGGAGCCGCGCTGGCCAAGGCCGAACAGCTGATCGCCGCCTTCGGTGGCCGTTCCAACCTGGTCAACACCGACGCCTGCATCACCAGGCTGCGGATGGAGGTCGCCGACAAGTCCCAAGTCGACCAGGCCCGGCTGAAGCAACTTGGTGCCGCCGGCGTGATCGAGGTGGGCAACAACGTCCAGGCCATCTTCGGCACCCAGGCCGAGGCGCTGAAGAACGACATCCTCAGTGCACTGGCCGCCAACCCGACCGGCCCCGCCGTCGCGGTCGACACCGCCGCCCCGGTCGCTGTCGAGGCCGCCGCTCCGGTGGCCGCTGCCACCGTCGAACCGACCACGATCCTGGCCCCCGTGCCGGGCCGTCCGGTCGCTTTGAAGGACGTCCCGGACGCCACCTTCGCCCAGGGCATCGTCGGCTACGGCCTGGCCATCGACCCGCCGCGCGGCGTGGTCGAGGCGGTCGCCCCTATCGGCGGCACCGTGCTCACCCTGTGGCCGCACGCCTACGTGGTCGTCTCCCCCGAGGGCGTGGGCGTCCTGGTCCATCTCGGCCTGGACACCGTCCAGCTGAACGGGCAGGGCTTCACCGCGCACGTCGCCCAGGGCGATGTGGTCGAGGCCGGCCAGGCGATGATCACCTTCGACGTCCCGGCCGTCGAGGCCACCGGCCGCAACCCGATCATCCCGGTCGTGGTGATGGACAAGAAGAAGGACGACATCGCCTTCACCGACGCCGTCATCGGCGGCGAGCTGACCGCCCTCGACGCCATCATCACCACCCGCTGAGAAATCGTTGGTCGAGCTTGTCGAGACCTCGGACACCCATCCCGCTGACCAGGGTTTCGACAGGCTCAACCAACGTGACGCGATGCTCATCCCTTCACTCACCCGTCAAGGAAAGACAACCAATCATGGAGATCGTCATCTGCCCGGACGCCACCGCAGCCGGCACGCTCGGCGCCGGCGCCATCGCGGCCCTGCTGCAGCGCAAGCCGGACGCCGTGCTCGGCCTGGCCACCGGGTCGTCCCCGCTCGCCATCTACGACGAACTCGCCGCTCGGCATGACGCCGGCGAGGCCTCGTTCGCGCAGGCCCGCGGCTTCACCCTGGACGAGTACGTCGGCCTGCCGGCGGACCATCCGGAGACCTACCACAACGTGATCCGGCGGGATTTCGTGAGCCGCGTCGACTTCGGCGCGGACGCCGTCCATGGCCCGGACGGGCTGGCCACCGACATTCCGGCGTTCTGCGCCTCGTACGAGGCGGCGATCGCCGCGGCCGGCGGGGTCGACCTGCAGATCCTCGGGATCGGCACCGACGGGCACATCGGGTTCAACGAGCCCGGCTCGTCGCTGGCGTCCCGGACCCGGATCAAGACCCTGACCAAGCAGACCCGGGTGGACAACGCCCGGTTCTTCGACGGCGACATCGACCAGGTGCCGACGCATTGCATCACCCAGGGCCTGGGCACGATCATGGCGGCCCGGCACGTGGTGCTGGTGGCCAGCGGGAGGGCGAAGGCCCAAGCCGTCCATCAGTTGGCCGAGGGCTCGGTCAGCGCACTGTGGCCGGCGACGATCCTGCAGCATCATCCGCACGTCACGGTGTTGCTGGACGAGGCGGCGGCGAGCCGGTTGCAGCTGGGTTCGTACTACCGCGAGACCTACGCGTCGAAACCGGCCTGGCAAGGCCTGTGAGTCGCCGTCGAGGTTGAGAGGATCTGAAGCATGTTGATCACCGCTGAGCGGATCGTCACCGGCACCGAGGTATTCAGCCCGGGCTGGCTGGAGGTCACCGGCACCGTGGTCACCGCGCTCGGTGCGGGGGTGCCTGCGGGCACCCCCGCGCACGAGCTGGGCGCGGTCACCGTGGTTCCCGGTTTCGTCGACATGCACACCCATGGCGGCGGCTCCGGAGCCTTCCCTGAAGCGACCGCGGCGAGTTCCCTGGCCAGCCGCGACCTGCACCGTCGGCACGGCACCACCTCGATGATCGCGTCGTTGGTGGCGGCACATCCGTCGGACCTGCTGCGGCAGGTATCGGTGCTGGCCGAGCAGGTGCAAGACGGACTGCTGGCCGGCATTCACCTGGAGGGTCCTTGGCTGTCTGCGCAGCGTTGCGGCGCCCACGAGCCCAGCGCCCTGCGCGATCCGGAGGCGTCCGAGATCGACCGGCTGTTCGCGGCAGGGAAAGGCACCATCCGGATGGTCACCATCGCCCCCGAACTGCATGGCGCGCTGCCCGCGATCCAGCGCATCTCGGACGCCGGCGCAGTCGCCGCGATCGGCCACACCAACGCTTCCTATGAGGAGGCGCGGGCCGGCATCAAGGCGGGGGCACGGGTGGCGACTCACCTGTTCAATGCGATGCGCCCGTTGCATCACCGCGAGCCGGGTCCGGTCACCGCGCTGATCGAGGACCCGCGGGTGACGGTGGAGCTGATCAACGACGGCGTCCACCTGCACCCGGCGCTGTACCGCAACGTCACCCACTGGGTCGGCCCCGACCGAGTGGCGCTGATCACCGACGCCATGGCCGCGGCCGGCATGTCTGACGGCGCCTACACGCTGGGCGCGCTGGACGTGGACGTGACCGACGGCGTCGCCCGGGTGGCCGGCACCAGCACCATCGCCGGTAGCACCGCAACCATGGACCTGGTCTTCCGCAACGCCGTCCTGGGCTCTGGCCTGGAGCGGGACGCCGCGCTGCAGCTGGCCGTGAAGCAGGCGAGTCTCAACCCGGCGCGGGCGATCGGCCTGGACGCCGGCGATCTCGTCGCCGGAGGCCCCGCCGACCTGGTGGTGCTGGACGGCGACCTACGGGTCAGCAGAGTTCTGCACCGCGGCATCTGGGTCTGAACCAGAAGGGGACGGTTCCCTTCCAGTTCAGCGGGTGCACGGTCAGTTAAGAACCGTTGATTCTCGTTGGTCGAGCTTGTCGAGACCTTGGACGACCTTTCGCTGGCAAGGGGTTTCGACAAGCTCAACCAGCGGTGGTTGCGCTGATCAGCGCTTGCCTAATGTTCGGGCAGCAGCCGCGCGACGTCCGGATACGTACGGGCCAGGCCCGCATCGAGGGTCGCGAGCAGCCCGCCGTGCCGGCGAGCGGTGGTGGCCAGGTAGGCGTCGGTCGCTTGGCGATGCCCACGCAGGCTTGTCAGATCAACGTCGAGGTAGGACGAGTCGTCGGACCAGAACTCACACCGCTGGTGCTGCCGGACGAATTCCAGCACCGCACGAATAGTCGCTCCGGACTCTCCGGTGCGGAGCAGGAATCGGACGAGTGCTCCCTCAACGACCGGAGACACGGCAAACTCCCCTGCTTCCGCCAGCCACTCACTCGCGCGGTCATGGTGTTCGTGCTCGCGTACGGTCAGCGCGATCAGGACGTTGGCGTCCAGGAGGTGCGTCGTCATTCGTCGTCGAGCGCTTCAGCGACGTCATCGGACGTGATCGTGCGGCCCAGTGACAGCACCGGCAGGCCAGTCCGCGGATCCGTCTGCAGCGTCACCGGTTCATCGAGTTGAGCAAGCCCGCGCATGGTGAGGTCAGCCACCACCGAGGACAGTGACCTGCCACTCTGGCTAGCGATCTCCCGCGCACGCCGATGAACCGCGGGAGGCAGATCGACCGTGGTTCGCATGTCTGCATCATAGGTGCATCACCCGCAATGCAAGGGCGTCGCCCGATCACTCAGGCCAGCGCCGACACCTCACGGAGCCGGACGGTCCGTCGGCGCAGCACCGCCAGAGCGCTGGCCCCGAAGGCGACCAGCGCCCAGCCGAGCAGGGTGAACACCGCGGCGGGTGCCCCGGGCGCCTCGGTGACGATGGCCCGGACGCCGTCCAGAGCAGGCGAGACGGGCGACACCGAGCGGGCACTGTCGAAGAAGGCAGGTGCCGCGGCCGTCACCGCGCCGACCGTGGTCAGCACCGCGAAGGCGATCGCCAGCAGCCGTCCGGCAGTGCCGAACCAGGCCGCCAACGCATGGTTGACCAGCACGAACGCCACCCCGGCCAACAACAGGAAGCCGGCTAGTGCGGCTGCCTGCGGCAACGCCAACCCGAGCACCCCGGCGCCGATTCCGGTCAGCACGATCGCCTGTGCCATCGCGACGATCAGCCCCGGACGCAGCGCGCGCCAGATCAGCACCCCGCTGGACGCCGTCGACAGCGCGAGCCGTCCGTCCAGCGGTTTGACCAGGACGAATGTCGCCAGCGCGCCCAACCACAACGCCAGCACCAGCAGCAGGCTCGCCCATGCGGTGGTCGGCGCGACGACGCCGGCCGAGCCGTCCGGGCTGACCGGGGCCGCGACGACGGTGGACAGGTTCTCCCGGTCGCTCTTGCTGTAGCTGGGCACCTTGTCGGCACCCTTGGCCAGTCCATCGGCGAGTTTGCGCGAGCCGTCCGCGAGACTGCCGGCACCATTCGCGGCCTTGCCCAAGCCGGTGGCGAGCTGTTTCGCTCCGGACGCCGCCGCGTCCACGCCGCCGGTGTACTGCTCGATGCCGGACCGTAGCTTCGGCAGCCCGTTGGCGAGCTGGGTGGAGCCGTCCGCCGCCTGCGCAATGCCCTTGGCCAACGCACCCATTCCGGAGCCCAACTGCCCCGAGCCCTTCACCAGTTCCTGCCCGCCCTTGCGGAAGGCGGCCAGCTGCTTGGCCTGCTTCGCCTGTTCGTCGGGGCTCGGCAGCTGCTTCTTCAGTTCACTGCTCAGTTTCGACAGCCCGGACGCCAGCGGCGCCACACCCTGCGCCGCTGCCCCGGTGCCGGTGCCGAGCCCGCGGAAGAAGGCGCCGCATTCGGCCTGCGACTGGTACGGGCACTCGATGCCCAGCGAGGTCGGATCCTGGGACGCCGCCGCCATCGCCGCCTGGTACTGGGACAGTCCGCCGGCCAACTGAGAGACGCCGCCGGCCAGCGTCGCGGCGCCCTTGCCGGCAGCCACCAGCTGGTCAGCCATCCCGTTGGCGCCGGCCACGTACGACTTCACTCCACCGGCCAGCTTCTTGCCCTGCGCCGGCAGGTCTGCGGTCTTCTCCTTCATCTGCCGCATCCCGTTCGCCAGCGCGCCCGCGCCGGACTCGACCTGCTTCACACCACTGACCAGCTGCGGTGAGCCTGCCGAGAGTTTGCCCATCCCTGCACTCAGCTGCCCGGCACCATCGGAGGCCGACCGGATGCCGTCGCCGAGTTCGTCGGTGCCGTCGGCCAGCTTCCCCGCCGCTTCCGCAACGGTCTGGAACTGCTTGCCGGTGTCGTTGAAGCCGATGTAGATGCGGTCGAGATAGGCCTTGGTGAGCGTCTCGTTGAGGGTCTGGGACGCCGCGCTGGCCAGCACATTTCCCAGCCAACCGTCCGCCACGCCGGCAACCGGCGAGGTGTGCACGGTGATCGTGGCCTGTTCGGCGGTGGCCGGGTCGTCATTGCCGTAGGAGGTGGCAGCCTCGGAGAAGTTCTTCGGAATCACGACGACCGCGGCGTAGCGCCCCGAAGCCAGACCGGGCCAGGCGTGCGCCTCGTCGGCCAGCACCCAGCTGAAGTTCTGCTGCTTCTCCGAATCGACCAACGCAGCCGACAGCTGCCGTCCGAGCGGGATGAACTGGCCGTCCAGGTGCACCCCGTCGTCGAGGTTCACCACGGCGGCCTCGACCTGATGCAGCCGAGCGTCGGAGTTCCAGGTGCCCCAGAGGAATCCGCCGGCGACCAGCACCGGCACCAGCACCAGGGCGAGCAGGCTGCGCCAGGTCAGCGTGCGGGTGGCTTCAGGCATGGCTGAGTTCTCCTTGCAGGTTCAGCGTGCGGTAGGAGGCGGGCAGCAGGTCGGCCAGATCGGCGCCGGGCGCGTGTCCCAGGACGGCGCAGCCGCCGGCCTCGGTGAGCAGCCGCAGCCGCTCGGCGAGCTGGACGCGTTGCCGCGGGGTGAACAGGTCGGCCTCTTCGATCACCAGCATCGGTCCGTCGAAGTCACGGATCGGGGATCGGTGGGACGGGGTGGCGACAGCGGCGATCCGGCGCACCTCGGACGCCTGCTCGGGCAGTGCCCGTCCGGCCACCACCACGTCGCCGGCGGTCAGCGGCAGCCGTCCAGCCAGGGCGAGCAGCAGGGCGCGGCGGGCCGTCACTTCGCCCTCGACGACCAGCACCTCACCAGGCTTCACCGCCACATCCACCCCGTCAAAGGCACCGTGCACGGACAATCCACGGCCGTAGACGATGTGCCCCCCGGCTTCGGGCCAGGACTGCAGCTTCAGCTGATGGGCCAGCGCCTCGCCTTCGATGTCGACGACCGGCATGCGACGGTCGAGCCAGCGCGGCAGCCACCAAGCGTGCCGTCCGAGCAGCTTCATCACCGCGGGCACCAGTGTCATCCGGACCACGAAGGCGTCCAGGGCCACGCCGATGGCCAGCGCGAACGCGATCGGTTTGATGGTGCCCTCACCTGAGGGCACGAAGAACGCGAACACGGCGAACATGATCAGCGCGGCAGCGACCACGACCCGGGAGGAGTGGATGAAGCCGTCCTCGACAAAGCGGTCGGTGTTGCCGTGCACGTACTCCTCGCGCATCCGGGAGACCAGGAAGACCTCGTAGTCCATCGCCAGGCCGAACAGCACGCCCATCAGGATGATCGGCAGGAAGCTGATCACCGGCGCCGGTTCGCCCAGGTTGACAACCTCTTTGAACCAGCCCTGGTTGAACACCAGCGCCGTCGCACCGAACGCCGCCCCGACGCTGAGCAGGAAGCCCAGCGCTGCCTTGATCGGCACCCAGATCGACCGGAACACCAGGGTCAACAGCACCAGCGACAACCCGACCACGAAGATGCCGAACGGCAGCAGCGCGCCGGCGAGTCGTTGCGTGACGTCGATCTGGACGGCCGTCGCGCCGGTCACCGAGGTGTCGATGCCGTAGTCAGCGAGCCATCGGTCGTGCTGGTCGCGCAATTGACCGACCAGCTCGGCAGTCGCGGGGTCGTCCGGGCCGGTGGTCGGGATGACCTGGATCAGCGCGGTGTCGGCGTTCTCGTTCGGAGTCGCCAGCGGCACCAGCTGGACGCCGGGCATCTTCTCGATATCGGCCTTCAAGTCATCGACGATCTGCAGCGGATCGTCCGATTCGACGATGGTGCCGGTGATCACCAGCGGACCGTTGTAGCCGATGCCGAACTCCCGGCTGATCACGTCGAAGGTGACCCGGTCGCCGTAGCTGACCGGGTTGCGGCCCGAGTTGGGCAGTGCGAGTTGCAGGTCCTTGGCGGGGACGGCGAGCGCCCCGAGTGCGGCCACCACCAGGGCGACGGTGAGCAGCGGGACGGCGGTCACCGCCCGCACCCAGACCCGGCGCAGGTCGAATCGAGGCCCGCGCGCTCGGGTCGCCTTGGCCGCCTTCGGGGTCAGCCGGCTGCCGGCGAAGCCGAGGAAGGCAGGCAGCAGGGTGAGCGCCAGCAGCACCTCGAAGAACACGCCGACGGCCGAGAAGATGCCCATCACACCGAGGAACGGCACCCCTGAGATGGTCAGCCCGGCCAGCGCGATGATCACCGTCAGGCCGGCGAACACCACTGCGGAACCGGCGGTCGCGACGGCCCGGGCGGCCGACTCTTCGGCGTCCAGGCCCTGGCTGAGCTGGTCGCGATGCCGCGAGACGATAAAGAGTGCGTAGTCGATGCCGACCGCGAGCGAGATCATCACGGCGAGCATCAGGCTGGTCGAGTTCACCTCGATCACCCGCGAGGCCAGCATGGTGACCTCGACGGCGATGCCGACCCCGATCAGGGCGGTGCCGACCGGCATCGCGGCCGCGGTGACCGAGCCGAGCACCACCAGCAGCACGATGATCGCCACCACCACGCCGAGCCCCTCGATGATGCTCAGGTGCGGAATGTGGGTCGAGAACACCTCGCCACCCAGATGCACCTCGGAGCCCGGCAACAGGGCAGCCACCTTGGCCGCCTGGTCCTCGAGTTGTTGCTTCTGATCGGCGGTGATCTCGGTCACCGACACGTTCAGTTGCACGTTGGCGAGCCCGGCGCGTCCGTTGTCGGAGATCAGGCCGTCGACGTGCTCGTTGTACGGGCTGACCACGTCGGTGACGATGGAGAGGTCCTTGAAGGTGTCGAGGGCGTCGATCACCTTGGCCTTGGTCGCCCTGTCGTTCAGCGATTCGCCCTCGGGCAACAACAGCACCACCTGCGCGGTGGTGGCGGCACCGGAGGGGAAGGTCATCTTCAGCTGGTCGAGGGCGACCTGTGAGGATGCCCCCGGGATCCGGAAGCTGTCGTTGAACTGGGGACCGCCGACGACGGCGACCGCGCCACCGAGCGCGGCCGCCAGCGCGAGCCAGACCATCAGTACCCGGACGCCGTGCCGGTAGCAGGCACGTCCGATCCGGTACAGCATCGACGACATCGGCCGTCCCCTCCCGCAATTCCCGATACAGGTCTGTATCCGATGCAGTAGTGTATTCGATACGAGAACGTATGCAAACGGCTAGGATTCGTCGATGACCTCCACCCCACGCGGCGCGCGCCCGGCTGCGGGCGAGCTCAGCCCGCGGCGCCGGGCGACCCGGGAGCGGCTGATGGACGCCGCGGTCGAGCTGTTCGGCGAGCGCGGGGTGCTGGGCTCGTCGGTCGAGGAGATCTGCGAGCGGGCCGGCTTCACCCGCGGCGCGTTCTACTCCAACTTCGAGTCCAAGGACGAGCTCTGCCTCGATGTGCTGCGCCGCAAGGGTGAGCAGTATCTGGCCGCGATGCAGGCCGCGGTCGAGGTGATCCCCGACGCCCCGGGTACGACGGACGGCACCGAGCAGCTGATCCGCGACGCTGTGGCCGTCTTCCTCGAGGCGCAGCCCAAGAAGGTCGCCGAGATGGTCAGCATGATGGAGTTGCGGCTGCACGCACTGCGGACGCCCGAGCTTCGGGAGGGCTGGCTGGCCGTCCACGAGGGCATCTCGCAGTCGACCTCAGACCTGCTGGAACTCGCCCTCGCACGCGTCGGGGCGACCTTGTCGCTCCCGGCCCCTCTGGTGATCGAAATGCTCGGCGCCGTCTACGAGAACACCGTCAGCCTGAGCCTGCTGCGCGGCGAGAGCCGTCCCGCCGACCTGACCGAACAACTGGCCGCGCTGTTGGACGCGTTCATCGCCGGCGACTGCTGAAGACTCGGCTGATGCGGAAGAACGATCCGGCGCGCGAGAGTGAGCCGACGCGCGGGGACGATCCGGTGCGCGAGGGCAGCGAGACGCACGGCGCCGATCCAGTGTGTGAGAGCGATCCGGCGCACACCGAGGCCGGCCGACCGCTCGTCGAGGCTCTCCGCACCGCCCTGGCCGCGGGAGCCGACCCCGCGCGGGCGTCCGGGCAGCAGCGCTACATGAAATCGGCGATGCCCTACCTCGGGCGCACCATGCCTGAGGTGCGGAGGACCGTCCGGACGACCGTGCCCGCGCACCCGCTACCGAACCGCCCGACCTGGCTGACCGTCGTCGCAACCTTGTGGGACGAAGCCACCCACCGCGAGCACCGCTACGCCGCGATCGGCGTCCTGCGACATCGCTCGTACCGCGACTGGCTCGTCCCGGACGAGGCGCTGCTGAGCCTGCTGCGGCACTTGATCACCACCGGAGCCTGGTGGGATCTGGTGGACGAGCTCTCCCATGTCGCCGGTAGCCTGCTGGCGTCCGATCGGACGACGATGACGGCAGTGCTGCAGGAGTGGTCGCGCGACCCGGATCTGTGGCTGCGCCGGGTCTCGATCATCGCCCAGCTCGGCGCCCGGACGTCCACCGACGTCGAGCTGCTGGGTTACGCCATCGAGGGCAGCATCGACGACCCCGACTTCTTCGCCCGCAAAGCGATCGGCTGGGCGCTGCGCGAATACTCCAAGACGGACGCCGCCTGGGTCCGCGGCTACGTGGCCGCGCAGGCGTCCCGGCTCTCCCCGCTGTCCCGCCGGGAGGCGCTGAAGTGGCTGGAAGCTCGCGGATCAGCGACCGATTTGGCAGGCATCCTGCCTTAGCAGCCTCAGACAGGCCCGGAATCGGTCGCTGATTGACGCGCGAGGAAGGCCCGCACCTGGCCAATCATCACCGACGGCTCGTCGTTGAGCTGTTTCCAGGTGTAACGCAGGATGCTGAACCCGCCCATCGCCAGGGCGTTCTGGCGTCGCCTGTCGGACTCGAAGACCTCCGGTTTGCTGTGTACCTCGTAGCCGTCGAACTCGATGACCAGCCCTGCGTCCTCGAACAGCACATCGGGGAAGTAGCGGACGCCCGCAACCACCAGTTCGGCGTTCGCCACCCAGCCGGTGATCCGGCGCCGCCGCAGCAGTGAATGCAGCAGCCGCTCTCCACCCGACCAGGGGTTGTCGACGCTGGTCCGGACCACTCGCCGCCTGGTCTCCTGACCTGCGCCGCCATCGAAAACCGGCACCAGTGCCGCCAGCTCGGACGGCTTGACCAGACCCGTGCGGAGGAACTGTTCCAGCAAGGCACCGGAGTCCCGGCCCGCACTCTCGACGGCGAGGTAGCGGGCCGAGGGACAGCGCAACCGCTCCACCCGGGCGCGGTGTTCCTGGGGCACGCGACGGCGGACCCAGGTGATGGCGTCGGTCGAGGCGTGGCCACGGAGGTGTGCCAACTTGACCCGGTCTCCGGGGGCGAACGGACGCTCATCGAGGGTTCCGGTGAGCGCGGCGACCGCGTCTGTTCCCCAGAGCACGGCACCGGGTGACGTCGCCAGCGCAGCCGCGAACCGCGTCCGGCGGCTGGTGAGGAGGGTTGCATCGACGTAGGTTCCGGGCAGCACACGCACCAGCGACCCGGCTCGGACCAGCCGGTCGAACGTCGTCCGTGACTTCGGGTGATCGCGGCGGCGCAACACTCCGTTGTTCATCTCCATCACGCTCGTGAGCAGCATCAGGTCGTCGACTTCGTCCATCGGGTCAGCGCATCATGCGAAAGTCGGCCAAAGGCGTCCAGGACGGAGTTATCCACACAACTCACCCGAGATTCTCAGCCGTCGCTCGCGGATCAGCGACCGATTCCGGGGGTGTCCCGCTTTGCCCCGCGGGACGGCTCGGAAATCGGTCGCCAGTTGACGAAGTCGGAGCCAGCACGGTCGACGAGCCCAGCCGACGCCGCCCCACCGCCGATTGAGCGTGTCGAAATCAGGCGCGGAAAGGGTCTCGACAAGCTCGACCAACGATGGCTGGACAGGGACGCGACAAACAGTGACTGCCACGGGGGTCTCAACAAGGTCGACCAACGATAGCTCGGACGGGCGGCGAAGCTCGACCGGCGGGAGCTCGGACGCCGTCAGCTCGCCCAGCGGCCGGTGTAGAACAGCCAGGCCCAGAAGCAGAGCACCACGGCGGCGACGGCACAGCCGAGGACGGTGAGGAGGATCCGGAAGCGGCGGCGTCCCGGGCTGACGTTCCAGCCGCCCGAGAGCGCCTCGCCGATCAGGATGAACAACGGGAACCACAGCAGCACCGCCCGGTTCACGCTCAGGAACCAGTACGAACAAGAGAAGGCGAGCACCTGCACGCCCACCCAGGACGCCTCCGCCCAGCGCCGCCGAGCCAGGCAGGCGAGGGTGACCACGATGCCGACCGCCATCGAGATGATCTCGGCGCGGAACACCCAGGACCATTCCGGGAAGGCCGGGTAGGCGGTCGAGGTCGCCGCTTCGATGGTGTGCTGCAGCGACACCCAGGGCCAGGTGAAGCCGCGCGGCCACCCGGCGGACTGCGCGCGGTACCAGGCGTTCCAGTCGCCGGTCAGCTGATGAAGGTAGACGGCGTAGGCGAACAGGGTGAGCGCCGGGATGATCAGCCAGACCAGAGCCCGGACGCGCTGCCGCCGGGTCACCGGCGGTGGGACGGGGCGAAAACCGGTGATCGTAGTACGGGACCACTCAGCGAGGGGTCGCGACACGTTCGCCCAACCCACGGACGCGGACGCCGACCCGGAGGTCGGCCGCTGCCCGGAATGGGACGGCCAGCCGGACGTGGACGGCTGCGGCGACCGCCGGCGCCACTGCCAGCGCCGCCGCGCAGGGACTGCCGGGGCGGGGTGGCCGAAGCTGAATCGGACCGTGCCGGCCGGGCCGGAACCAGCGGCACCGGAACCAGGAGAGACGCCCGCACCAGCCAGGCCGAAGGAACCGGCCGCACCCCGACCCACGGAACGGTTGCCCCGTCCCTGGGTGAGCGCCAGGATCACCAGCGCCCCCAACAGGAACAACCCCGACACCCGCAGCGTGCAGGCCACCGCGGCCAATCCCGCGGCGGCGCCCCAGCGGCCCCGGGTGGCCCGCTCCCAGGCCCAGAACGCAGCCGCGCAGAACGGCGCCTCGGTGTACGGGACGAAGGTGAACACCGTTGTCGGGGCCAGTAACCAGAGCACCGCGGCGATCGGTCCGCCCAGCCGGTGCAGCGCCGCTGCGGCCAGCGCCGAACAGATCGCCGCCAGCGCCACGCCCGCCCAAAGCATCGGGACGCCCACTGCCGCGAACGCGCGCAGCGCGAGCGGCCAGCCCGGAAAGAACGCGATATCGTTCCCGCCGGTGTAGCCGTTGGCAGCGATCGCAAAGTAGTGCTGCACGTCCCAGTTCGCCAGCATCTCCGTCGCCGAGCGACCGGTCGTCACCCCGACCCACAGCGCGACGCCGACCAGCAGCAGCCGGGTGATCAGCCAGGTCTGCACGACCAGCCGGCCGCCGTCGCGGACCCGGTGCACGGACGCCGCCGGCAGCTCCGGCCGCACCGTCACCGAAGCCATCGCACCGGCCGCATCCAGGGTGCAACCGGGGCGCCGTCCAGCACCCCGCCGTCGGGATCGTCCAGCGGCCCGAGCGCCACGAGCGGGGTCCCCTGCGGGTTCCGCACCGGATCGAACTCCGGCCACACAATGTCGCGCACCACCAGGGCCGCGATCCACAGCTGGACGCCGACCCGCGCCAGCACCGCCGCCATGTACAGCCCTTGGCCGCCGGAGCCGGAATCCAGTCCGCCGTCCAGATGGGTCCAGATGGCCATGAAGTAGAGCCCCTCGCCGATGCTCCAGATCAGCCAGTCACGCCAACGCGGCCGGGCCAGCACCACGAACGGCAGCAACCACAGCACGTACTGCGGCGAATAGACCTTGTTGACCACCAGGAACAGCACCAGGACCAGCAGGATGCCCTGCGACAGCCGGGGACGCCGCGGCGCCAGCAACAGCAGCAGGCAGATCGCCGCTGTCCCGACCACCATCCACCAGGTCTGGGCGCCGGACGCGTCGGCAACCGGGTGGCCGGCGAGGCTGAACACGTACCAGATCGAACCGAGGTCGGCGCCGCGGTCGACGTTGAACGTCCAGAAGTACAGCCAGCCGGACGGGCTGAGCAGGTAGATCGGCAAGTTGACCGCCACCCAGCTGCCGACACCGCCGGCCAATGCCAGCCAGAATGCGCGGAGCCGTCCGGAGCGGAAGCAGAGCACGGCCAGCGGCACGAAGATCAGCAACGGGTACAGCTTGGCGGCAATCCCGAGCCCCCACCAGACACCCGCCCAGCCGGGTCGCTTCCGCGCCCAGGCCAGCACGCCGAGCGCGGTGAAGGCCAGCACCATGAAGTCCCAGTTGATCAAACCGGTGGTCATCACCGCGGGCGCGACCGCGATCATCATCGCGTCCCCGGGCCGGGCCAGGCGCAGATGCGCCCACAGCACCAGCATGAAGAACACGAACAGCAGCAACGCGTTCACGCCGACGAAGATCGCGGCGGCCCGGGCGATCTCGGCCGACGGCAGATCAGGCCCGACCTGCCCGCCGAGCAGCACCGTCAACCGCCGGGAGACCTCCATCAGCGCCCCGGTCAGCACCGGGTACTCGACGTCGGCGCCGAGAAACGGCACCTTCCCCTCGGAAATCCCCCGGGCGTAGAACAGCGGCAGGATGTCGCTGTAGCACATCGCCTTGTAGACGCCCGCGCCCAGCTGACAGGGCACCTGGCGCAGCATCAGCACCAGGTAGGACGCCGTGCCGGCCAGCAACACCCAGGGCCGCGGGTCGAACCAGATCCCGGCGCGCTCGGCCCGCTGACCGACCGCACCACCCAGGACGTTCGCCCCGATCATCGCCCGGTGGGCTGGCTACTCGGTCGGGTCGACGGAGGATTGACCGGTGGTCGAGTGGGCTCCTCGGTGGGTTTCTCAGTGGGCTTCTCGGTCGGCTTCTCGGTCGGTGTCGCGGTTGGCGTGGCGCTCGATGTGGCGGTCGCCGTGGGAGTGGCGGACGCCGTCGGCCTGGTGGTCGCCGTCGGCACGGTCGTCCTCGGCGGCAGCGTCGGGGCCTGGGTCGACACCCGATGGGTCGGCGAATCGAACGGGAGGTCCTTGAGCCCCTGCTGGGCGACCTGCATGTACGACATCCAGGTGCTCAGCGGCGGACCGGCACCGTAGAAGCCCGGGTAGATCTGGTCCAGATCGTCCTGGCCATCGTCGCCGGCGACAAACATGACCGCCGTGGAGATCTGCCTCGACATGCCCACGAACCAGCAGGCCTGAGTGGCTGCTCCACCGTTGGCGGACCGGTTGTAGTAGGTGCCGGTCTTGCCGGCGATCGGGAAGCCCATGCCGCCGGCGCGCGAGGCCGTGCCGTCCTGCACCACATGGGTGAGGGCGTAGGCGACGTCGTTGGCGACATCGGCGTCGATGACCTGCTCGGCGCGGGTGTCGGCCTTGTAGATGACGGCACCCGAGGCGTCCTTGACCTGGGCAACGACGTGTGGTGGCACGTGCTTGCCGCCGTTGGCGAAGGTCGCATAGCCGGAAGCCTGGCTCACTGGGCTCACCTCGGGAATGCCCAGCGGGAGCACGCTCACCGCATCCCATCCGGGGGCCTCGGGTAGGCCGACATCCTTGGCGAACTGCAGCGTCTTGCGCGGGCCGTCCTTCATGTTGACCTCGAGGTCGACGTAGGCGGTATTGATCGAATGGGTCGTCGCCTCCTGCAGCGTCACCCGTCCATAGTTGCGGCCGCCGGCGTTCTGGACGGGACGAGTGCCCCCGGGCGGAACGAAGGCATTGCCGTTGAAGACGTCATTCAGGGTGAACCCCTGGCTCAGCGCTGCGCCCAGCGCGTACGGCTTGAAGGTCGACCCGGTCGGACGCGGTGTGGTCGCCCAGTTGCGGCCCGTGAGGAAGTCCGGACCACCGTAGAGAGCCACGACACCGCCTGTCTCGACCTCAATCGACGCCAGCCCGGCGTGCAGCTGAGCGATCTTCTTGGTGCTTCCGCCGGCCGTCTGCGAGGTGATCGTCTGAGCCGCGTTGACGGCGGCCTCCTGCGCCTTGGCGTCGAACGTCGTCACGATGTTCAAGCCGCCGCCGGAGATCTCCTGATCGGTGAAACCCTTGGCGCGCAACTCCTCCTGCACCATGCTCAGCAGGTAGCCCTTCGGCCCGCCGTACCGCGAATCACGCTCGACCTTGGGGAACTTCGGCAGCTTGTAGTAGATCTCGGCCTTCTCGGCGTCGGTCATCTTGCCCATCTCGACCAGGCCGTTGATCGTGTATTGATAGCGCTGCAGCAGTTCGTTGGCCTGCTTCTCACCGCGCAACGGGTCGAGGTTGCCCGGGTCGTTCACCATCGCGGTCAGCGCGATCGCCTGGGCGTCGGTGAGCTTCGCGGCGGGTTTGTTGAAGAAGGCGAGCGCCGCCGCCTGGATGCCGTAGGCACCGCGTCCGAAGTAGACGGTGTTGAGGTAGCCCTCCAGGATCTGTTCCTTGGACAGCTCGTTGCCCATCTTGGCCGCCAGCAGAATCTCGGTGAACTTGCGGGTGATGCTCTTGTCCTGGGTGAGGTAGAGCACCTTGATGTACTGCTGGGTGATGGTGGAGCCACCCACGACGTCCTTACCTTGGATGACCGACAGCACCGCGCGAGCCATGCCCTCGATCGAGAAGCCTGGATCGGTCCAGAACGAACGGTTCTCCTGGGCGACGATCGCGTCCTTGACGTTCTGTGGAATCTCGTCGTAGGACAGGCTCTGCCGGTTCTGGATCTGGAGGCTGCCGATCTGCTCCTTGCCGTCGCGGTAGTAGACGAAGGAGGTGTTGGTTTGGAAGTCAGCGTTTGGGTCGGGCAGGTTCACCGTCGCGTAGGCGATACCCAGCACGGCGCCGACCCCGACGACAAGGGCCAGCACCGTGATCCCCAACCAAGTGAAGAACCTGCGCCACCCGCTCTTGGTGCGGGCGGGTTGGGCAGGGGTGGGCTTGGAGGGCTCAGCCATAGATGTCCTCGACGGTTCGTTGACGGCGTGGCGGACGTCGGGTGACCCCGTCGCCCAGCAGGAATGAAGTGATCATGTGGTTCCAGCCGCAGTCGGTGCACACCTCGACGACGCACACCTTGAACTCGCCGAACTCGTTCTGCATCTCGCCCAGCTCGGCGCTCGACTTGATCCGGCCCGAGTACTGCCCGAGCTGGTCACCGAACACGTAGTTTAGGTGCACCAGCCGCGACTTACAGATCGGGCAACGGTCGGTCGTGTCCTCGCCGTGGTGCAGCGCGGCCCGGATCAGCATCGGGTCGGCATCGCAGGCGTCCGAATGGGAAAGGGTACGCGGAGAGCGCCGCAACGCTTGCAAGGTGTGACGGCGTTGCAGCGCGTAATCGATCACCTCGCGCTTGGACCACATGGGCTCAAGGGTAGTTGGCGCTCCCCAGAGGGTCGATCCCGGCTTCACGCCGGCCTCAAGCTCGCTGTTGCGGTTCGTAGGCTCCCCTCCACCCGCCGAATGGGCACCCGGGCACCGGGACAGCTAAGATCGTCGCGTTCCGCGGCGCTCGGCGTCCGGAACGTCCAACCGGGGACGTGGCGCAACTGGCAGCGCAAGACCTTTGCAAGGTCGAGGTTGAGGGTTCGAGTCCCTTCGTCTCCACCCAAAGTGTCTTACGGGAACACGCGACATCGGAAGATGTTGAGTGTTCCCGTTTGGCTTCCTTGCCTCTTGTCGCTCTCCGTTTCGAGCTTGGCACGGTTCGCCATGAGGTCGGCTATCTCTTGGTCGCGGACTGTCATGCGTGCATCGAACGCGGCATCGACTTGGGCGGCGAGGTCGCGGTAGGTGGCGTCGCTGATGGTGACGAACAGGGCGGGTTCGATCAGTTGTCTGCCTAGCGGCGCGAGTCAGCGTTGGCGTCGGATGGTGCCGGGAGTGTGTCCGATGATTCGGGTGAAAGCACGGTTGAAGGCGGCTTCTGATTGGTACCCGAGTTCGGCGGCGAGCCTTGATGCGGTGGTGTTCTCGTGGCGGAGTCTGGTGTGGGCGATGTTCATGCGCCAGCGGGTGAGGTAGGCGATGGGGGCTACGCCTGTGAGTTCGGTGAAGCGGGTGCTGAATGACGACCGTGACATGGTGGCGAGCTGTGCGAGGCGCTCCAGTGTCCATTCGCGGCCCGGCTCGTTGTGGATGGCTTCGAGGGCGCGACCGATCCGCTCGTCTTGCAGAGCGCGGAGCCAGCCCGCGCCGGTGTCGGGATTATCGGCGAGCCATGCGCGTATTGCTTGGACGACGAGGATGTCGGCGAGCCTGGTGGCGACTGCTTCTCCGCCGGGTTGCGGGTGGGAGAGTTCTGCGGCCATGAGGCGCAGGGTGTCACGGATCGAGGATGCAGCTGAGAGGGTGTCGCCGCCGACGAAGAGCACCGGTGGGAGTGCGCGCATGAGTTCACGGGCGGCGGGATCGTCGAACGACACCACGCCACAGATCAACTGCGCCGAGCGACCGGCGCCTCCGTGCCGCAGGACCGAGTAGTGCTCGGTGAGGTACTGCTGCGGCAGCAAGTCGACACGTGGCCCCGCTGCGCTGGTCTCTGTGCTGGCGAGGTCGTGGCCGCGTCCGTGTGGCACGAGGGCGAGGTCGCCCGCGCGCAGTTCGAGTGGATTGGAGTCGGGCAGGCGCAGCCAGCAGGTGCCGGTGGTGAGCACATGGAAGCTGATCGAGTCGGGGATGGCGGGCATCTCCAGCGCCCAGGGTTCGCCGAGTTCGGCGTGGCAGTAGAACGTGCTGCGCATCCGTAGCGTGTGCAGCACGCGCGCCAGGCGGTCTGTGGTCTCAGCAGGAAGTCCTGGCCTCATGACTCTTAGCCTGTCATATCCCGACACCGTTTCACCGGTCATATCGGATGAATGAGCAAGAAGCACGAACGTACAGGCATGGTGCTGCCGGTCCAGTGTCCGTAGCGTCGATTCTGTAAGCAAACCAGTTCACCGAGCGGAGTCATCATGTACGTCATCGCAGGAGCAACAGGCAGAGTCGGCTCAGTGGCAGCACGCGCGCTGCTGGCCGCCAGTTCAGAGGTGCGGGTGCTCGTGCGCTGCCCATCGGATGCCGACGAGTGGGAAGCACGGGGAGCCGAGGCGCGCATTGTCGCGCTCGACGACCGCGCCGCGCTCACCGAGGCGCTGCGAGGGTGCGCCGGGTTCTTCACCCTGTTGCCGTTCGACCTCACCGTCGACGATCTCGATGAGCACGCGGATCGCCTGATCGCGTCGATCTCGGGCGCGATCGCCGACGCTCGCGTGCCGTATGTCGTGATGCTGTCCTCCGGGGGTGCGGATCTCGCAGGCGGCACCGGCCCGATCACCGGTCTGCACCGCCTCGAAGAAGCACTGCGCGCAACCGGCATCACGCTGACCGCGTTGCGCTCGGGACACTTCCAGGAAAAGGTCGGCGACGTAATCGACGTCGCCCGCGACAGCGGTATCTACCCGGTCTTCGCCACCTCAGCCGACGTAGAACTGCCGATGGTCGCCACCGCAGACCTCGGCATGCTCGTGGCCGAGACACTCCAGTCGCCGCCCGCTGTGAATGAAGCCATTGATGTCGTCGGCCCCGCCTACTCCGAGCGCACTATCGCCGAACTGCTCGGTAAGGCTCTCGGGCGAGAACTGGAGGTCGCGACGGTTCCCGAAGAAGCCTGGGCCGGGGCCATTTCCGAAGCAGGGTTCCGCCCGCACATCGCCGAGAGCCTCGCCGAGCTGTACCGAGCCGACGAGCACGGACTGCTCGCCCCACGCGGTGACCGCAGCGTGCACGTGAACACCCCGGTCGAAACGACCATCGAGCGCGTCCTCGCGCTCCGTTGAACGGCGGACTGTCATGTCTTTCGTCATCGATGCCCTGCTCGTCGTTGCGATTGTGGCGAACGGGTTGCTCGCCGGGCTGTTCTTCGTCTTCGCCTGCGCGATCACGCCCGGTTTCGGGCGCGTTGATGACGCCACCTACGTGCAGGCGTTTCACGCGATCAACCGTGCGATCTTAAACGGTTGGTTTCTGCTCGTCTTCTTCACCGCCCCGCTCGCGGCTCTCGCCTACGCCCTCCTCGACACAAGGTCGGCCGCAATCGCGCCGACATCGTGGGCGTGGGTGGGTGCAGCATGCGCCGCACTGACGTTCATCATCACCGCAGCCAGGAACGTGCTGCTGAACACACAACTCGACCGAGCCGCAACCAGAACGCCGGTCGAGTACCGGGTCGCGCGCGAACGATTCGAAGCACCCTGGAACCGGTGGAACCTGGCTCGTGCGATCACCAGTGTCGGCGGACTCGTGAGCCTCACAATGGCAGGAGTCCTGGCGTGACGTGGATGCCCAGAACTCTCCGCTGGCTGCGGGACTTCCAACGCGAATGAGTGCGGTCGAGAGCCCTTCCATGCACCGAAGTTGCGTCTGACCGCGGTGGGCACAACAGGAGTTGCCCCGGGAAAGCGCGACCGATCACGCCCGTGAGGTGTAGTCAGCGGGCAGGAGGTGACCACTGGCGTCGACGACGTTCGTCTCCATGCCGGCGATAATGTCTGTGTTCTGCGCGGACACGCACCGCCAGCCGCCGGGGCCGCGGCGCACGACGAGAGACATCAATGTCTGCTGGTCTCTGAAACGCGCTCTTCGGTGCAGCGACGGACACCGTACGTTCACTCTCAGACGCTGCCGATAGCCTCGGTCTCGGCGTCCGCAGACGACATACCCCTTTGCCTGTGCTGCGAACTCTTGCGCGTTCCCGACGGCCTTCTCTCCGACCCCGCTGATGGGGGGTGCGGATCCGTCGTTGTCCTTGGTGAACTCCACCACGTTGCCCCACGGGTTCATGAGTGAGCGCCGTCCGCCATGCCCGGGTGTGCGCCGGCGAACGATGTCGTCGCCCTCAGCGGACCAGGGCGATACCAGTGACCGGAGTGTCGAGGCGTGCGATGACCGTCTCCGCAGCTACCGAACCGGGTAGCGGCACGGCCCGGATCGCCCCCGACAGATCGGAGACGTAGGCGATTCCCGCATCCGCGTCGATCGCCAGGCCGATCGTCTCCTGGAAGCCGCGGGCGAGAATCTCCGGGGTGGCGCCGGCCTCTCCCGGCGCCGGTATCGGGGCCCGGTTGAGGGTGTTGCCGTCCGGGTCCGCCCCGCGGTCGGTCCAGTAGAGGTAGCCAGCGGACAGTTCCAGGTCGATCGGTTCCGGCAGCCCGTCCCACAGGGTCTCGATGTCCGTCCGGGCGGCTGGGTCGCCGTCCAGCGCCAACGGGGCGCGGAGGATGCGGCCGGCGCCGCCTTTCGCCGGTCCCTTCTGCGTCCAGTACAGCCAACCGGCCGCCGGGTCGACCGCGACTCCGACGCACTCGTTGAGCCAGTCGTCGCTGCGCTCCCGGACGACCAGATTGGTCAGCCCGGTGCCGTCCAGCCGGCAGCAGGACACCAGGCAGCCCTCGCGGTCACCCCAGTAGAGCCGGCTGCCGTCGCTGACCAGCTGCTTGCCGGTGGTCAGGGCACCGTCGGGCAGGACGTCGCGGCGTCCGGTGCCGTCCAGTTCGATGGCGTGCACGCCTCCGTTCCTGGCCGAGTAGTCGCGTCCGGCCTCACCGGGCACCCCGGGGATCAGTTCGGGGACGCCCATGGTCGTCCAGTAGACGGTGTCCCCCACCACCACGATGCCGTCCGGGGCGGCCCCGCCGTCGTCGGTGAGCGTGTCCACCCGTCCGGACGGCAACTCGATCCGGACGATCGCCTGCTGCCGCACCAACAGCGCCAGCAGCGTGCTCATCGCGGGCCCCCGATCCATTCCGGGCGATGCGAGCCGCGCGGAATCAACGGGTAGCTGTAGTAGCCGGGGGTCTGTGACATCCGGACCTGCTCGGTGACGCCCTGGTAGCGGCCCAGGGCAGTGTCGGCGGTGAAGGTCTGCGGGGCCAGGTTCTCGTGCCCCGGCGCCTTGCCGGCCACCTCACGGGCGTAGGCCTTGTCGAAGATGCCCAGGCTGCGCAGCCACAGCGCGGTGCGGGTCAGCGAGACGGTGACCTTGTACGAGCCGCCGTGCTCGGCCCGCCGCATCAGCGCCTGAATGCAGCCCAGCTGCAGGAACCACGAGGTGATGTAGTCGTTGACCACCGGCACCTGGGGCAGCGCCGGCACGCCGTCCTCACCCTCGGCGAGCATCACCCCGGCCAGCGCCCCGGCGGTCTGGTCGAAGCCGACCCGGCCCGACCACGGTCCGGTCTCGCCGTTCAGGTTGACACTGGCATGGATGATGCCCGGACGGGCTGCGGCCGCACCGGCCGCGTCCAGGCCATGACGGGCGAGGTAGCCCGGACGCCGGTTGGCGAAGAAGATGTCCGCGCCGCGCAGCAGCCGCTGCATGGCTGCGGCGCCGGCCTCCTCGCGCAGGTCGAGCATGGTGGACCGCATGCCGACGTTCGAGGTGGTGTAGAGCATCGGCAGCTCGTACTCGTTGGGGTCCCACACGTTCAGGACGTCGGCCCCGTGCAGCGCCAGCGCCCGGCCACAACCGGCGCCGGCGATGATGTGCGCCCGGCCGAGGGCACGGATGCCCTCCAGCGGCTGATGCACGCCCCCGGGCAGCGGTTCGGGATCACTGTCCCCGATCTGCTCCACCACCACCGGCGGCATGGACGCCAGCACCTGGCGGTACTGCTCGGTCTCGATCAGCTCATCGGTGGTGCGGCACATCGGCATGATGACGCCGGCCTGCTCACCGGCCTCTTCGAGTTCGAGGGCGTTCCAGGACGCGATCGCCTTGGCGACCGGGGCCTGGCGTTCCGGCACCCCGAGCAGGGCGGCGGTGTCGTTGCGCAGCCGGGCGTAGGGACCCATCGGATGCATCCAGCGGCCGTCCGCGGTCTGGTAGAAGCTCGCGGTGGCGAACGCGGGGTCCACCCTTACCGGGTCGGACATCGCGTAGCCGTTCAGCAGTTCCCAGCGCTTCTCGTAGAACGGGCAGAGCCGCCGCGGCGCCACCCGCAGGTCCATCGCGATGTCCTGCCCGAGGCCGCCGCGCGTCCGCCACAGCGCGGCGATCGCTACCGACTTGGCCACCAGCGCGACCGCGGTTCCTCCGGCCAGCCGCATCACGTCGGGCAGCACCGGGTCGGCTCCGACGAAGTCGATAGCGCCGCCGGCGTCGGCCGAGGTGAGCCCGACGGTGCCGAGCAATTCCTCGAGTGCGGCGTGGGGGTCGAAGTCGTCGGTGGTCGCCGGCGCGGTACGCAGCCGGGCGGTCAGTTCCTCGCTCATCGTGAACCCTCCTCGTCCTCGGCGGCCTCATCCTCAGCGGCCTGATCGGCGGCGGCCAGCGCGGCCAGGACGGCGCGGGTGCGCCGGTCCCGGTGCTCGGCGAGCTGCTGATAGGCGTCCGCGCCCACGCCGTAGGCGGCCTCGACGGCTTCGTAGACGGCTTCGTTGCGGGCCGGGTCGGGCGTCCCGATCTCGAAGGTCATTGCGGCGCCGACATGAGCGGCCAGGTGCCGGATGCCGCCCGGACCGCCGCCGAGATGACGCGACTCGAACGGGCCGATGGTCGCCCAGCGCAGGCCGAGGGAGTTGCGCACCAGCTCGTCCAACTCGGCCGGATCGATCACTCCCTGCTGCACCAGATAGGTGGACTGCTCGTTGAACACCCGCTGCAGCCGGTTGCCGACGAAGCCGGGCACCTCTTTGTTGAGCCGCACCGGACGCCGGCCCAGCCCGCGATAGACCTCGATGGCACGGTCCATGGTGGCCGCCGACGTGCTCGGCGCGGGCACCACCTCGACCAGCGGCATCAGCTCCGGCGGGTTGAACGGGTGGCCGATCACGATCCGGTCGGCGGCCGGGTTGCCCTCGGCCATCGCGGAAGGAAGCAGCGACGACGACGAGGACGCCAGCACGGCGTCCGGCTTGGCGTGCTCAGCGGCGGCCGCGAACAGCTCACGCTTCACCTCGATCCGCTCGGGTCCGTTCTCCTGGACGAAATCGGCGCCGCGCAGGGCCTCGGCCAGGTCGGGGACCGGCGTCGCGGCGATGCCGGCCAGCAGATCGGCGAGATCGGGACGGGGATCGGTGACCCGCACCTCCCAGCCGGCCTCGGCGAACAGCTTCGCCCAGGACACACCGATGACGCCGGCACCGATGATGGTGACGATGGACACTCTGGATCTCCTTCCACCGCCCAGGCATTGCGGGGGCGGGCCTGCGTTTCCTCACGGCGGGTAACCAGCCGGTCGACGGAACCTTGGTCTGCCGGGAGCCTAAGCGCGATCGATCCACGGGGGAATGACCAAGGTTGCGCACGCTTTGTGATCGGTGCGATAACAATCGGGTGGACGCCAGACACTTGCGCTACTTCCTCGCGGTCGCCCGCGAGCTCAACTTCACCCGAGCAGCCGCGGCCCTGCACATGTCGGTGCCGCCGCTCTCGCAGCGGATCCGTGACCTGGAGGCCGACCTGGGCTGCACCCTTTTCGAACGCTCCACCCGCCACACCCGGCTCACTGCCGAAGGCGAACGGCTGCTTCCGCTCGCCACCCGGATCGTCGCCGACATGGACCGTGCCCGCGACGTGGTGCGCGGCGCCGGCCCCCGGCTGCATGTCAGGCTGGGGATTCCCGATGTGCTGGGTGCCCCGCAGCGACGCCGGCTCGGCGAACTGATCGACGCCTCGTCCGAGACTCTCGACGTCGAAGTCCTGCATGTCGCCTCGCTGGAGATCGATCGGGCCCTGGTGGACCGCACCATCGATCTCGGCCTCAGCCGGGTCCGGTCCAGCCACCCGGACCTGATCGAGGACACCGTGCTGACCGAGGCGGTCTCGGTGGTCTGCGACGCCGCCCACTTCCCGCCCGGCACGGTGGTCACCCCTGCCGACCTGAGCGGATTCACCCTGGTCAGCGGCCCGCCGTACTGGGAGCTGCGCTCGGACGCCGAACGCGCCCCGCTGCGCAACGCCGACGTCCATTTCGATCCGGCGCTGACCTATTCCGACCTGGGCGGCATGCTGCTGCTGTTGCGCAACCGGCGCCGGTTCACCCTGGTCCCGGCGCAGGCCGACCTGATTCGCGGTCTCGATCCGGCCGAGTTCACGGCGCACGCCCTGAGCGACCACGCGGCTCCCCTGGTGTTACGGCTGGTGCGCCGCCGCGGTGAGGAGTGGGCGCAGGACTTCGCCGTCCGGTGCCTTGCGGCGCTGGTCGTCGACTGACCCGGCACAGCGGATGCCAGTGATCTAGTGCCCCGGCCACCAACCTTCGCCCGCGACAAACTCGTGCGGCTCGGGAGTTCGCGATGAGCAGGCGACGCGAACCACCCAGCACCCCCCGGCATCGGCCGACCCCGACGGCGGAACCCGCCGCGCTGCACGGCGTTCCTGAGACCGCGCTGATCCCACTGTTCGACCGTGCTGCAGAAGCCGCTCGACCGGACTCGCTTCTCCTTGACCCGCTCGCGCTCGAAACGGCGGCCCGGTTCTCAGCGTCGGTTCGGCAACGGTTCGGTCGACCTGGCCTGCGGCACGTCGTCCGGGCGATCCAGTTCGACGGGGAGGTTCGGACGTTCCTCCAGCGGCATCCCTCGGGCACGGTGATATCCCTTGGTGAGGGGCTGGAAACCGAGCTGTGGCGGGTCGACAACGGCACCGTCGAGTGGGTCAGCGTCGACCTGCCCGAGATGATCGCCCTGCGACAGCGGCTGCTGCCCGCCCACCCGCGCAATCGGCTCGCTGCAGTCTCGGCGCTGGACGAGCAGTGGACACGGCTGCGCGATCCGAACTCACCGTTGCTGATCCTCGCCCAGGGGCTGCTGATGTATTTCACGCGTGCCCAGGTGCGGACGTTCTTCGCCATGGTCTCCGACCGCTGCCCGGGAGCCCGGATCGTGTTTGACACCATCCCGGACTGGGCGTCCACGTCCCGGGCTGGGCACCGGCAGGCCAACGGCTACCGCCTGCCCGCCCAACCCTGGGGCACCGGAGGCCGGGCACTGGGCAAGCTGCTGGCGGACGCGGGGATCCGTGGCCTGCGCCGCGTGCCGGCGCCGCGGGCCCGCGGCGTCGGCTGGGGGTACCTCTACCCGTGGACGTCCCGGCTCTGCCCCGATCTGCTACCGATGACGGTGGTCGCCGACACCGCGAGGTAGGCAGCACCCGGATGCAGGGGGCCAGCAACCTGGCTGGAGCGCCAGGAGAGGCAGGGCTGGGGCGCCAAGGTGATCCAGCGGTTGGCGTCCGATCTGCGGGCGGAGTTCCCGGACCAGCAAGGCTGGTCTCCCACGAACCTGAAGTACATGCGCATGTTCGCGGCTGCCTGGCCCGCTCTCGACGCAAATGGTCCACAAGCTGCGGACCAATTGCCGTGGGGCCATATCCGCCTCTTGCTCGACAAGCTCGACAGCTCCGAAGACCGCCACTGGTACCCGTCTTGCGATGACGTCATGGCCACGACCCTATCGCCGCACGCGGTCCTCGGAACTGCTGCGGTAGTCGACCGGGAGGACATGACCGCCGGCGTCGACGACGTTTGTCTCCATCCCAGCGATGATGTCCGTGTTCTGCGCGGACACGCACCGCCAACCGCTGGGACCACGGCGCACGACGAGAGACATCAATGTCTGCCGCGGCCTCGGAACTGCGACCTCAGCCACGGGGGTCTGCCCGGTCAACACCAGACGGGCATGAACGACGGCGATGTCGTCGGTGAGTTGTTTGACACGGGTGTCGCGCAGCCGCAGCTTCGAATCGGCGAAGATCACCGACAGCCCGTAAGCGTGCGCCCGCCGGATCGACCCCCGGTCGTGCCACCACAAGCCAGTGACATTGACGAACTCCGCATCCTCGTCGAACAAGTCAGCGATCCCATCCGGATCGCGCCGCTGCCATGCCTCGACGAACGCTGCGGGGATATCCTCAGGTTGATTCAGCGATGTACTGACCATGCGTGTCACCTTCCATTACGCGGTCAGAGAATCAGGTAGCCAACAACCAGGACAACCAGCGTGGGGAGCGCCAGCACCAGCGCACCGAGGCCGCGGTAGGAGCCGATCCCGCGCGCCAGGATCCCCCGGTTCGGGTTGGCCGGATCGACATAGACATCGACCGGATAGGGCACCCGCTTCAGGAATCCCGCGCCCGAGTGCTGGATCGGGTTGGTGAAGAAGTGTTCCCGGCCGACGTCGTCCACCCAGCGGATCGTCACAGCCTTCAACGCGCTGCCGGTGCCGTCCGACATGCCGACCGACGACCAGCGCTCCGAGACCACCTCGGCCTTGCGCCGGGTCCATTCGCGGCTGAGCTTCGCGTGTTTGCCGAGCAGATAGGTACCGATCGCCAGGGGCAGGACCACGAGCAGCAGCCCCCATGCGATCAGGCTGCCACCGAGGTCATGCACACCACGATCGTGACACAGCCACCCGGTCCGCCCGTCGCGTCAGGCACCAGGCGTCGGCAGGTGGGCGAATTTTGCGATGGTCGCCTCGGCGCGACGAACCCGGGCGGGCGTCCCGGCGGGGATCAGTTCCGGCAGGAAGCCGTAGTCGTCGCGCAACCGGACGGCGACCGGATCGCCGGCCGCGGCCGCGCGCACCTGCTCGGACCACCAGTCGGCGACGTCGCCCCAGCCGGGGGTGGCGAGTGCACCGGCGAACTGCTGGACGGCGAGCCCGGCGGTGAGTGCAGCGAACTTGAGCCGGACGTCCAGCGGCCAGCCGGCCAGGGTCCCCGCCACCAGCGCCGCCCCGAAGCAGTCCCCGGCTCCGGTCGGGTCGATCGCCCGCACCGGCAGGGCCGGGACGCGGGCCCAGGTGCCGCTGCCGGCCTCCAGCGCGATCGCGCCCTGGGCACCGAGGGTGACCACCGCCAGCGGCACCCGCTCGCCCAGGATCTCCAGCGCCTCCTCCGGGGTGCGGGTCCGGGTGTAGGCCATCGCCTCCCGATCGTTGGGCATGAAGCAGTGACAGCCGGACAGCCGGTCCAGCACGCACGGGTCCCAGGCGCCGGTGCCGTCCCAGCCGACATCGGCGAACACGAGCGCGCCGGCGTCCCGCAACCGTTGCCACCAGGGGTCGCCGTCCAGTTCGGCGATCACAGCCCGGGCCGTACTGCCCGGCGCCAGCAGGCGTGACGGCGGCACCGGCGACTCGTGCCCGTGGGTGACCATCGCGCGGTCGCCCTCATAGGCCATCGAGACGGTGACCGGGGTGTGCCAGCCGTCGAAGCTGGGCGACATCGAGGTGTCGACACCTTCTTGCTCGGTCAGCACCTGACGGCACCATTGCCCGTAGCCGTCGTCGCCGAAGGCGGTGATCAGCCCGGTCGTGAGGCCGAGCCTGCTGAGCGCCACGGCAAGGTTGGCGATGCCGCCGGGGGACGTGCCCATGCCGGCCGCCCACACCTCGGTGCCGGGCGCCGGAGGCATCGGCAGGTCGGTGAACACGACATCGGCGAACACCATGCCGGCCACCAGCACATCGAACCGGCTGGGGTTCACGGCTCGTCCGTCACCGCGGCCCAGGTCGCGGCCACTCGGTCGCGCCTCCGGCGCCGCGGCTCGAGCACCCCGACTATCACCACCACGACCACAGCGATCCCGAGCAGAATCTTCATTCGGGCAGTGTAGAAGCGCGGTCAGCGGGGCGGCAGCGCCGGGAGCTCCGCCCATGGGTCGGTCTGCCGGGCCGCCCAGTCCGGCAACTCCTCAGCGGACATGGCCGAAACCAGCTCGGACAGCCGGGGTTGGTCGGCGACGGTCACCGGCACCCCACGCAACTGGCTCACGCCGGCCAATGGCAGCGGCTTGCCATCGATGTTGTCGGCACCCAGATGCACGTCGAGCGTCGTCCGGCGGATCTCGCCCGGGGTCAGATTGGCGTCCAGAATCAGGCAGCCGCGCAAGATGGCACCGACGGCCTCGACCTTCGCCGGGTTGGTCAGCGCGTCCCCGCTGACCACCATGCGGAGAATCTCGACGAACACTTCTTCGGTGCGTTCAAGGCGAGTCAGCGGCTGGCGGTTCGCGCTCAGATAGACCCCGGCGTCAGCTGAGGACAGCATCAACTCGCCGGCGGGGAAGTGCCATCCCTCGGCCGACTTCTCGGCGTCGTTCTGCACGTTGACCCCGCCCAGCACATCCACGATCCGCAGAAACCCGTCCAGCTTGAGCTCGACCAGGTGGTCGATCCGGAGCCCGAGCATCGACTCCAACGACCGGGCGACCCCGTCCCCACCGGCCGCGGTGAATCGTCCGGACAGGGCCACCTCGGCATGGTCGGGGTCGGTGACCAGAAGATTGGCTGGCACCCCGATCAGTTGCAGCGAATCGCGCCGTGACGACAGCTGGGCGAGATAGGCGCTAGCCAGCGCACCGTCGTCGTCGGTCACCAGCACGAGGTAGCGCAACGGTGCTGCCTGATCGGCGGACGCCGTCGCGCTGGGCCGTCCCGGATAGTCGGGCAGCGCCGAGCTGCGCGGCACCTCGGCGAGCGCCTGCGTCACCGCGCCGAGGTAGAGCGAGACCAAGCCGAGCACCCCGGCGACCACGACGAAGGCGCCGAGGGTCGCCACGGCCACCAGCCGATCGCTTCGGGTACGCACGAGAACCAGGCTAGATTCCTGATCCAACAGCAGGCACCACCCAGTGCGGGAGGCCGGATTCTCAGCGCCCGCCGACGACCGAAGCGGAAGTAGAGAACCGTCCCCGGCGTACCACGCACCGCCGGAAGTGGAACGAAAGGAACCGTCCCCGGCGTACCACGCACCGCCGGAAGTGGAACGAAAGGAACCGTCCCCGCGGACCACGGGCATCCGCGCGGCCCGCCCATGGACGCGGACGCCTACTCTTGGGGCGATGGATCCGCGTGACCTGCTCTTCCCGCCCGGCGCCACCCGGCACGACTGGGTGCTCGACGGCATGCTCACGCTCGCCATGATGATGGTCACGGTGCTGCCCTACGCGCCGTACTCGTACTGGAACTCGATCCCGCGGCCGTTGCTGCTGCTCACCCTGACGATGATGGTGCTGCCGCTGGTGCTGCGCCGGCATTCGCCTCTGCTGATGCTGGCCGGCTGCACGATCGCCGGGATCGCCCAGGTGATCGTGGTCAACACCTTCACCGCCACCCTGGTGGTGTTGCCGATCGTCGCCTACTCGGTGGCGCGCTGGGTGCAGGGTCCGATCGCCCGCTCAGTCGTGGTGGTCGGCGGCCTGGCCTCGGTGATCGGCCCGCTGCGGTGGGCCACCGCCACCGAGGGCGTCGGCATCAGTGCCCGCGGCATCGTGCTGTTCGTCCTGTCCGCGTTCGTCTGCCTCGGCCTGATCGTCACCCCGTACGCGATCGGACGCCGCGTGCGCGAGTCGACCGTCGCCCACGCCGACCGGATCGCCGCCGCCGAGGAGCGCTACCACCTGCTGCTCGCCGAACGGGAGCAGCAAGCCAGGCTCGCCGAATCACGGGCCCGCGCCACCATCGCCCGCGAATTGCATGACATCGTGGCGCATTCGCTGTCGGTGATGATCGTCCAGGCCGAGGGCGGCCGCGCGCTCGCCACGAAACGTCCGGACGCCGCCGTCACGGCGCTGGACACCATCGCCGACACCGGACGGGAAGCGCTCAGCGAGATGCGTCGGATCGTCGGCGTGCTGCGCTCCGAGCCGGAGCGCCGCGGGGCGGATTGGGAGCCGGCGCCGTCCCTGGCCGATATTCCGGAGCTGGTGCACCGGGCCTCGGATCGGGCCACGCTGGTGGTGCACGGCGAGCCACCCCGGGTGTCGCCCGCACTGGAGCTGACCATTTACCGGGTGGTCCAGGAGGCGCTGACCAACTTCCTCAAGCACGCCGGCCCGACCGCGACCGCCGTTGTCACCCTGGCCTACGGGGCGACCGAGATCATGGTCGAGATCGTCGACAACGGCCCTGGTCCTGAACTGGTCAACACCACGCCGGGCCACGGATTGCGCGGCATGGCCGAGCGGGTCACCTCGATGGACGGCCGGCTCGAAGCGCATCCGCTCGCCTTGGGCGGGTTCGTCGTCCGCGCCGTGCTACCCGTCCAACCCCGACAAGGAGTACATCGATGAGCCCCATGATCCGGGTCTTCCTGGCCGACGACCAGGCGCTGGTCCGCAGCGGTTTCCGCATGCTGATCGAGGCCGAGGACGACCTCGCGGTGGTCGGCGAGGCGGCCGACGGCGCCGCGGCGGTACAGGCCCTGACCGCACACCCGGCCGATGTGGTGCTGATGGACATCCGGATGCCGGTGATGGACGGCGTGGAGGCGACCCGGCAGATCGCGCAGGCCGGGCTGGGCACCAAGGTGCTGGTGCTGACCACTTTCGACGTGGACGAGTACGTGTTCGCGGCGCTGAAGGCGGGGGCGTCCGGCTTCCTGCTCAAGGACGCCCGGCCGACCGATCTGCTCAACGCGATCCGCAACGTGGCGGCGGGTGAGGCGGTGATGGCGCCGTCGGCGACCCGCCGGCTGCTCGACCAGGTGGTGCCCACCCTGCCCACCTCCCCGGGCGCCGACCGCAGGCTCGACGTCCTCACCGACCGGGAGCGCGAGGTGCTGATCGAGATCGCCGCCGGCGCCACCAACTCCGAGATCGCCTCCCGGCTCTACATGGCGGAGGGCACGGTGAAGACCCACATCGGCCGGCTGCTCTCCAAGCTGCAATGCCGCGACCGGGTCGGTCTCGTCTTGCTCGCCTACGAGTCGGGCCTGGTCCGCCGCTAGCCCGGCTACCCCGATTTTCGGTGGTCGAGCTTGTCGAGACCTTGGACGACCTGCAGCTGGCAAGGGGTTTCGACAAGCTCAACCAGCGGTGGTTGCGTTGAGCAGCGCTCCCCCAGATAGCTCGGCGAGCGTTGGGTCGGACGCCGCCCGATAGGCTCCTCAGGTGCGTTATGTCTCCACCCGCAACGCCGGTTCCGGTCCGGGCCTGCCGTTCTGCGACATCCTGCTCGAAGGACTCGCCCCGGACGGTGGGCTCTACCTACCCGAGCACTACCCGACGCTGACCGCCGAGACCCTGGCCCACTGGCAGACGCTGCTCGCGTCCGAGGGCTACCCGGCGGTGGCGTTCGAGGTGCTCAGCCTGTTCGTCGACGACATTCCGGACGCCGACCTGCGGGCGATCTGCGAGCGTGCCTACGCCACCGAGGTGTTCGGCGAGCCGGTGGTGCCGGTGGCGCCACTGTCCGACGGGGTGTGGCTGGCGAAGCTCTCCGAGGGGCCGACGGCGGCGTTCAAGGACATGGCGATGCAGCTACTCGGCCAGCTGTTCGAGTACGAGCTGGGACGCCGCGACGAAACCCTGACGATTCTCGGTGCGACCTCAGGTGACACCGGCTCGGCCGCGGAATACGCGATGCGCGGACGCCGCGGCATCACCGTCTTCATGCTGTCGCCACAGGGCCGGATGAGCCCGTTCCAGCAGGCCCAGATGTTCAGCCTGGACGACCCGCACATCGTCAACCTCGCCGTCGACGGCGTCTTCGACGACTGCCAGGACCTGGTGAAGACCGTGATGGGCGACGCCGCCTTCAAGGCCGCCCACAACCTGGGCGCGGTGAACTCGATCAACTGGGGCCGCGTGGTCGCCCAGGTGATCTACTACGTCGTCTCCTATCTGCGCGTGACGGCCGCGCTGGACGCCGCCGGCGAGACCGTGACACGGGTGTCGTTCGCCGTCCCGACCGGCAACTTCGGCAACATCTGCGCCGCCCATGTCGCCCGCGAGATGGGCCTGCCGATCGACACACTCATCCTGGCCACCAACGAGAACAACGTGCTGGACGAGTTCTTCCGCACCGGTGTGTACCGGGTCCGGGCCGGCGCCGAGGAGACCTCCAGCCCGTCGATGGACATCTCCAAGGCCAGCAATTTCGAGCGGTTCGTCTACGACCTGCTGGGCCGCGACGGCGTCCGGGTGGCCGAGCTGTTCGGCCCGGTGCTGCGTGAGCAGGGCTTCTTCGACTTGTCCGCGACGCCGGAGTTCGCCGGCATCCGCGAGCGGTACGGCTTCGTCTCCGGCACCTCCACCCACGCCGACCGGCTGGCCACCATCCGCGCCGTGGACGCCGCCGACTCCGTGGTGATCGACCCGCACACCGCGGACGCCGTCAAGGTGGCGTGGGACCTCCGCGACCACATCGCCGGCCCGATCATCGTCACCGAGACCGCCCTGCCGGTGAAGTTCTCGGCCACCATCGTCGAAGCGCTGGGCCACGAACCCGACCGCCCGGCCGCCTTCGTCGGGATCGAGGACCTGCCCCGGCAGGTCACCGACATCCCCGCCGACGCCGAGGTGCTGAAGCGGATCATCGACGAACGCCAAGGCGAGTCCGCGACGAGATAGCCCGTCCCCGTCATCCCAGCGGACCCGAGGGGCGTGGCCAGTCAGATGCGCGAACCCCGCCACAAGCGGAGTGGAATCACCCGGGCGGCGTAGGTGAAGTCTGCATCCGTAGTGAGCAGGGTGAGGTCGCGGGTGATCGCGAGTTGCGCAATCAGTGCATCCACCGAGCCGACCTGGACGCCAGAACCGCGGCACGTCGTGGCCAACTCAGCCGCGGCGATGTAGTCCTCGCGGGTCGGCTCGAGTAGCTGGACGTGACCGAGGTCGGTCATGATCCGCTGTCGCGCAGCGGATGGAACGAAGCCTCGCAACAATTCAAGCAGGATCATCCCGGTGATGGCGATCTCTTCTCCGCCGAGGAGTGCGGAACGCAAAGCGGCTACCTCCGGCATCGCTTGCGGCTCGTCTCGTCGGTACGCGAGTGACCAGACGCTCGTGTCGACGAGCAGCCCGCTCACTCGACCGCGCCCGACCGAAGGTCGCGAGTACGGCGATCCGCCTTGTGATCGTACGAGGCGTCCCAGTCGAGCGTGCCGAACGAGTCGACGATCTTGGCGCGTTCGCGCCGAGCGATGAACTCCTGAAGGGCGATCGTGACCGCCTCCTTCTTCGTCCGCGCACCGCTGACCTCGAGCGCCTGGTTCAGCAGTTCCGGGTCGATCGCCAGATTTGTAGCCATGTGTACCTCCTTACACAGAAGCTTACACATAGGTCCTCGCCAGCTGACAGCAGGAGGTCCGCGGTGACTCGACGGGTCACTCGTTGAGCCCGCGCCGCTTGAGCAGGTGGCTGATGTCGGGGTCGGCGCCGCGGAAGTCGCGGTAGCTGTCCATCACGTCCACCGAACCGCCGCGGGCCAGCAGCAGGTCGCGGTAGCGCTGCCCGTTCTCCCTGGTCAGGCCGCCATTGGCCAAGAACCAGGCGCCGGTGTCGGCGTCCAGCACCTCCGACCACAGGTAGCTGTAGTACGCCGCCGCGTAGCCGCCTTCGAAGATGTGCTTGAAGTAGGTGGAGCGGTACCGGGTCGGTGCCAGCGGGTAGTCGACGCCGGCAGCCGCCAGTGCCGCCCTCTCGAACGCCTCCACCTCGTCCGGCACGGCGGGCAGCTCGTCGAGCGGCGTGGTGTGCCAGGCCTGGTCGAGCAGCGAGGCGCCCAGCATCTCGGTGGTGGCCCAGCCCTGGTTGAACACCTCGGCAGCCCGCAGGTTCTCGATCCACGCGGCGGGGAGCGGTTCCCCGGTGGAATGGTGCACCGCGTAACGACGCAGCAGTCCGGCGTCCAACGCCCACATCTCGTTCACCTGGGACGGGAACTCGACGAAGTCACGCGGCGTGTTGGCCCCCGACTGGGAGGAATAGCGGACGTCGGAGAGCAGCCCGTGCAACGCGTGCCCGAACTCGTGGAACATCGTGTTGACCTCCTCCCAGCTGAGCAGCGTCGCCGTTCCAGCGGGCGGCTTCGCGATGTTGAGGTTGTTGACGACCACCGGCAACTGACCGAGCAGGTGGTTCTGGTCGACGATGTTGTTCATCCAGGCGCCGCCCTGCTTACCCGCCCGGGTGTAGAAGTCGGCGACGAACAGTCCGACGCCGCTGCCATCACCGTCGAACACCTCGAACACCCGGACGTCGTCGTTGTAGCCGGGCAGGTCGCCGCGTTCGGCGAAGGTGACGCCGTACAGCGCGGTGGCTGCCTCGAAGACCCCCTCGTGCAGCACCCGCTCCAGCTCCAGGTAGGGCCGCAGCAGACCCGAGTCGAAGCTGTAACGCTGCGCCTTCACCTTTTCGGCGAGGAACTCCCAGTCCCACGGCTCGAGTTCTTGGTCCTGCAACTCCGCCAGCTCGGACGCCTCGGCGCGGGCATTGCGCACCGCGGCCGGCACGAGCCGGCCCAGCATCGCCCGGACAGCTTCGGAGGTCTTAGCGCAGGCGTCCGCCGCGACGTACTCCGCGTGATGCGGGAAGCCGAGCAGGCCGGCCCGCTCAGCGCGCAGCCGGGCGATCTCGACCAGCAGCGTCCGGGTGTCGTGCTCGCCCGACCAGCCCCGCGAGATCGCGGCGGTGTGCACCCGCTGACGCAGCCCACGATCGGAGGCCTCGGACAACACCCCTTGTGGGGTACAGGAATCCAGCTCGAACAGCCAGCCGTCCAGGCCGCGCCCCTGGGCGGCCGCCCGGGCGGCGGCGCGGGTGGCGTCCGACACCCCGGTCAGTTCCGCCTCGTCGGTGACCTCCACCGCGGCGGCGTTCGAGCCGGCCAGCGCCGTCCGGCCGAACGCCGAGGTGAGTTCGGCCAGCCGGGCGTTGAGCTCGCGCAGCTGGGCCTGGTCGGCCGCGGGCAGCCCCACCCCGGCCCGGACGAAGTCGCGCAGGTGAGTCTCCAGCCAGTACCGGGCAGCCTCGTCGGCGTCCACCTCACCGGCCTCGACCCGCTCGTTCAGCGCGACCACCCGCGCATACAACGCAGCGTCCTGATAGATCGCGTCGCCCAGCCGGGCCATCATCGGCGAGATCGCGGCGTCGATGGCGTCCAGTTCGTCGGTGGTGTCGGCCGGCTGCACCGTCCAGAACGCGCCCAGCGCCCGGCCCAGCAACTGGCCGGAGCGTTCCCAGGCGTCGATGACGTTGATCACCGTCGGCGGCGCGTCGTCCTCGGCGATCGCCCGCAGCTCGGCCAGCCGCTCGGCGATGCCGGCCTCGACGGCCGGCAAGTAATGCTCAGGACGGACCGAACGCCACGGGGTCAGCTGGTAGGGCAGCGTGGACGGCGCAGCGAACGGGTTGGCGGTGTCAAGGCTCATGCCGCAATCTTTGCAGCCGGCTCAGACAACGTAGGGCTCGCCCCGATCGGCGGCCATCGGCTTCCCGGCTCCGGCCCAGGCCAGCGTCCCGCCGGCCACGTTGACCGCGGCGATGCCGTTGGCCACCAGATAGGCCGTCACCTGCGCCGAACGCGCGCCCGAACGGCAGATCACCGGCAGCGGGCCATCGACGACGGGCAGTTCGGCGATCCGGGCAATCACCTCGCCGAGCGGAATGTGCACCGCGTTCCGGGCGCGCCCGGCCGCCCACTCCCCCGGCTCGCGGACGTCGAGGACGACCGCGTCGTCGGGCAACTCGCTGACACTGATCTCGGTGATCTCCACAGCTGTATCCAAGCACCCGTCGGTCGATGCAACCACCGCTGGTTGAGCCTGTCGAACCAGTGCGACCGGTCTCGACACGCTCCACCACTGAGGTCGGGCGTGCGCAACTCTCAGGCGGGCGGCGTCGGCATCGGCAGCGCGCCGATCTGCTGCAGCACGCCCAACTCGTCCCGGACGCCCCAGTGCTCGGCCAGCCGGTCGCCCTCCGTGCGGTAGATGTGGATCGTCGCCATCGTGTACGGACGCCCGGCGAACTCCGCGCCGTGCACCGGCGCGACCGCGACACCGTGGGCGAGCGCCCGGATGACGATCCGGTCCTCGGTGACGAACTCGTCCAGCGCCTCGTAGCGCACCGCGAGCACCCGAGTCACGAAGGTCAGGATCTGCCGGTAGCCCTCCGGGCCGGGCGGCAGCGGGAACGGCGAGCCGTGGTCGACGAAGTCCGCGGTGACCGCGTCGTCCAGGCAGCTCAGGTCGCCGGAGTTGATCGCCTCGAACACCGCCCTGGACGCCGGCAGCGCGGCGTTGCTGCAACTCGTCTTGATCGTGGTGCTGGTCATTGGATCCCCCTCGTTAGAGTATGACTGGAATAACATTCCAGTGGAATAAGGCTCCAATGAATGGGGACTGATGTCAAGACGTGGCTATGACAACTCGCGTCGGGTCGAGGCCGCCCAGCTGACCCGGGCCAAGGTGCTGGCCGCCGCCCGGGAACAGTTCCTGCGGGCGGGCTACCACGCCACCACCGTCGCCGCCCTGGCCCGCACCGCCGGGGTGAGCCCGCAGACCATCTACAACAGCTTCGGCGGCAAGGCCGGTGTGCTGAAGGCGGTCTACGACACTCTGCTGGCCGGCGACGACCAGCCGATAGCGATGAACGACCGTCCGGAACTGATCCGCGTCCGCACCCGCGAGGACACCGCAGAGACCCTGCGCGCCTACGCGGCGTTGGCCCGGACGCTGGTGGAGCGGGTCGGTCCGCTGCTCGGGGTGGTGCTCGCCGAGGGCGCCGGTTCGGACGCCGAACTGAGCGCGTTCCTGGCCACCATCGACCGCGAGCGCCGGCTCGGTAACACCGGCGTGGTGCAGCACATCCACGAGCGTTTCGGGCTCGGCGGGGTGAGCATCGAGCGCGCCGTCGACCTGGTCTGGACGCTCACCTCACCCGAGATCGCGGATCGGCTGATCCGGCGCTGCGGCTGGACGCTGGACGCCTATCAGCAGTGGCTGGGCGAGGCCCTGGTCGACGGCCTCCGCCTTCTCGGACGCTGAGGTCAGTTCGTCGACGCCTGCTGGTCGTCCTGGCCGCCGTCGCCGGGAATCTCGTCGGCGGCGCGGGCCGGCCGGTGCGCGGTGGAGGAGAATCCCTCCGAGAACACGGTGCGGCCGCGGGCGGAGAGCCCGACGTAGGCGTCCTTGACCTCGTCGACGAAGCCCTTCAGTTGCTGCGGCACCTGCCGGGCGTAGTCGGTGACCGGACGATCGCCGGCTGCCCGGCGCTCGGTGTAGCCCTGCTTGCTCTGCTTGACGACGTCCTGCACGGTGCCGGCGACGATATCGGCCAGCCCGGTGACGACGTAGGCGGCCTCGGTGGCCACCTTGGTGGCGACCTGGCCGACCTTGTTCGGGGTGATGCGGGTGCTGCTGGTGTTGGACATGGCTGCTGCTCCTGATGTGCGCGCTGAGGTGACGTTTGCGCCCCAGCCTGACGCGCCGTCGACCAACGTTCAACCTCCACCCGGGTGACTCCGGGGACGGTCAGGGACGCCGAGTAGGGTGCCGCCATGAATGTCATCCACGCCGTGGACGCCGTCCTCCCTGCCGTCATCGACGACCTGGTCGCGCTGGTCGCGATCCCGTCGGTGAGTGCCCTGCCTTCCCACGCCGGCCACGTCCGAGCGAGCGCCGAGTGGATCGTGACCCAGGTCCAGGCGCTCGGCTGTGACGACGTCCGCATCGTCGCCGAAGCCGGGCAGCCGGCCGTGATCGCGCGCTTCCCCGGTCCCGCAGGCAGCCCGACGGTGTGCCTGTACGCGCACCACGACGTCCAACCGACCGGCGATCCGGCGCTGTGGACGTCGTCCGACCCGTTCGCGGTGCGCGAAGCCGACGGACGGCTGTTCGGCCGAGGTGTGGCCGACGACAAGGCCGGGGTGATGGTGCACCTGGCCGCGCTGCGCGCCTTCGGCGGCACACCGCCGGTCGGCGTCACCCTGTTCGTCGAGGGCGAGGAGGAGATCGGTTCGGCCTCGCTGGCCACGATCATCGAACGGCATCGCGACCTGCTCGCCGCCGACGCCTACGTGATCGCCGATTCGGGCAACTGGAACGTCGGCGAGCCGGCCTTCACCACCACGCTGCGTGGCTTGGTCGACTGCGTGGTGGAGGTCTCCACGCTCGACCATGCGCTGCATTCCGGGCAGTACGGCGGTGCCGTACCCGACGCGCTCACTACCCTGTGCCGGCTGTTGGCCACCCTGCACGACGCCGAGGGCAACGTGGCCATCGAGGGCCTGAGCGCGATGCCGGACCCCGCGCTGGACTATCCCGAAGAACGGCTGCGCGCCGAAGCCGGTCTGCTGGACGGGGTTGAACTGCTCGGCGACGGGCCGATCGCCGGACGCTTGTGGACGAAGCCGACCGCCACCGTGATCGGCATCGACGCCACCTCGGTCGCCGACGCTTCGAACACGCTGGCGCCGTCGGCACGGGCCAAGATCAGCGTGCGGATCGCGCCGGACGCCGACCCCGGCCACGCGCTCGCCGCCCTGACCGCCCATCTGCACCGGCACACGCCGTGGGGCGCCCAGGTCCGGGTCGGCGACGGCAGCAAGGGCTCGGGCACCACGGTGCTCACCGACGGACCGTTCGCCAGGGCAGCCCGCGCGGCGTTCAACGAGGCGTGGGGCGTCGAGCCGGTCTCAATGGGCCAGGGCGGCTCGATCCCGATGGTGGCCGACTTCCAGCAGGCGTTCCCCGCCGCCGAGGTCCTCGTTACCGCGGTCTGCGACCCCGATTCGCGGATGCACGGCATCGATGAGTCGTTGCACCTGGGCGACTTCGCCAAGGCCTGCCGGGCCGAGGCGCTGCTGCTCGCCCGGATCGCCGCCGAGGACCGCCCGGGAGGCTCAGCCTAGAGCGGCCCCGACCAAACCGGTCGCGGCCAGTACCGCCTGCCGCTCGAACACGCCGAGCCCGGAGTCCTGCACCGACCGGTTGAACGCGGCCAGCGTGGCCTTGGGCGCCTGGCCGGCCATGATCCGAGCGCTGGCGCGTTCCCAGTCGTCGAGCAGGTCCGTTTTGGCCGTGCTGTTGGGCAGGGCGTTCAGCGCGAACCGGACGCCCTCCAGGGCCGCGGCCAGGCCGACCACCTTGCCCGGGTCGGGCGCGGTGGGCGTCGTCCTCGCGGTCGGGGTGGTGCTCTTGGTCGGCTTGGCCGACGGCGACTTCGAGGGGGTCGCGGACCGGCCCAGCTGCCCGCCGAACAGCTGGGTGGTGGCGAGACCGGTCAGGTTGGCGGCGATGCCGCCGGCCAGGATCGCCGCCATCAGACTGACCAGGACACCGGCGATCCACCAGGACCCGGCAGGCTGAAGCTGTTCGAGCACCCGGGACGCCGCCGGCGACGTGGTCACCTGGGTGTACGCGCGGGTATGCGGCATCGCTGCCGACGCTGCGGGCCGGGGGATCGTCGGTGCAGTGGCATGCGGCGGGGTCGCGACGGGAACCGTCATGGCGTCGGGGTCGGCAGCAATCTGGTCCAAGGCTCGGAGCACGGCCGCAGTGTCGGGCCGTTCGGCCGGATTCTTGGCCAACAGCCGTCCGACCAGGGCGTCGACAGCCGGGGGGGCGTCCGGACGCCGGCTCACCAGTCGGGGCGGCGGCGTGTTGATCTGGTCGGACGCCACCACGACGGCCTGATCGCCGTCGAACGGCGGACGTCCGGTGAGCATGGTCATCATGAGGCAGCCGAGCGCGTAAAGGTCGGTCGCGGCGTCCACCGGGTGGCCCGAGGCCTGCTCAGGGGACATATAGGCGGCGGTGCCGATGGTCATCGACGGTGCGGTCAGGTGCGGGTCGGCCTGCCCGGTGAGCTGGGCGATGCCGAAGTCGAGCAGCTTCACCCGCCCCCCGCTGCGCATCACATTGGCCGGCTTGATGTCGCGATGCACCAGGCCGATCGCGTGCGCGGCGGACAGACCGAGGGTGACCTGGCGGGCCACATCCAGGGTCTGGGCGAGGCTCAGCGGCCCGCTCCGGGCGATGGTGTCGGCCAGCGACTCGCCGTGCAGCAACTCCATCACCAGATAGGCGGTGCCGCCGTCCACGCCACCGTCGAACACGGTGACCGTGTGCGGGCTGGTCAGCTTGGCGGTCAGCACGATCTCGCGCTGGAACCGGCCGGCGATGGAGGGATCACTGACCCGCGCCAGATCGACGGTCTTCACCGCCACCTCACGGTCGAGCCGGACGTCGCGCGCACGCCACACCCGTCCCATGCCCCCGGCACCGATCTCGTTCTCCAGGCGGTAGCGCCCCGCCAGCAACTGCCCCGCCACTATGCGCGGGCACCCGTGGGTGCGCAGGTTGCAGCGGGCGGTGTGGTGGCGCCGGTGATGAGTACGCCGGCGGCACCCACCAGGTTCAGCGCGTGCAACAAGTTGGCCATGCCTCCAACGATAGGTGGGCCGCACACCCCTTCACGCTCGACCCATGGTTGAGCCTGCAAACGGGCGGTTTCGCCGTCATTTTGGCCGTGGAAGCGCGCGAAGGCGACAAAACGTAACACATCAGTCATGAGAGAACTGGCCGAAGCGGGTTCCCAGCGAGGATGGCAGCCGCTAGCTTGTCCCCCACGTCCCTGTCGGACAATTCTACTCGGGAGACAAGATGAGCTTGCCCATCGGAGAGCAACTTCGGCGCCGAAAGCCGATCGTGTTCCAACACATGCATCACCAGGGCGAGGAGCTCGCCCGCAACATGGGCACGTTCCAGTTGATGATGTTCGGTGTCGGCGCCACCGTCGGTACCGGCATCTTCTTCGTACTGAGCGAGGCGATCCCGAAGGCCGGCGCCGCAGTCATCATCTCGTTCATCATCGCCGCCGCGGCCGCGGGCCTGTCGGCGCTTTGTTATGCGGAGATGGCGTCCGCGATCCCGGTCAGCGGGTCCACCTACTCCTACACCTACCATGCCCTCGGCGAGGGTGCCGCCGTGCTGATCGCCGGCTGCGTCCTGCTCGAGTACGGCGTCGCCGTCTCGGCCGTCGCGGTCGGATGGAGCGGCTACTTCAATGAACTGCTCCACAGTTTGTTCGGATTCACCCTGCCCAAGGTGCTGTCGGTCTCGTTCGTCACCGGCCCGGACGGCGTGCCAACCGGCGGCGGGGTCAACCTGCCCGCCATGATCCTGATCCTGCTGTGCATGTTGCTGCTGCTGCGGGGCGCGTCCGAGTCGGCGACGGTCAACGCGATCATGGTGTTGATCAAGCTCGGCGTGCTGGTGTTGTTCACCATCATCGGGTTCAGTGCCTTCAACGCCGACCACTTCTCCAACTTCTTCGCCCAGGCCGCCGGCATCAGCGCCGCGGCCGGCACCATCTTCTTCAGTTTCATCGGCTTGGACGCCGTAGCAACCGCCGGTGAAGAGGTGAAGAACCCACAGAAGGCGCTGCCCCGGGCGATCATCGGCGCACTGATCATCGTGACCGCGATCTACATCATGGTCGCCGCGGCCGGTATCGCCGCCAAGCCGGTCGAGTTCTTCTCCACCGAGGCGGCCGGCGAGGCCGGCCTGGCCAAGATCCTGGCCGACGTCACCGGCAACCACATCTGGTCGACCGTACTGGCCGCCGGTGCCGTGATCTCGATCTTCTCGGTGACCCTGGTCACCCTCTACGGCCAGACCCGCATCCTGTTCGCGGTCGGCCGTGACGGCCTGATCCCGAAGAAGTTCCTCAAGGTCAACCAGAAGACGATGACGCCGACCTACAACACCATCTTCGTCTCGGTGCTGGTCGCGATCATTTCCGGCTTCGTCCCCGCCGACTATCTGTGGGAAACGGTGTCCATCGGCACGCTGATGGCGTTCACGGTGGTGGCCGTCTCCATCATGGTGCTGCGCCGAACCCATCCCGATCTGGAGCGACCGTTCAAGGTGCCGCTCTACCCGGTGATCCCGATCCTGACCGTCATCGCCTGCGTCTACGTCATGTCCGGGCTGGCGCCAATCACGTGGGCGATCTTCACTGGTTGGATAGTCATCGTGTTCGCGTACTACTGGTTCTACGGACGCGGGCACGCAACGCTGAACACCTACAAGTCTCTGGAAGAGATTGCCGAGCCAAAGGGTAAGGACGACGAATGACATACCTGGTCAGCTACCGACCACCGACCGACGACTCGGGCGCCCTCGCCCTGGCCTGTCAGTTCGCCCGGTCGGAGGCGGACACAGTGCACGCGCTCACCGTGGTGCCGCGCGGCTGGGAGACCTCAGCCGGCAGCGCCACGGACGGCGAGTTCGAGACCTGGGCCGCAGAGGAGGGTGAGGCGAGCGCCAAAGAGGCACTCAAGCTGCTGGCTGATGAGCCGGACATCACCGCCGAGGCGACCTGGGTGACCGGCCGGTCGGTGCCTGCGGCCATCATGGAGCAGGCCGAGAAGCTCGAAGCGACCCTGATCGTGGTCGGCTCGGGTACCGACGGCGCCGACGGCCGGATCGCGGTCAGTTCGAAAACCGACCGGCTGCTGCACTCCTCAACGGTGCCTGTCGCCCTGGCCCCGCGTGGCTACAGCCCCGCTCCGGGATCGAAGATCACCCGGGTCACCTTGGCCTTCCGCGATGACGATGTCACCTGGAAGCTGCTCGACGACGTCGCCGGGATCTGCAAGCGCAGTGGTGCCGAGCTGCGGCTGCTCACCGTCGCGCTGAAGCATCGGACGATGGTCACCTCTGGCGTCCGCAATGACGAGGATCTGGTCTTCGCCAAGCTGGTCGAGCAGGTCAAGGGCGCCCAGGTGGAGGCGCTGGAGCACCTGTACAGCCACGACGGGGTCACGGCGAGTGTCGACCTCGCCCGTGGCGACACCTGGGCAGACGCCTTGGCCGGTGTGGAGTGGAGCGACGGCGACGTGCTGATCGTCGGGTCGTCCCGCACCCACAAGCTGGCCAACGTCTTCCTCGGCTCCGGCGGTTCGAAGATCGTCCGGAACTCTCCGGTGCCAGTTATCGTCGTTCCCTAACAACCGCTGGTCGAGCTTGTCGAGACCCTCGTTGGTCGAGCTTGTCGAGACTCCCAACACAACAGCCCTGGGTCAGGGAGCTAACCGCTCCCTGACCCAGTTGCCGTCCGGAAGCAGCCGATAGCGCAACCGGTCGTGTAGCCGTGAGGTGCGGCCCTGCCAGAACTCCCACACCTCGGGCCGCACCCGATAGCCGCCCCAATGCTCGGGCCGCGGCGGGTCGTCGCCGTAGCGTTCGGACGCCGCGGCGGCGTTGCCAGCGAGCACCTCGCGACTCGCGATCACCTCGCTCTGTGGCGAGGCCCAGGCGCCGATCCGGGAGCCCAGCGGACGGCTGGCGAAGTAGGCGTCCGACTCGGCCGGATCGGTGCGTTCCGCACGGCCCTCGATACGGACCACCCGCTCCAGTTCGCCCCAATGAAACTGCAGCGCGACGAACGGGTGCGCTTCGAGTTCGCGCGCCTTGCGCGAGCGGTAGTTGGTGAAGAAGACGAGCCCGGCCTCGTCGAAGCCCTTCAGCAGCACGATCCGGGTGGACGGCCGACCGTCCGGCCCGACGGTAGCCACCGTCATCGCGTTCGGTTCGGCGACACCGGTCGCGCAGGCCTCGTCGAACCAGGCGGTGAACTGGGCCAGCGGCTCGTCGGCTGCACGTGCCTCGTCCAGGGCGTCGCGCTCGTAGCTGAGCCGCATCGCGGAGGGATCCATGCCGTCGAGCCTACGGCCGCACACCGGCAGGGCTTGCCGGAACCGCTCGGGAGGCGGATGCTGGGTGCCATTCGAATGCCGAATCGGAGGGGGCGACCATGGACAGCACCGACGACCGGCCGCCCGTTCCCCGAATCATTCCGCCGGTGTGGGAGTTGTGGTGGCTCGGCGCTCAGTTCGGGATGACCGTCCAGGCCGGCGGCCGCCGCCGCTTCCCGGGCCAGGCCGCGCTCGCCGCAACGATCGGAGCGGCCGCACTGGCGCTCAGCGTGGGGGCCCTGGGCCGGTTCCGCCGGGCCGGCACCACCATGGAGCCACATCGCCCGCAGGCGGCGTCGGCGCTGGTCACCGACGGCCTCTACGCCCATACCCGCAACCCGATGTACTGCGCGATCCTGCTCATCCTGCTTGCCCATTCGGTGTGGCAGGGACGGCTGCGCACCCTGGTCGCGCTGCCCGCCATGGTGCTCACCCTGCAGCCGCAGATCGAGGCCGAGGAGGACGCTCTGGGCCGCCTGTTCGGTGCGGAGTACGAGGAGTACCGGACCCGCGTCCCGCGCTGGTTCTAGCGCGCAGCCCGTGGCCGGGTCCGACCCTCCATCGCCCGCTGGCAGGCCGCCACCGTCTCGGGCGCCAGATCGACCCCCAACGCTCGCGCCTGGCCGGTCACCCAGCGCACCAACCGCCGCACCTCATCGGTGTTGCCGGCCAGCACTTCGGTGTTGATCCGCTCGACCAGCAACCATTCGTCCTCGGGGGCGACCAGCAGCGCCCGCGCCGCAGCCCAGCGGGCGACGTCCAGATCCTGGTGCTGCAGCGCCCACCGGGTGAGCAGCACGCCGGCGTCCCGGAGCAGTGACGCCATGTCCGTGCGCAACTCTTCCGCCCAGCGCCATTGCCCAGGTGCAGCGTCCGCGAGCGGGGCACCCCGGACGTACTCGAGCACGCTGACCAGCACCTCCGGACCCAGCCGGTTCAGGCCGGGTGCGGTGAGCACCTGCACCCGCTGCCAATCCGACTCGACCCCGGGGTGCAGCTGGATCCTGCCCGAGTAGGCCTCGGGCAGGTAGGGCGCCCCCTTGGCGTCCGAACCCAGCCAGGACCGCAGCCGCGACATATTCGACCGGCGGGTGGACTCGGCGACCACGAGTTCGGTTGCCATCCGGATCGCCGTGCTGCGCAGGTTCTCCAGCAGCCAGGCGCAGTATCCTCGCGCATTCGCGTCGTACCGAGCGGCCGGGTCCCCGCCCGCGCCCTGTCCGCCAAACCAGGTGCAAGGCTCTTGGGTACGAACATGGAGTCGTCAGGGAAACGGACACGCGACGGCATGGGCTTGAACGTCTCGCCACGTAGGGCGAGCGGCGCGCTACTTGAACTGTAGGTGGACCATGATCCTGAGAGTAATGCGCACCTCGCTGCTGCAGTTCGGGCCAATGGCGTACCGGTGATTATCGCGATGCCTACCGCCGACGTGATGAAACAGTTGGCCAAGCAGCACTTCGGTCTGATAGCTACTGATTTTGGACGATGGGAAGGAACCGGAAAGAAGGAGAACATGGTGGGCTCGAACTACTCCAAACGGTTCGCTCCGAATACCCCGATGGCTCACGCGGCCTTCAGCTACCGTGCCGAACTGACAAGCGCCGGTGCACGATATGCAACGGATTCCCCGGTAGACCTCTATGCGATGGCGATCAAGATACTTGCTACTCCGAAAGGAGAAGCGACCAGACAAACTCGGTGATCTTTGATGCCGCCACTCGTCAACCCAGCCCAAATCAATAGACTACTAGACCACGCAATTCGACCGTTCCTCATGTCAATTCGGCACAAATTTCAAAATAGGCCGGACGGGCGGGAACTCGACCAACTCTTGCAATCGACTACCGAGGATGCAGATGGCTCGAAAGCCAGCTGCCATCCAGGCGTGGCTCTGCGACTTGTTACGCAAGGATAGCGGCCAGCCCACCAGTGCCCAAACTTCTGGGCGAAAACGCTCTGCCAAGGGCGCGATGCTACCAGCATACGATGAATCGGTCAGAGAGACCCAACTCGGGTTGGTGAATGCGTGGTGAATTCCCAATAGCCGGACCATGAAAGGAGTTTCCTGACGGAAGGAAGCATTCTTGGCTCTCGTGCCGAGGTCGTTCCTGCCCACGTGGCCAGCAACACGTCAGGCGAGTCTTGGTCGTGTGGCCTGCGGAGCGGGGCCCGATCGTCCATGATGGGACTGACGGGTCTGTCGCATCCGAGAGGCTCTTTGAGTAGACTCGTGGACGAGGTAGGTGGGGCCGGTGGCGTCGGTCGAGAAGCAGGTGCGTAGCGCTGACAGTGTGATCTGCCAGAACCTCGACAGCCCAGATGTCGACCGTGGTTTTCTATCGCAGAACGTGCTGAGCCAGTTGCGCAACCTTATCGAAGGGCTTGTCCTCTGGACACATCTCAACGACGGGACCGCCACGTTCCACTACGACCAACTTGGACCGGCGTTAGTTAGCTGCGATCAGGGCGACGGCCAAGTTCAGGTTGTTGAGCAGGTTCCATGACTTGCTTCAGGCGAGTGTGTCGCACTACACATTCGACCGAGATCCGTCCGAGCGTCTGATGCTGAAGTATTTCGACTTCCTACTTCGCACCCGTGATCTCGCACAGGCGCATCTCGGTATCACGATACTGAACAACTTGGAGAAGTTCCCGGTCGACCTCGACCCCTCGTTGAACGAATACTACGTCGAGATCGCTGCGCGCATCGAGGCAGCCCGAGGCGCGGCGATTCCTACCCCTCATCGTGACCGCTACTACATTCTCAGCTCGCGGCCATTCTTCGTCGCGGGGCGCGTCTACTACGAGGTGACCTTCGCACCCGCGCACAACCGGACGAGCAAGTTTGACCGGCTCATCGGGTTCACTGACCTTGATGTCACTGACAAGTACGCAGCCAGTCTCGAGTTGGCCAGCGACACCATCGTGGTGTTTGGCAGAACGATGCCGGTGACCGTAATCCGCGCGTGGGAGGTATCCATTCGGCCGTGCGAGTTCGACAACTTCGCGTCTCTATTCGCCCCAGTAACAGACCAAGTGCGTTCGTCTCAGGCGGAGTACCGCAACTTGATGTCCTACCTGACGACAATGAGATCGAATCTGCTCGAACTCATAGACACGGATGATGACGGGTACCTGGAGGTGCGGGCCTGGGTTTTGCGGAACACGAGCAGGGCACCGCTCATCTTCCCGGCCCTCGATCGAGCGCGGGCGTTGATCCGCGCGGACCGCGCTGGTTCTCGACTATTGCGGTACTTGATGCTTCGCATGCGCAACCACGTAATCAAGGCCCAGCGAGAGGGATATGCCAACCGATGGTTGTCGAATCTTCGGGTCACGTCGAGTAGCAGACCGTTCGACACGATGCCGTTCTGCTCGTCTCCGCGGCGCCACATTCCTAGCTTCGCCGATCTTGCGGAGAGTCTGCATTCCGAGAATCGTGCCCACGAGCTGCTGGCGCGGCGAGTTAAGAACAACGTTGAGCAGCGCGGCATGATCTACACGCCGGCAGCCGAACTGGAGCAACTCGGTGACATTAACGCCCTCATCGCCCGCCACAACGGCGCTCTCCCGCCGACCGCGAATCATGCCTCCCGTACTCTTCTCCATGAGTTAGGTCATGTGTTCATCACCGGCTACGAGGACGACACCGTCAAGATTGTGCAGACGCTACAGAAGATCGCATCGAGCGGGCTCGCGAATCACAGAACCGACGTACGGGCATGGATTGGTGCCAATCCTGGAGTCATCGATGACCCGCTGAAGGCCGAAGCGCTGAAGGGCCTGTTCGAGTACTCGAAGGTGGCGCTCATCTACGGTGCCGCAGGTACTGGAAAGTCGACAATGATCAACCACATTGCTCACTACTTCTCCGGTCAGCGGAAACTCTTCTTGGCGCAGACACACCCCGCCGTCGAGAACCTCAGACGCAAAGTAGACGCGCAGAACGCGCTTTTTCACACGATCAAGGCCCACACAACCCGTGGTGTTCGGAGTGCTCACTATGATGTTCTGGTGATCGACGAGTGCAGCACCGTTGGCAACAAGGCGCTGCTGGAGGTGCTCCGGTGCACCTCCTTTGATCTGCTCGTGCTCGTTGGTGATGTCTACCAGATCGAGTCGATCGAGTTCGGTAACTGGTTTGGGTCCCTTCGTTCCTACATCTCACCCGAGTCCGTCTTTGAACTCACTAAGCCCTTCAGGACCACCGATCCGGCCCTGATTACGTTGTGGGACAGGGTGCGGCACCTGGACGACCGTATTGAAGAGTCCTTAGCGCAGAGCGGCTATTCGTCGGTGCTCGGCCCGTCGCTATTTGAACGGCGCAGCGATGACGAGATCGTCTTGTGCTTGAACTACGACGGTCTCTACGGCATCAACAACGTCAACCGCTTCCTACAGGCGAACAACCCGATGCCTGCTGTGACCTGGAGCGAGTCGACCTACAAGGTCGGGGACCCGGTGCTATTCAATGAGATTGAACGGCTTCGACCCGTCGTCCACAACAACCTGAAAGGCACGATCCGCCAGATCGGTCGTGTGCCCGGCCGCATCACATTTGACGTCGAGATCGCCCGCGAGTTCACCGCTGCGGAGTTGTCTCGCGCCGACCTGCGCTGCGTCCGGGATTCGATCGTCCAGTTCGATGTTTTCGAGCGTAGCAACACCGACGACGACGACGACACGGTGAACACGATCGTGCCGTTTCAGATCGCCTACGCGGTGTCGATCCACAAGGCCCAGGGGCTTGAGTACGACTCGGTCAAGGTGGTGATCACAGACGCCAACGAAGAGAACATCTCCCACAACATCTTCTACACAGCGATCACCCGGGCGCGCGATCGGCTGCAGATCTTTTGGACGCCAGAGACCCAGCAACGGATTCTGAGCCGCCTCGCGATACGCGAAAACATCAAGGACGACAGTCCACTGCGGGCGCGGCGCGGGCTCGCAGCGTGCGCGCCGCGTCCGAGGCGAAACCGAGTTCGTCAATCCCCTTAAGGCAAGGACCGTGCCATACCCGTGAGGTCCTGGCACTCCCAGTGAAAGATCGCGCCACCTGGTCGTTCTGTCACATCAGACCAGATACGCCTGATCTCGAAGTGGAGCGATCAAGTGACTGGAAGCGCCGTGAGAGTAACACAGAAGGCGATCAGATCGTGGGCCGGTAGACCTCCACGCCAGTGGCGCTTGGCTAGGGCCGAGGGGAGAGCGTCTTCGACGGACCTCAAGCCGTCACAACCACGCCACCTGACTTGGGCCACGATGAGGAGTTTCCGATAGAAAATCCAGTCTGGCTAGGAGAATCACCACCTGCAAGGCGCAGATGTGCGCACCAATTTCGCCTGGCGATCAGCCCACGGCGGGTAGTCGCTTAGCTTTGAGAAGTTTACCAAGAGCTTTGATGCGAGCCTGGATCAATACTGGATCGCAAACGTCCGACTGACGTCACGATCGGCGAGCCTAGCTCGCTCGATCAGGACGAGCAAACGCAGACGATCCGGATCCCCTACCGGCTGTGGCTCCGGCTCGATCGGGCCGTCGTAGAGCACCAACATTTCGGACGGCTCGCAGCCCAGCGCTGCTCGTGCCGACTCCTCCCACCTTTCGGCGGGGGCCTGGATGAAGCCACCTATCCGGGCCATCGGCACGTAACTCAGATAGCCGAGTTCGAACGGCGTCGAGTCCTGTTGCGCCCGGGAACCCCAAGGATTGAGCCGATAGGGACCCTCGTCGGCCGCCGATTGAACAGCGGGATAGAAGTCCCGATCCACATCATCCAACGCGAGCAGGGGATCATCGGCTCGCGGAATGCTGAACGCCGTCACTGGGCTAACCAAAACGGGACTGGACACAATGAAGCCGTGCTGCGAAGGTGGGTCCAGCAGACGCTTCTTCATTTCATCGACGGGTGCGACGACGACCCGATGTTCAGTGAGGCCCATGGGAACTCCGAGATCGATGAACACCTGAATGACCAGATCGTCCGGCAACCCGAGCGAGCCGAAATTCACCACCTCGCCAGCCACGTCCGGAAGATTGACTTGCACCATGAAGTCTAGCGCCTTGCCGTTCGACCCCACCGGCCAATCCTTAAGTCCGGCGGACACCTGCGGCAAGCCGAAGAACCAACCGAACGGGCGACGCCACAACTCTTTTAGTCGGCGCAGCTTCTTCTCCGGCACCGAGATAAGGTCGACACCCAGGAACACTGCCGGTGACGCCGGCACCGTCACGCCCGCGACCTGAACAGACTCGCGATCAGCCCCTGGTTCGACGCCGAAGCGACCCCCCAACTCGCCGCGAAGCAACTGTGTGATCATTGGCGACTCACATCGACCCAGATAGGTCACGATCTCAGCACGGGCCGCGCGGTCTGATTCCACGAGCCGGTGAATGTCATGCCTCACCGGGTCCGTTAAGTCTGTCAATTCTTCGGACGACTCCGGCAAGCCCAAAGAGTCGATCTCCTCCAGTCGTCGCAAAGAACGCTGCGCCGTAGACACAACCTGATCGGCTCTCATCCGACCTTAACTCCACACAGACTGAGAAGCCTTATTCCGTAGAGATGGGCATTTCGGAAGCTATAGCCATCAAGCACCTTCCGTAGCGTAAAATCCGAAACCCCTTCAGCAGATAGACCGAGTTTCGCCAATTGCCATGCGGGAATATTCTTCATCGCAGTGCCCATTAATGCACTGATACACTTTCGATGAATTCCCGCCGGGATGCTCACGATATTGAATCGATTGTGAATCTCCCACTTCTCGGGACGATTCTGGGTTCGTTTGAGCGCGCTCTGCTCCACGATGTGGTGCCACTCACGATCCTTGCCTGCGCCACCCCATTTCTCTTTGAACTTGCCGAAGGAGTCGAATCCGTGCTTCTTGAGGGGCTTGTCGCCAAGCCGGATGACAAACCCGCCAGCAGTGTGGAAGTTTCCTCGGATCGTAGCTCCAATAGACTTGAGCTTCTGCCCATGGGTCTTAAGGGCATTTTTTGCAGCCTTCTCGACGAGCTTCTTTGAAGCCGCTTTTACGGACATCTTGATCGCAGCCTGACGCCCCACCACATAGACGAGGACGAACCACCAGGGATCAGCGACCACCGGGTAGACGGCGTCCCTGTGATCGACGTGTTGAATCAACACGTCTCCACGAATCTCGAAGTGAGTCGGGAGGTCCTTGCCGACAGCGTCCACTGCCCACGGCCTTGCGACGAACCCAATCACGCCGCCGTCACGACGAGCAATCAGGACGCCACCATCCGAAGTAACACTTGCGGAGGATCCGGCCGAGAGATCGAGGGGAAATTCGTAGCGGCTCGGCGCCCTACCGGAACCTATAGTCAACAGAGTGCGCACAGTGCCCGAGACCTTCGGGTCGCCAGCATCAGCTGATTGCACTGCGACGCCAAGATCGCCAACTGAATCCATGTAGTTGGCCGAGCCTCCAGGAGAAACAAGAGCCTCAGCATCTCCTCTGACAGGCAGCCCAATCCCGATTTCGTCCTTGCCGCTGGGTGCCCCAACGGTGATTGTTCCTGATGCCGAGCGCGGAGCAGATACCACACCTTTGGAGCTGCCCCCGATGGCGATTGGTTTCACGTCTGGCAAGCTATCGAGGGCGGAGATCGGGAGGCCGCTTGCGCTGTGCTGAGTGCCTACGGACTCAGCTGCGGCAGGTGTTACGCCGAGTAGTAGCGCCGAGCATAGAACGATAATGAGCCCCGTCGACAGCCTCGATCCCCACCGTCTCCACACCTCGGCACTCCCGTCAAGAGACTCCCTGAATCCGAGAAACTAGTTTATAGTCATGCGCTGCGCAAGCCTGTCGGGCGAAAGTTGAGATTCTTACACTAGTGAACGACGCGTATGAGTAGGCGGAGGAACCGGTCCCCCAGGGGTCGACCACGTAGGCCTCACGATCACGTAGCCTTGACCGAGATATCGTTGCGTCGCCACCTGTTTGCGGTTGGCGATTCATCGACTCCCAACAAAGGGCTCCCCTGAGTTGGACCTCGTTAGCGCCCCGGAGCTCCTAGGATTCCGCGGCGCGTCTGAAGCGATCGCTGGCTCAGGTCGAGGCGGAAGCCGTGGATGGTGGTGCTGATTCGCGTGGAGGCTAGGCTTGGGTGACGGTCCCTCGCGCCAGCCGGGCACTCAGCGCCAACCCAGGACCGAGTGCAAGCTGGCCGTTGGCGAGAGTCGAGCTTCTGGGTGCCGATCACGGCGAAGTGGCGGCTCGGCCACGGGAGTAGTCGACCCGAGACCCTCCAGAATGCAGGGCCGGGCGTCCTTCTTGGCCACGATTTGCATCGAAACCGCACCGGAGGTGGTCTCCACCTTCCGCCTAGAGGCTCACAATCTATGATTCGGCCGGCCCCGCTAGTGCCCCAAACATCTGGATCGAAACGTCCTGACAAGGCAGAACGCCACAGAAGCCCGAGGAATCGACCCGAGAGGTCCAACTCAGGTCAGACCAGATACGCCTGATCTCGAAGTGGAGCGATCAAGTGACTGGAAGCGCCGTGAGAGTAGCACAGAAGGCCATCAGATCGTGGGCCGGTAGACCTCCACGCCAGTGGCGCTTGGTTAGGGCCGAGGGGAGAGCGTCTTCGACGGACCTGAGTTGCACAGGTTTAGTGCCCCACGGCGGCGCCAGTGCATGGCTCATGCCTGCCTCGCGAGCACCCCATACCCACCTACTTGGCTTGCCGGCCCGGTGGCCACTGGGCCGTAGCGCCTCCT